>Ga0118677_10003168_pt1 | contig 31705 bp, 29 predicted proteins | sample AliMusrvi5mmetaG_FD_86154 | JGI IMG/M metagenome (GOLD analysis project Ga0118677, IMG submission 86154) | reverse complement strand
AAGTTTGATCACGAGGATCATCAGATTCAACTACCAGCTCCTGCCCCAGCATATAAGCAATTACATGACCATCTTGCTTATGCTTTGCGATAACCAGCATGGCATTCTTTCTCATCATTTCTACGCCAAGCCCAAACATAATTCTTGTCGCTGAAAAACGCTCATTCCAAGGTGGCTCACTAAATACTTCGCAAATCAACTCTGCTAATTCTGAAATCAAAAGCCCACTTTGATCTGCCTTTAAATCAGCGAGTGTTAGGATTTGAACCTCAAAAAAACCAGCCATAGTTAACCAGATTTTTTGGCAGATAATCGATACCAAATAAAACCTATAATCAATATGATGGGAAACAAAGTGACCGAAAACTCTGCCGGTGAACAACCGCGCCTACAGTTAAATAACATCAATAAAAAGAACGCAATTAAAACGCCTAACGACGTTAATATTTTCATGACACACTTTCCCAAAAAATTTATTGTTTATAACGCTATGTTAGTGACGTTATACAAGTAATTAATAAAATAGCAACTCGTACCAAGCGAGTGGAAGTACATATGATGTGGAGTTCAACAAATTTAATTAAGTTTATGTTGAGATTGTACCGCTTAACTATCAAAAAAACGGAGAACCTGAAAATCTTAAAAAAGCTCCCCCTCCTCCCCGATATAAATTGATTAAAAAATAATAGTTCCAAGGTCTTGACGACTTAAAACCTTATGTTATGTTAGATAAATTGTTGCTTTTAACAACTAGACTCGAACAATGTGAGTTTAAAAGCCTAGTAATAGTGTTATTAGCTAAACAATAAGGCGTTAATGTAAATCAACTCAGGGGCATAGATACTCTGCGGGACTTCAGCTATCTTTTTGTCTGCGTATGGTTTGATTTAACATAAATACAAGATAGCTGATTTAGGTTCCTTAAGACCCTATTACTTTATTAGCTATAACGACCAACTTTAAGCTAGATGCATGCTCTAGCGAAAAATCGGTATTTGATACAAAACTACACCACACAGCCACAAACTTAGTTTCATTAATGTGCCTTATTAAGGCCGACGGAGTAGTTGATGTCTTTGCAAAACGTGCTTACCAAAGTACTAGCCTGGTTTGATAACAGCAATGTAAAAGTGAACGACAAAGCGAGTGATTCAATTGACTGGATGCGGGTAATCCCTTTTATCCTTATGCATTTAGTCTGCTTGCTGGTGTTAGTGGTAGGCTGGAGTCCTGTCGCCTTATGGGTGGCATTAGCTTCTTATCTGCTACGCATGTTTGCCATCACCGCTTTTTATCATCGCTATTTTTCTCATAAGGCTTTTAAAACTAGCCGTATAGCTCAATTTCTGTTCGCATTACTAGGTGCAACAGCAACTCAGCGCGGACCTATTTGGTGGGCGTCTCACCATCGCCGCCATCATATTCATTCCGACAAAGATAAAGATATTCATAGCCCTAGACATGGTTTTTTATGGAGTCATATGGGCTGGTTTTTATGCCTTAAAAATTTTACGACCCAAGAACATTGTGTGCGCGATCTTATGAAATTCCCTGAATTAGTCTTGCTGGATCGTTTTGATAGTCTTGTGCCGATTATTTATGCTTTTTTGCTACTGTTCTTAGGACAGTATCTGGAGCAGGCCTATCCAGAATTCCATACCAATGGCTCGCAAATGTTGATATGGGGTTACTTTGTGTCATCTATCGCTTTGATACATTGCACGCTGTTTGTTAATTCGCTGGCCCATGTGCTTGGTAAGCAACGTTATGAAACGGGGGATGATAGTCGCAATAACTGGTTTATCGCTCTGCTTACGCTGGGAGAAGGTTGGCATAATAATCATCATCATTATCCAGCCACTGCTCGCCAAGGATTTTTTTGGTGGGAAATTGATATAAGCTACTATTTGCTTCGCCTAATGTCTGTATTAGGCATTATATGGGATTTAAAACCAGTTCCGTCTAACCGCTTGTACTCGAATCTTATCCAAAAAGCTGCGCAATCATGAACATAGCAATAGTTGGTAGCGGTATTTCTGGGCTTTATGCTGCACACTATTTATCTAAACAACATCAAATTACGGTGTATGAAGCCAACAGCATTCTGGGTGGACATACCGACACCCATAACATTGTTCTGGGTGACCAAGTTTATGCGGTTGATACGGGCTTTATTGTTTTCAATGAACATAATTATAAATATTTCTGCCAGTTTCTCAGTGATTTAAAGGTGGCCTCGCAAGCTTCTGACATGACTTTTAGTGTAGCCGATGCTATATCTGGTCTTGAATACAATGCGACCACTCTGGATAAACTATTCTGTCAACGCCGAAACTTATTCCGGCCGCGTTTTTATCGCATGGTCAAAGATATTTTGCGCTTTTACCGTGAAGCGCCTGCGCTTTTAGAAAGCAACGATGATATTTTGACATTAGGTGACTATTTAAAACAACAGCATTACAGTTCAACCTTTATTGATGATCATATTCTGCCGATGGCAAGTGCCTTATGGTCAGGGCCTCCGCAAGTAGTAAAAGATTTTCCGGCCCGCTATTTTGTCGCATTTATGGCTAATCACCAGATGTTAAAAACCGACAACAGACCTGAGTGGCGTAACGTTTGTGGTGGTTCTTCTACTTATATTGAAGCCTTCAAACGAGATTTTAAGGGTGAGTTGCGCCTTGATTGTCCAGTGCAGGCCATCAGCCGTAATAAAACCGGGGTAACGGTAAAGACCCGCCAGGGTGAAGAGCGCTATGAGCATCTCATTATGGCCTGCCATAGTGATCAAGCTCTACATTTATTGCAGGATGCAAGCGTTCAGGAAACAGAAATATTGGGTGCTATGACCTTTCAGGAAAACGATGTGGTTCTACATACGGATGCCAGCTTAATGCCTAAGCACCCTAAAGCTTGGGCAAGTTGGAATGCGCTAAAATTAAGTGATACTCAAACTCGTTGCACCGTGACTTATTATATGAATATGCTGCAAAAGTTGAATGCACCAGAACCTTTACTCGTCACGTTAAATTGCACGGATCGAATTGATCCAACCAAGATATTACAACAAAGACACTATCATCATCCGGTGTACACGCCCGCTAGTCTTGCGGCACAAAAGCGTCGTGATGAAATCAATGGCGTCAATAACACTTGGTATACCGGTGCCTATTGGGGCTGGGGCTTTCATGAAGATGGCGCTAAAAGTGCCCAAGAAGTAGTTAATTTGTTGAACGAAAGATCATGAGTGCCTTAAATAGTCGCTTATTCCAAGGCTGGATACGTCATCGCCGTTATTTACCCAAAAAGCATAGCTTCCGCTACCCCCTCTTCATGTGCTGGCTTGATCTAGCCGAGCTAACAGAAGTGATGGCGATTAGTCCCTATTGGTCTTTGGAGCGTTTTAACCTAGTCAGCTTTTATCGCAGCGATTATTTGGGCGGTGCTGGTCAAGATTTATCAGACACTGTGAGTAAGCTTATTAATGAGCATACTGGTACTACCTTTAAGGGTCGAATTTGTCTGTTAAGCCATTTGCGCTTTCTGGGTTTTTGTTTTAATCCAGTCAGTTTTTATTTCTGTTATCCGGAAGGATCAGATACGCCTCGTTACATACTTGCGGACATTAATAATACGCCATGGAATGAACGCTACTGTTATGTACTTGACACAGAAGAGAGTCCTGTAGAAAAAGGCAAATGGACATTTGAATTCAACAAAGCTTTTCATGTGTCTCCATTTATGCCAATGCAGCAACATTACCACTGGCAGTTTAGTTTCCATGACGACAACCTAGCTATTCACATGACCATACAACAGGATCTTGAAAGCTGTTTTGATGCTACCTTGCAGCTTAAAGCTCAGAAGTTAAGTCGTTCTGTTATGCGCACTATGCCCTTACGTTATCCTTTTTTGACTCTATCAGTGCTCATTTCAATTTATTGGCAGGCTTTACGCTTGTGGCTGAAAGGCATCCCCTTCTACGGTCACCCTGATAAACAACCCGAATAAAATACTGGAGAGCTATATGAATGCAGTCGTTGCCACTTTAAATAAAAATCCGACACGAATTGATCTGCTGTTGCGCAAAGGTTTTCTGGATAAACTTGCCCATCTTGAAAATGCTGTATTAACTATTTCCGATGACTTGGGCGAATATGAGCTAGGTTCTGAAGGCACTGATGGCCTGCGTGCCAGAATCGATGTGCTGGATATGAGCTTCTATCGTCAAGTTGCTTTAGGTGGATCAATTGGTGCGGCTGAATCTTATATGGATCAGGCTTGGCAAGCAGATGACTTATGTAGTGTGATACAGATACTCGTACGTAATCGTGATTTGCTCGACAGTATGGAAGGTGGTTTGGCAACAGTGGCTAATCAGTTACTTAAACTATGGCACAGTACTAATCGCAATTCTCAACAAGGTAGCCGAAAAAATATCGCTGCACATTATGATCTGGGTAATGAGTTATTTGCCCTATTTCTGGATCAACATAGCATGTATTCCTCAGCCACTTTTTACCAAGCTGAACAGAGTTTGGAGCAGGCTGCTACTGCCAAACTTGAGCGCATTTGTCAGAAGCTGGATTTGCAGCCCGAAGATCATATTGTCGAAATAGGGACAGGCTGGGGTGGTTTTGCCATTTATGCCGCTAAAAACTATGGCTGCCGCATTACCACGACAACCATTTCTAAGGAACAATATCAGGCCGCCCAACAACGAATTAACGATGCAGGTGTAGCTGGACTTGTGACAGTGTTAATGGAGGATTACCGTAATTTACAAGGCTCTTATGATAAGTTGGTTTCGATTGAAATGATTGAAGCTGTGGGTCATCACTATTTAGATACTTATTTAAAACAATGTGCAGCATTGTTAAAGCCTAATGGTTTGGCCCTGATTCAAGCGATCACTATAGAAGACCGATATTATCATCAAGCCTTACATAGTGTTGATTTCATAAAGCGCTATATATTTCCAGGTAGCTTTATTCCCTGCGTGAGTGTAATTATTGCTAGCGCTACACATTGTTCGGACTTTCGACTCATTAATCTTGAAGATCAAGGCGAAAGCTATGCCCTGACCTTAAACCATTGGCGCAAACGTTTTATGGCGGCGTTGGAACAAGTCAGGGCGCAGGGTTACAACGCAGAGTTCATCCGCATGTGGGAGTTTTATCTCTGTTATTGCGAAGGCGGCTTTAAGGAAAAATCCATTTCCAATGTGCAATTGTTACTGGCCAAACCCAGCAATCGCCGTCAACAGTGGTTACCTATTTATGAGTCGTAATAACTGGTTCAATATGGTCTGGATGCAGTCCTTATGGTTTAGCGCCGTCCTTGGCGCAGCCAGAGGACAGCTTTGGTTAGCCTCTATATTACTAATCGGCTTTGTGTTCTGGGAGTTTCGCCCAGCTAGACGTGTATATGGCGACTTCCAGTTAATGCTGGTTGCAGTATTATTTGGACTTATACTCGACACAGTCTGGGTAAGGCTAGACTGGCTTAAGTATACAGGGTTGTGGGCTTTATCAGAGCGCGCACCTTTATGGATACTTTTTTTATGGGCGGGTCTGGCCTTAACTATTAATCATTCCTTAGCCTGGCTGCAGTCGCGACTTATGCTTGCGGCATTGTTAGGTGCCGTTTTTAGTCCCTTATCGTATCTTGCGGCAGCACGTTTAGGAGCTGTGACTATTGTTAGTGAAGCAGAGGGCTTATTTATAGCATTGAGCTTAAGCTGGGCGATCGCCCTGCCCTTATTACTGTGGTTAGCGAAGCATTTAAAAAACCTTAAAATACAAAAGATAAGCCATGTTTAGCTTAATAGTCATTGCGGCTTTTAGTGTCATCGCCATGTTACTGGCCTGGAATTGGCAAAAACGACACGCCAACGCTGGAATTGTTGATGTCATCTGGGCTTTTGGCATGATGTTAGCCGGACCTTGGTATGCTTTAACTGGTACGGCACCTTTGTTTTTAAAGTTAAGTTTGGGCCTATTGACCTTTAGCTGGTTTTTGCGTTTGGGTAATTATTTACAGCGGCGAGTCTTCAAAGAAGCCGAAGATGGCCGCTATCACGCCATGCGTAAGGCTATGAAAGACAGAGCACAGCTGGGCTTTTTGTTATTTTTTCTAGTGCAAGCCGGATTTGTCTGGATCTTGTCGCTCCCCTTCTGGGCGGTTGCTCAAAATACTAAGCCAGAGACCTATTTTGTAATAGCAGCCTTGCTACTTGCGGCCTTGGCACTTTACGGTGAAACCAAAGCGGATCAACAATTAGCTGAGTTTAGAAACAATCCTGATAACCGAGGCTTAAGCTGCCGTAAGGGTTGGTGGCTTTATTCTAGACATCCTAATTATTTTTTTGAATGGCTGCATTGGTTTGCTTATCCACTTATGGGCTGGGGAGGAGCATACCAATACTGGTTATGGCTCGCACCTGTTGTGATGTTTTGTTTTTTATACTGGTTAACTGGTATTCCATTTACTGAACAACAGGCCTTACGCAATCGTGGTGAGGATTACCGTTTATATCAGATGTCCACCAGTATATTTTTCCCATGGTGGCCCAGGCCATGAGTTTATTTAAACGTCAACATAACCTCCTTTATACATAACTCCGCAGTGAGTTTTTAAGATATTACCTAGCGTATTCATCCACAGTTATTAATAATATAAATCAATTATAAGGTTCATCATGAAGTCTATTACCCTTGCAGAACATAATTTATTACCTGATAGTTTTATACGCTTCGGTATTAGGAAATTATTAAAACTACGTTTGCAGGATGAGTCTAGTCATGGCAAAGAGCAACGTTATGAACTTTTGCTAGAAAACCTTCGCCAAAGCCCGATTGCCATTGAAACCCTTGCCGCTAATGCTCAGCATTACGAAGTACCTGCAGCATTTTATAAATATGCCTTGGGTAAACACCTCAAATACTCCTCATGTTACTGGGATGAGCAAACCGAAAATATTGATCAAGCAGAAGCAAGAATGTTAGCCCTTACCGCCGAACGTGCTGAATTGCTTGATGGACAACAGATACTCGAACTAGGTTGCGGTTGGGGCTCATTAACGCTATGGATGGCAGAGCATTTTCCAGCTAGCCACATTACCGCCGTGTCCAATTCAAATAGCCAACGTGAATATATTCAACAACAGGCAAAACATCGTGGTCTTGGAAATATCGAGGTGATTACCTGTGATGTAAATCAACTCACTTTGGATAAACACTTTGATCGCATAGTCTCTGTAGAAATGTTCGAACACATTCGTAATTATGACAGCCTGTTGAGTAAAATTTCCAGCTGGCTAAATCTAGACGGCAAGCTATTTGTGCACATCTTTTGTCATAATAGTTTGGCTTATCCCTTTGAAACCGAAGGTGATGACAACTGGATGGGGCGTTACTTTTTTACCGGTGGACTAATGCCTGCACGAGATACCTTGCTGCATTTTCAAAAAGATTTACATCTACAATATCAGTGGGACTTAAGCGGTAGTCATTATCAAAAAACGGCTGAAGCTTGGCTAAATAATATGGATCAACATCGTAAGGAAATTCGCGCGTTATTTACTAAGACCTATGGTAAAAAACAAGCAGCTATTTGGCAGCAACGCTGGCGTATATTTTTTATGTCCTGTGCAGAGTTGTTTGGTTATAACGATGGTAATGAATGGCAGGTAGCTCATTATCTTTTTATAAAGACTAGCTGAATAATGTTTAGCAAGTTTAAATCAAAATTCTGTTTAACTAGTTTTAGTGACTAACATTACGCAGCAACATCGTTTTACTCTCGTTTGCCGCGCCGAGCACCGCAGGTTTTGTTGGGATTAGCCCGTAGGGGCGCGGCATGGATGCCGCGCGTCGGTAGGAGGGCAGGAAGCCCTCTCTACCGACCCCCGACAAAACCGAGGAGCGCAGGAAGCAGCGGCAATCGAGCCGCCTTTTCTTTGGATACTTTCTTTTGGCGGAGCAAAAGAAAGTATCTCGCCTTCGGGTGCGATAACCCGATTAACACATTGTCGCGATAGCGACCTCATTATGTGTTTTTTTTATAAATCGTTGTGTGACTGCGTAACATCAGTAAATAAACAGCATTAGTTCTATCTAACAAAAAGTTAGCACTACATCAAGCCAAAATCTTCTGCGATATGCGCAAGATCAATCAAAGTATCTACTTGTAATTTTTTTCTAATTTGAGTGGCATAATTAGCAATGGTTTTGTAGCCTAAACAGAGCTCATCGGCAATTTTTTGTACGCTCATACCTTGCGCCAACATTCTGAACACATCAAATTCACGTGGCGAAAACTTATGGATAATCACCTGGTAATCACTTTGGCTTTTTATTGAGTTAGTTATTTTTATCAATCCTTGTTCAATATAGTTTTGTCCCTGCATGATGGTGACTATAGCTTCAATTAGAATTTCTGGGGCGCTATTTTTGGTGATATAGCCTTTAGCTCCGGCATTTAAGGCCCGATTAACATAAACTCGTTGATGATAAACACTGAATACCAAAATTTTAGCATTCCCATCTCTCTGAACAATTCGATGTATAGTTTCTAGGCCGCCAAGTCCTGGCATAGATAAATCCATCACGACTACATCGGGCTTTAGGTTCAAATACTGCCCAATAGCTTCTTCACCTCTTGAAGCCTCGCTAATAACTTCAATGGCTTCACTGGTCGCTAATAACATACGAAAACCAGCTCGAACCACTGCATGGTCATCAACGAGAATAATTTTTATTTTTTCAGTCATGATAATGGAATCGATGCTGATAGAGTCATACCCTTACCCATTTTTGACTGAATAGTAATATCTCCATTGAGTGATTTAATTCGCTCCTTTATCCCCAACAGACCAAACCCTTGACTAATTTGATTGAGATCACAACCTTGCCCATCATCCTGAATTTTTAGACACAACAAGGGCTTTGAATATTCTTGCAATTCCAAATCAATAGTGACCTGCTGAGCGCCAGAGTGTCGAATCACATTAGTTAAACATTCTTGTATGATCCTGAATATTTGAATGGCAATGATTTTATCGAGACCATCAACTTCGTCATGACAGTTTATACTTAACTTAAGTTCTGGATTGCGTTCTGACCAATGATGAACCATGTCTTCTAAGGTCGCTTTTAAACCTAATTCGGTCAACATTAAAGGATGAAGTTGCTGCATCATTGAACGCACCACTGTCATTAGATGATCACAAATAGTCGCGATAGATACAGAAATTTTACCTATATCTGCCTTGGGGTGCGCAACAGTAACCGCCATTACTTTAATAGCCGTCAGCGACTGCCCTAACTCATCATGCAGTTCTTGTGATAAGTGTTGGCGTTCATCTTCCTGTATGGCTAAGGAATGCTGAGTCAGCGCTCGATTTTCTTGCCTCGCTTTTTCAAGCTCTTGCATCATATGGTTAACGGCTGATGCGATATTATCAAACTCTTCAACAGCGAATGCCGGAAGTTTATGTTGATATTGGCCAGTCTCAACCTCACCTAAAGCATCGACAATTTCTGCTATGAAGGTTAATGATTTTTTAAACACCAAATTGACGGCCACAAAAGTCAGTAGCGTCAATAATAAAATTGAAGCAAAAAACGCTACACTTTCATGCCAGACTTCAGTAATTTCATCTAAAGGTTGGGCCTGAATGATTAAGGTTAATAATTCACCCTGCTTAGTTTTTATTTGATATTCAACTTTAGGGTACTCACCCTGTACTAAGTGGATAAACCATGCAGGCGGTATATCCTCAGGGTTACTAGGCCGCTTGTCGCCAGCAAACTGAAGCAAATGACCATTAGGTTTTTGAAGTTGAATATTCAGGTGCCGGGTTTGTTGTAAAGTACTGAAGTGCGATAAATCGTCTACTTGTTGAAATACAGGAGTGCTAGAGACACCTAAAGTAATGAGCTGTAATGCTAAATGTATTGAAGCATCGACTTCTTTATCAATGGACTGCCGAGCCTGCCAAATGACCATAGTCCCGCCTAATATCAATATGCAAAGAGAAGATATTAAAATGCGATAAATAATTTGCTGACGTAGACTCATAGGTAGACGCATAAAAAACAGCTATTATGAACCATTAACTTCAAAGCAGGATATAGGAAAAAATCTTTTTTATAAAATCAAAATAGTTACAAGAGTTATATTGATAACTGAATGGCCTTGCTTTGATTTTAGCTAAAGTATTTCATTTATTGCCTAAATTCTTCAGAACTTAGAATAGTAAGTATTGACTTTATTTATTTGATTGAAGCCTACAGTGATAAAATGGCGAGGTTAACTTAATTAATACAAAAACAAAGACAATACTTGATCATTAGCAATGACTATTGCTGTCATGAATCAATAGATTGCAGTCCGATAATCAAATAATCACCCTTATCCTAATACCCTTATATATGACAAAAATCCCTACAGTCGGCTTTATCAGTTTAGGTTGCCCTAAAGCGCTAGTAGATAGCGAAAGAATATTAACTCAACTTCGTACAGAGGGTTATGACATATCACCCACCTACAAAAATGCCGACTTGGTTATTGTTAATACCTGCGGCTTTATTGATGCCGCTGTTGCTGAATCACTGGACAGTATCGGTGAAGCCTTAGCTGAAAATGGCAAGGTCATCGTAACTGGTTGCTTAGGTGCAAGAGAAGATGAGATCAGAGCACGTCATCCTCAGGTTTTAAAGGTCACTGGCGCTCATGCTTTAGAGGAAGTCATTAATTCAGTGCATGAGCATCTACCACCACGTCACGACCCTTTTACTAGCCTTGTGCCGCCACAAGGTATCAAATTAACACCCGATCATTATGCCTATTTAAAAATATCCGAAGGCTGTAATCATCGCTGTACCTTTTGCATTATCCCCTCCATGCGCGGCGATTTGGTTAGTAGACCTATCGATGATGTCATGCGTGAAGCCGAGCGTCTTGCTAATGCAGGCGTCAAAGAATTATTGGTCGTTTCGCAAGATACTAGCGCTTATGGCTTAGATTTAAAGTATCAAAGTCGAGACTGGAAAGGTCGTTCGGTAAAAACACGTTTTTATGATTTAGCTGAAGCATTGGGCGATTTAGGTATCTGGGTGCGTATGCACTATGTCTATCCTTATCCGCATGTAGATGATGTCATTCCCTTAATGGCTGAAGGAAAAATATTACCTTATCTGGACATTCCTTTTCAACACGCTAATAGCCGTATTCTTAAATTAATGAAGCGCCCTGCCGCCAGTCAAAATAATTTAGAGCGCATTAAAGCATGGCGAGCAACCTGCCCCGACATTACCTTACGCAGTACCTTTATCGTGGGCTTTCCTGGTGAAACAGACCAAGAATTTGAACAATTGCTAGACTTTATGAGCGAAGCACAACTTGATAGAGTCGGTTGCTTTGCTTATTCTCCGGTAAAAGGAGCTGTAGCTAATGATTTACCTAATTTAATTCCAGAAGACGTTAAAGAAGAGCGCTTAGCTCGATTTATGGCACATCAAGCTGAAATAAGTGCCGCACGCTTACAAAAACGAGTAGGACGCATTGAAACCGTATTAATCGATGAAGTCGTCGAAGAAGGCGCTGTGGCTAGAAGTAAAGCCGATGCACCAGAAATTGATGGTCAAGTTTTTATTGATGGCGCCACACATCTTAAAGTCGGTGATTTTGTTGATGTCGAACTAGAAGAAGCAGATGACTATGACTTATGGGGGCGTTTAATTTAATACGCTAAAGAATCAATCACCCATAAAAAAACCCAGCACGAATGCTGGGTTTTTTTGTCTTACAAAATTCTTAGTTTTATAGCGAAATAGAACTAGAAACTTTTTGTTTTGATCCATCTGGATCATCCATACAGCCAGATAAGCCAACAATCATAAGTGCTAGGGCTAAAAGTGCAAATATCTTTTTCATATTTATATCCTCCAAAGGGGTTAAATTATTTTTATGTGCGCCAATTATAAAAAAGCACAGGCATTTTATATCATGACTACATCGATGATGCAATACTAAAAATTGCTTTAATCTTATCTGCTAATAACAACTACAAGGAATTGATATTCTCTGGTAAGTCGAAAGAAATAACATTCGCTCTCCAATTTACGCTACCAATAGTCACCCAAGGTGCAGAAAAGTTCTTATGTAACTGATCAGGAACCCAATAAAACGGCGCCTCAATTTTTTTAAGCTGAACATGAAAAATTGTATTATCTAAATTCAAATTTGTTTTATGACCCCAGAACGCAGTCACCTTCATAATAAATTTTTGCAAGCGCACATTATTAATGGTCGGAGTAACAGCAATATTAGCCCACATAGAATGCACACGACCCCAATTTGGAGCCAGTAATCGCCCTTGCTCATTAACAAATGGCAACCATTGTTCAACGCCCTTCGTATCCGTATAGGTAATCGCTAAAATATGGTCATAGCCAGCAAAATGATCATGTAGATAAAGTGCATGTGGAGTAATCCCTAAAAAGGTCAACGACACCATAATAAGGGCATTACTGGCTTCAGCAATCGACGCACTAATGGGATTACTCTTAAGGCCTAAATCTAACCTATAAATAAGCCCATAATGGATTGTGCTATTAAGTTGTAACACAATAATAGCAATGAGTATTCGTGCCAATTTTCTGGAAAAGGCTTTTGGCTTTTTAATTGCAAAACATTCGAAAACGCGATGATACAAAGTATTATCTTGAAACTCATGACTTACCGCGCAATCCGAAGAACAAATAACTCGACTACGTGAGTCAGCAATAGCACGATATTTTTTTACAGCAAGAAAATGAATGCCAGGTAAGCTTAAAAATAGCCCTACTGGGTAAAGATAACGCATTTTCCGCAAAATTTGACTATAAGTATCAACGCCTGAATAAATACGACCATTAGCATCTAAGGCGTATAAATCCAGCAATAAACTCTCAGACGTTATAGCCGCCATAGCAGGATAATGACTCACATAGGTTTGAGCGCTCTTAAAGTCTATACAATGAAAAATATCGAAATGATTAAGTATAAGCACCGTACGATTACATAAGGGGCATTGCTGATCAAAAAACACCGTTAACGTAGGTTCCTTAGCCGTTATTAACTCAGCTAATGCTCGCCACCAACTAAAAGGAACAAGTAGCACATAAAAGATCAGCATCCCCATACCAAAGGGATATATATTTAAAGCTAAAGTAATACCTAAATGCAATCCTAAGCCAACAACTAAATAAAGACTACGTAAATGGCGCTTCGAAAAAAAGAATATAAAACTAAATTGAAAAACCAGAATGGTATAGCCTATGATTTTCTGAAGTATTTCATTATTCAGCAGCAATGACATATCAATAGCTGACACATAATAAGGTTGCGTTGAAGGCAACCAAGAACCTAAGCCATTACGCCAATGCTCGGCAAACATCTTATGGACGGCTGAGTCAAAATATAAAAAACCTAGACAAATTAAAACAGGTAAATAGTAAGCAAGACTAGACACTAAAGGCTTTGCATAAGTACTGTAATGTTTAAACGGTGCACTGAGTTTATACCTAAGATTATCTAGTGAAAATGCACGGTCTCCCGGCATAAAGAGCAGAAAAAATCCAGCTCCGATCATGAATGAGTCAAAACCTCCATCAAAGTCACGCTGCATAGTCGTGAAATTAACGAAAATGATCCAGAAAATATAATTGCTAACAAGGGCAAATTGATAACGATAGCCAATCACAATAAAACTGGCAATGATGCCCCAAAGACACAGAAAAAAGGGGATCATAGGAAATTCGATATCTATATAAGGTATAGGATCGAAAATTAGGTGATTAAAATACAACAGGAAGATAATTTCCTGCAAAGTGACTAAGCCATAAAAAAAACGAAAAATCCCAATGCCAATTGCAGGGACTTGTTTAGATTGCAGCTCTATAATTTTTGTGATTATAAACTTATACATTTCATTAAAAAAAATGTGTAAATTATAATACGTTTATAAAGTTAATACTTAAAAATTACATAAAAATAAGGCCACTAACCATTCTTTAAAAATGGATAGTAGCCTACGGTAAACCGAAAACGGTTAGGTATTCTTATTTTTCGTCGTCTGGATGTGGAGCAAATACCCATTTCAATAACGCATACACAGCGGCAATAACTACAACAGCGCCAACCATGCCAGCTGGTGTTTTTAATGTTTCAGTTAGATCTAAAATAAAACCCATGTATGTATCTCCTACCAAATATTTTTATGAAAAACTGCTAAATTCATAGCAAGCGGAGGCTGCATAATACTTCAGGCTGAATTAAAGTCAAGGCTTATTCTTGACTGCCAATAAAATATCAACATAATGTACCTATAACTAACTATTGTGTTAATGCTCGAGAACTGATGTGGTATAGTTTCAATTCTGTTTTTTGAAGTCAAAGACTAGGGGCATAATAATAATGAAAAAATACGTTAAAATATTAACTCTGGCGGCGCTTTTTTTTGCGTTTTCAGCAAATGCCGAAGTTGCGTTACAAAGCAACTCTGAAATATTGGGGAAATGGAAGTTATACGCTGAAGCCATAAAACTAGATGGCGAGAAAAAAGCGGTAACTATTGAATGGGACTTTAAAGCAGATGGCACTTTACTGACAACGGCTACTGATTCTGTAGGCAGAACCAAAGAGATGAAAATAACTATTAAATATTTAATCGAAGACGGTGACATCAAAAAACAGAAAACACCAGGCCAAGAAAAGTATGAGTCTTGTAAAGTCGTTGAGAAAGATAGTGCGAATATGACCTTAAAATGTCCGTTTACTTACTTTTTCTTAACAAAAATATAATTAAAAATAATTTACAAAAGGGGTATGTATTATGATTAGCGGTATGATAATGGTTTTTATTGCAATCTGGCTTTATCAGTCAGCCATGAAAGCAAAAATAGACAATGCAATAATGTGGGTTGGCGGCGGTGCAATTTTATTTTTCTTCCTTGTCTTTTTATTCCAATATATTAATATCAATATGTTAGAGGCATTTAGAGCAAGCGAAGGTGGCAGTGCTTATGAAGCCCTTAATGGCGCCGACAGAAAAAACCAAGGTGATTTCACTGGCTTTTCCGGCATCCTAAAATCGCTTTATGAAGAATTTTCACCGTCTTTATTTAGCTTTGTCATTATTGCCTTTTTACGTCTTAAATTTATTACAAAAGAGAGCTTATCAGCCGCCAATTTATTCGGTGGACTTAAAGAAATGTTTCAAAGAATAAAAAACAGCTTCAAATCACCAGAATAAAAATCTGTTGCATAAAAAAAGCTCAAGCAATGCTTGAGCTTTTTTTATAACTGAAATAAAGTAGGAAAATGAAATTACAGTGAACTTATTGATAAATAAATAAGTTATATAATAGTTGATACCAGCAATATGATTGCTCCTACAAACAATACCGTTACAATTAATCCTACAATAATATAATTTGAAAAAGACCCATACTCAAAATCTCTTTTTCTATTAGCTTCACTTTGCACTCCGATAAAAGCAGAAAGAACACTCTTAAATACTTGAGTCATCGTTGGTTTTGACATGCTCATCTCCTATATAGCGATAAAAATAATAATGCCAGCTTGCTGTTTAAGCAATAATTATATTCTGGCGACCAAACACCCCACGGCACAATCAATGAATAAAATAGATTTATTTAAACAGCAACTCTCCCAAAGAATTTTATTTCTTGATGGCGCCATGGGCACCATGATCCAAAGCTATAAACTAGATGAAAAAGACTATCGTGGCACACGCTTTGCTCAATGGGACACTGATCTTAAAGGGAATAATGACTTATTATCATTAACCCAACCCGACATCATCAAAGCCATACATAGCGCTTATTTTGAAGCTGGCTCAGACATCGTCGAAACTAATACCTTCAACGCCACCTCTATTGCGATGGCCGATTATCGAATGGAGTCGCTAGCTTACGAAATCAATGTTGAATCTGCTAGGGTAGCCAAGGAAGCCGCTGCTGAATACACGCAAAAAACGCCGCACAAACCTCGCTTTGTAGCCGGCGTCCTAGGTCCGACCAATCGCACCGCCTCTATGTCACCTGATGTTAATGACCCAGGCTTCCGTAACATTTCTTTTGATCAACTCGTTGATGCTTATACCGAAGCCACGCGTGGATTGATTGACGGCGGCGCTGACATCATTCTCATAGAAACTATTTTTGATACCTTAAATGCCAAAGCGGCCATTTTTGCTGTCGAGACTTACTTTGAGCTTATCGGTTACAAATTACCGGTTATGATTTCGGGCACTATTACTGACGCTTCTGGTAGAACTTTGTCTGGCCAAACCGTTGCCGCTTTTTGGAATTCATTAAAGCACGTAAATCCTATTTCATTTGGTTTTAATTGTGCATTAGGCGCTAAAGAATTACGCCAATATATTGCTGAATTATCCAATATTTCAGATGCACACGTCTCTGCCCATCCTAATGCGGGCTTACCTAATGAGTTTGGTGAGTATGATGAATCGCCCGAAGCTATGGCTAAAGAACTGGCAGACTGGGCTAACAATGGCTATTTAAACATTATTGGTGGTTGTTGCGGCACCTCACCTGCACATATTAAAGCGATCGTTGAAGCTGTCCAGAATTGCCCGCCCAGAATACCAGCAATCATAGAAAAGAAATGTCGCTTAGCAGGACTTGAGCCTATGACTATCGGCCCAGAGTCGCTCTTTGTTAATGTTGGAGAGCGCACCAATGTAACCGGCTCTGCCGCTTTTAAACGCCTTGTCATTGAAGGCAACTTTGAAGCAGCGCTGGATGTTGCCAAGCAGCAAGTTGAAAATGGCGCCCAAATTATCGACATCAATATGGATGAAGGTATGTTGGAATCAAAAGAAGCCATGGTACGCTTTTTAATGCTCATTGCAGCAGAGCCTGATATAGCAAAAGTACCTATCATGCTGGACTCGTCCAAATGGGATATTTTAGAAGCGGGTCTTAAATGTATCCAAGGCAAAGGCGTAGTCAACTCCATTTCATTAAAAGAAGGTGAAGCAGCCTTTATTAAACATGCAAAGCTGGTACGTCGTTATGGTGCCGCCGTTATTGTGATGGCTTTTGATGAAGACGGCCAAGCCGACACCCAAGCTCGAAAAATTGAGATCTGCCAACGCGCTTACAAAATTCTCACCGAACAAGTTGATTTCCCACCCGAAGATATTATTTTCGATCCTAATATTTTCGCAGTTGCTACCGGTATCGATGAACATAATAATTATGGCTTAGACTTTATTAACGCCACTCGAGAAATTAAACGCACCCTACCCTATGCACTGATATCTGGTGGCGTATCAAATGTATCATTTTCATTTCGCGGCAACAACCCAGTTAGAGAAGCCATACATGCCGTATTTTTATATCACGCCATTCAAGCTGGTATGTCTATGGGTATCGTTAATGCTGGCCAACTCGCTATTTATGCCGACATCCCCGATGACTTACGCGATGCCGTAGAAGCCGTAGTACTAAATACTCATGATGGCAGCGGCACAGAAAAACTCTTGGAACTAGCTGAAAAATATCGTGGTGATGGCAGTAGCAGCGAAGTCAAAAAAGAAGACTTAGAATGGCGCACCTGGCCTGTCAGTAAACGCCTAGAACACGCCCTAGTCAAAGGTATTACTGACTATATAGACGAAGATACTGAACAAGCCCGACTTGAAGCCCAAAGACCGCTGCATGTTATCGAAGGCGCCTTAATGGACGGCATGAATGTCGTCGGTGATTTATTTGGCGCGGGTAAAATGTTCCTGCCCCAAGTTGTTAAATCAGCACGCGTCATGAAGAAAGCCGTCGCTTATTTAATGCCCTATATGGAAGCTGATAAAGCCGGTGGCGAGCGCCAAACGAATGGCAAAATCTTAATGGCGACCGTTAAAGGTGATGTACATGACATTGGTAAAAATATTGTTGGCGTAGTATTGCAATGCAACAACTACGATGTCATTGATTTAGGCGTTATGGTCTCTGCTGAAAAGATTTTACAAACCGCACGCTTAGAAAATGTTGATATTATCGGCTTAAGTGGATTAATCACGCCTTCATTAGATGAAATGGTACATGTCGCTAAAGAAATGCAGCGCCAAGGCTTTACCATTCCATTAATGATAGGTGGTGCCACGACCTCACGCGCGCATACTGCCGTAAAAATTGAACCCCATTACCAAGGCGCTACCGTTTATGTAACAGACGCCTCGCGGGGTGTTGGTGTGGCCAGTAATTTATTAAGCGCGGATTTAAAAGATAATTTTATACAAAGCATACACGCAGAATATGAAGAAGTTAGAGAGCGACATAAAGGTCGAGAAGCTAAAACAAAACAACACTCATTAGAAGAAGCTAGACGCAATAAATTTGCAGGTGATTCGCAATTAAATCCTGTTAAACCCTCTTTTCTTGGCATCAAGGTGTTAGAGAATTTCCCACTAGAAACATTAGTGTGGTATATCGACTGGACACCGTTTTTTCAAACTTGGGAAATGGCTGGCAGTTATCCAAAAATACTAGATGACATTATTGTCGGTGTAGAAGCCAGAAAACTATTTGCTGATGCGCAAGCCATGCTGCAACAAATTATCAGCGAAGAATGGTTAAGCGCCAGAGCCGTTGTTGGCTTTTTCCCTGCCAACAGCGAGGGTGATGATGTTATCGTCTATAGTGATGAAACTAGACTACAACGCTTAAAAACTCTGCATCACTTGCGCCAACAAAACATTAAAGCACCAGGACGACCTAATTATTGCCTATCTGACTTTATTGCACCCAAAGATTCTGGAAAAGCAGATTATATCGGTGCTTTCGCAGTCACTACGGGTATTGGTATCGAACAAAAATTACAAGAATTTGCCGACGATCATGACGATTACAGCGCCATTATGCTTAAAGCCTTGGCAGATAGATTGGCAGAAGCCTTTGCAGAATACCTGCATCAAGTGGTTAGAAAAGATTATTGGGGTTATGCCGAAGATGAAGCGCTAGATTCTGGCCAATTAATTAATGAAGCCTATAAAGGTATACGTCCGGCACCTGGCTACCCTGCCTGCCCAGACCATACAGAGAAAGGTAAATTATTTGAGCTGCTCAGTGTCACCGAAAACACCAGCATAGAACTCACAGAAAGTTTTGCCATGTATCCAGCATCGGCTGTTAGTGGTTGGTATTTCTCTCACCCTGAAGCGCAATATTTTAATGTTGGTAAAATAGATAAAGATCAATTATATGATTATGCTCAGCGTAAAGGCTTAGAGGTCGCCGTAGCCGAACGCTGGTTAGCTGCGCACCTACACCACTAATTTAAAATACTGGAGTGCAACAGCTTTAGCTGTTGCCTGCAAAACAGCTAAAGCTGTTTTACTCCAGTGACTATAATCATTAACGAATGAACTAAACCTTATCAATGCAACGAGTATTGCTACTAGGCACATCTGGCTGCCATCTTTGCGAACTAGCCGAACAAATTATTGATGACTGCTTAACGAGTAACCAGGCATGGATAATTGAAGCTATTGATATTGCCGAACAAGAACAATGGCAAGAGCAGTTCGCCCTACTCATCCCTGTTTTGTATCATCCAGAAAGCCAAAAACAACTAGGCTGGCCGTTTGATTTACAGCAAGTGAATCTATTTTTTAATGAATTAAGCCCTAGCAAACTATTGGGCAAAGAATAATGACATAGATAAAGCCTTTATTGGCCTTTAGTATTGATGATTTATGGCTAACCATAAACTTGTAAAAACAACTGCGGAAAATAAACGTAAGTCGGGTTAGCGTTAGCGTAACCCGACAGCCGTTCTTATACTAACTTAGTTCTTAGACGCTCTTTTACGTTCGTTTTCAGTTAATAACTTCTTACGTAGACGTATAGACTTAGGCGTTACTTCTACCAATTCATCTTCTGCAATAAATTCTAAAGCTTGCTCTAAAGTCATTTTTTGGATGCGTGCTAATACCAAACTTTCATCGGTACCAGAAGCACGTACGTTAGTTAACTGTTTAGGTTTACATGGGTTAACACATAAATCGTTACTACGAGAATGCAAACCTACCAACATACCTTCATAGATTTCATCGCCATTAACGAGCAATAATTCGCCACGTTCTTGTAAAGGATGCAATGAATAAGTCACTGCTTTACCAGCTACCATTGAAATCATAACGCCACGTTGACGATTACCCACTTCACCAGCTTTCATTGGACCATAATGATCAAATACATGATAAAGCAAACCAGAACCTGAAGTAGCTGTCATAAATTCAGTTTGAAAACCGATTAGTCCACGTGAAGGCATCATATACTCTAAACGAATACGACCCTTACCGTCTGGGACCATATTAGTTAAATCACCTTTACGCTCGCCCAGCTTTTCCATAATACTACCTTGGTGTTCTTCTTCTACCTCAATAGTAACCATTTCAAACGGTTCGCATTTTTTACCATCAATTTCCTTGATGATAACTTCTGGGCGCGACACACCCATTTCAAAACCTTCACGACGCATGTTTTCGATTAATACCGATAAATGCAATTCACCACGACCTGATACTTTAAATTTATCTGGGTCAGCCGTATCTTCAACTTTTAAAGCAACGTTATGTTGTAACTCTTTATCTAAACGATCACGAATTTGTCTAGTAGTAACAAACTTACCTTCTTTACCTGCAAAAGGAGAGTTATTAACTTGAAACGTCATTGTTACAGTAGGCTCATCAACCGATAAAGGCGTCATAGCTTCTACGTTATCAGGATGACAAAGCGTGTCAGAAATTTCTAGCTTTTCAATACCAGCAAAAGCAATAATGTCTCCAGCGCGAGCATCAGCGACTTCAACGCGCTCTAAACCATGGAAACCATAAATTTGCAGCATACGTCCTTTACGCTCAACACCTTCACGATTAATAATCGTAATCGGTTGATTAGGTTTAATGCTACCGCGTTGAATACGACCAATACCAATAACACCGACATAAGTATTGTAATCAAGGCTAGATACTTGCATTTGGAAAGGACCATCCATATCTACAGGTGGTGGACTTACCTTTTCAATGATAGTTTCAAATAAAGGAGTCATATCGCCACCGGTAATGGTGTGCTCTAAACCGGCATAACCATTAATGGCTGAGGCATAAACGATAGGGAAATCAAGTTGCTCATCGGTAGCGCCTAAACGATCAAATAAATCAAACGTTTGATCAACAACCCAATCAGGACGTGCGCCTGGACGATCAATTTTATTAATAACAACAATCGGTTTCAAACCTAAAGCAAAAGCTTTTTGAGTTACAAAACGAGTTTGTGGCATAGGACCATCAACCGCATCAACCAGCAACAATACTGAATCAACCATCGATAATACGCGCTCTACTTCACCACCAAAATCAGCATGGCCTGGGGTGTCAACGATATTAATATGATAGCCGTTCCAATCTAAGGCTGTGTTTTTTGCCAGAATAGTAATTCCACGCTCTTTTTCAATATCGTTAGAATCCATCATGCGTTCAGTTACTTTGGTATGTGACGCAAAGGTACCTGATTGTTGTAATAACTTATCAACCAATGTCGTCTTACCATGGTCAACGTGGGCAATAATGGCGATATTTCTTAATTTTTCGATCACTTTTTGTGTACTCTAAGGGGTTTATAAATAAGTATAAGGCGCTAAAAAGCGCCCTTTAAAACAAGTAAGATGCTTAATACATCCTACCTAGATAATTAACCTTGTCGCCAAGGCAGGCCATCATAACGCCAGCCGGCTATTTGACCACGATGCTGTTGTTGATCTAAAGGACCTTCAAAACCATCGACAATATTAACCAAGTGTGTAAATCCAGCCGTTTGTAGGGCCATAGCTGCTTCTAAGGAACGCTGACCACTACGACATAACAATAAAACGGGTGCGCTTTTATCAAGTTGATGCTTTTCAACTTCAGAGACAAAATGCGGATTAATCTGCCAATCAGGCGCTTCTTTCCAAGCGATATGTATAGCGCCGGGGGGATGCCCTACAAAAACGTGCTCCATTTTTGTACGCACATCAACTAAGAGCGCATTACTATGTTCTTGCCATAAATTCCACGTTTGCTGTGGATTTAAATTTTCAATCATGCTGTCAACTCATACGCTATATTTCTGACCGACAAATTGAGCTTCATTTCTTAGGCCCTGCAATGTATCGCCAATTAAAGCATTGTCTCTATAGAAAACTAACTTTAACTTAGCAAACAATCTGCATAACTCACGCTCAGCCAACAAATAATCTGGATTATTAGGGCCTACTCGATTAGTTTTTTCTCGATTAAAAGTCTGATAAAAAAGCAAACCATTAGGTTTAATTGCGCCTATTATCGCATCACTTAGAGTCCGGTCAAGAAATCGACTGACAACAATGACATCAAAGCTACATTTAGCGAAGCTTTCGACCTGTATATTTTCTTGGCAAGCATTGATATTTAGCCCTTGCGTAGCCGCACAGACCTTTAATTTATCAATAGCGACATTTGAAATATCCCAGGCAGTCACCGCCAAGCCTTGCTGCGCTAAATAGAGTGAATTAGCACCCAAACCACACGCCAAATCCAAAGCGGTTCCGGTACTTGGTAACAAATAATGATTTTCCGTCAACACCTTTGCTGCGGAATAATCAGCAACATTGGCCTGATTATAAAGCAAATTCCATTTTTTGATTAACGCATTCACTATTCCGAGCCAGGCATAGTCACTCGACCTTGTAACCACACTTGCAAGAAATCCATAAAACTTTTAACTTTAGCTGATAAATATTTTCTATGAGGATAAACAGCATGTATATCTAAAGGCGGCAGCGGATAATCTTCCAAGACCACTTGCAAGGTGCCATTTTCTATATCTTTGCCCACGATATAAGTCGGCAACATCACCAACCCTAAGCCATTAAGTGCAGCAATACGAATCGGATGCGCGGCATTAGCTTGCATTCTTCCTGATACCACCACTGTTTTAAATCCTGAGCCATTTTTAAATTGCCATTTATTACGCGGCGATACCGCCCAATTGATTAAACAACTGTGAGCTGATAAATCGTCTGGAGTCTGGGGCACGCCCTCACGCTGCAAATATTCTGGGGAAGCACAGATCACTAATGATGAACTAGCTAATCGACGCGCCACCATACTGGTATCATCTAAATCGCCCAATACAATAGCAAGATCAATCCCTTCATCAATTAAATCACCAGGACTACCTTGCACCACCATTTCGATGGTTAAATCATGATAAATCTTTAAAAATTCGGCAACCGCTCGCGCAATATGAGTCGCCCCTATCGCAGGCGGCGCACTAATTTTTAACAAGCCTCGAGGTTCGGTTTGCAAATGGGTAACAGCGGACTCCATTTCATCCACATCTAACAACACTTGCTGGCAGCGCTCCAAATAAGAGATACCGACATCCGTTAAGCTTAAGCTACGCGTGGTGCGATTAATTAAGCGCGTACCCAAACTACCTTCAAGTTGCATGATATGTTTGGTAGCCATCGCTCTAGAAATACCCAATTCACGAGCGCCCCCGGCAAAGCTTCCGGCTTTAGCGACTCGAACAAAAACGGTCATACTGGTTAATTTATCCACGGTGCCCTCATAGCAATAGATCAGATTTGCGATACTTAACCGCATTACTTAATTTAATGATTTGCGATTAAAGTATAAATGGTTCTATGTGAATCGTAGTTCGTAATTCGTCATCCCGGCATGGACTGCCGGGATCCAGATCACATGAATGTACATATCGAATATGTACAGTGTTTATCATGAAACTTAAGTGATGCGACCTATTGCCATCCTTGGCAACTGGTTTTCGGCAGTCCATGCCGGAAAGACGACTGATCCACTACGATTCAAATAAATCGGTATAAATAGATGATTCTTTTCGGCCTAATACCAGCTAAGACCAATAAATCATTGACACGGACAATTATATCCTAAAAAGAAACAATCCATTCATTATTATGAGTATTGTACTTAATATATATCCACCTATAATACAAACCAAGCATTACAGCAATACAACACTTAAAGCAACCAATAAACCCTGAAAAAGCCCTGACCTTAACAGGCTTTATCTGATGATCATTGGCTTAGTATTTATTGCTGGTATCTGGAGCGTTATCTCCAGTCGTTTTATTATTTCTACCGTATTATTTACTGATACAGCTATTTATAGCAACAGGGTAATACGTGCAAACCTGAACAGCTAAGTGCTACAAAGTTAACAACCTCCTGGTGTTATGCCTCCAAGCAGTTTCTCCTCATAATGTTCTGCTTGAACTTTTACCTCCTTGTACGTCAGTGTACTAGGAGGTTTTTTTTTGCCTGAAATAAGGTCTAGTAACTTTATGGCAAGGTTATTTGGAGTCAACCGTTCACTTATAAACAGGGCTCTCCTGAACGTAGACAAAGGGCACAAGGCGAAAGATTAAGCCTAAAAGGCTAGCAACTTAAGGCGTAACAAACACTAGACTTCGCCTTTCACCCTTAGCCTGTACTTAGGACAACCTTATCTAAAAGTAAACGATTAAGCTAAACTGTCCTGTCTTAAGTTGGTAGCCGCCTGCTTCCATAGTACGTCATTAATCCCACATTGCGGCGCAAACCCTGAAACCGCTTGCGTTAACACGCGCCTAATCTGCTCGAAATTATCATCTAAACTAGCCTGCTCTAAAACCTGCAGCATTTGTTCTAATTCAGACCAAGCAATGACTTGCTCTTGTGCACGCATAATTCCAGGATGAGTTGTTTCTGAAACATCATCACCAATCAGCAACTCTTCATAGAGTTTTTCTCCTGATCGCAATCCAGTATAAATAATTTCTATTTCGCCAGCAGGATGCGCCTCATCTTTTATTTGCAAGCCACTTAAATGAATCATGCGCTTGGCCAAATCGACTATGCGTATAGGCTCCCCCATATCTAAAACCAAGACATCGCCCCCCTGACCTAAAGCACCCGCTTGTATAACCAACTGCGACGCCTCGGGAATAGTCATAAAATAACGAATGATACGCTCATCGGTGACTGTCACAGGACCGCCTCTGGCGATCTGCTCTCTAAACAAAGGCACGACAGAGCCCGATGAACCTAAGACATTTCCAAAACGCACCATGGTAAAACGAGTGTGATGTGTACTACCGAAACCTGCACTTAGCGCTTGCAAAATTAACTCGGCAAAGCGTTTAGTGGCTCCCATGGTATTCGTTGGCCTGACTGCCTTATCGGTTGAAATTAACACAAACAATTCTACATTAGCTTTAATAGCGGCTTGTGCGGCATATAAAGTACCGAAGATATTATTCCTGACTGCCTCACCTGGATTTTTTTCTACCATAGGCACGTGCTTATAGGCCGCCGCATGATAGAGCGTTTGCACTTTAAACACCGAACACACTCTCTCTATGCGCCTAGCGTCGGCAACAGAACCTAATACGGTAATAATTTCTATAGGCGTAGATTGAGGCTTACGACTTAATAAATGCTGCAAGTCTTTTTCTATGGCATAAAGCGCAAACTCACTCAGCTCAAAAAGTATCAAGCTGCGTGGCTGTAATTGAATAATTTGCCGACATAATTCCGAGCCTATAGAGCCCCCTGCACCGGTAACCATAACCACTTTGTCGGTAATGGCTGCCGCCAATAACGATTGATCGGGAGCGACTGCATGACGCCCTAAAAGATCAGCAATATCAACTTCCTGCAAAGCGTCAACGGTGATTTTACCTTGAGCAATATCAGACAAACCAGGCATGGACATGACATGCACGGCATAAGGCTCTAACAGTCGAATTAAATCACTAATATGTGAACGCTTGGCGGAAGGCATAGCCAATAACACATCAGTAATCTGATAGCGCTCTATTAAATAACTTAAGGCATTAAAGGGATAAATCCGTAAACCATTAACTTTTCTTTTGTGCAATAAACTATCATCGTCTATAAAAGCAATAGGACGAAATTCTCGACCATGCCCCAAGGCAGAAGCCAACTGCACACCCGCACTACCTGCACCATAAATCAGAACATTTTTTTTACGAACATCGCTGGTATCGCGAAGTCCACCTAAACGAAAATAAGTCTCGCCCAACCACCAACGCGCAAAAAACCGACTACTACCGACCAACAACATCACCAGCAACCAATTTAGAGGCGAAACAGTACGGGGAATGACTTTAATACCTGATTCATACAACACAAAAGCAAAAATCAACGCATAAATTGTCGTCGCCTGCATAATGGTCCATAAGGCGCGTATTTCTATATAGCGAATGATGGCTCGATATAAGCCTAGTTTGATAAAAATAGGTATGGCAATGACTGGCGCTACCGCAAACAAATACCACTCATCACCTTTAGGTATATACAGCTCGCCCCAGCGTAATGAAAAAGCGGCCCATAAAGCAAACAATACAAAAAACACATCGGTACTAATTAAAATAAAAGCCTTATTGCGTCTTTTAAGACCAATAAACCAATAAGCCAAAATAGCTTGCTTCATAAGTCTTCCTTTTGACCTGCGCGAAAAACAATAACCAATAATATCAACGGCAGATAAGCCAACAACAATCCTAAGCCAGCATTTAATTGATTTAATCCTACGCATAAAGCTATGGGTAATAACCAGACTAGATTAATAGCCGCCACCGTTAAAGACACTTTTTTATGCGAACCATAACAACGCGCAGCATACTGATAACCGTGACTACAATGCGCCTCATAGACTTTGTCGCCTCTCAATAAGCGTCTTAATAAGGTCCAAGTCGCATCAGTAATAAAGACCGCTAATAAAACCAGCCAGCTCCATAAAAACAAAGGAGACATCCATGCGGCTTGAATAGACAATAAGCCCAATACTATACCTAAAAACCCACTACCTGCATCACCCATAAAAATCTTGGCCGGTGGAAAATTCCACACTAAAAAGCCGCTAACCGTGATCGCCAACAATACCGGCGCCATCCATAAGGCACTCACTTCAGCTTGCAAGGCATATAAAAGTGCAGCACCTAAGCTAACGGTAATCGCTTCAATACTGGCCAGACCATCGATACCATCCATAAAGTTATAAAGATTCAGCAACCACACCAAATACAGCACGGCTAAAATCTGACCTAACCATCCTAAATCTAAAGCAACAACATCAAAGCCTGGCACAGGCAAGATTATAGGCGGCAATCCACCTAAACAATAAAGCCCCCAAGAGGCCGCACTAAAATGCACCAATAAACGCCAGCGCGCGGCTATATGACCATGGTCATCTAAAAAACCAGTTATAGCGACGATAGCCCCCGCACCCAAAAGTGACCATAGCGTTGCCGAGGCGAGCAGGTCTAAACCAAATAGCGACAACAACCCCAACAAAAATACGATAACTATCGATAAGCCACCACCTCTAGGGGTAGGTAATTGATGCGAGCTACGCGCATTAGGAATATCTATTAAACTAGCCGCTAAGGCATAACGACGTAACCAGCCCGTCAAGAAACCAGTTAAAAGTAAAGCTACGATAAATAAACTGACTAACATCAACATGTCTGACTATGCCTATAAGCGACTGCGACCTTGTGTAACGCCTCTTGCACAGAGACCGGTGGTTGCCAGCCCAGAAGCTTGCGAGCTTTAGAACTATCGACTTGTAAAGAACCACATAAACGTTGTGCCATAGCTTGCTTACCTAATAACTTTGCGCCCAGCATTAATAAGCGCTCTGGCAGTTTTATTAACCTAGCGGGTTTTCCGAGTGCCACGGCCATAGCTGTTAATAATTCGGGCGTAGACAGATCCTCACCATCTGAGGCTAAAAAGGTTTGATTAGCCGCCGCCGGATGCGTAATACAAACTTGAATTAAATCGATTAAATTATCTAGAGCTAATAAGCTGCGTTGATTATGAATACTACCTAAGGGCAGAGGAATGCCTAAAGCTAGGCAGCGCATCATGGCTTTAAAATTAGCCTTAACGCCCGGCCCATAGATTAAAGTGGGGCGAATAATAACAACCTCTAAGCCCGTGTCTTTAGCTAATTGCTGCAAGGCCAACTCGGCTTCGTATTTAGATAGCCCATAAGCATCCACAGGAGCCGGGGCTTGCTCTTCACAATAAGGATGACCTAACACCGTGCCTTCGCCATTCACTTTAATCGAGCTGATAAAGATAAAGCGTTTGACCCCAGCCTGAACGGTTTGCTTAGCTAGATTTACAGTCCCCTCAACATTGACTTTACGATAAGCCGACAAAGCATCGGTGGCCGTTTCGTTCATAACATGGACACGAGCAGCCAAATGAATCACCACCGCAACATCAACTAATGCTTCTGTCCAAACCGTATCGCCATTAATGTCACCTACCGATATCGTTTCTTGCCCTTCTTTATTATGGAAATTACCACGAACCGCACCACGCACCTGATAGCCTAGCTTAACTAATGCTTCCGATAAGGGTAAACCTACAAAACCCTGAGCGCCTGTAACAAGCACGCCCCCTGCCCTTAAATCATCTGAATGTTGCAATGCTTTTAACTCACTGTATATGAATAATATCTAGCTTTGCCATAGAGTATACCATATCAAAATCATGGCTATTGTTGTGCTGTCACCTAGATTGAGTTGCACTGCCATTATGTGAAGTAAAAACTTAGGAGTGCTGAGCTTCAAAGACTGCGAAAGTATTCTAAATTCTATAATCACATCAACGCTCTGCGTTCATCGTTTTACACACTTAAGAAACCGTCATACCAGCCGGGAAGCCGATATCCAGTGCAAAGGATGGTAATCTTTATACATCTATATAGCCTAAATGTTAAGTTAATGGAATCAAGACTAATTGCTGAGCTTATTGCAGTTAGGCAATTGCCATCAAGCCTTTTTTCTGAATAACAGCTAACAAGCGTAATGCAGGCCCACCGGGTTTTTTTACCCCTCTTTCCCAATCAGAAACCAAGTTTTTGGAAACATTTAGGTAGCGAGCAAATACAGGTTGAGAAATGTGCTCACGCAATCTTAAGGATTTTATTTCATCTGGGCTCAACACTAGAACAGGGGTCAGGCACGCTTCATCAAACTGACGCATGGTTTGCTTATCAATTGAGCCAACCTCATGCAAAGCCTCCATTGTTTCATGAATGGCAGCAAAGGCATCACTACGATATTTTTTAGTCATCTTTTACAACCTCTTCAAACTGCCCATTGTCAATTAACTCACTTAATTGTATATCTGTCAGTGCCAAGACATACTTTGCCATTTTCTTAAATTGCTCTTCTTCATCTTCACGAATGTTGGCAAGTACATTCTTAGCAAAACCATACACAAAGAATGCCCTTTCATTCTTACAAAATAATAGGATACTACGATAACCCTTTGATTTACCTTCCCCTAGGCGAGAAATTCGTTGCTTAATAACCCCGCCGCCTAAATCAACATCTATTTGGCCTTGCTCTGCTCTGTGCACGGCATCAAGTAGCGCGCTGGAAGAAATATTCTGTTTTCTGGCGAAACGCCCAAACCATGAATTTTTGTAAACTTTCAAAACGCCCCCACTAAGAACGAAAAAATAGTATCACACAATGTGTTATATAACAACAGGTTTTTTTTAGCTATAGGACATCAAATAAAATGACTACCAACTTAACACATGGCAAAGCGGTCTGATAACGACTTTATCGTCGCTCGACATTTCGGCATTCAAAATACGCCTGCAAAAGTATTCTAAATTCTATAATCGCGTCAACACTCTGCGTTCATCGTTATAGAAAGAAGCAGCCATAAACTAGCCACCGATACGCTACGCGATATACCAATACCTTGCGCAAAATACAAATACGCTACGGAAATCGCCTATCGCCTAGCTAAAAAACAAATAGCGCGCATAATACGCGGATTGCTTATCTAATCTTAAAATAGCCTAAGCAAAAATAAAATTACACCTCTATTTTTAAAATAGCACAAGATAAATGCGCATCACTTTTAAATCTAGTGTAATATTTACACCAGACGCGAATCGCTTGTGATTTTCGCGTCTTCATAAGAGCTTTCTTGCTATTCCTTAAGGTATCTACAAAAACCTCAGCGTTTTCGCGGCTTACTTAAGCTATTTTCAATTAACTCTCTGTATCGGCGTGATAAATATCGACTCAGCGTAGTTCATACGCTATCTATAAACTAGGCAACTGATGCACTCGCCTAATAGGCGGCTGACTTATGACGCTTGTTTATTAGTTTTATTTCGCCAAACTAGCTTGGACCATACGGCACTAGCCACATGCAACCTAGGCTGGTATTTTTCTTACAGTATTTAATTCAATAACAAGGTATATTCATGAAAAAGATCAAACCTCTCGTAGATTTTATAAAATTTTCGGTTGCTATTAAGGTTGCGTTTTATTTAAATGTCATTGCAAAATTAACCAACAACCCTGTATTCCCAACACCCGATGTATCCTTAGCGGATGCGGCTGCCGCTGTAGCCAATATTGAAGCGGCAGCCCTAGCTGCACAAGATGGAGGCGCTACCGCTAAATCGCATTTACGTGATGTGATCGAAGCAGCTGATCTACTCTTTATACGGCAAGCGCATTATGTAGATAGCATTGCTAATGGCGATGAAACTAAAATCCTAAGCAGTGGCTTTCATGAATCCAAACAACCCACACCTTTTAATAAACCCGCGTTATCGGCGATGGATACTGCACATTCAGGCATTATTAAATTAATCGCTAAAGCCATCCTAGGTGCACGGGCTTATATTTGGCAAATGGCAACAACGGCAAATCCTGCCGAGGGCGATTGGGTCACTATTTCAACGACCACTAGCGCAACTTACACGCATGAAGGTCTTGTGCCTGGAACCTATTGTGAATTTAGAGTTGCGGCAGTAACACCAGAAGGTATCAGCGATTATTGCGATCCTGTAAGAAAGCTAATCCATTAAGATTTAGTGCGCCTTAAGATAAGCTCCTAAGACGCCCTACCATATCCACGACGAGCAAGTGGGTCATTGAAGTCAGCGTTAAAGGAGTTCACAAACACTGCGTTAACAAAAAGTGTCGGATTACGCTATGCTAATCCGACCTACGCAACTAACACATACATATTGCGCTATTGATAAAATATTACTAAATGCTATTATGCTAATATGTATAAAATCATCTACAAAAAGAAAGCCGTTAAAGCGCTTACAAAAATACCTATAGAGTTTTCAGCCAGATTTATAAATGCATTTGATGCTATTGCCGCTGGAACTACTGATGGATTATCAATTAAGCCCTTAGAAGGCTTTAGTGGTTTTCGGTTAAGGATAGGAAGTTATCGGGCCATCTATGAGTTAGATAATGCTCAGCTAATTGTTACGGTTTTTAATATAGGTAGTAGAGGAGATATTTACAAATGAGCGTTCAATTTATTGAAAATAATGGCCATAAACAATACGCCATAGTCCCTATTGATATTTACAACAATTTGTTAGAAAAAGCCGAATGGTTAGAGGATGCTGTTGCTTATGAAAAAGCTAAGCACGATGATGACGAACTGGTTCCTAGTGACGTTGTTAAACGCCTTTTAAGCGGTGAAAATAAAATAAAAGTTTGGCGTGAGTACAGAGCCTTAAGCCAA
>Ga0118677_10003164_pt1 | contig 31742 bp, 26 predicted proteins | sample AliMusrvi5mmetaG_FD_86154 | JGI IMG/M metagenome (GOLD analysis project Ga0118677, IMG submission 86154) | reverse complement strand
CAAAATGGTCTGCGAGAAAGCCTACAATTAAAGGAGTTACGGCACCACCCATGATGCCTGAACAGAGAATACCCGAAAATGAACCGTGGTGTTCGGCAATGGAGTTCATTCCAAGAGAGAACACGATCGACCACATTACAGATGCACAGAATCCCATCGCGATGAAGGCATAGAAGGAAATTTTAGGGTCCGGTGTGAAGAGTGCCGTTGCAAGGCAAGTCATCGCTCCAAGAATGAAAATTCGGATAACAATCTTACTGTCAATCAGTTTTAATAATCCCAGTCCAAGGATGCATCCAATGGTCATCAAACCCCAATACCATTGTACAGCCTGAGCCCCTTCTACTTCCGGACGCAAACCATGGTAAGTTCGCAGAAACTCAGAGATCCAGTTGGCTACCCCCTGTTCTGTTCCAACGTAGGCAAATATTCCAAAAAAAAACATGATGACGGTTTTGTTCTTCAGCAGATGGACGATGGAGGCCCAGTCGCCGGTTTTTTCTTCCTCATTCAATTCCACTTTAGGAAATTTCGAAAAGGCCACTACGAAAATCATGACGAAGGCAATGGCAGCAAAGACCCAATAAATGGAGATCCAGGTAAGATTCGCCGGCACCAGCGTTCCGAGATATTTGACTACGCTGTTGGGAGTCCCCTGCGGACCAAGTTCCCCAACGAGGTAGGTGTAGAGCATCGGACTTAGAAAGGAGGCACCTCCGAAAAATAGTTGCGCCATTACGGAGTTAAAGGCAAAATGCTCTTCCCCTCCGGAAACACGCAATAGCGGATTGATGGCAACCTGCAGAATGGCCATACCTGCTCCAATGAAAAAGAGGGATCCCAGCATCACCCCAAATTTGGGGACCAAACCAAAGATCAGGGCTCCAGCAAAGGCTGAAATAAAGGCCACCATCATCACCTTTTTCTCCTTGAAGCGCTCTGTCATCAAACCAGCAGGAATGGACATCACCCCATAGGCAATGAAAAAGAAGAGTGGCAAAAAGGCAGCCATCGTGTTGCTGGCATGAAAATCATCCTTGGCAGTTGGCAGGATGGCTCCCAATATATTTGTCAGGAAAGAGATCACAAAAAAGACGATAAAGACCAGAAATACGATGTAATAGTTTCGTTTCATGAATATTGATTTAGAAATTTGATTTTATTGTTTGATCATTGGTAAAGCGGCGGCTCCAAATATGGCCGAATTTTCCAATTCTGATACATCAATTTTGATGTTGGCCAATACACTGCTGTAGGCAAAGTCCTGCATGGCCTGGTACATCGCCTCCTTGAAGAAATCGAATGATTGTGCCACTGAGCCCCCCAGGATGATTACCTCCGGATCATAGGCATAGAGGATCGACTTGAGCGATTCGCCCAAATGAAAGCCGTATTCTGCAAAAAGCTTCAGGGCAGATGGATCACCCGCCATGGCTTGTTTGTAAATTTCGATGGCCTTTACTTTCTTTTCATCGGTAAAGAACTGGCCGCTTGCATAATACTCCACGTTGTGCAGCAGGTAGGGAACATTTCCAAACTCTCCGGCACCACAGTTGGAGCCTTCGTATAATTTACCATTGAATATCAAGCCACAGCCAAGCCCCGTTCCAAGGGTTACGCCAACAATGTTCTTGAAGGATTTGGCCTTGCCGAAATACTTTTCTCCAACGGCAAAACAATTCGCATCGTTGTTAACAAATACAGGAACCTTGTAACGACTCTCCAGCAAATCTTTGACAGGAACCACTTTCCAGGATGGGATATTAGTCACGTCGTAGACAATTCCCTTCTCAACATCCACTACGGAGGGAACCCCAACACCAATGGACAAGGTCGCGGAATTGAAGCAACCGTCAATGACGGCATAAATTTGGTTCATCACCTCCTCTACGCTCCCTTTGGAGGGTGTTGGAAGTTTGGTGAGCTGTACAATCTCGTCATTGACTATTCGTCCTGCACGGATATTTGTTCCGCCAAGGTCCACTCCCAGGATGTTTGCAACGGTTTCCATTTGTGTAAAAGTAGTTTTTGATTTTAGCGATTCGATTCTTAAGTGGTAAAAATAAGAAAAAACCGACTAGAAGCAGTAATCGTTTGATCCTATTCGCTATATTTATGCCTAAAGAAAAGAATATTCAACCAAATGGATGTCAAAATTGAAGCAGGCTGGAAGAGTCGTTTGGCCGATGAGTTTAATCAACCCTATTTCCTGGAATTGACCAATTTTGTCAGGGAGGAATATACCACCCGACAGATATTTCCACCTGCAAAACTTATATTTCACGCTTTCGATCAATCACCCTTCGATCAGACCAAAGTGATTATCCTCGGACAGGATCCCTATCACGGTTCGGGTCAGGCGCACGGACTGTGTTTCTCCGTCCCCGATGGAATCGAATTGCCTCCCTCGCTGCAAAATATTTTCAGGGAGATTAGTCAGGATCTTGGTCTTCCTTCCCCTGCCAGCGGTAATTTGGATCGTTGGGCCTCACAAGGTGTGTTGCTGCTAAATTCCACTTTAACCGTTCAGGCAAATAGGGCAGGTTCGCATCAGAACCAAGGATGGGAACGTTTTACGGATCGGGTCATCAGCCTGTTGGCCGAAGAAAAAGAGCACCTTGTATTTATATTATGGGGGTCATTTGCACAAAAGAAGGGTGAACTCATCAACAGAAACAGGCATCTGGTACTTACTTCCCCTCACCCATCTCCCCTCTCTTCCTACCGGGGATTCTTCGGGAACAAGCATTTCAGCAAAACCAATGCCTATTTGGAGTTGCACGGCATCCTGCCAATAGCCTGGTAATTTGCTAATTTGCTAATGGTCTGAAGGTGATATTTGTGTAGAGAGCAGCATGCAGATTGTTAGAAGAAATTTGGGATAAAACCAATCTATTCTATAGCTATTTTTCCAACCAAGAAAAGTTAATCATTATTTCATTGATTTATTATCAACACCAAACGAACAACTGTATCACTCACCAATTAGCACATTAGCACATTTTCTCGGCGGCAATGAGTTGATCTGGTTTTCCAAGATCCATCCAGGTTTCAGAAGTATCCTGGTATCCATAAATGGCTTCGCTCTTTGCCAACCGGAGGTACAGGTCAATGATTGAAAACTTTCCGGTTTCCGTAATCAGCGACAGCAAACCTGGTTCAATGATCTGGATTCCGCTAAAAGCAAAATTCTTTGGCTGGTCGAATGGTCTGCTGATTTTAACCTCTCCGGTTTTCTGATTTTTCCATCCCGAAAGCATCATGTTCTGATCAAAGAGGAGGTATCTGTCTGTGGGCCTTTCCCTCACTGCCAGAGTAGCCAGTCCGCCCTTTTCCAAATGAAAGACGGAAAGTGATTTCAGATCGATGGTGCTGAGCACATCCACGTTGTATAGAAGGAAGGGTTCCTTGCTTCCCAGTAGTTCTTTTGCTTTCAAAAGTGCCCCACCAGTATCCAAAAGTTGGTCGCGCTCATCGGAAAGAGTTAACGGCAAATTAAAATTTTGTTTCGATTTTAGAAATTCAAGAATCTGATCGCCAAAATGGTGTACGTTGATGACGATTTCTGAGACTTCGAGTTCATTTACCTTTCTGATCGCCCTTTCCAACAAGGTGATTCCATTTAGTTCGACCAGCGCCTTGGGCCTTTCCAGCGTAAACGGCGCCAGTCTGGTTCCCAATCCGGCAGCCAGGATAAATGCTTTCATTGAAAATGATCCCTTTAGTTATTCAATTTTACGGGTTTACAAACCTTCTCCTCTTTCTTCGCCACCCGTCCGCACTTTTTACATTCGTATTTGGGATGCTCAGGCTTTTCGTAATCCTTCACCTCACATTTTTTCTTGCTCATGATTGCTCAGTATCTTGATTAGAAGTGTATACCACAGATGGATAATTTGGTTACAGTTTGAAATGGATAAAAAGTTTGAAGGGCTTAAAATATTTGAACCACTAAACAATTATTGATTACCCATTCAAACTACCTCAACTATTCGAACTAATCTTGTTCCCTGTGATGCAAAACGACCCGTACCGGAAAATGTTCTTTCACGTGTGCTGCCATTCTTTCTGCGGAATAGACGGAACGGTGCTGACCTCCGGTGCAACCGAACTGAACCGAGAGATGTGAAAATTTTCTGTCTAGGTATCCGGCTACGCTTTGATCGACCAATTGAAAGGTCGCTTTCAAAAATGCATCGACTTCCGGATAAGCTTCAAGGTATTCGATTACCTCCTTGTCTTTTCCTGTTAGCTTCTGATATTCAAGCAATCTTCCGGGATTTGGCAAGGCTCGACAATCAAACACAAAACCCCCTCCGTTTCCTGATGGATCTGCAGGGATTCCCTTTTTATAGGAGAAACTGGTAATTGAAACGGTCAGTTCTGTCTCCCTGACGGCAATATTTTTAAGCACTTCTGATTCCGAAAGTGAATTTAAAACGGAATAGAGTTCCGTCAATTGAATGGGAATGTCGATCTTTTTCATCACCAGTCCCAAATTCTCGAGGGCAAACGGAATGCTTTTCAAAAAATGGGCTTTCTTCTCGTAAAAGCCCCTGAATCCATAGGCTCCCATAGCCTGCATGATCCGGATCAGCACGTATCCGTAGAAATACTGTTTGAATTCTTTCCTATCAACAGGATGGATTTCCACCAGATGGTCGAGGTATTCTTCTATCAACTCCTCCCTGACAGATTGAGGAATATCCGCCTTCGCATCGTAAAGAAGGGAGGCAAGATCGTATTGCAGTGCTCCCCTGCGACCTCCCTGGTAATCGATAAACCAGGGCTCTCCGTGGCGCAGCATGATGTTCCTGCTCTGAAAATCCCGCATCATAAAGAAATTGCTCTCCGCCTTTAACAGATAATCACAAAAAGAAACATAATCGTCTTCCAGGGCCTGCTCATCGAAGCTCACCTTGGCCAGTTTCAGAAAATAGTATTTGAAATAATTGAGGTCCCACATCATCGACTGTCGGTCGAAGGCTTTTCTCGGATAACAGTAGCTGAAATCAATCTCCTTACTTGCCGTAACCTGAATAGTGGGAAGTATCCTGACTACTTTGCGGTAGGCATCCAGGATCTCGGATGAAAATCCTTTCTGGGTTCGCGTTTCAGACAAAAAGGCGAATAGTGTCTCGTCTCCCAAATCTTCCTGAAGGTAGATGCGGGCCTGCTGATCGTATTCGTATATATCCGGAACGTTGACCCCACTCGCCCGGAGGTGACGGGAGAAACTGACGAAGGCATTGTTCTCCTTTTCGTCTTCGTTCCAGGTACCAATGGCATTGAAATGTATGCTTTTTACCCGAAGGTATTCCCGGTAGGAGCCCGAAGGAGGAAGCATCTCCAGGGAAGTGACCTCTTCCGAGAACCGCTGCTGAAAGAGGTGGATTAGTTTTTGTTCGGTTATTTTCTTCAAGGGTTGAGATTTAAGGCAAAAATACCAAAAAAAAGCCGTCCCAATGTTTGAGACGGCTTTTTATCTTTTGAAAAATGATTTCGGAAAAACCGATGAATGGTGCTGCGAATTATTCGGCAACCACTTCAAATTCGAGTTCAACTACAACTTCACGGTGAAATTTCACCTTGGCAGTATGTTTTCCAATTTCCTTGATAGAATCTTCCTTGATGGTGATCTGTTTGCGATCGACTTCAAAACCCTTTTCTTTCAGCGCTTCGGCAACCTGAATGTTGTTGACGGATCCAAAAATCTTGCCGGTTGTACTGGTTTTTGCACCAATAACAATGGTAATGTTTTTCAGAATCTCAGCTTGTTTCAAAGCTTCTTCTTTCAGTTTTGCCTCTTTGTGAGCACGTTGTTTAAGGTTCTCTGAAAGGACCTTTTTTGAAGACGTGGTGGCCAGAATAGCCAATTTCTGGGGGATCAGGTAATTACGACCATATCCGTTCTTGACAACTACCACATCGTCTTTGCTACCCAGATTTGTAACATCCTGAAGCAGAATAATTTCCATTTTCGTACCTCCTATTAATTATTTTAACAAATCTGTTACATAAGGCAGCAATGCGATCATACGAGAGCGCTTGATTGCCTGTGATACTTTACGCTGGTATTTCAAAGAAGTACCGGTAATCCGACGAGGTAAAATTTTACCCTGCTCGTTTAGAAATTTTTTCAAGAATTCAGGATCTTTGTAATCCACATACTTGATACCGTTCTTTTTGAAACGACAATATTTCTTCTTTTTTACTTCAACCGAAGGTGGAGTAAGATATCTGATTTCGCTGGAATTAGTGCTCATGACTTAGTTTTCAGATTGAGTTTTTGCATTTACTTTCTTTCTTCTCTTTTCTGCATACTCAGCAGCATATTTCTCCAATTTCACGGTTATGAAACGGATGATACGTTCGTCACGGCGAAACTCAATCTCGAGTTTTCCAATGAAGGCAGGATCAGCTTTGAATTCGAGGAGTTGATAAAACCCTGTCGATTTCTTTTGAATGGGATAAGCCAATTTTTTCAATCCCCAACTTTCTTCATGAATCAGCTCACAACCATGGGAGGTGAGAAGATCCTTGAACTTTCCTACCGCTTCCTTCATCTGAGCATCAGACAAAACGGGAGTAGTAATGAAAACGGTTTCGTACTGGTTCAACATACTTTTTAAAATTTACATTCAACAATAATCACTCCTAATTTGAGTGGCGCAAAAATACACATCTTTTCGCTTTATACAAACTGTCAATCAATAATTTTTGAGATTAAACCGGGAACGATAGGTTGTTCTGCCCCAGACAGCTTCGATCCAACAAAAATCAGCAATTATTGCCGGTTAAAAATCATCCTTTAACAGGTCGCCAAAAGTGCAAATCCATACCTATCAAGATGAATAAGGTCTGAAAAAACAAAAAGAGCTGGTTGGATAACCGGCTCTTTGATAGTTTAGATAGATAAACACTTAGTTTTAGTAAAAGACGATAACAACGTTTCATTTCATTTCATCGACTAAATTAAATCTTTTTCTTAAAAAATGTTAAGATATTGTTAGCTGCCGACATAAAATGTGAATAATTTGAATGACAAAATTTCTATATAGTTGTTATTCAATAACATAACACTCATTGAAAAAATGATGTTTTACAACAGCTTTTTTAACATTTCAAAGATTGAGGTCAGTTTAAGCAATTTTTTGCAAAACATGAAAAGGACCTAAACCAACCATCTTCTTGTTTTCGTGAATGAAGTACCACCGCATTTCAATGGCGCTGTCTTGACTGATGTACCGAAATAAAGACTGTCCACGATTTTATCCTGTCATCTCTTTGATAAAACTAGATATTAACCTTACTTTGTATTGAAATATACCTATTTTAATATTGTGGAAATTTTTTGTGCTGCCAACCTGTTGAACGGGACCATCCTTTTCGTCCTTTTTTCAGTCTGTTTAATTTTGGTTCTGCCGGGTAAATTTCGGCACTTGCCTGTATTGCTGGCGGTTTTAACCACTTCCATCACAACCGGTTGGTTGTCGGCCTATGCGCTACTTTACCATCCCATTGAACTGACGCTGCAATTTGGCAGTTTCGCAGGCAATGTCTTGTTAAAGATCGACGGTCTATCCGCCTGGTTTATCCTAATCATCAATTTCACTGTTTTGACAGGCGTTTTCTATGGTTTGGGCTATTTGAAGCATTACAAAGTGTCCAATACGATACTATCGCTGCATTGGATATTATTCCTGTTTTTTCATGTGTCTATGTTGTTTGTTTGCATGCTGCAAAATGGATTTGCTTTTTTGGTGGTATGGGAGATCATGTCACTCAGTTCCATGTTGCTGGTTTTTTTCGATCACGAGAATCCGAAAACCTTCAGGGCTGCACTGAACTACTTCGTTCAAATGCACATCAGCGTCACCTTCCTGACCATTGGATTCATCTGGGTGTATCACCAGACAGGCTCCTTCGGCTTTGATGCCATCCAAACCTTTTTTCATTCTACCCAAAACCTTTGGCTCTTCCTACTTTTCTTTACCGGATTTGGGATCAAGGCGGGATTTATTCCCTTTCACAGTTGGTTGCCCCATGCTCATCCGGCCGCACCAGCCCATATTTCGGGAATCATGTCGGGGGTGATTGTCAAGTTGGGGATTTATGGCATTCTGCGAATGATCTCCTTTTTAACCAGTGACTTCCTGCTATTGGGTCAGATTATACTTACCCTATCGTTGTTGACGGGATTGTACGGCATTCTCAATGCAGCCGTTCACAGAGATTTTAAACGGATGCTGGCTTATTGTACCATTGAGAATATTGGAATCATCGGCATTGGCATAGGCATTGGAATGATCGGGATCGGAATTAATTCGCCCCTTATGTATTACCTTGGATTTGGTGGGGCACTTCTGCACGTTTTAAACCACTCCCTTTTTAAATCCCTGCTTTTTTATTCTGCTGGAGCTGTATACCAGCAAAGTCATACGCTCAACATGGAGAATCTGGGAGGCTTGATCAAATCAATGCCCAGAACCGCCGTCCTTTTTCTGATTGGAGCACTGTCGATAGGTGGATTACCCCCCTTTAACGGATTCGTATCTGAATTTCTCATCTACAATGGTCTGATTGCCGGAGTTCATACCAGCAGTATCAGCCAGATCGTCCTGTTTGTCCTTTCCCTTGCGGGCTTGAGCATCATAGGCGGCTTATCGCTGCTTACATTTACAAAGGCATTTGGCACCATCTTTCTTGGACAACCACGTACAACACTGCCCCACCCCGTCAAGGAGGTTTCCTTGCTGATGTTGGTTCCACAATACTTGATCGTTGTAGTGATGGTAAGTATTACCCTCTTTCCGCTTGGCTACATGACACTCATCGGTTCTATCCTTGATTTGATTCATCCGATGAAAACAGATCCGATCATTCTAAAAAGCATATCGGATACTACAGTCCGGATTAGCATGTATTCCTTGCTGCTTGTGGGAATCATTTGCGGTATCTGGCTGTTGCGCAAGGCAGTCCTCAGGAAAAGGAGTGAAAGGATCGATGCTACCTGGGGATGTGGATATGTGACTCCAAACAGCAGACAGCAGTACACAGGAAAATCATTCTCCAAACCATTGGGCAAAATTTTCAACTCCATTCTAATAGAGAAGAAACAGTTCGAGGAACTAGACCGCGGTGAGCTATTTCCAGGCAAAAAATCTTATATCTCGCATTACCACGACTTTTTTGAACACAACCTGATCAAACCCATTACCGAAAAAATGGTTTTTTCAGCCAACTATTTCAGTTTTGTACAAAATGGAAGGATACAATCCTATGTTCTCTATGGCATCGTTTTTATGCTGGCCATGGTCGTTCTTTCCATATTAAATGTGATGGCATGAGCCTGATTACTGTATTTGTGCTGATTCCGTTCGCCGGAATGCTGCTGCTTCCCTTTCTCAGGGTGAAGTGGAAAGGCATTCTTACGCTGGCGCTGTTGGCTATCAACGCAATAATCTCCGGTTATTTGGCGATAAGGAGTCTTTGTGGTGAATTATATTCTCTTATTTTGGCGGGGAGTTATGTAACAGGGCCAATACCGATCAGGATAGATGCCTTGTCGGGCTGGTTCATGCTCATCATCAATCTGATATTTTTAACAGGTGCCTTGTATGGGTATTCTTATCTGAGAACCTATAAAAAGCAGCAAAATAACCTCTCGCTACACAGTATCGCTTTTTTGTTGCAGCATGCCTCCATCGTTAGCATATGTGTCATCCAGAACAGTTTTGTTTTCCTGATTGCGTGGGAAATACTCGCCTTAACCTCTTTTGTCCTGATCATTTTTGAACATGAAAATCCGGTAACCATCAAGGCGGGAATCAATTATCTGATTCAGGCCCATTTCTCCATCGTATTTCTGATGATTGCATTTCTTTGGGTCCTGAACAAAACAAACAGCTTTGATTTTCAGGCGATCACTGAATACACCTCTACTCTTCCCGGCTCTGCTTCGCTGATTTTATTTCTCTGTTTCTTCCTTGGCTTTGCCATCAAGGCAGGCTTTGTTCCCTTTCACACCTGGTTGCCCTATGCCCATCCGGCAGCTCCTGCCCATGTCTCAGGTTTGATGTCAGGTGTCATCATCAAGATTGGCATCTATGGCATTCTTCGCATGCTGTTGCTGGTCAAAACGGATTTCATTGCTGCCGGATACCTGATCCTGATCGTATCTGTTATTTCCGGTTTGTACGGTGTGATGTTAGCCATCGTTCAGCACAACCTCAAAAAATTGCTTGCCTATCACAGCATCGAGAACATCGGAATCATAGGTATCGGCATCGGCATTGGCTGTATAGGATTGGGAAGTGGCAATCAAATGCTGGCTACTTTGGGATTTGCCGGTGCATTGCTGCATACCTTGAATCATTCGCTGTTTAAATCCTTGCTTTTTTTCACTGCCGGGAATGTCTATCAGGCAACCCATACCATGGAGGTCGAAAAACTCGGCGGACTGATCCGAAAGATGCCACAAACAGCCCTGCTATTCCTGATAGCGGCGATTGCCATCTGCGGTATTCCACCTTTCAACGGATTTATTTCTGAATTTATCATCTACACCGGTTTGTACAACTGGCTCTCCAACGGAACCCTGTTTTCACTACTGGCGGCCATTTTCTCCACCATCGGATTGGTCTCCATCGGAGGACTGGCCATGATCTGTTTTACCAAGGCTTTTGGCATCATCTTTCTGGGTACTGAACGGCATCCAATACCTCATTCCTGCCGGGAAGTCTCCTTTCTGCAACTTTTGCCCTCCTATCTTCTTACGTTGGTCATTCTTTTGATAGGGATCTTTCCAATGCTGTTTATCCGAATCTTGTCAATTCCGGTAGGCCTCTTCACCGGCGAGGCAGCCATAGAACACCCGCCCATGCAGATAGCTGTCTTTCAATCTTTGCAGCCCATCAGCCTGGCGGCATGGATCTTGATAGCCATGGTGATCCTTCTATACGGAATCAGAAGATTTGTCCTGAATTCACGTCAGGTGGAACATGGTCCTACCTGGGGTTGTGGATATGTGGCACCAACTTTTAAACAACAATACACCGCCGGTTCATTTGTCAGAACCTACAGTAAATTATTTGCTCCGGTTCTGCTGGTGGAGAAGGAAGAAAAAATTGTTCAGGGAATATTCCCTTCCGAAGCCAAATACCGAACGCATTCGTACGACAAATTGGAAAGAGGATTGATAGACAGACTGCTTAAATGGAACAAGAACTTCATGGGTCGGTTTGTCTTTTTAAACAACGGAAGATTGCAGTTCTACATTTTGTATGGAATCCTGTTTATTGTTACCGTTTTGAGCATCCCTATTCTATATAGGAATATCCAGTCATTCATTGACCTATTAAAAAACTTGTAATTATGTTGAGTGTCCTATTGATTCTATTGGCCTCCCTCTTTTTTACAGGGATTATCATCCGGACCAAGAGTCTGGCTTCTGGTCGCAAAGGTCCGGGAATCTTGCAACCAATCCGTGATGTGATCAGGCTTTTCCGCAAGGGTGTCGTCTACAGCGAAACGACCAGTTTTGTCTTTCAACTGGCTCCTACGGTTTATTTTGCCTCCATCGTGATGGCCATGCTGGTTGTTCCCTTCGGCAGAACCGCAGGAATACTCAGTTTCAGCGGCGACTTCATCTTCTTTGCTTACGTGCTTGCTTTGGGGAAATTTTTCAGCATCATTGCAGCCCTCGACACAGGCAGCAGCTTCGAAGGGATGGGTGCAAGCAGGGAAGCCCTCTATTCGATGTTTGCAGAACCTGCCTTTTTTATTTTAATGGGTTCATTGGCCATGCTCTCTGGTCATACCTCCTTTCAGGAAATTTTTGCTTCCCTGCACATTGGGTCGCAGATCAGCTATGCGCTGGCAGCTCTGGCTACCTTTGTATTGCTGATGATTGCCATGATTGAAAGCAGCAGAATGCCGATTGATGATCCGAAGACCCACCTCGAGCTGACCATGATTCACGAAGTGATGATATTGGACAACAGCGGCTTTGACCTCGGACTGATCCTGACGGCCGGCTACTTGAAGTTTGCCATCTACGGCGCATTGATTGTCAATCTATTTATTGGGGTTATCCCTTATCAATATGCCATCCCGGCATTTTTTGCCATTCAGTTTTTGATGGCAATTGCCATTGGGATGATCGAATCCTTTATGGCACGATTTAGGATGAGTCACAATCCTCAGTTCATTGTGGTGCTTACCTCGGTTAGCCTGCTCATCTTCTTCGGGGTTTTGCTGATCCTTCAAAAATTTATTTAATCTAAAAACAGACCTAAGCATGATACATGTGTTGCTGATCATTTTTATCATCACCCTGTTTTATATGGCAATCGCCAACAGGTTAATGACCTATATCAAGGTGCTTGCCCTGCAGGGGGTACTGCTGTTTTTTGTGGTATTCATTCAGTTGAGTGAGATCAATCCTGTGAACCTTGCCTTGATTCTGCTCGAAACCATCGTATTCAAGTCGTTGGCCGTTCCGATTTTTCTAAGCTTTTTGCTCAAACGAAACAACATCACCCGGGAAGCAGAGCCGTTTTTACCCAATTTCGTCTCGCTGGTTATCACTACCTCTATTGTGGTCGTCAATATTTTGATTGCCACCATGATCAAGGACGATCACCTCGACAAGATCTTCTTTGTCGTAGCGCTTTCAACCCTGTTCTTTGGTCTCTACCTGATTGCTACACGGCGAAAAATCATCACCCACGTAATGGGATATATGGTGATTGAAAACGGAGTATTTGTGCTCTCGCTGGCCATTGGAAATGAGATGCCGATCCTGGTGAACCTGGGCATTATGCTCGATATTTTTGCCAGTGTGCTCATCCTTGGCATATTCATGAACAAGATTGGAGATGTTTTCAAGGATGTAGACGTTGATCAACTCAGCAATTTAAAAGATTATTAATTCAAACACCCGGAACAAATGGTTATTACCTATTTAGCAGGATCTGTCGCGGTTGTTTTAAGCCTCTTCTTCAGCAGAAACAAGCAGTTTGTCTATTCACTTTTAAGCTTGTTCCTCGTCTGGCAGATTTGGTTTACCGTTCAGGTATGCACCCATGCAGGAATCACGGATTCCGAATATTTCACCTTTGATTCCCTGGGAATACTGCTTTTAGTCACCCTGAGTATCATTGCGATTCCAGCTGCCATACACAGTTATATTTACATTGAAAACCATGCAGAAACGCCACGTTCCAGATCCATTTACCTGGCTGCCCTGATTCTGTTGATTATGGCCATCAGTGCGGGATATCTTTCCAACCACATTGCTGTGACCTGGATTTTCACTGAAATCACTACACTGAGCGCCTCCGCCCTGATTTATCACCATCGGAACAAACTTGCACTCGAAGGCACCTGGAAATATGTGTTTATTTGTGCCATCAGCATCACCTTTATTTTTATCGGGATTCTCTTTCTGAGCCTTTCCCTGCAGCATGCCGGATCGGATAACCTCTCCTTCAGCAATCTGTTGGCCAAGAGTCAGGAACTTAATCCGGTCTGGTTGCAAATGGCCTTCCTCTTTATTTTTACCGGATTCACCGCTAAACTTGGACTCGTACCGATGTTTACAGCAGGGATAGATGCCAAGGATACTGCTCCTGCACCGGCAGGAGCCCTTTTGGCAAGTGTTCTGATGAATCTTGGTTTTGTTGGAATCTTCCGGTTTTACATCGTTATTGCCAATACACCCCTTTTGCATTGGGCAAAACTTGTGGTTGGAACTGCAGCATTTCTCTCACTTTTTGTCGCAACAGTATATATGCTGAAGGTGAAGAACATCAAGCGCATGTTTGCCTATTCAGGTATCGAGCACATGGGAATTGTGATGTTGGGAATAGCCGCCGGAGGAATCGGATATTATGCTGCCATTCTTCACATCATTCTCCATGCTTTCGTGAAATCGAGTCTCTTCTTCCAGTACAATCAACTATACAGGGTTTTTCAGAATAAGAGCATCACCCACATCGGCAACTACTTCAAATACAATCCTACCGGAGCCATGGTGCTGTTGCTGGGGTTTATCAGTTCTGCAGCCATGCCACCTTCCGGCCTTTTTGTCAGTGAATTTCTGATTTTCAAATCCATTTTCGACGCCAAACAGATCCTGCTTCTGATCATTGTCCTGTTGCTACTTACCATGATCATCTGGGCCTTTGGAAAAAATATCTTCAAGGTGCTTTTCCTTCCTGCCGAGGGGTTTGATGATTCTAACGTAGCCAGAACAAGTCCGTGGGAATCACTCACGCAGTTTTTGCTTTTGGCAGCTGCCGTTTATCTGGGATTAAATCCGCCGGCCGAATTTATCCAGTTGATTAAAGATAGTATCATCCTGTTACCCCATTGACCATGCAAACGCTCTCCATAAGAAACAATCAGGCTGTTCCGTTGTCAACCATTCCGGAACTCAGTTATGCCGATTTTTTTTCCTTGAATACCGGGATGATTACAGAAAAACCGGAAAGGCATTGTGTAAACTATTACGGCTATCAACTGATGCAACAGATCAAACTGATCTGTTGCATTGCGGACGATAAGGAGGGTACGATTTTACTCTCCTCCTGCCTGGTACACTCCTCCGAAACTTTGCCATCGTTTACCGCCCGACATTTTTGTTTTGAAAAATTCGAAAGGGAAATTCACGAGAATTTCGGATTGAAATACTTCGATCATCCCTGGTTGAAACCAGTTCGATATTCACAGAACAGGGCGGATAAGAATCAGACCATCGCCAATTACCCATTTTATTCCATTGAAAGTGAAGAGCTTCACGAAGTTGGTGTAGGTCCAATTCACGCCGGTGTGATTGAGCCCGGACACTTCAGGTTTATCTGCAACGGGGAACAGATCCTCCACCTGGAGATTCAGTTGGGATATCAACACCGTGGTATTGAAGGGCTTTTCTTGAATTTGGCAGACCTGAGACAACGTGCCACCCTCGCCGAAAGTATTGCAGGGGATACGGCTGTGGGCCATGGTGTAGCCTTCGCCAAGATTTGGGAAAGTCTTTGCGCCTTCCAGCCATCAAGGGATATTGAATTCTCCCGGACCATTGCACTGGAACTGGAACGGATTGCCATTCACACGGGTGACCTTAGCGCACTTTGTACAGACATCGCTTATCAACTTGGAAGTTCTGTTTTCGGAAGACTGCGTACGCCCATTGTCAATTTCTTGCAGGAATGGTGCGGAAACCGACTCTCAAAGGGATTGATCCGACCCGGACTGAACAGATTCCCATTCACACCTGAACTTGCAGAACGACTCCAACATGTACTTGACCTTTTCGAGCCTGACTTCACGGAGATGAACAAGCAATTGTTCGAGTTACCAAGCGCACTCTCCCGTTTCGAACGAACGGGAGTGGTATCTATGGAAGATGCCACCTCGATAGGAGCAGTAGGCATGGCAGCCAGAACCAGTGGGTTGCTAAGGGATATCCGGAGCAGTCATCCAAGTTGTCTGTATCCTGAGCTTCAGCACGAGGCAAAAGTGAAGCGGCATGGAGATGTCTATTCGCGGGTTCAGTTGCGAAAAAATGAGGTAATTCAATCGTTGGGATATCTAAGGAGATTATTGGCAGAACTGCCGGCCGTCCAGGAAAAAGTTGCCTTATTGGCTCCCGGAAAGGAGCTTTTTAGTCTATCCCTTGTAGAAGGTTGGCGGGGAGAAATCTGTCACTGTGCCATCACAGGAACCAAAGGAGAGCTGATCCATTACAAGATCAAGGATCCTTCCTTTCACAACTGGCTGGCATTGGCGCTTTCTGTCAGAAACAATGAAATTTCAGATTTCCCGATCTGCAACAAGAGCTTCAATCTCTCCTATGCAGGGCATGATCTGTGAGCACTTGGACCGTTGGGAAATTAAAAGTGAAAAGTGATAAATAAAGGAGGTAGTGCGGAAGAGTTTGTTTTTAGCGAATTTAAAAATCGAAATTCCAAAATCCAAAATTTTCGATTGGCTTAAATATCTTATAAAGTTGAATCTATGTTTAACAATCTTAAAATCTGGTATCATCAGGGAAAACAGTTTATTCCTGATGTAAGGAATGTCAAAGTCCCCGGAATTTTCAGGGGCAGGCCCATCATTACTTTGGAAAAAGTGGATGGAAAACAACTGGAAAATTGTTGTCCAACAAAGGCAATTTCCATCTCACCGGTATCCCTTGACCTTGGGAAATGTACCTTTTGCGGAGCGTGCGAGCGCCTATTCCCACAAAAAATTCGCTTTACAACAGATTACAAACTCGCCACCAACGATCGTGACAGATTAATCATCAAGGAAGGTGAAGACAAAGCCATCGAATTAAACAAGGAGCTCATTCCTAAAGAGTTTCTCTCACTTTTTGGACGTTCGCTAAAATTACGGCAGGTTTCAGCCGGTGGAGACAACAGCTGTGAATGGGAACTGAACGCAGCCAACAACGTTCAGTTCGACCTGAGCAGATTCGGTATTGAATTTGTAGCCTCGCCACGCCATGCAGACGGAATTGTGATCACAGGTCCGATTACGGTCAATATGGCGGAACCACTGCAGATTTGCTATGATGCTACTCCTGACCCCAAAATGGTGGTTTTGGTAGGAACAGATGCCATCAGTGGTGGCATATTTGCCAATTCCCCTGCAATTGACAGGTGCTTTCTTGAAAACCATCTTGTAAATCTATACATCCCGGGCAATCCTGCCCACCCGCTTACCATCATCAATGGGCTGCTGGCACTGACGGGGAGAGAGTGAGGGTCGGTGGATACAAGGACTATAGGACTCGGGGACTATAAGACTTTAGAACTGGGGGACTTGGGGACTGCGTGATGCGAAGCTAAATGGGTAACCGCGAAAGAAAGGGAAAGACTGATCGCAATTTCAGGATAAAATCGGGAGGTAGCCCCAATGAAGTTCTGATGGCAGTGGCCTAATATCCAATTGGAGGTCATATTTTGTGACCTCCGATTGTCGAATTCTTCTTTTGTCATTTCAAACATAAAATCTAACTGGAACCTTTCTCTGTTTCGCTTTACAGGTTATTTTAACGCTTTGGTTTCAACACCATACGTCTCAGCCAAATCCCTGTCCAACATCACTTTCTCATCCCGGATGAGGTAAATTTTACCAATTATACTTTCATCGGGTATCAATAAACCTGTTTTTTTCCACCATCGTTTGCATAGGAAAACTTTTGCAATGATTCAGACTAGATCATATACCAAGTTACCATTTAATAGAAAAAAAAACGAATGGAGAGTATGGAAATTTATGATCTACGTTCATTCATGGATGTTTCGAATCTGCATGATTTTGTTTCAGCCATGGTTGGAAAGGGTCAGGTCGGAGGATGGAGCCGTTTGTGAAACCACGGGCGTGTAGCATTCATTCTTGCCAACTGGGTAGCAGAAACCCGGCGTTTGCAGGAGGAACGTTCTTCACTGTTTTCAGGTGCCCCCCACCTGATTTCAATGCCATCGTTGGGGTTGTAGGCCACTTCAAAAGCCTCTCTTCTGTTTAAAAGCTCTGCAAGGGTCAGCTTTTGCTCGGTTCCGTTGGTTCGGGTATAGGTGATCGACAACTCGGATAATTTCTTTGAAAGCAGTTCCTCCAGTTTCTTTTTAATGTGCTCAGGGGATTGCAGTGCTGGAATTTTAAAATCTTCAGGAGAACGAACTATCTTATCCGGAAATTCAAGAATGGCATCCATGGCTATCAACAACCTTAGATCACGGTTGGGGGTGGAGAAATCCTCCCACTGTCCACCCGCTTGAAACACGCCCGCAGGACTCCCCGGCATACCAATCACCTCTCCAGTATGAGATTTCATGTAGGCCTCGCCGTTCGATACCGAAGTGATCCGAACAATCAACTGCTCATGGAGTGCCTGAATCAGATCCAACAAGGCAGTCTCCGGATCGAGTGGTTTTGGATTGATGATGCGTTCCATGGAATGGTAAAAAACGCCGGCATCCAAACCTTTTTGTTGCATGGAGAATGGAACCAGCCCAGCGGTTGCATTGATCTCCTCCGTTTTAAGCAGCCTGTATTTTCCATTCTCGACCACAATTGGCCGAAAAGATTTGAATCCGGGTTCACCTACAACTTCAATGGTATTGAACAAAAAATTACCTTTCCAGAACCGCTTGATTCCTACAGTTCCATCCGGTTGCGCATCAACAGAAAGCAGCACACCCGGAACATCTGAAGTTTGCGTAATACGCCGAACCAGTATCAGGGTATGTCCATAGGGATCCGCATAAACAACCCCTGGCCTTAATGCGGCAGAAGTGAGTGGAACAGGATAATAATCTGAATTTTCGTCGCTCAGGGAAGTACGTGCCGTGCCCGAGTGTACCCCATTGGCCACTATACGGACAAAAGTATTGAATTTTCTGGTCGGAGACCCCGAGAGACCGGCTTCGTTGGTTACCCATTTACCGGTGCGCGGTGCTTTACCAAGATAACCCCTGTCACATTCGTGGTATCCGAATGGGAGTCCAAGCTTCCAGGAAAAATAGGCCCTCAGATAGAAAGGATTATCAGCACAATCCGGTTGCATCAGCACCCTGTTTTTGTCTGCAGGCTCGTCTTCGTTTAACGAAAGATGGTTGAATAGAAAATTCCGCTCCTTGTTTTGGGTAACCTCATCCAGCGCTCTCCAGGAGGAACGCTCATCAGCCTCGTAAAAAAGAGCATTGACCCAGGCAGCATACAGCTCTTCCGAGGCGGCATCCCAGCTCTTTTCTGCTTGCCAGACACCTGATCCGGAAGCTGAAACGGGTTGGCTGGTAACCTGAATATCCAAATGCATATTGCTGCTACCATTTTGAAGCGTGATCCGGTATTTACCCTCAGGCAGCCCATGGAACGTTTCGATCCTCCAGAACGGGAGCCCCTCCCCGCTCCTGATTCCCAGGGATTCAAGGGTTATTGCGGGGCTGGTAATCTTTGATTTCAAGATGCTCTTATCTCCTACTGCCATTATTCTGAATGCCTGACCGGGTCGGGGGAATTTCGGCGACAGGATCAGGGCTGGTAAGGCCTGAGAGACTCCATTGTCGTAATATTCATCTTGATTTGCTGCGGCATTTTTGTTTTCCGCGGAAGATTTTCCTGAGGAGGTGCGATCTCCGCAAGCAGTCACGGCAATAAAGACCAATGCGACAGGCAGGAGAGCAAATAACCGGCGAAAAATTAATTCTGGTAGTAATCTTTGGATTTTCATAGGGCAGCAAAGATAAGGGCAATTTGATTTTTAGCTGCTTGTCCTGGCAGCAATAGTTAATTCTTCCACCAACTTTACTGCATCGGCAATGCATTTTTCACAGACCTTTTCAAAAAGCTTGTTTTCTACCGCAATGGCATGCCCATTCGGAGCTCTTAAATCACAATTCAGCAATTCACTGCATTGGGTGGTATGGTGGATGGATTTGAACCGCTGATCAAATTGCTGAATCATGGCATAGGAATGATTTTTTCGATCCAGATTATCCTTGCATAGGCCGGAAGAAATCATTCCAATGACCATGAAGGCTCCGGTCACGGCGCCGCATTTCTCCTGCAAACGTCCCATCCCACCTCCAAATCCGACAGACATTTCAAGGGCTTGATTTTCATCAAAACCAAGGTCCTCAGTGAATGCAACCACAACCGATTGTGCACAGTTGTATCCTGATTTAAAGGAAGCAATTGCCTTTTCAACTTTTCGTTCCATAATTGATGCTTTTGGTGTCTTGTGAATAGATATACAGGAAGATGAACGGATCCTCAAAATTAAAATAAAAACCGGATGGGCTGCTTTTAAATGTAAGCGACTGTTTAATTTTCAGACTGAAAAAAGTAACAATAATTTCGCCGCGATGCGGCTTCGTGATTCTATCTGCATGAATTTCTACCATATTGTCGCCGTTATATGGCTCAAATTAATGCAATTCCAATTTAACACACTCATATTGAGGTATTAATATAAATTACCTAAATATTTAGTCATATTTTCATAAGTATATTTGCGTGACTACTTATTTAGGCATATATTTGTACGGAAGGAATGTTAAACTAATACATCAGATATGCAACTAACAAAGGCAGAAGAGCAGGTCATGCAACTCTTGTGGGAGATGGGCGAAGGACTGGTGAAGGATATCCGCGACCGATTTGAGGAGCCTAAGCCAGCACGGAACACCATTTCTACAGTCGTAAGAATACTGGAAAAGAAGGATTTCGTATCCCACAGAACCTATGGAAATGTCCATGTTTACTACCCCCTTATCAGCAAGCAGACCTACTCCAAGAGTCAGTTGTTTGGCCTGATGAAAAGCTATTTCAACAACTCCTTTCCTGCCATGGCCTCTTTTTTTGCCAGGGAGGAGGATTTGTCGATCCAGGAGCTGGAGACACTGATGGAGGAGACCAAGCGGGAGTTGACGGAACGGAAACGACTGTAGGACTTGATGGACTAGGAAGACTGGGGGACTGGAGGACTGGAGGATTGGGGGAAGGTGAGAAATTTGGCTTTGATCGGTTAAGGATAAAAAATTAAGATAAAATTATGGAAGCAATTGGAATGTACCTGTTAAAATCGACGATCTGGCTGACCGGATTCGGCCTGATTTTCCTTTTGTTTTTAAGAAATGAGCGTTATTTCCTGTTAAACAGGATCTACCTGCTGATGGGAATCGGGGCAGCCATTATTTTTCCATTCATCAACTGGCATTATTCCGTGGAGATACCTCTATTTTCAGTTCAGTATTCCAATGAAATTCAAGCAGAAGTTCAGGAAGTAAGCCATGCAATTCCATTTTTTCATTTGGGTTTGCTTATCAGTTACCTGATTGGTTCCTTCTATCTGTTTTATCGACTCTTCAGGCAAACCTCAAAGGTATTGGAGGTCATTCGTAAATCGGGAAAACAAATTCATAATTCCATCCAATTAATTCGCACCTCTGACTTTCCTGTTTCGTTCTCATTTTTCCATATCGTCTTCATCAATTCTTCCATCAACGACACAGAATCGCAGGAGATCTTAAATCACGAACAAGAACACGTACGTCAGAAACATTGGATGGACCTGGTACTGTTCGAACTGCTGCTCCTACTGCAATGGTTTAACCCAATGATCTGGCTTTACGGCAGATTTATCCGGCAAAACCACGAATACCTGGCCGATGAACGGGCATTGCAGTACTCCGCTAATCCGGCGATCTACCGGGCAGCGCTGCTAAACCAAATGCTGGGTGGACCTGTCATCGCCCTAGGGAACTCCTTTAATTACGCACTTAACACAAAAAGATTCAACATGATGAAAAATAAATTTTATTCACCTGTCAGGAAACTAAAATTATTGCTTGTCCTGCCACTGGTTGCCCTCGTATTTTACTCCTTTTCCTCTCCCGAATATGTATACGTTGAGAAATTCCGTAGTTCGGTGGCAGAAATTAATTCAAATTATTTGCCAAATAGTGGAGACACCATTCAGGTTACTTCGAATTCCTCCGGTCAAAAAATCGATAAAAAATCCGCTCATCCTTTTGTTGTTATCAGGGATGACTCATCGGATAGTGCCAAAGCAAAAGCGGGAGAGCGAAAAATAACCTGGCATCAGCCGGATTGGAGTTCCGGCGACGAGCCTGCAAAGAAAGAGGGAGTCAGAATTGGAGGATCAGGGGTACAACCCTTGTATGTCATCGATGGTGTCATCCGTAAAAATCAAAATATCAATGATATTTCTCCAGAAAGCATAGAATCGATCAATGTCCTGAAAGACAAGTATGCCACAAAGAAATATGGCAGGAAAGGCAAAAACGGGGTCATTGAAATTACCACCAAAGTATCGAAATCAACAGGTTACACCACTCAAAAGGAACCCGTTGTAGTGATAGGCTATCCCAGTAATTCCAAATTAATAACCAAGAATTATTCCTCAGGCAATGAACCAATTACAGTAATTGGCTATAGAAGTCAGTTCTTCAATGTACAACCGGACAGCACTGTTCATCCACACAATAAACTATTGTTTGGCGGAAATGGTATCGTAGTAACCGACACACCCCGGGATGGGAAGCAGATAAAAGAGGGTGAAATGATGATTCATGGTGTAGGCAAACAACCCCTGATTCTGATAGATGGTGTAGTGGCCGAAAATCAGCATATCGATGCCATTTCTCCGGAAAACATCGAATCCATTACTGTACTAAAGGATCAGTCGGCCAATATCTTGTATGGTGAAAAGGGAAAAAATGGAGTCATCCTTTTCACCCTAAAGAATGAAAAATCAGGAAATACCATAAAAAGCTCGGGTGTTTCGAGAATTTCTGTTGCAAATGCTTCTGATCCAAACACAGACACTGCCAACGAGAAAATCGAAATTGAACAAAAAATTTTCAGTTCTCAGGCAAGCGAACACAATCCCTTGATCGTCAAAGATGGCGTCATTGCCGAGGATCAGAATATCAAGGAATTCGGAACCAGGGAGGCACTCGATAAGATTACCATACTCAATGGCAAGGAAGCCATCGACAAATATGGTGAAAAAGGCAAGTATGGAGTGATTGAGATGACAACAAAAAAATAATATTTTATAATTTGGATTTATGATTGCGCACAATTAAATTTCACAACTCTACCTTGTCAACCCAGTCTTCCAAGTCCTCTTTCAAATTCTTGCCATCATCCCCCAAACTCCCTGACCGCCTCAAACATGGCGACAATATTTTGGGGAGGTACTTCCGACAGGATGTTGTGAACCGTGTTGAAAACAAAACCTCCTCCGGGACTAAATGCTTCCAAATTCTCCGTCACGTGCTTTTTTACCTCGGCCGGTGTGGTACGATTCAGCACGCTCTGCGTATTGATACCACCGCCCCAGAAGGTCAACTCGTTTCCAAATTCGAGTTTGAGCCGCCTGGGTTCCATGTTGATTGCATTGATCTGAATGGGGTTCAGAATTTCAAACCCCGCTTCAATCAGGTCGGGAATGAGTTCATAGATGCCACCACAGCAGTGCAGCATGGTGTGAGCTTTTGAATTTATTTTCACAAAATCGCAAAGTTGCTTGTGTCTGGGCAGAAAGAATTCCCGGTAGATTTCGTTGGGGATGAAAGGACCTGTATTGGTCCCCAGATCGTCTCCAAACTTCAGAATATCGACGATATCGCCCACGGCTTCACATACTTTTCCAAGAAAGTCGAGGTGACGTTGCATCAATTCATCCAACAACCTGTGAACATTTTCGGGTTCCAGGTAGAGATCCGTAAGAAAATTGTCGATGCGGCGCAGGAAAGTACCCCATTCGAAGAGGTTGCAGCCAACTCCCAGCAACAGTGCCTTATCTGTTTTTTGCCGCAACGCAAGCGTTTTTTCTCGCAGCATCTGCCAAAACCCAGGTTCTTCGATCCAATCATAGGGAGTAAAACCGAATCCACCCCAGATCACCCGCGACATCTCCCTACCTAGTCCTTCGTAGCTGTCCGGATAGCCATCCCGGTAAGGGAATATCAGTTGATCAAAAAAGGCGGCTCCCTGCGGCATTTTCCCAATCATTTCGCCGGTTTTTCCGGGAGCATGCCACGAACCATCTATCTGCCTGACCGGATTGAACCACTTGGGATAAAGTGCAGGAGTCCCGGAGATGAGTTCTAACTCCTGCCAGTAGTCCGGGGCTGTATTAAATTCCCTACCAATATCGAGCACATCCACGCCAAAATGGTCTAACAATTCCATTTCTGGTTGAGTAACTTCCTGAATCACATCGTAAACCTTATTAGGAAGATGCCCCATGCCAAGATGATTGATCAGGTTCCGGTAGGCTACCACAGAAATTCCGGTACTGGGAGTTGCCCCGAGGTCAACGGGAATACGGTCGGGTTGGGTATGGCCAATGGCGGCAAGAATGCGTTCTCTGGAGTTCATTTTATGGTTTTGGATGTTTTACGCCTCATTCGTATTTATTTTTTCAAACTCGTTCAATACCGGATAAGCCTTCTCCAGGTCGGATTCCTGGATATAAAGATCCACCGCAGAAATAACTCCTCCTACAAATCCAACTGAAATCCCGGATTGAAAATCATTCCTTACAAAGACAGCTATTCCCGCATTTTCAAGATCCTCTTTCAGCAGCGTCACCAAAATCTCGGTTCCGGTAAAAACACGGATCAAATTCGTTCCTTTTGACATAATAAAAATTATTAAGTTAATGTTTTACAAATACTTGAATCAAAATAAAATGCGAAATTCTCCAATTTAACCCTCTTCTTGACTCTAAAATTCAAGCTCGATGAATTTGACTTCAAAAGGATTGAAATGGATAGTGGCATTACAGGATGCAACCCTCTTCCCAAGTACGTTGAGCAGGTAACAGGACTTTACCTGTCGTCCGGCAACGGCACCTGTCAGGGTGATAGATGACTCTTTGCCGTCCAGTTCCCTGAAATGGAGCAAAACGGCATCCTTCCCATTGAAGGCTGGCCGGCTGTTTACCAGCAACACATTGCTTGCACCTTCCACTTTGAGGGTTTCAGAAACAGACTCCTTCAACTCTGATTTCCCGGCAGGGAAAGTGCGGGTTGGAAAAACGTTTCTTTCCCCATACCCGAATTTCGTAGCGAAGGTATTGGTGGTGTCTTTGGAGGAGGTGAGCTGGTAGCTCCAGCTGAATCCACCCTCCTGGTAAGCCCTGAAGTTGGTAAACCAGTAGTTGTTCATTACCCAGGAGTAGAGCGTAGTCTTTCCTGGTTTGGGATAGCGTTCGAATTTGCCCAGGTTGAAATCGCTGAATTGCCAAAGCGGTATCTCATTGCTGGTGACCACGATCTGACCGGTTTTTCCCCGTACCGCCACGAAATTCTGGGCTACATTCCAGTCAGATGAGGATCCGGGCAGTTGTTCTCCTTGCGAAAGCGTTCCACCGATGGTCTCAAAAACGATACGTGATTCCGGAAAGGCAAACGGGAAGGCAACGTACGTCGCTTCAGGGTCTGTAATAATCAATTTATGAGCAGTATATTTCAACTCCACCTTTTTCATATTCTTGTACAGACGAATTTCCAGTTCGATGCCTTTGGGTGATTTGTCGGTGCCTTTGTCTGTTCCGGCCAATTCGGCAGCGATTTTTATGCTTTCCCATACCTGGCCGTTGGTTCCCTTTTCGACTGACACCTCCGACACTGTCGAATGCGAGAGTTCGTATTTGTCCCTTTTGGGAAGCGCTTCGTGAATGGCCTGACCAATTTTCCAGGGATTCTGCGTATCCACCAATTCAAGATTCAATTCCTTGTCAAACAAGCTGCTAATCGCACCCGTTTGCTTGTCGATCACCAATTTGTAAAACTGATTTTGCAACGTTTCGGTCTGTGTGGCCAATACCGGCTTCGCCGGATCCGCTTCGCTTACCTCAATCTCCAGGGTCTTTACGCCCAAAGCTGGAACATCCGTTACATCCAGCTCCCACCAGGCCCCTTCGGCACGTTTTTGCTGCATCTGGGCAGGAACTTCTGCTCCTGAAGCAAGATCAATGATTTTCACTGTTTTCAGAATCGGCAATACTTCAAAATCCACAAACAACCTCACCGTTCCCGAACGCTTCCAACCCAATGAATTGATGACGTGAATCACTGGAAAATCTGCTTTTTTCAGGAAAGGCTGGAAACGTGCCAAAGCCTCTTCGTGAAGCAGAGTCTGCATTTTGAGCGCTTCCCAGGCATAGGCTCCTTTCTGCAACCACTGCCTGGCCGTATTTTCAGAATAAGGATGATCGATGCTCTCGTCGGCCCCGAAGGTATGCTCGTCGTAGAAGATGGCATTTTCGGCGATATGGTCGATCTCGGCCTGCAATCCGGGATTGAGCGCACCACCATTCAAGGCTGTCATGGCAAACAGTCCTTCATCCACCTGTTTCAGATTCTGTGTCTTTCTGACCTCTGCCGTTTCGCGGGAGGAGGATCCTGCCCCATCCGTCCACCAGTCTAGCCAGGCTTTCTGGTAAACCGGAAGCCGGTCGGCGTAGTTTTTCTCGACGTATTCAAAAAACTCGCTGACTACCGTAAGTTTCAGCTTTGGAAAATCATATTTTTCGTTCCACTCCTTCACCAACTGGCAGGCGGCCGTTGAAGGTGGTGCATTGTCTGTAAAGTACCCCGAAAATTGGATGGCAATCTTGTCGAAAGGATAGTTTTTGGCATCCAGATCGGCCAGATGACCCAGCATTTTCTCTGGCTTGATCGCCTTGCTCTCCAAGCCGAAGAAGTTCCCCGTCATGTAGTGATCCGCCCTGAAGGCCAGCAATTTCTCGCCCGACGGAGCTTTCCACCAGAAGAGGGTCGGCAGGTCGAAGGGAAGGATGGACCTGGTCTGGTTGATGCCCATGTTCAGGTATTTCACTCCTGTGTTCTTGAAAAAGTCGGGCATGCACCAGGCTATCCCGTTCACATCGTCCTGCATCACCACCTTGACAGGGATTCCGGATTCCTGAATGGCTTGCAGCGGTCGCAGAAAATCGGTCATCAGGTTCTCGTCGGCGGTCTCCGCCATGTTGCAGAACATTCCGGTTACTTCGATGCGTCCCTCGGCGATTCGCCTTTTCAACCGTTCAATTTGTTCCGCCGGACGGGTTTTCAGGTACTCTTTGACCACCCAGGCAGATTCGCAGGTCCAGCGAAATTTGGCCTGATCGGGCAGATTGTCGGTTTTGTCACAATAATCCAGGGCATAATCGATGTACCGCTGGTGCTCAGCCAGAATTTCAGACTGCGGCCGGGTGTAGCCAATATCCGTATGGGCATGCTGAACCAGGTAGATCTCCCATTTCTTGGGTGGTTTCACAATGAAGGCGGTCTTGATGGTCTTTCCACCGTTGAAACTGGTAGAAAAAGTCATTTTCTGCTCCCTTTCAACCGCAGGAATGTTGACCATCAGGCTGTTTTTGCCTTTTTTAAGGTCGGCTTTCAAGAGCGATTTGCCTCCTCCGCTGACCACGACCGTTCCGGCCTGGTCGACACTGCAATTGAAGATAACCTGTTGAAAAGTTTGGCCGTGCTCTTTGAAACGCACGGGGGCGTTTTTGAATTCAGGTTGTTGACCAATTGTTTTTTGGGAATAAGATAGTAATCCTGGCAGCAACAGAAGTGCAGCCAAAATAAATTTTCGAACTAAATTTTGCATGGGTCGTAGTATTAGTCGTATCAAATGTAATCAGATGAATCCGCTAAACAAAATATAAACGCGAAGAAAACCACCATCCAACCACGAATTACAAGGATTAAAAAATATATTTATCCTATTCCGGCAACCGTTCTTACGCTCACCCACACTCTCCCTCACACCCTCCATTTCCTCCAACCACGAATTTCAAGGACTACACGAATTGAAAATATAAATCAGGGTTGGCAGCCTGTCACCCTATTTTCTCCGGGCTCCGTCATTCAATTGACCATTCTCGATATAAATTACATAAATTTGATCTCCAACTTTTTCCGCAATTTATGAACGCAATGCCCTTTGTAATCGGTGCGCTGGCTTTTTTAGCACTTGCCTACCGGTTGTATTACAGTTTCATCGCCACCAAAGTACTGATGCTCAACGACACGATAGAGGCCCCCTCCTTCCGGCTCTTCGACAAGCACAACTACTATCCGATGCCCAAGTGGGTGGTATTTGGCCACCATTTTGCGGCCATCGCCGGTGCCGGACCCCTGGTAGGCCCAGTATTGGCTGCTCAGTTCGGCTTTATGCCGGGTTTTGTCTGGATGCTGGTTGGTGCCGTGGTTGCAGGTGCGGTGCACGACGTAGTGATCCTGACCGCCTCGGTCCGGCACGACGGAAAATCCCTGGCAGAAATAGCGACGATAGAAATCAGTCGTTTCAGCGGAAACATCACCTCTGTTGCGGTTCTGATTATTTTGATCATTGCCCTGGCGGGACTCGGTGTGGTGGTGGTCAATGCGCTTTCCGAAAGCTCCTGGGGCACCTTCACCATCTCAGCAACCATTCCAATTGCCATTTTCATGGGATTGTGGATGTTTAAATTCAGAAAGGGCAGAACTGTCGAGGCAACCGTGATCGGCGTAATTTTGCTCTCCCTGGCCGTTATCTACGGCAAATACGTCCCGGGATCGTCTTTCGAAAGCTGGTTTACTTACGACCGGAAGACTTTGACCATCCTTCTTGCCGGATATGGTTTCTTTGCCTCTGTTTTGCCGGTATGGCTGTTACTTTCACCGAGGGATTATTTGAGCTCCATCATGAAACTGAGCGTAATCGGGATGCTGGCCGTTGGCATTATTCTGGTGGCCCCTGTAATCAAAATGCCCAATGTCACCCCTTTTATCCATGGTGGCGGACCAATCATTCCGGGAACACTGTTCCCTTACCTTTTCATTACAATTGCTTGTGGAGCCATTTCCGGATTCCATGCGCTGGTGAGTTCCGGTACCACCCCTAAGATGATCATGAAGGAGTCGCACATCAAACCCATTGCCGTCGGTTCCATGCTGGCGGAAGCGATGGTGAGCATCCTGGCTTTGATCGCTGCAACCAGCCTCTTCCCGCTCGACTATTTCCAAATCAACGTCTCGCCGGAGAAATTCGCCCAAATATTGCCTCAACTTCAAGCCATGGGATTCCACGACAGCAACCTGACCCAATTGTCGGCAGAGGTAGGCGAAAAAATTGCCGGCCGGCCCGGAGGTGCTGTGTCGCTGGCGGTTGGCATGGCCCAGATATTCTCCAACCTGCCAGGGCTCCGTGGATTGATGTCTTATTGGTACCATTTCGCCATCATGTTCGAAGCATTGTTCATACTCACTACCGTGGATGCCGGTACCCGGATTGCCCGCTTCATCCTGCAGGAGTCGATGGGAAAGATCTATGCCCCCTTTGCCCGCGCCAACTGGCTGCCCGGAAGTCTGATCACCAGTCTCCTGATTGTCTTCGCCTGGGGCTATTTCATTTACACCGGCACCGTCTCCACCATCTGGCCGATGTTTGGCGTGGCCAACCAGCTGCTGGCCACCCTGGCTCTCGCCATTGGCACCTCTTACCTGATCAACCACGGCAAACGGAAATACATCTGGATTACCGTCGTACCAATGGCATTTGTTGGGATTACGACGATCACAGGGGGGGTAATGAATCTTGTCAACATCTATCTGCCGCAGACCATCACCGATTCAACAAGGATGCAAGGGATCGTCAATTCCACTTTAACCATCGTGATATTGATTTGCGTGTTACTGATCCTGACAGAGGCTATCAGCAAATGGGTGCAAACTTCATCCCAGGAACTAAAATACACAGAGGAACACGGAGGATAAAACAGAGAAATCACACATTTATATTCACAATTCATCCAAGCAATAACTTCTGTGACCGAGCCTGATTGACAAAGTTCACAGAGGAGAAAATAACGGGTGATTTTCTCAGTCGTCGGTTTATGTGCCTTATTAAACACAATTTCCTAATGAAGTCGTACTTCTTTCTTTGCGGACATTGCGAACTTTACACGAAATCTGATATAGCCGCACAAAACTTTATTGCACTAAGTATTTGATAGAAATGTTCTTTCCCGTGAAACGGCTCAACACTTTCCTGGGCTTCAATAATTAACCTATTTTTGAAGATATTATTTAAATTCGCCACCCATGAAAAGCCTCGCCTCCATCGGACTTCTGATCCTGTCCAACAGCTTTATGACCCTTGCCTGGTATGGTCACCTGAAATTCAAGGAGATGAAATGGTCGGAAGCACTGGGTCTGTTTGCGATCATCCTGATCAGCTGGGGAATTGCCTTTTTCGAGTATTGCTTCCAGGTACCTGCCAACCGGATCGGCTATTCCGGCAACGGCGGACCCTTTACTTTGGTTCAGTTGAAGGTGATTCAGGAGGTGGTCTCCATTTCTGTTTTCGTATTGTTCACCCTGCTGGTTTTCAAGACCGAAACCTTCCGGATGAACCATCTGATTGGCTTTTGTTTCCTGATTCTGGCCGTTTACTTCATTTTTAAACCAAATTGAAAAGTTTGTGATTGCTATAGCTATTGACTCTCCACTATTTTCTCCTAGTCTTATAGTCTTATAGTCTTATAGTCCTCCCAGTCTGCCTATCAGAGCAAATTGATAATCACCTGAGGTAAAAAACCCAGCACGATCATCAGGATGGTGCAGATGATGATGTTGAATTTGAAATTGATGCTCGATTCGATCTTGTGTTGTGGCTCACCTTCCGAAAAATAGCTTGCCAGGATGGGTTTGAAATAGAAATAGATGCTGATCATGGATCCGATGATGGCCACCACGACCAGCCAGGTATAACCTCCTTCTGCGGCCAGCACAAACAAATTGTATTTGGCCATAAATCCCGCCAACGGCGGAATCCCTGCCAGCGACATCATCGCAATGGCCATGGCAAAGGCCTCCACCGGATTGTTTTTGGCCAAACCCCGGAAGGCGGGTATGAAAAAGGTGCCTCTTTCCTCACGAATCAGCATCAGCACCGCGAAGGCAGTAATGGTGGAAATCACGTAGCTGAGCACGAAAAAGAGCAGTATTCCGGCTGATTTGGGCCCTAAAACGATCATCGCCATCAGCAGGTACCCCGACTGCGCCACCCCCGAATAGGCAAACATCCGCTTCAGGTTATCTTGATAGACCGCCGAAAGGTTTCCGACTACAATCGTGGCTACTGAAATCACCGTCAGGGTGGCAACCAGTTCCGAATGGAGGGAGATGAAGGCAATGGATATCAGACGGTAAAAAGCCGCCACACTGGCTACCTTTCCGGCCGTGGTCATAAAGGCCGTGATCAGGGTGGGTGATCCGGTGTAAACATCGGGCGACCAGAAATGGAAGGGTACTGCTGCAATTTTAAAGGACATTCCGATAAAAATCAGTAGCATCCCGGCAATGAAAAGCATCGGCACGCTGCCGTGGCAGGAGACTACATATGCATTGATGGCCTCGAGGTTGAAGGAGCCGGAGACGCCGTAAACCAGTGCAATGCCAAAGAGCAAGAAGCCCGTGGCAAAGGATCCGGTCAAAAAGTATTTCATCGCCGCCTCGTTCGACGCTATGTCGAATTTTTTACTACCTGCCAACACATAGAACGAGATGGAGAGGGTTTCCAGTCCGACGAAGAATAGGATCAGGTTTCCGAAGGAGGCCATCACGATGCCACCAATCAGGGCAAACAGAATCAAGGCATAGATATCTTCGAGGGGCCGTTCGACTCCCTTGTAATAAATGTTGGCAAACATGAAGATCAAAATCCCGATCAATATCAGAATGGAGCTGAATGCTATGCTGAAGTTATCCGCTACAAACATCTCGTTGAAATAGTGGACCGAGGTGCCCCATTCCCTGATGTTTAAGATCATGGTAATAATCAGGCCGACAAATATCAGCGGCAGCAGGACTTTCTTCATCTTCCGTACACCGAAAAACATCACCAGAACTGCCAGTATCGTAAGGGCTACAATTGCCTTCATGAGAATTATTTAAATATTTCTTTATAATACTTCGGACCATCGAGTTATTTACGCAAAGTCCTGAGGTTAATATTTTAGAATCAATGATAAAATGCCAGAATGCTTTTCACCGCTGGTTCTGCCAGTCCTAGGAAAAGGTGCGGATAGATGCCGATCCACAAAATAATCAGCACAATAGGCACCAGCACCGCGATCTCCTGCCTGGTCAGGTCCGTAAATCCCGCTGTGGCCTCCTTCACCTCTCCATACA
>Ga0118677_10003160_pt1 | contig 31757 bp, 26 predicted proteins | sample AliMusrvi5mmetaG_FD_86154 | JGI IMG/M metagenome (GOLD analysis project Ga0118677, IMG submission 86154) | reverse complement strand
CGCCCTGATCGCCAGGGCCAAAGCGGACCAGAAGTCGCCCACCATCAATTCGGTGGAAACCATCGCCAATGTCGCGCCGTACCGGGTGCTGCTGGAATACCGCACCGGTCTGACGCCGCCCACCGTGCATCACGGCGAGGCCGAGCTGGTGCATGTGCTGAAAGGCAACGCGACGTTCATGTCGGGCGGAAAGTTGATTGGCGGCGCGCCGATGCGGCCGGGCGCGACCACCGATGCCGGTACCGGGATCGAAGGCGCAAGCCCGCGCAAGCTGGCGGCCGGCGACATCCTGCTGGTACCGCCGGACACGGCGCACCAGTTTCAGGATGTGAACGGCGAGTTCATCATCATCAGCGTGCACATGTTCATGCCGCAGACCAAATAGCCCTCACCCTTCGACGGGCTCAGGGTGAGGAATTCCGCTTGTCGAAGCATGAGGGCAGCGCCACTAATCCGGCAACCCGAACACATAGAGCTGGTGCCCGGTCGACGGGCGGTGCACTTCGTCCAGCAGCATGGTCGGCTTCTGCTGCGGGCTGCCGCCGCCAAGGCCGGACGCCACGGCGATATACTGCTTGCCGTCCAGGCTGAAGCTGACGGGATAGCCCTGCACCGTGTTGCCCAACCTGGTCTGCCAGATGATCTTGCCGGTCTTGACATCGACCGCCTTGAAGCTGCGGTCGAAGTCGCCGACGAACGCCACGCCGCCCGCGGTGGACAGCACCGATGTCAGGAACGGGCTGCGCTGCTGCCAGGACCACATCTCCTTCATGTCGGAGGTGCGATAGGCGGCCAGCTTGCCCATATTCTGGTGGGTGCCGGGCATGAAGAAGAACTTCTGCGAGGCCGCGGTGCCGCCGCCGCCCAGCTTCTGCTCCACATCATGGCCCTGGATCATCACGCAACTCTGGCTGAGCGGAATGATCAGCAGATCGTCCGGCTGGTCATAGCTGGTGGCCTGCCAGTCATGGCCGCCTTCCGGGCCCGGGCAGGACGAATACCATTCATTGGTCTTCTGGTTGAAGATGTCCTTGCGATACGTCACCGCGCCGGTCTTGTGGTCGATGTTGGAGAAGACGTTCTGGAAGATCGTCTCCTTGGCGGCGAGGAACTTGCCGGTGACGCGGTCCAGCTTCCAAAGGATGCCGGGCTTGCCGATGGTCATCACGGTCTTCTGGTCGCCGTGATTGATCAGCACGCGCTCGAACACTTCGTCCAGGTCCAGGCTCTCGCCCGGCGCGTGCTGGAAATACCATTTCAGCTTGCCGGTGTCGGGATCCAGCGCCAGGGTCGATGACGAATAGAGCGTGGAGGCGTTGCCGGTCTTGCGGCTGGCGCGAAACCACGGCTTGGTCTGGGCCACGCCCCAATAGGTCGTGTTCAGGTCCGGGTCATAAGTGCCGGCAATCCAGGTGTCGCCGCCACCGCGCAGCAGGTTCGGCAAACCGTTCCAGGTGTCGCCGCCGGGGGTGCCTTCCAGCGCGGTGGTATAGAACTTCCAGTCGCGCTTGCCGGTGTCGGCGTCAAAGGCCGAGATGTAGCAATTGTTCTGCGAGTAGTTATCGCAGCCCGTCAGGCCGGTCAGCACCTTGCCGCGCATCACCATGACGCCGCCAGTGTTGGAGTTGTTGGTGGTGCCCAGCGCCTCTTCCCACACAATCTTGCCGGTGCGGGCGTCCAGTGCATGGATCATGGCGTCGGTGGTCGCGACATAGACCTTGTCATGATAGATCGCGAGACTCCGCGTGCCGCCATAGGCGATGCGCGATACCGGGCCGATGCGGTTCTCCCAGATCAATTCACCGGTGCGCGCATCCAGCGCCTGCACCGTGTTGGAGGTGTTGGACAGGAACATGGTGCCGGCATGGACGATGGGCGTCACCTGGCTGGCGCCGCCCTCGTTCATGTTCCAGGCCCATTTGAGGGTCAGGTTCTTCACGGTGTCGGGCGTGATCTGCTTGAGCGGCGAGAAGCTCCAGCCCTGGTAATTGCGGCGGTACATCAGCCATTCGCCGTCCGCCGGATTCTTGAGCATCTCGTCGGTGACATTGACGTAGTTCTTCACCGTGCCGGTCACGGTCAGGCCGTGGGCCGGCGGCGGGGCTTCGGCGCGGGCGCGCGCTTCAGCGGCCGCCATCTTGCCCAGGCTGGGCGGGGCAATCGCTTCGGCCAGCACCTTGCCATCGGCGATGGTGGACACCTTGACGTCGGTGTCCTTGCTGAACAGCGCCGACCCCGGCTTGGCGCCATTGGCGTACAGCAGATAGGCGGTGATGTTGGTATAGGCTTCCTCGCCCAAGGTGCCGGGCGCGCCGGCGGGCATGGAGGTGGCGATGAACTTGTACAGATCCTTGGTCGAGCGGTTGCCGAAGGACGACACAAAGCCATTGCCGCCCAGCGCCGGTGCGTCGCCGCCGCCGGCCAGATTGGCGCGGTGGCAACCGGCGCAGCTGGCGACATAGGCGCTGTGGCCCTTGGTGGCCTGTTCCATGTTGTAGACGCCGGGCGCCTGCGCCAGGGCTTGCGCTGTGGCCAAGACGCCAAGCGCGACAAGACCGGCGCCGCCGGCCAGGATATTACGAGACATGATCTTTTCCTGATTCTTCCAGCCAGCCCTGCAGGTTGCCGTCGGGAGATTTTTCGCTGTCGATGCGCACATAAAGCGCCTGATGATTCAAAGCGGCGAGTTGTGCGGAGGTAAGCTTGATGGTGCCCGAGAACGCACCCTGGCGGGCATGTTCGACCGTCAGGCTGCCGATGGCATCACCCGGCACGCCCTTGGCCAGGCCGATGCGGAACGAGCCGATGGTGGCGGGCGATTTCAGGTTGGAGAAGGTGCCGTGCACCGTCAGCGTGCTGCCGTCCAGGGTGGCGGTGGCATTGCCGATGCTGCCGATCACATCGGCGCGGTTGGTGGCATCGAACGGCGCCGGGTCCAGCTCGGCGTCATAACCCGCCGCCAAAACCGGCGATGCCGCCAGCAGGAACGCGGCGGCACACAGAACAGAAATGCGAGGCATGCTAACTCCCGGAAACGCGATCAGGTGGAGTGCGGCGGCAGCTTGATGCCGATCACGTCGCGCAGATAGTTGATGTTGTGAGAGATGTAATCGTCCACCGCCAGTTCGCGGTTGCCGCCGATGGCGTCATAGCCGTCATCGCCCTTGCGCGGGCCGTCCACGTCGAAGATTGCCCAGCCCTTGAAGTGACGCTCGCGCAGCAACTGGAACAGCGCCACGAAGTCCACACCGCCGCCGCCCAGATTGTGATAGACGGACGCCTGCTTGTGCATCTCCTCCGTCGGGGTTTCCTTGTTGCCGCGATACTTGGCATAGGTGTCCTTGAGATGGATCTCGGACACGCGCGGGAAATAGTCGCTGATGATCTGCACCGCGTCGCCGCCGCCCAGGGTGAGATGGCCGGTATCGGCAGTCATCCAGACATATTTGGGATCGGTATGGTCCATCACCCAGCGCATGTCCTTCTCGCGCTCCATCGGGCCCCAGATATGGGGATGTGGCGACAGGCGCACGCCCATGGCGATGGTCTTTTCGCCCAGCTGGTTCAGATTGTCGGCCAGACGCTTGAGTTGTTCCTCGCTGGGGCCACCCACGGGACGCTTGCCCATGTTGATCTTCCAGTGATCGCAGCCCAGCGGCTGCAGGAAGTCGCGGCAGAAGGCGATATGATCGGCCATGGTCTTGGGGACCTGGTCCATGTCAATGAAGTTGGTGGACTGGCCCTTTTCGCCGTTTGAGGCGCCGATGAAGGTGATGCCGGCATCGTCCATCATCTTCTGCAGTTCCATCGGATTGGCGCGATAGGCTTCGATGCCGTCGCCATAGAATTCGATGCCCTGCAGACCGACTTCGGCCATGCGCTTGATCGCCCAGGGCGTGTCGTGCGTCTGCTTGGCGCCGACCCCTGCCCCGCCCCACATGGAACTGGTGGTGCCGAACAGGATGTCCGGGTTCACCGGGTCCAGCGGCTTGTGCTTGATCTTCTTGGCGGAAGCGCCGAACGCCATCTGCGGCATCGCCGCCAGGGCACCGGCCGCGACGGTGGAGGTCATGAAATGACGGCGCTGCAGCTTGGTCCCGGTCATGGATTTCTTCCCCTGATTTTGTTGGCCAGACGTTTGGGCGCGGGTGACAACAAGTCAAGGTGCTGCGAGCGCGCATTTCGTTTCGTGCTGCGATGCAACAAGTCCGGTCACATTTACAGCCTGCGGCAAAGGTGAGAGTTTATCAGCGGGCAAATAACGCGGACAAACCGCGGCACTTCAGGGGAGTTGCCGAAATGACGTTCTCTCGAAAGCTGGCGCTGGGCTGCGCCCTTGCCGTTTCTTTGGCCGCCGCGATGCTGGCCGCTACGCCGCTGGCCCAAGCGGACGCCTGGTATGCCTGGTCGCCAAAGCCCGACAAGCTGGTGCCCTATGGCAAGAACAAGCCGGTGACGCGCCTGAAGGAAGTGCTGGCCAAGCACAAGGGCCAGGCGCGCTGGAGCGAACAGGTCATGCTGACCGATCGCTACGACAACAAATGGATCCAGGCCCAGCCGGGCGACAAGAGTCCCACCATGTACTGGGGCGATGACCGCGTCTTCTGGGTGGTGTGGGGCGGACAGATCCGCTTCACCATCGAGGGCCAGAAGCCTTTCGTCGCCACCAAGAGCTTCCTGGTGCAGGTGCCGCAGCGGGTGCGCTATTCCATGGAAACCATCGGCAGCGAACCGTCGCTGCGCTTCGAAGTCACCCATACCGGCATCCTGCCGGTCTATGCCGGCGACCAGCCCAAGCCGGACGACAAGGCTGGCAGTCATTACATGAAGGTCAGCACCCCGACCCAGCCGGACAAGTATACCGGCGACAACCGGCCCTATCGCGACTTCTTCAAGGAAGTGGTGGCGGCCGATCCCGTCGCCAACCCCAAGGATCACCTGGTGATGGCCGACGAAGCCAACATGGCCAACATCATCCGCGGCAAGGGTGTGCCGACGCCGCCGTCCAGCAACCGCGGCCACTTCCATATCGGCCATGACGAGTTCTGGTTCATCCTGGAAGGCAAGTGCGACTACCTGATCGAGGAAAAAGGCCTGTTCAAGGCCGATACCGGCGACGTGGTGTTCGTGCCGCCCGGCCGCTGGCACCGCGCCAGCTGGGCGGAGGGGCAGACTGACACGCGCCTGTCCTTCAACGTCAACCCGCTCATGTTCCACAATTTCGGCGAAGACGCCGACGGCAAGCAGTAGGAGACGAAAATGAAAAAGATCGTCACGATTGCCGCCATCGCCCTGCTCGCCATCCCAGCACTGGCGCAGGACCGCAAGGTCTATCTCGATTGGGCGCCCAAGCCCGACAAGATGAAGGAGTATACCGGCGCCAACAAGCTGATCACCCGGCTGGATGACGTGCTGGCCAAGCACAAGGGCCAGGCCAGCTGGACCGAGGATGTGGTGGAGACCGAACGCTACAGCGCCAAATGGATTTCGATGGCGCCGGGCGAAAAGACCCGCACCCAATTCTATGGCGACGATCGCACCTGCTGGGTGATCTGGGGCGGCCAGATCCGCTTCACCATCAAGGGTCAGGAGCCCTTCATCGCAAAGAAAGGTTTTTTGGTGCAGGTGCCGCTGCGGGTACCTTATTCCATGGAAGTTGTCGGCAACGAGCCGGGCCTGCGCTTTGAAGTGACGCGCGGCGGCGGCATCCTGCCTTCCTATCCGGTGGACACCAAAGCCGATTTCGGCGCACCGCCCCCGCCCAAGGACGGCCAGCATTACGTCAAGGTCAGCTATCCCACACAGCCGGTCGGCGGCGGTATGGGGACCTATGACGGCGTCAACAAGCCGTACCTGGATTTTCAGAAGGACTTTGTCGAGAAATATCCGAATGGCGGGCCGCGCGGCGGACTGTTCATGGGCGACGCCGATAACCAGGCCGCCATCATCCGCGGCATGGGCGTTCCGATCCCGCCCGCCACCAACAAGGGCCATTTCCACATCGGCAATGACGAGTTCTGGTTCATTCTGGAAGGCAAGATCGCCTATGAGGTCGAGGGCAAAGGCCTGATCGTCAGCAAGGCGGGTGACGTGGTGCTGGCGCTGCCGGGCCGTTTCCACCGCGCCGGCTGGGCGCCGGGACAGATGGACACGCGGCTGGCCTTCAACCGCAGTCCCACCATGCAGCACAACTATGCCGAGGACGCCAACGGCACGCAGTAAGGAGCGCGCTATGGACCGCCGTGCGGCGATCAAGGCCATGGCCGCGCCATTGCTGCTGGCCGGGCTGGGCAATGTTGCGCGCGCCGCTGCGCCCAGGACCAGCATCGCCATCCGGGGCGACGCCTTCCTGATCAATGGCAGGCCGACCTATCCGGGGAGACGCTGGAACGGCAAGAAGATCGAAGGCCTGCTGTTCACCTCGCGCATGGCCAACGCCATCATCGACGATCACAATCCGGAAACCCGTGGCGTGTGGGCCTATGCCGACGGCCCATGGGACCCGGAGCGCAATACCAGTGAACTGATCGCCAACCTGCCGCGCTACCGGGCGTGCGGCCTCACTTCCATTGCGATCAATGTCCAGGGCGGCAGCCCGGTCGGCTATGGCTGGCACCAGCCCTGGCACACCAGTGGCTTCACGCCGGATGGTGCGCTGCTGCCCGCCTATGCGGCGCGACTGAAGCGGGTGATCGAGGCGTGCGATGCCAACGGCATGGCCGTCATGCTTGGGTTCTTCTACATTTCCGCGACACCGGCCTTGGCCGATGAAGCGGCGGTGATAAAAGCCACGGATGCCGTCACCGACCTGGTCTGCGAAGCGGGCTACACCAATGTTTTGATCGAAATCGGCAACGAGATCGACATTCCCCGCTGGCCTTATGCGATTCTCAAACCGCCGCGCAGCCATGAACTGGTCGAACGCGTACAGGCGCGCAGCCGCGGGCGCATCAAGACCCCGGCTGGACGTCTCCTGGTCAGCACCAGCTTCGCTACCCGCGACGTGCCGCCGGAAAGCCTGCTGAAGGTTGCCGATTATGTCCTTTATCACGGCAACGGGCTGAAGGTGCCGCAGGACGTGCGGGACAGGGCGCGGCAATTAAGGTCGCTGCCCGGCTATCGCGGCCAGCCCTTATCCATCAACGAGGACGACCATTTCGACTTCGACAAGCCCGACAACAACATGCTGGCCGCCATCGGCGAATATAGCGGCTGGGGCTTCTTCGATTACCGCCAGATACGCGAACGCTTCGAGGATGGCTATCAAAGCCTGCCGGTCGATTGGGGCATCAACTCTGAGCGCAAGAAGGGGTTTTTCGGCTTGCTGGCCCAGGTCACCGGATCGGCGCCGCCCGGCTGATGTCAGGCGTCAGGCCTGAACCACCATTCCGTCAAAAGCCGGTTCGACATTGGGCGGCAGTTCGCGTTTCAATGTCTCATAATCCATGTCGACATGCATGTCGGTCAGGATGGCGCGTTTGGGTTTCACGCGTGCGATCCATTCCAGGGTGCGCGACAAGTGGGCGTGTGATGGGTGCGGAGTGCGGCGCAGGGCATCCACGATCCAGCAATCCACGCCGTCCAACGCCGCGAAAGCCGCCTCATCCAGCCCATCCACGTCGGGCGAATAGGCGACGGCGCCGAAGCGGAAGCCCAGGCTGCGGATGCGGCCATGTTGCTGGCCGAACGCCAGCACCGGGACCGCGCCGCCGGCGCCGGCGATGGCGAATTCCGCAAAGGGTTCGGCAATCTCATGGGCATTGAGAATGGGCGGATAATCGCTGCCCGGCGATGATGCAAAGCAATAGTCGAACTTGTGCAGGGTGCCGGCCAGCCCGCGCCGGTCGCTCCACAGGTCCAGCCGCTGCTTCATGTTCAATGTGATGACCCGCAAGTCGTCCAGCCCATGCAGCTGGTCGGCATGGTCATGGGTGATCAGCACACCGTCCAACCGGCCGACATTCGCCGCCAGAAGCTGTTCGCGCAAATCGGGCGCGGTATCCACCAGCACCCGCGTCTCGCCCGCGTCCGATTTGCGTTTCACCAGGATGGAACAGCGGCTGCGGCGGTTCCTGGGATTGGCGGGATCGCAGACGCCCCAGTGGGGGCCACTCTCGCCCAATCGCGGGACGCCGCCCGATGAACCGCAGCCCAGGATGCGGACCTCAAGCATCGGGGCGGGCTACCTTGCTGAACAGGCGGAAGAAGTTCTCCGTGGTGACGGCGGCGAGTTCGCTGGGACTGACACCTTTCAATTCCGCCAGCATGTTGGCGGTATGCACCACAAAGGCCGGCTCGTTGGTCTTGCCCCGGTGCGGCACCGGCGCCAGGTACGGCGCATCGGTTTCCACCAGCAGCCGGTCCAGCGGCACGGTCTTGATGACGTCGCGCAAGGCGGTGGAGTTCTTGAAGGTGGCGATGCCCGACACCGAGATATAAAGGCCCATCTCCAGCGCCGCATCGGCCAGCCTTTGGGTGCCGGTGAAGCAATGGATCAGGCCGGTGAAGGCGCCTTGGCCCATCTCGTCGCGCAGTATCTCGATAGTGTCATCATCGGCGTCACGGGTATGGACGATCACCGGCAGGCCGGTCTTGCGGCCTGCCGAAATGTGGCTGCGGAAGTTCGACTGTTGCTGCGCGCGCGGGGAATGTTCGTAATAATAATCCAGCCCGGTTTCGCCGATCCCTACCACCTTGGGGTGAACCGCTTCGCGCAGCAGCGCGGCTTCATCGTCCAGCAACTCCTTTTCCGCTTCATGCGGGTGTACGCCGACTGTGCACCAGACATGAGGAAACTTCTCCGCCACCGCCTTCACGCCGGGAAAGCGCGCCAGCTCGGTGCCGATGGAGACGCAGACACCCACGCCGGCAACGCGGGCGCGTTCCACAACGGCCTCTACATTGCCGGCATAGTCGGGGAAATCGAGATGGCAATGGGAGTCTACCAAGAAATTAGGGGGCAGCATCACAGCGCCCCGTTCCGGGCGACCTGCGAAAGATCGCGCGCCGCGCTCAGCACCGTCTGGCGTGGTTCCAGGTGCAGGCCGGCGGCGCGGGCAAAGCTGTGCTCCAGCCGGTTCAGCACCGCCACCCAGCGTTCCAGTCCCGGCGCGCCGGTATGGGCCCTGGCGCGGATGCGGTCGGCCAATGATGACGTCAGGAATTCGCCGAACAATTCCAGCCCATCCTGGGTGCGATACAATTTCTCGCCCAAAGTCAGCAGCGCCAGCAAATCGGGATCGCGGGCATGATCGATCAGCTTGTCGGCTTCTTTCGCCAGCACGCCGCCATCGCCGGTCGCCAGGGTCAGCGCCGCGCCGATGCTGCCGCCGGACAGCCGCGCCAGGGCGGCGCGTTCGGCCGCCGTCTCATCGGGCAGATGCGGTTTCAGGCCGAACTCCATCGTGGCATCGTCCAGCGGGCGCAGATCCAGCCGCTGGCAACGCGAGCGGATGGTCGGCAGCAACCGGCCCGGCGTATTGGACAACAGCAGCAGCATCGCATTGACCGGCGGCTCCTCCAGCATCTTGAGCAGCGCATTGGCGGCATTGTCGTTCATGTCGTCGGCGGTATCGACGATGGCGACGCGCCAGCCGCCGGCGCCGCTGGTCATGCCGAAGAAATTGGCCAGCCGGCGGATCTCGTCCACCGACAAGACCGTCATCAGCTTGCCGGTCTTGGGATTGATGGCGCGCTTGAGCACCAAGAGACCCGGATGCGCCTGGGCCGCGATCTGGCGCGTGGCCGGATTGTCTTCCGCCACGCTCAAATCTTCCGGCCCTTCGGCCGTCGCGCCATAAGCCAGCAGATAGCGCGCGATGCGGTACGCCAGGGTCGCCTTGCCCACCCCGGGCGGGCCGGTGATCAGCCAGGCGCTGGGCGGACGCCCTGCCCGCAGCGCGCGCGCGGCGCGGGCCAATGCCAGGTCCTGTCCCAACAGCAAATAGGTTTCGCGGGGATGGGCAAACCCCTCGATGCGGTCGCTGTCATTGGGTTCGGCAGTACGCTTGGCCATGCCGCTTTATAGATCGAAACGGCGGCTGACGGCGGCCAAAATCGCCTCCGCCACCTGATCCTCACTGCCCGACGCGTCGATTACCCGGCAGCGGTCAGGGCTGCGGCGGGCGATATCCAGGAACGCCTGGCGCAGCTTTTCATGGAAATCGGCGCCGAATTTTTCGAAGCGGTTTTCGGCACCCGGCCGCGCGTTGGCCCGCTTCAGCCCGACCGCCACGTCCAGGTCCAGGATCAATGTCAGGTCCGGCTGGAAATCATCCAGCACGGCGCTGTCGATGCGGCGGATGGTTTCGCGGTCCAGGCCCCGGCCCACGCCCTGATAGGCAAAGGTGGAGTCATTGAAGCGGTCCGAGATCACCCAGGTACCCGCCAGCAAGGCCGGGCCGATGGTGCGCGACACATGATCGGCGCGCGCCGCATAGGCCAGCAGGGTTTCGGTGACGGCATCCCAGCGGCCGGGCTCGCCTTCCACCATCAGCTTGCGGATCTGTTCGGCGCCGGGCGAACCGCCCGGCTCGCGGGTGGCCAGCACCTGGATGCCGCGTGTCTCCAGCGCGCCCGCCAATCGCTTGATCTGCGTGGACTTGCCGGTGCCCTCGCCGCCTTCCAGGGTGATGAAGCGGCCCGCCATCGAAGGCTATTTCTTCCAAAGCCGCGACACGGCGTTCCACGCCTTGCCGACGATGCCCACTTCGGCGACCGCTTGCGAGGCATAGACCGGCACGGTCAGGGCCGGAAACTCCGGCGCGGTCACGACAAGCACACCGACCTTCTGGCCCACCACGACCGGCGCCTTCAGACCCGGATCGGGCTGCACGGCGACTTTCATGCCGGCGTGGGAATCCACCTGCATGGTGACATTCAGCGCCCGGGCCGCCGTCACCGGCACGGTGGGCTGCACGCCGCCCGCCAGCGCCACGCTGCCCGCCACCTGGTTGGTGGCCAGCACCGGATAGGAGCGGAATTCGCGGAACGCCAGATCCATCACCCGGCTGGCTTCCTCGGCGCGCTTGATGTTGGGGAAATAGTCATTCTTGTACTGCGGGAAACGCAGGCCGTTCAGCACCAGGATCAGGCGCTGGTCGCCGCGCTTGGCCGAGATGGTGATGCCGTAACCGGCGGCGTCGGTGTGGCCGGTCTTGAGCCCATCGGCGCCCGGCAACGAGCCCAGCACCAGGTCGCGGTTGGGCTGGTGGATATTGTGCCAGACAAATTCCCGCTCGCTGAAGTAATGATACAGGTCGGGATAGGTGTTGATGATGTGGCGCGACAGCTTGGCCAGGTCCAGCGCGCTCATCAGCTGGCCGGGCGGGTCCGGCAATCCGTCGGGATTGACGAATGTCGACTGCTGCAAGCCGATTTCCCTGGCCCGCTTGTTCATCAGGTTGACGAAGCCTTCGAAGGTGCCGCCCAGCGCTTCGGCCACCACCACGCAGGCATCGTTGCCCGACTGGATGATGATGCCGCGGATCAGGCTTTCCACCGCGATGCGCGAATTCAGCTCCACGAACATCTTGGAGCCCTGGGTGCGCCAGGCGCGCTCCGACACCGGGAAGGTGTCGGTCAGCTTGACGCGGCCATCCTTCAGGCGGCTGAACAGCAGCTCGATGGTCATCAGCTTGGACATCGACGCCGGCGGCATCGGCGTCATGCCGTCCTTCTGCCACAGCACCTGCCCGGTCTGGGCATCCATGATCAGACCGTGTTCGGCGCTGGTCTCGATGGCGGCCTGCGCGGGTAGCGCGAACGCGGCCAGCAGAGACAAGGAGAGGAAAAAGCGACGAAGCATGACGTGTCCTGACTATTGATCTACGACAATATGGGCATCATTGGCGCCGCCGCCGGTGATGCGGGCCAGCGCGGCATCGGCATCCGCGACCGAGGAAAGCGGGCCGCTGCGCACTCTATATAGGGTCTGTCCCCCGCGTTGAAGGGTGGATATCCGAAGATCGCCGCCCACCCGGTTCAGCAGCGCCTTGGCGTTCTCCATCTTGGAGAAGGCGCCCAACTGGACATACAAATGTGTCACCACCGGGACCGGCACGCGCGTCACCTTGCCGGTCGGCTGGTCGTCGGCGAACATCTGGGGCGGGATCGGCGGGATGGGCTGGACCGGCCTGGCCGGCGCGGCGGCAACCGTGGCGCCCGGCACGATGCCCAGCGCGGCGGTGTCCACCTTGCCGGCCGGTGCGGCGGGCAGCGCGCTGGCAATGGCGGGCGGCGTGATGGGCGGCGGCGCGCCGTTGATGTCGGCGCGGGACAGGTAGGTGACTCGCACCCGGGCCGTGCCGGTCTGCACCACATCCAGCAGTTCGGCGGCGCGCTTGGACAGATCAATGATGCGGCCGCGTGCATAAGGCCCACGGTCATTGACGCGCACGATCAGGGATTTGCCATTGTCCAGGTTGGTGACCCGGACATTGACCGGCATGGGCAAGGTCTTGTGGGCGGCGGTCAGCTGGTTGCCGTCATACATTTCGCCATTGGCGGTGTGATGGCCGTAGAAGGTCGGCCCGTACCAGGAGGCGATGCCGGTCTCGTCATAGTCCGGCTGCTCGCGCGGGTAGTACCAGACATTGTCGACCTGGTAGGGCTGGCCCACCTTGTAGACCCCCGCATTGGGCGGCACCTGGACGGTATGGTCTTCCACCGGCTTGGGCGGGGGCGGCGGCGGCGCGCTGGAACAGGCAGCCACAGCCACGGCCGTGGCGGCAAAGGTGCAGAAGCGCAGGGATACCCGCATCGAATCGGCCTGAAGTGACGGGCAAAGCTAGCGGCTGGGGCCCCTGGGCTCAACCGTGGTTGCCGTAAGCTTCGGCAAAAGCTAGAGAAACCGCCACGGATGGCTGGCCGGGCCTTTTGCGGCGAAGGTCCGTGGATGGATGGGTGGCCGAGTGGTTTAAGGCTCCAGTCTTGAAAACTGGCGTAGCGGAAACGCTACCGTGAGTTCGAATCTCACCCCATCCGCCAAGCGCAGTTAATCTGCCGTATTCCCGTGGAAACACAGATTCATCGCGTCGGGCTTTGTTTCGCCATTCTTGAAAGAATAGCAAAATGTGCTGTGACGAGTTTTGCCAGCCGTGTCATAGATTAAACAGCCGACCACAATCAAAATCTTGTTACCGTCGATCACGCCTTGGTCAACTTTTTCTTTCGAGTATTTTCCCTGAAAATTGAATCCATTGCCAAGCCCTACAGCCGGGAAGAGAACCTGAGCGCCCTCTTTGCTCGGCGTGGCGCGGCATCGTTTTACAAAGCCATCAATCTCAGCATTCAACGCGTCTTCCGTTTCAGTAGCCGGAACAAAAATGGCAGGAAGGACAGATGGCACGAAAGCAGCTGCCGGCTCCCTACCCGTGTTTATTACGTTTACCGACACGACAACGGGGTTTTTCAGGGTTACGGCACCCTCAATCTTGCCAGAAGTCGGGCCAACCCATGCGCGCTGACTTCTTTGGAGGGAGTCGTTGCTGTCCTTTAGCGTAATAAACGCTGCAAACGCTAAAACCCACGTTCCCAAAACCATCCAGAAATTATAGTCCGATGCAATGCGCTTTGATAAATCAAGGGCACCAGAAAGTGTGCGTCTGACCAGTTGCAGAACAGCTGCGCCGGCTTCCCTGCGTCCTACCATTTCAACTGAAGTTGCAGGCCACCATCGCCGACGCCCCCACGCAACAACGGCTTGAACTCGCCGCTATCACCCGGTTGCCCGGAGAAGAAATCCATTCGGCCGTCATGGACACCAAACCTTTCTGCCAGCGGGTCCGGGCCCGCGAAAGCGTCGGCTGGTGAGAGAGTGCTTTGAAATTGCGGGTGCGGCATCGTCAAAGACATAACCGGGGCGCCGCCATTGCCTGGCTGGATGCCTCCGGCGAGCGCGGGCGAAATGGCGCCGGCTGAAGCCAGGCCAATAATAACGGCCATCCGCGGTACAAAGTTCATGCCCGCCCCCACTGCCGCCTGACCGGCGATCTGCCCCCATTGTAGCACTTTGGGACACCCCCAACAATCGCGCTGGGCACCCGGATTCCTGGCCCGCACGCGGCCTCAAACCGGGATTTTCACGGCAAGGGCGCCCAAGGGCCGGCTTGGTGGCGATCACCTTGCCATCCTTGTCCAGGATGGCGACGCGGCCATCATCGCCTTTCCCGGGCGTCAGCCGGGGCGATGCCCGAACAGCAGCGAGACATTGATCCGCTTGTTCAGATAGCCCTCACGGAAGCGGCAGTCGCTGGTCTTGTGGAACAGGTCTGACCTGAAGATCACGGCGCGGTTGGCGCGATGCGGCACGCGCGTCAGGCGCGCGTCCGAGTGTTTCAGGAAATCGCGCGCCAGCGCCTCGTCGCCGTTGTAGCGGCGCATTTCCTCGCCAGGTGGCGCGCTGACATTCCAGATATCCATGCCGCCACTTTCGGGGTCCAGGTTGGCCTCGTCCGGCGCAATGTAGAAGTTCACGTTCACGGCTGAATTGTCAGCATGAATGTTGGTGCCGGTGGACAGGGTGCTGTCGTATTTAAAGGCGCCCAGATAGCGGAAGGCATGCGCCCCGATGATCTGCGGGAAGGTCGTGCGGATCTCTTCTGCAATCTGCGCCATCAGTGGACAGGCAAGCCCGTCTTCCGGCGTCGCGCCGATATAGCCGGCGTCGTAATTTCGCCGCCAGATCGTCGAACCGGCGCAGTAGCGGCGCAGCTTCTCCAGCGCCGCCGGGGTGAGAAAATTTTCGATCACGACCATCTGCGGCTGACTGTCGTGCCATTGCTGCATCAGTTGCGGGCTGGCCGGATTGACGGCGGGGCCAGACAGGCGCGACCCCTCTTCCAGATGGAAATCCGAAGCGCCGGAACCAAGCCGCCCGGCCAGGTATGTCAATTGCTCGTGGTCGTGCTTGGTCCTGTGCGCGGGCTCTTGCCTGTCCTGCCGCCAGGGACGTCCGGCATGAACGAGTGCGGCGCGTTTCATATAGTGCGCGAACCCCTCCGCAATATTGCCTGTTTCCGAAAGGATTGAGCCCAGGCGAAAATGCGCCTCGGCATGGTTCGGCGCCAGGGCGATCGCCTCGCGATAGGTTGCGACGGCTTCGTCTGTCCGGCCCTGCCCAACCTGGACCGTGCCGCGCTCGACGCACAGGTCCGCTTCGCTTGGAGTCAGGGCGATGCGGGCCTGCTGCAACAGGGAATCCACCGCCGCGCCACCAAACCCGCGCTGCTGTCCGCGGGTCAGCACCATCTGGGCCTCGTGCGGATGGCCCGTGGCCAAAAGCGCACTGGCATAGGATAGCCAGTATTGTCCCACGCCGGGCCGGGATTTCAGCGCGGCCTGGAAATGCGGCACACTCTCCGCATCCGCACCCCGCTGCGCCAGCAGCAGGCCCAGATTGTGATTGGCTGCATCATGCGCCGGCTCCTGGGCCAGCACCGCGCGGTACAGCGGCTCCGCTGCCAGGACATCGCCCTGCTCTTGCCGTGCCATCGCCTGCTGCAGCAGAATTTGAGAAGCGGAGGACATGGCGGCCATTCTAACCCCGGAAGACGGGCGCGGACTAGAACTGCAGCCGGTCCTTCAGCTGAACCAGCACGGAGCGGTCCACCCCGGGGGTGGCGGCCAGGTCTGCAATACCGCTGAACTTGCGCTGGCTGCGCCGCATGACGATGGACGTCGTCGTTTCGGGACCGGTTTGCAGCGTGGGCCCCAACTCTTCCAGGGGTGAGGTATTGACGTTGATCACTGTCAGGTTGCGCTGGAAATAACGCACGATCTGGTTGACCTGGATATCGTTGGGTCTGGCGCCCAACTGGGCCATCTGGCCGAACAGTTGCTCCCAGCGGCTGGACGAACGCGGCGTTCCCAAAAACTGGCTGGAAGAATGGCAGGCCGTACAGACCTGCTGCACCGCCTGGGAATCTGCCGGACTGTCGTCCAGGTCCGACGCGGTCTTGATGGCCACCAGTTCCTTGGCGGGATCTATGACAGGTCTCGCCGGCAGCTGCGCCATCGCTGCGCCAATACCCAGCAGGCCCAGCAAGACAGCAGAAAGAAGAACCCGGCCGCCTTGCGGCCGGGTGGAAGCAAACCCGGACATCATGCTAGTTGCTGGCTTCCTTGGTCTTCTTCGGCGTCGCCGCCATTCTGGCGGCATAGGCCTGCGGATCGCCGATGGCGAATTCGTTGACCTTGCGCACAAGATGGCCGCTCAGGTCGAAAGCCAGGTCCAGGACCTTTTCGCTGTCCATGTGCCGGCCATATTCATCGCGCAACTGGCCCACGATCTTGTGGCTCTTCACATCCACCACATCGCCGGAGGCCATATAGGCCAGCTTGCCGTCCAGCCCCATGGTGATCCAGCCATTGGGCGCTTCGGTCTTGATGGACTTTGTCAGGTCCAACCTCGGCCATTCGCCGGTATTGTCATAGACCAGGACCTCATTGTTGATGGCGTCGGGTATCCAGATCTCGCTCTCGTCGGGCGTCATGGCGATGCCATGCATCGGCGCGCCATGGCCGAAGAAATGCTGGTTGGGATCGGCCCATTTGGCCTTCCACATCTCCGCGGGAACCTCGACGCGCTTGATAACCTTGCGGGTCTTGACGTCGGCGATCTCAAAACCGTCAAGGTTGTTGAGGTTGGCATAAACCCGGCTTGCGTCGTGATTGATGACAAAGACGCGGACATGGTCGGAAAAGGTGATGGTGCCGGTGGGCTTCATCGTGGCCATGTCGGCGATGGTCATGGTGTTGCCGTTGGGAGCAGCGAATATCGTCTTGCCGTCCGGGCTCATGTTCATGTTGTGATTGAACATGCTTTGCGGCGTGGGGATGATGCCCTTGACCGCGCCGGTGCGGGCATCGATCACGCGGTGGAAGTTCTTGAGGTCCGATCCCACATCCAGGGTCAGGCCATCCGGCGTGACTTGGCCACGCTCGCAGCAGGTGCCGGGTTCATAGGCATTCGACCACACAACCTTTTCCGTCAGCAGGTTGATGGCGATAAGATGGCCGCGTGTGGAAACGTATACCATGTTGGTGGCGGGACTGGCGGCCATACCGGCGATGGATTCCAGCGGCAGCGGCGCGGGCTGTTCCTCGAAGGTGATGCGCTTGACGAAGGTATAATCGTGCTTGGCGTCCAGCACGACGATGCTGCCGGGCACCGCGGCATAGATCAGTTCTTTTTCGCCCAGGGTGAAGCCGCGCCCCGGACCATAGCGGCGGCCGTCGGATTCTCCGGCCGTGCGATAGGGATGATCAACGGTATTGACGGTCGAGCCCGGCTTGAAGCATTGCAGCGCACCATCCAGTTCACCGTTGCAAGGCATGCCGTTGGCATCCAGCTTGGGCTTGCCCTGCCCCTGGGCGCCGGCGGCGAACATGGCGAGTACCGCGCAGGACGCGGCGGCCGCTAAAACATGGCGAATTTTCATCAGGAATCTCCCCAGAGCGTTCGTTTTGGGCTTCGTTACCCTTTGGCTGGAATGTTATTCCCGCATGTGAAACTTAGCAACATGGCGGCTTCGCGTTCAGGCGCGGCGATACGCATCCAGGTAACGATGGAAGGACTCCCGGATCAGCTGTTTCTGCGCCGATTCAAGGATTTTGGGCGCGGCGTTGCCGGAGCGGCGCAGCACCGTATCCTCATGGAATACGCCGCGCACCGTCAGGACATATTCATTGGCGCCCGGAAGGGAATCGAAGGCCAGGATTCGCCCGAACATTTCGAAGGCGCGGGCGCGGTCACCGGCCTTCCAGAGGTCGAAGCTGCGCTGGAACAGGTCGGATAACCCCACATAGGGACAGGATCCCGAAAATCCCGATTCCATTTCGGCCAGCAGGGTGTGGCCGCCGCCGCCGGAAAAATCCTCCAGTGACGTGCCCGACAGAATCTGCGGCGCCCGTTTCAGCGGATCGGCGGCTTCATCCTTGATGGCCGCAAGTGTCGGCACCTGGCTGGCGATTTCCATCACCAGGTCGACGCCCATGTCGCCCACCGCCTGCATCATCAGGGGCAGCGGCGTGGCCGCGCCCAGTGCCTTGTAATAGGCCAGGATCGCCGCGTGGTCCTTGCCGACGGGCGGCAGCGAAATTATTGCATCCGCGCCCAGCCGGACAGCGCTGTGGGCGCGCTGGATGGCATGGCTGACGTCACCGCCCGGCGCCTGTACGCCAAGGACAACTTTCAGGCTGCGTTTGCCGGCTGTCAGAGCGGCGGCGCCGGCCTGCCATTCTTCTTCCGTCAGCGTATCCCAGGCGCTGGCAAGCTGCGGCCACACGATGCCGCGCACACGGCCGCGTTCGCAGAAATCCGCCTGTGCCGTCAGCAGGGCCGGATCAAGACGGCCATCCGGGGTGCAGGGCGTCCACGCGATGGGATATATGCCCGGCTCGATCCGGGCATTTCCCCAGGCAGGACCTGCAACAGCTATGGCGGCCGCGGCTGTCACCAGAAACGACCGCCGCCCGAAATTCAACGTGTCCATGAGATCCCCTCAAAATGGCGGCGCGCTTGCCCGTTGTGACATACTACGCACTGTCCCGAATTCCCTCCAATCGATTGCTTTGCCGACAGGCCCCTCTTCACCGCATGAGACGGGACGCCGGCAGCGCCCCGCGCTAGTATCGGGCGAAGTGTCTGCCCTAAGCCCGGAAAGAGGCCCCAGAAACGACAAAGATTCTGCTCGCAGGACTAATGCATGAAACCCATTGCTTCATTCCCGAGCGCACCGGGCTGGACGGATTCACGATCCACCGGGGCCAGGAGCTGCTTGACCGTCTCGGTGACGGATCCCAGATAGACGGGTTCTTGACGGTCGCCGGCCGCCACGGATGGGACGTCATTCCCACCGTTGCCTATACCGGCGGTGCCACGGGTTTGGTCGAGCAGGCCGTCTTCGAAGCTTTCTGGGATGAAGTGAAGCCCGCGTTGGAGAAGGCCCTTATCGATGGCCTTGATGGAATTTTCCTGTCGCTGCATGGCGCGATGGTGACAACGGAATCGGAAGATCCCGATGGGGACCTGCTGGAGCGGATTCGCGCGATCCCTGGCGCTGCGACATTGCCGATATTCGGCGTGCTGGACCTCCATGCGACGTTGACGCCGAAGATGGGGGCACTTTCCGACGGCCTGGTCGCCTACCGTGAGTGCCCGCATACGGACTCCTGCGAAACCGCCATGCGATCCGCCGAACTCCTGGCGCGGTGCCTCAAGACCGGTGTCCGCCCGCGCCAGCATGTCCTGGTGTCCGCCGTCATCTGGCCGCCCACCGGTACAGCCACCAGGGAAGGGCCCATGCACGCCCTGGAAGCGCAAGCCCGCCGGATCGAGAAGGAGGTTCCGGGGGTATTGGCGGTCAGTGTCGCGGCCGGATACTCCTATGCCGACGTGCATGATGTTGGAGTCTCCTTCGGGATCATCACCGAAGGCGATGACCTGGCCGCAAAGAAAGCCTTGCAAGGCCTAGCGGACCTGGCCTGGCGCCTGCGCCGGGATGGCATCCCCAAAGAGCACGATCTGGATGCGGTGGTTCGAGACTTCGTTCCGAGCGACAAGGGTCCGGTGTTACTGGTCGAGCCTGCCGAAAATATCGGGGGCGGAGCCCCGGGTGACGGCACCGATGTCATGCGGGCCTTGCTGAAGTACGATGTCGCCAACGCCGGCGTAATCATGGTGGATGCCGAAGCTGTGGCCGCCCTCCAGTCCCTTCCCCTGGGCGGGCGCATGACGTTGCCGATCGGCGGCAAGGGGTGGCCGCTGGATCCGGGTCCCGTGATGCTGGAGGTTGAGCTGATATCGCGCAGTGACGGGGTATTCGAACTGGAAGACCGCAATAGCCATATTGCGGGGTGGCTTGGCACCAGGCTGGATGTGCTGGGACCGACCGCCATAGTGCGGCACCGGGGGCTGACCATCATGCTCACCAGCGCAAAGCTGCCGCCGTTCGATCTGGCCCAATGGCGCAGCCAGGGTGTCGATCCGGAGAAGCTCAGCATCATCGGGGTCAAGGCCGCCGTCGGCCACCGGCAGGCCTACGACCCGATAGCGTCCGCCAGTTTCACCGTCAGGACCAACGGGCCCTGCACGTCTGATCTTGCAAGCCTGCCTTACAAACGGGTCCGGCGGCCCGTGTTCCCTCTCGATCCCATGGAAGGCTAATCGGTGGTCCTGGACCGGCGCACAATGTTGGGCGCTGCGATTTCGGCGCCCCTCGGCGCGCCGAGCCTTGCGCGGGCCCAGGTCCCAGGCGGAACGTTAAATGCCATACTCGCGGAAGAGCCGGCGACGCTGAACTATCCCCTCTACAATACCAGGCTGACGCAACAGGTCTGCGGCAATATCAACGAGTCCCTGCTCCTGTTCGACTGGCAGTTCCAACCGCGGCCCAACCTCGCCAAAAGATTTGAAATCTCACCCGACAAGCTCACCTATACCTTTCATCTCGAGCGTGATGTGCGGTGGCACGACGGTGCGCCATTTTCGTCGCGGGATGTCGTGTTCAGCAGCGACGTCATGCTGCGCCAACTGAATCCTCGCAGCCGCGCGGCGCTCAGTCATTGTGCAAGCATCAAGGCGCGCGATGCCCATACCGTGGAATATAGGCTGGCGCAGCCATTCAATGCGTTCCTGACCTCATTTATGGCGTCCAGCGGTCCGATGATGCCTGCGCATATTTATGAAGGCACCGACTTCCACAGAAATCCTTACAACCACAAACCGATCGGAACCGGCCCCTTCAAATTCGAGAAATGGGCGCGCGGTCAATTTGTTCATCTGGTCCGCAACGATGACTACTGGCGCCGCGATCGGCCTTTCCTGAAAGAAATTTACTTTCGCATCATCCCTGAGGCGGAGCAGCGGATGGTGGCGATGCAGACCAGCACTGTCGATCTTGCCTTTGGAGATGATATCGATCCCATCGTAGCGTCACGTCTCAGGGACAATCCGCGCTTGCAGTGCGTTACCAATGCCTATGAAGGAACAGGCGAGGCCGGCGTGATGGAAGTCAATCAGCGTCGTTGGCCATTCAGCGAAAAGCGCTTTCGGGCGGCACTGATGCACGCCATCAACCGGCAGTTCATGGTCGACGGGATGAATTTCGGCCAGGGCAAGGTCGCCCATGGCCCCCTCCCGTCCACCGCGCGCTATTTTGACGACAAAGCACTGGTCAAATATCCGTTCGATCCGGCCCGCGCCAGGACGTTGCTGGACGAGATTGGGCTGAAGCCAAAGCCCAATGGCATGCGATTGAAGTTCGGCATGCTGATAATGCCTGATGGTGGCGGCGCCTGGACACGTTGTGCCCAGTACGCCAAGCAGGCCCTCGCCCAGATCGGGCTCGAAGTGGAACTGCAATCGGCAGATTGGGCCACCTTCAGCCGCCGCAATGGCGATTGGGATTTTGACCTGGGGTGGAACAATTATGGCATGTACGGCGACCCCGCCATCGGCACCTCACGTTTTTACCTGTCGTCAAACATCCGCAAGGGCGTGCCGCAGACAAACGTCCAGGGTTATAGAAATTCTGAAATCGATAATCTGTTTTCCATGGCGGCTACCGCTCTCAGCACAGCCGATGCTCAAATGCACTACAGCCGCATCCAGAACATCCTTACCCAGGATGTTGCCATGCTCTGGATGTTTGAGCGGAAACCTCCGATTTTTTACAACAAGCGATTCCGCGACGCGGTCACCGGGCCGAACGGCCCCAGCGATGGCTTTGGCGATATGACACTGGCTTAATTCGGACGGCGCTTACGGTTCGCCAGGCTTGAAAGCGAGGTCCCACCCCGGCGGCAGACCTTGGTCGGCCATAGCCATGGTCGAAGCCGCCGTCACATACAGGCCTTGCAGCACGGTCAGGTCCACGATCTGCTGGTCGTTCAGCACCTGATGCAGCCGGCCATAGGTCTCATCCGACACGGCGTGCCGGGTGAAAAGTTCCGTGCAGAAATCATAAACCGCCGCCTCGTCGGGCTTCATGGTCGTGGGACGCTGGTTGGCTTTCAGCGCCATCAGGGTTTCCGGCGCGACCCCGGCATTGATGGCCGGCTGGTAATGCGTCGCCCATTCCACCTGGCTGCGCCACAGCCGCCCCTGGATCATGATGGAGAATTCCCTCAGCCGGACGGGCACCGTGGACTGGAAGCGCACATAGTCCATCAGATCGATAATGGGCTTGGCCGCCTGTGGCGAGCGTAGCCAGATATGATAGGGGCCGCTGATGCCGATGCGGGAGAATTTCATGATGCGGTCGGCGATGGGGCGTTGCTGATCGTCCAGCTGGGCCTGCGTCAGCTCGGCCATGCGTGGCGCAGCCGCTTTGGTCCAGCTCATGGTGGCCATGCCGCCCAGCCAGCCGAGCGTGACGGCCGCGGCAATAGTCAAGCTTCTGGTGGACTTCATCTTCTTCTCCGGAAGTTTTTCCACAAGCCAAGTATTGCCTGCCTCAGAAAGCCCAGCAAGAGAAGTACGACGCGCCAATGGCGGACATTGGGTGCCTGCCGCCCTACTCCCGCTTCACTTTGGTCAGCCGCCCATACTGGTTGAACTCTGTCACCAGCAGGTTGCCCTGTTTGTCATAGGTCACGCCGTGCACGGCGTAGAACTTGTCGCCCTGCCAGATATCGGGCTTGGCCTTGTTGCTCTTGGTCTGGTCGGCGGCGTCATTCTGGCCGATGGTGGCGGCGACCTTGCCATCCTTGTCCAGGATGGTGATGCGGCCATCCAGCTCGCCCACTGCCAGCTCGTCCTTGTAGAGCGCCATGGCGCTGGGCAGGCGCAGCTTCTCCGCCACCACGCCCTGGAACTTGCCGTCCAGGTCCATGGCCAGGATGCGGTTGTGCCGCCGGTCGGTGGCCAGCAGGCGCACCGGCTTGAAACGGGTATCGATGATGATTTTGTGGGCGGTGTCGAAGCCATAAGGCTCGGCCTTGCCGCCGAAACTGGACAGATACTTTCCGGCCTTGTCGAAGCGGTGGATGTAGTTGGTGCCATAGCCGTCGGTGACATAGATGTCGCCATTCGGCGCCACGGCGATGCCGGTCAGGTTGGTGGCGGGCTTGCCGGCGGCATGTTCCTGGTACTGGTCGGCAATCACGGTCCTAGCCGGGATGTCCAGCACGGTGCGGCCGTCCAGGTGCATCTCGATGATGTGCTGCGATAGCCGGCTGACGCCGTAGATATTGCCGTTGGCGATGATGAAGCCATGAAAGTCAGTCTGCGCGCCCGGCACATTGCGCAGGTAATGGCCGTCGGCGCTGTAGACCTGGATGCCGGCATGCGCCCCGCCCTGCACGCTGGCGTAGATCTCGCCCTTGGGCGAGATGGCGATATCGCCATGCGAATCCCCGATGGTCGCCATGCCGTCTGGCGGGGTGAAGTATTTGGTGTCCATCGTGAAGGTGGCGGCATGGGCCGCCCCCATCGCCGCGACGAACATGAGGCTGCAAATCAGTTTCTTCATGGTACCCCCTGGAAAAAGACCCACGCCGCAATGCCACAGGTTACGCCCAGCAGCAGAGCTGCGATATAAAGACGGGTGAAAGACAGATTCAATCCGGCCGGCACATGCCGGGAATGCTTTTTGCCGGTGAACATGGCGCCCACCAGATTGTGGTTCTTCACCAACAGATAGAAACCCACCGCCACCACATGCAGCCAGACCAGCACCAGGATGAGGTTGAAAATGGTGCCATGCAGGCCGGTGATGCGGGTGGAGACATCTTCGCTGACCCACAGCGCCAGCGGCCCGGTGAAATGCAGCCCGTCATTGGAGAACAGGCCGGTCAGCGCCTGGGCCAGCAGCACGCCGATCATCACCGCCACCATCCATCCGCCGGCGGGATTGTGCCCGGCATACAGCACTTTCTCATGCCCGCGCAGATAGGCCACCACCTTGCGCGGCGGATGCAGGAAATCCACGAAGCGCGCGGTGGTGGAGCCGAACAGGCCCCACAACACGCGAAACAGCAACAGCGCCAGCAGGGTCAGCCCCGACCACAGATGCACGCGCATAAACCCCCGGTCGGCGCTGAACCAGGACACCGCCACCAGCACCACGATGGTCCAGTGGAAGATGCGGGTTGGAATATCCCAGACCAGCACATGTTCCTTCACGGGGCCATTGTCTGATTTAGGGGCCATTGCCGCCCCCATAGACCGCGACACCGCGTTGCCGCAGCGGCGCCAGCGCCACGTCACTGACCTTGGCATCGACCAGGCTGACGGATTTGAGCGATTTCAGCTCGGCCAGGGCTTGCACCGTCTTGTCCGTGACCTTGGTGCGGGCCAGCCGCAGCCTTTCCAGCGACGTCATGGCCGCCAGCGCTGATGCGGAGGCATCCGTTATGGACGTGCCCGACAGGTCGGCGCGGGTGATGCGTGCCTTCAGCGGGGTAAGCGCCGCCAGATCGGCGTCGCCGAAGGTCGCGCCTTTGAGCGAAGCGTCCACCTCAAGGCCGGCGGAGTCGCGCGCTTCATAAGCGATCACACCGGGAAAGCGGGCCTGCAACTGCGTCACGATGGCGGCGAGCGGGGCACGCTGCTTCTGCACGGCGGCGGGATCCCTTTCGGGAATTTTGACTTCCAGCACCGGCTTGGGCGCACCCTTGACGCTACGGACCTCGCCCGAGGCGCCGGCAGCGATCCACAGCTTGATCACGGTCACCTCGTCCGCCGTCAGGGGGGCCTTACCGCTGGGCGGCATGGCCTTGTCGTCGCCGGGTGGCAGGCTGATGCGGTGGAAGAGTTCGCTTGCTTTGGCATTGCCCCGAACGATCACCGCGCCATCCTTGCCGCCGCGCATCACGGCCGCAAAGCTATCCAGCCGCAATTGGCCCTTGGCGCGGGTATCGCCATGGCAACCGGCGCAGCGTGTTTCAAACAAAGGCGCGACGCGCACAGCATAAAAAGAACCGGCCGCGGTGTGTGGAACCGCTTCCAGTCCCATGGTCTGCAGGCTGCTGTGCAGGAAAGCCGGATGCGCCCAAGCCGCCACGCCAAGCCCCAGCGCCGTCACCAGCGCGACACAGGCGCCATAAGCCGGCGCCGACATGCGCCCGGGACCAAAATCCGACATCGCGCTTTAATCCGTCATTCCTGGCAACCCGTCATGCCAGGATTTCGGAGACAATGCGGGCGGGCTTCACCCCGGTCAGCTTCTGGTCCAAGCCCTGATAGGGATAGCTCAGCTTGTGATGATCGAAACCCAGCAGGTAGAGCATGGTGGCGTGCAGGTCGCGCACCTCCACCGGATCGCGCGCAATGGAATAGCCCATCTCGTCGGTCTCGCCATGGCTGATACCATGCTTGATGCCGCCGCCCGCCATAAACAGAGTGAAGCAGGACGGGTGGTGATCGCGCCCGATGAATTCCATTTCCTGGCCGCCGCGATTTTCCCACATCGGGGTGCGGCCGAACTCGCCGCCCCAGATCACCAGCGTATCTTCCAGAAGCCCACGCTGTTTCAGGTCGGCCAGCAGCGCCGCGGTGGGCTGGTCGGTTTCCTTGCAGCGTTTGACCAGGCCGACATTGACCCCCTCGTCCACCGGCGTGCCGTGGGAATCCCAGCCCCAGTGATAAAGCTGGATGAAGCGCACGCCGCGCTCGGCCAGACGCCGCGCCACCAGGCAGTTGTTGGCATAGCTGGTCTTGCCCGGCTCGGCGCCATAGCGTTCCAGCACCTTGGCCGGCTCCTTTTTGATGTCCATGGCGTCGCTGGCCTCCAGCTGCATGCGGAAGGCCATTTCATACTGGGCGATGCGGGTGACGGTTTCGGGATTGCCGAACTCCTTGAAATTTTCGCGATTGATCTCCTCCACCGCATCCAGCACCTGGCGGCGTTCGGGCCGGGTGACGCCTTGCGGATTCTGCAGATAAAGCACCGGCTCGCCGGCCGAACGGCACGGCACGCCCTGATAGACCGATGGCAGGAAGCCCGATCCCCAAAGCGGCTTGCCGGCATTGGCGGTGGTGCCGCCGTTGGAGATCAGCACGATGAAGCCCGGCAAGTTCTGGTTTTCGCTGCCCAGGCCATAGGTGATCCAGGAGCCCAGCGAGGCATGGCCCAGGCGCGGATCGCCGGTATGGACCAGAAGCTGCGCCGGGGCATGATTGAACTGGTCGGTCTTCATCGACTTGATGAAGCACAGATCGTCCACCTGCTTTTCCAAATGCGGCATCCGGTCGGAAATCCAGGCGCCGCTCTGTCCCGCCTGGTGAAAGGGAAACATCGGCCCCAGCAGCTTGGGGACGCCCTGGATGAAGGCGAAGCGTTTCCCAGCGAGGAAGGATTGCGGGCAGTCATGGCCGTGGAAACGCTTGAGCACCGGCTTCCAATCGAAAAGATCGAGCTGGCTGGGCGAGCCGCCCATATGCAGATAGATCACCCGCTTGACCTTGGCGGCGAACTGCGGCGGCAGCACCGACAGCGGCGTCGCCGGATCGCGCGCGAAATTCAGCGCCGCGGGAACGGCATGCGGCGCGGGCGCCGCCATGGCCGAATTCATGAACAAGGCGCCGAGCCCCCCCGCCCCCCAGCCGACAAACTGGCGGCGCGTTTGCGCCTGGACTTTCAGGTATTCGGCCAAGAGGTCATCGCTTGTGAGATCGGACATGATTACCTCGTCAGCGCCGCATCGAGATTGAACAAGGCGCTCGCCACCGCCGTCGGCGATTGGCCGTAGAGTTTGCGCAGCACCGTCAACTCCCCCGGCGACAGGTCGCGCGACAACACCAGCCGCGCGCCATAGTTGAGCCGTCCATCCACGTCCTTGGGCCCTTCCCTGGTCATGCGCTTGGCCATGGCTTGCGCGGCCTGCTGGAACACCGGATCGTTCAAGGTCACCAGCGCCTGCAACGGCGTGTTGGTCGGGATGCGGCGCGGCGTGGAAAGCTGGCGGTCGGCCGCGTCGAAGGTGACAAAGCTGGGATAGATCGCCGTACGCTTGATGAAGGTATAAACGGCGCGGCGATAGCGGTCGGCGCCGGTGGAATCCTTCCAGCGTTCGGGGTTGTTGGCTTCCACGTTCCACACGCCATTGGGCTGCGGCGGCATCACCGGCGGGCCGCCCATCTGGGGATTGAGAAGCCCGCTGGCCAGCAGGGCCTGGTCGCGGATCATTTCGGCGCTCAGGCGCTGCTGCGGCCCGCGCGCCAGCAGTCGGTTGCGGGGATCGCGCGTCTGCAACGCGGCATTGGATTTGGCGCTCTGGCGGTAAACGGCGCTGGTGACCAGCTCGCGCAGCAGCGCCTTCTGGTTCCAGTGCAGGTCGTTCTGGAAATGCAACGCCAGCCAGTCCAACAGTTCGGGATGGCTGGGCATTTCCCCGGCGCTGCCGAAATCTTCCAGGGTTTCGACAATGCCGGTGCCGAACAGTTGCTCCCAGGCGCGGTTCACCGCCACCCGCGCCGTCAAGGGCTGGTCCGGCGCGAAGAACCAGCGCGCCAGGGTCAGCCGGTTGCGCGGCGCATTGGCCGGCAGTTTGGGAAACAGCGCCGGGGTATCGGCCGGCAAATCCGGACCGACCTGGGTGAGAAAACTGCCGCGCTCGAATTCCAAGGTGGGCCGCCGGTCATAGGCCGGCTGCTCCATCATCACCGGCAGGGCCACGCCTGGAATGTCCTTGAGGCGGCGCTCGATCGCTTCCAGCCTTGTGTATTTCCGTTCCAGCTCCGGCGACTGGGCCAGCGCCGTCCAGGCCGGATCGCTGCTGGCCGACACGCGCAATCGCGGCACCGCTGATTGGGCCGCGTTGATCAATTCGCCATGGGTGAGTTGCAGCTTCAGGCTGGCGCCAGGCGGCAGCGCCAGCGGTTTTTCCGGAACCGCCACCACCCATTTGACGACCGACAGGCCGGGATCGGCCATGAAGCCGCTGGTTTGCGCCAGCCGGGGCATCACCGGCCCGGGCTTGGCCGCATTGCGCAACATGCGGCGGATATTGCCTTCAACATCCTGAATCGAATCCGGCGCCACCAGTCGGAACGAGACCGGTTCGGCCTTCCCGTCCTTCACAATCCAGGCATCGATCCGGTTGGCGACAAAGCCCCGTTCCGGATAATGCCGCGCCTTGGCGGGATTGCCGGGCGCCACTTCCAGGCGCAGCGCCGTCAGTTGCGGCAGGCTCGTGTCGAGCGTGAATTCGAACACCGAGTTCATCGGCACAGTGCCGGTCTGTTCCGCCATACCGTTCTTCAAGGTGAAGCCCGCACGGGGTGCTTCTGCCTTGGCCTTCACCAAATCAGCTTGAAACTGGTGTTGGCGCTTGGGATCTTTGTTCTCCGGCAACGCCATGGCGCGCTCCAGCGCCAGGACGGCACTCACCGTGCCGCTGCGGATCGGCATCATCGTCCATTTTGACCGCGCTTCGGCCCGGCGGCTGGAATCGACCACCGCGTTGTGCAGGCTTTCGGCTTCGTGTTGCAGGCTGTCAGCCTCGCCCTGGAGCGCCTTGTCGGTCGGCACTTGCAGCACCGGCCAATCATCAGTCAGCGACCGGTCGAAGGCGATGTCGGCGTCGCGCTGGGTGTTGAAGAACGCCATGAACTTGTAATATTCGCTGTGCCGGATCGGATCATAGGGATGCGAGTGGCACTGCACGCAATTCATGGTGACGCCGTTCAGCACCTGCCAGGTGGTGGCAACCCGGTCCATCACCGCGGCCAGGCGGTATTCCTCGTCATCGGTGCCACCTTCGTCATTGGCGGCGGTCTGGCGATGGAAGGCGGTGGCGATGCGGTCGTCGAAACTGGGATTGGGCAACAGGTCGCCCGCCAGTTGCTTGATGACAAACTGGTCGTAGGGAAGATTGCTGTTCAGCGCCCCGATCACCCAGTCGCGATAGTGCCAGACGGGCCGGCTGTGATCCTTCTCAAAACCCTTGGTGTCGCCATAGCGGGCCAGGTCCAGCCACAGCGAAGCCCAGCGCTCGCCATAGCGCGGTGACGCCAGAAGACGGTCCACCTGTTTCTCGTAAGCGTCCTTGGAACTGTCCGCCAGGAAAGCGGCCTGCTCCTGCGGCGTGGGCGGCATGCCGGTCAGGTCCAGCGACACCCGGCGCAGCAGCGCTGGCTTGTCCGCTTCCGGCGACGGCGACAATCCTTCCTTTTCCAGCCGCGACAGGATGAAACGGTCCAGCGGCTGGCGCGCCCAACCCTGATGCTTCACCGCGGGCAGTGCTTGCAGCTTGGGCGCTACGAAGGCCCAGTAGTTCTCCCAGGCCGCGCCCTCTTCGATCCACTGCTTCAAGAACGCGATCTGGGCCGGCGCCAGCGGCTTGCCGTGCAGCGGCATGCGGGTTTCCGGATCGTTGGACGTCACCCGCGCCATCAGCTCGGAAGCGCGCGGGCTGCCGGGCACCACGATGGGGCGGCCCGACTTGGCCTTGCCCAGCACCTGTTCGCGATAGGAAAAGGACACCCCGCCCGCCTGCTTCACCCCGCCATGGCAGGCCATGCAGTTGGCGTTGAAGATGGGACGGATGTCGCGGTTGAAGTCGATCTTGTGCCGATCGGTCGAGGACTTCAGCGTCAGGGTGCTGGCAACGATAGCCGCAGCGGTCGCGAGAACCGCCACCACGGCCAATGTCACCGGCTTTCCCATGAATGTTCCCTGGACGCCGTCTATCGCGGCTCCTTTGCGCGTATTTTCACCCGCCCCCGTCAAAAAGCAACAACCGGCGAAATGGGAAAACCATTGCGGCGCAACATATTACGCCAAATCGCTCATGTGGCCTTCAGCAGCACCTCGCGCAGCTTGTTGGCAACGATCACATCCTCGCCAGGCTGCAGCATCCACACCCCGACAATCAGGGCATCCTCGGCGTTTGGAAGCCCGGCCGAGCCGGAACGGCGTCCCGTGGCCGGGTTCAGCTCGATCGACGGCGTTCCAGCCCGCATGGCGGCGGCAACGTCCAGCGGGGCGATGCGGACGCGTGCCTGGTCATAGCGGATCAGCAGATGCGGAATGGCATTGGCCAGCGGCGGCACGAAGATTTCGCGGGTGATGCCCGGAACGTCCTTCAGCCGGGCGGCGATGCGCTCGGCCCGGGCACGAAATTCTTCCTGCATCCCCTTATCGGTCTGGGACAGGAACCAGTCGATGGCGGCGACCATGCCGACGATCTGCTCCTTGGCCACCTTCATGCCCCGGCCCACGGTTTCGTCACGCGGGCTGTTGCTCCAGGTGGCGGCTTCGATCAGGTCCTTGCGGCCCAGCAGCAGCCCCGCATTCTGCGGCCCGCGAATGCCCTTGCCGCCCGAGAAGGTCACAAGGTCGAAACCCATCCCGGTATAGGCCCAGAGGTTGGAGATGGGCGGCACATCGGCGGCGGCATCGTTGAAGCAGGGAACGCCATGGGCATGGGCCACCCGGACCCAGTCCTCGCGGCTGATCTGGCCGTGTTCGGCGGCATTGAAGAAATGGCACATCACCGTTTTGGGGGTGAAGGCGGCTTCATAATCGGCCAGGGTTTCGACTTCCACAAAGCGGGCGCCGCAATTGGTGATGGCATGGTCATAGCCATAGCGGTGACCCTTCTGGATGATCACCTCGTTCTTCAGGCTGCTTACGTCCAGCGGCAGCATGGCGACCGCCGCCCTGTTGCCCACCGTCATGCAGGCGGCCGTGCCAAGCGTCAGCGCTGAAGACGCACCCGCCGTCACCATGGCCGCCTCGCACTTCAGGCGGCCGGCGATATACTCGCCCGACTTTTGCTGCAGTTCGGCCAGCCGCACCGGGCTTCTGGCGGCGGCCTCCACCGCCGCGCGGACTTGCGGCGGCATGGTCGAGGCGGTCAGCGCCGTGTAGGTGCCCGCCGCGTTGATGATCTTGGTGACGCCCAGCTTGGCGTAATAGTCGGTGGCGGGCACGGCGGCTTCGGCGGCGGGCGACAGGCCGGACACCCCGCCGGCGGCCATCAGGTTGCGGGTCCAGGAAAAGAAGCTGCGGCGTGTTTTTGTCATTGTATCCCCCGTTGCTGCGATAATAGTCCAGGGACCGGGTTTGTGCTACGAGGCGCCATGAGCGAACTGACCGATCTTTCCCTTCGTGACCTGTCGGCGGGCATCGCCGCCCGGCGCTTTTCACCGGTGGACGTGGTGGAAGCCCATCTTTCCCGTATCGCGGCGCTGGAGCCGCGCCTGCACGCTTTCGTCCACGTCCATGCCGCCGACGCCAAGCTGGCCGCCGAGGCCGCCGACAAGGCGATCCGCTCAGGGCATGGGCTCGGGCCGCTGCACGGCATTCCGATCGCGCTGAAAGACCTGGTGGAGTTCAAGGGCCATGTCACCACCCGCGGCTGCGCGGTGAATCGGATGCGGGTTTCCACCTACACCGCCACCCTGGCGCAGAAGCTGCTGGGCCAGGGCATGATCGTGCTGGGCAAGACCCATACGGTTGAGTTCGCCTATGGCGCCTGGGGCACCAACGAACATATGGGCACGCCGTGGAATCCCTGGGACATGAAGACCCAGCGCACGCCGGGCGGCTCTTCGTCCGGCTCGGCGGTGGCGGTGGCGGCGCGCATGGCGCCCTGCGCCATCGGCACCGACACCGGCGGCTCGGTGCGCATTCCCGCCTCCTGGTGCGGCATCACGGGTTTGAAAACGTCCGTCGGGCGCATCAGCACCTATGGCGTGCTGCCGCTGAGTCCGACTCTGGACACGCCCGGGCCATTCGCCCGCAGTGTGGAAGATTGCGCCATCCTGCTGGAAATACTGGAAGGCCATGACCCGCGCGATCCCTTGA
>Ga0118677_10003159_pt1 | contig 31768 bp, 25 predicted proteins | sample AliMusrvi5mmetaG_FD_86154 | JGI IMG/M metagenome (GOLD analysis project Ga0118677, IMG submission 86154) | reverse complement strand
GCCTTGGAACACCACTCCAAAACCCATTTCAAAACCGCCGCCGAAGTCCTCTCCAACGCCCCCTGACTCCATCTGCTGTTACAAAACTTTGATGCGGCCGCACCAAAGTTTTGTTCGAAAAGTGCGGAGAGTTTGCGCTGCATTACCGCTTGCATCGGGCGGTTTTTGCACCACATTCCCCACGCCATGCCAATGCTCGCCATCATATTCGGTCTGATCCTCGACGTCCTGGGCGTCGCCTCGTTCATCGCCACCGGGGCCACCCACTTCACCGCGCTGATCCCTTCCATTTTTGGAACGGTAATTTTTCTGAGCGGAATCCTGGCACATGTGCGTCCGGATTTGCGCAAGCATGCCATGCATGTCGCTGCGGTATTCGGCCTGTTCGGAACGCTTGGCGGCCTCGGCATGGGGCTGCCAAAACTCGGAGCTTTAATGGCGGGAACCGCCCAGCGGCCGGTCGCGGTCGTCATGCAGATCTCGATGGGGCTGATCGCCCTCGTGTTTCTGGCGCTCTGCGTGAAGTCGTTCATCGATGCGCGGCGGGCGAAGCCGGAAAACTACGGCGGGTAGAAAAAGGACGGGGGCACCCCGTCGCCGGAGCGCCCCCGCTTTCAGATGGCTGTAAGCCGGATTCTGTCCGGTCCGCGGCTTGCGCCGGGACCTGGACGGCCATTTGTCTTGCCCCGCACCTTTCGGTCGGGACAGTCCTTGCGAACTGCGACTATTACCCGGAGGTCACCCTCGGCTTTCGCCTCGGGATCGGGCAGGCAACCCGGATCCTCCTGTTCTGTCTTGCACCGCATGGGGTTTTTCGTGCCCCCGGACTTGCGCCCGGGGCGGTGGGCTCTTACCCCGCCTTTTCACCCTTACCTCCCGGCTTGCGCCGGAAGGCGGTTTATTTTCTGTGACACTGTCCGTCGGCCGAAATTTTCATTCCGGCCTCCCGCGCGTTCTACGCGGCATGCCGCCTTGTGGTGTCCGGACTTTCCTCTCCCCGCCCGCCTTGCGGCAACCGGAGAACGGCCGTCCGCCATCGAAGAAATAGGTTATACCATGCCCGCGTCCCGTGCAATAGTGGACGCATGAGAGCAAAACATTGCCGGAGTTTCCTGCGGGGGATTTTTCTGTTTCTTGCGGCAGCGGGAGTGCTGGCAGCGGACTTGGGCGCGAAAGAACCGATCCCCGGAGATGGCTACACAAAGCAGATCGTGGTCACGCCAATTTTGCGCGCAACAACGACAGCCTCCGGACAGCGTATCGCCTACCCCAAGACCAATTCGCCGCAGGTGACAGCTGTCCTGGTGGAAATTCCGCCCGGCGCCGAAACCGGGTGGCATATGCACCCCTTCCCTTGCTACGCCTACATTTTGTCCGGAAAACTCACCGTGAAAGTGAAGGGGAAAAAGCCCCGGGAGTTGCGCGCGGGAGACGCTCTCGTAGAAGTGGTGAACACCCCGCACAACGGCATGAACAAAGGCAGCAAGCCGGTTCGCCTGATCCTGTTCGTGACTGGCGAGGCGGGCAAGCCGTTCACTGTCCGCGTGCCTGCTCCGCAGACCAAGGGCAAATAGCATTCCGTGAATCCCGCCCTCCTATGAACGTTTTCCGCATCGATCAAAAACTGGTTTCCAGCCCGCTGGCGGACATCGAGGCCGAGGTCCGTCGGCAGCTCGACAATCTCGGGTTGAGACCGCCCCGCGGCAGAGTTGCTATCACGGCGGGAAGCCGCGGGATCGACAACATCGCGCGGATCACGAAGGCGGCCGGAGACTGGCTGCGCGCGAACGAAGCGGAGCCGTTTCTCGTCCCCTGCATGGGCTCCCACAACGGGGCGACGGCGGAGGGCCAGCGCGAGATGATCGAGTCGCTCGGGCTCACCGAGGCGGCCACCGGAATGGAAATTTGCGCGAGCATGGACGTGGTGAAAATCGGGTCCGTATCCACCGGGGATGTCTGGATGGACCGCCACTGCCACGAGGCGGAAGGGGTGCTCGTCCTCAACCGCATCAAGCTCCACACATGCTTCTCCGGCCCGGTGCAGAGCGGGCTGACCAAGATGATGGTTGTCGGGATGGGAAAAATTCGCTCGGCCGAGACATTCCATTCCACACCCACTCCGAGGATGAAGGACATGCTCCTCGAAATGGGAGCGCTGATCGTGGGTTCCGGAAAGATTTTCTGCGGCCTGGCGATCCTCGAAGACGGCTATGACCGGACGGCCGAACTGCTCGCCGTCGCGCCCGGAGAGATTCTTTCGCGGGAACCGGGGCTTCTCGAACGCCACCGGCATTATTTCCCCGCGCTCCCCTGCGATGACCTGCGCGTGCTCGTCGTGGGAGAAATCGGAAAAACATTCAGCGGAACCGGGATGGACACGAACGTGATCGGGCGGCGCGGCATCAGCGGATACGAGGACCTCGATCGCCCGCGTATCGATGTCATCGCGGCGCTCGCGCTCTCGGAAACCTCTCACGGCAACGCCATCGGCGTCGGTCTCGCGGACTTCATCACCCGCCGCCTGCGAGACGCGATCGACGAGAGAAAAACTTTTCTCAATGTTTACACGACCGGCGAAATGCGACGCATGGCCATCCCCTGCACGCTGCGGGATGACGAGGAGGTCGTGGAGCGCATCCGCGCGCGCTACGGGGATTCCGGCTGGATGTTTGTCCCGAACACGCTCCACCTCGAAACCCTCTACGGATCGGAAGACGTCGCGGACGCGTTGCGCGGCCACCCTCGCTGCGTTGTCGCCGGCTCTCCGGTCCCGCTGGAATACCGCGACGGAAGGCTAGCCCTCTTTGAAATAACCTAGCGGAACCGCTGCCTCAGCCACCCGAGATCGAATCGATCGCCGGGACAATCGGTCGGCTTGGGGTTGATTTCCTTGTGGCCTTTGACAATCGTAGATTTGCCTTTGATTTTTCCGACACGGGCACGCAGGTAGGTGATGAGTTCGTCCAGGGCCTCGAATTGTTCTTTCGTCGGTTTGTCGCGGTTGAAGTCCCCCACGAGGCAGATGCCGAGGGCGATGTTGTTGAGGTAATCGCTGGCGACATGCCCGCCGTTGATTTGGCGGGTCCAGCGGTTCCCGATTTCAATTTCCCCGTTGCCGGAGGAACTCCCGTTTCCGATGACAAAGTGATAGGCCAGCCCGTTCTGCATCTTCCGGACACGCAAGTGATAGACATCAAAAATCCGGGCGTTTCCCTGGCGGGTTCCGCTGTTGTGAACGACGATGTATTTCCAGCGTCCGCGCTGCACCTTCGCCTGGTCGATGGCTTTGCGGACAGCGGGCGTGAGATAGCGGTAGCGCTTGAAAAATCCTCCGAACTGTAGTTTGGGCGCGGGCTCGATTCCCTGGTCTTCCTCGAGTCCTGACTTCTCCACACGGATCGGTGCGTCGAGCGGATGGCCCATCGGAGTTTTCCCCTGGGGAGTTTGTGCCGGGCCGGGCGGCGGGGTCGCCGCGCTCTCCGGCGTGGCCGCTGGCTTCTTCGGCTCGCGCACGGGATGCTCGGGAACATCGATGATGTCCGGAGTCTCAGCGGGTTTGGGAGTTTTCTTCTCCGTCTTATCGGTCTTTTCAGGGGTGGGTTCCGGGGTCGGCTTTTTATGGTGCGGCGTCGGGGTTTCTTCCGGCTCGGGGATCGGTTCCGGGGCAGGCTTCTTATGATGAGGAGCAGGAGTTTCGTCCGGCTCGGGCGTGGGCTTGGGCGACGCTTTAGGGGTCGGCTTGGGTGTGGTTTTTGGGGTAGATGCGGGCTTCGGCTTCGGGCGCGGAGTGGCCGACGGGGACGGCTTTGGAACCGGGTGAATATCTTCGCGGGACTGCAGGAAAAGCTGCCGCTTTTCCTCGTCGCTCATTTGGGCGCGCACGGCCGGGACGAGAATGAGCACCCATCCAAACAGAAGCATCCAGACAACAATCGCTCGTTTCCGCACGCCGCACAGTAGCAAACCGGGGACCATGATCAAGCCGTCCGACAATCAATACAGGACGCGGACTAGGCAGAGGCCCTCGGCGGGGGCAACGTGGGATGTGCGCGGGCCGGCATCTTTCAACAACCGACAAAGTTCATCGAGGGGAAAACGTCCGAGGGCGCACCGGACCGCCGAGGCCGCCAGCATCCGGACCATTTTATAAAGGAATCCATCTCCTTCAAAAGTGAGCGTCCAGGCCGGGCCTTTCCTGCTGAGCCGGATGGCGGAGACCGTTCGGGTCGTCGGCTCGGGAGCCTTGGATCCGCGGGCGCAGAACGCGGCGAAATCGTGCCGCCCGGTCAAGCTCGCGCATGCGGTCTTGAGAAGATCCGGATCCAGTTTGCCCGGCACATGCCACGCCCGGTCGATCAGGAGCGGCGGCATCACCGGGCCGTTCCAAATCGAATACCGGTAGATTTTCCCGCTCGCCGAGAACCTCGCGTGAAAATCCGGAGCGGCTTTTCTCAAACTCATGACGCGAACTCCCCGAGGGATGTTCGCGTTCACGGCAGCGAGCCACTCGCCAACCGGCAGACGGTCATCGGGGACGTCCACATGCGCCGACTGGCCCTCGGCATGCACCCCGGCATCGGTGCGCCCGGATCCGTGGACGACGACCCGCCCACCACAGAGCAAGCGAAACGCCGCCTCCAGAGCATCCTGCACCGCCTTCCCGTGCGCCTGGCTCTGCCACCCGGAAAACTGTGTCCCGTCATAGGCGACGGACATCCGCAGCCTCATGTCTGGGAGTCCAGCCAGCTCTGGAGCAGGATCTGCGCGGCGACCTGGTCGATCATGGCTTTTTGAGCCTTCGCATTTTTCCCGGCCTCGTGAAGCGATCTCTGGGCGGAGACGGTCGTCAAGCGCTCATCCCATGGCACGACGCGGCAGGCGGTCTCCAATTTCAGAGCCTCGATAAACTCCCGGGCCTTTTGCGCGGCGGGGCCGAACGTGCCGTCCATGTTCCGCGGCATTCCCACGACGATTGTCCCGGCGCCCTTCTCCACCGCGATTTCCAGAATTCGCGCCACCACCCGGCCGGCCTTCACCTGGATCGTCTCCATCGGGTGCGCGAGCATCCCGAGATCGTCGCTGACGGCGACACCCACGCGGGCATCGCCGAGATCAATTCCCAAGGCGCGGTTCATTTGCGGTTGAAAATCTCACACCGCCCCCCTAGGTTCAATCACCATGTCACAATTGTCGTTGGACAAATTCGGAGAAAACCTCCCGGTTTCGGGAGTTGTCGCCTTCTCGCAGGTTGCGATCGGCTTGGGGGTCGGGATTCTTCTTGCCGACCGCATCGGCCGCAACGCGCGTCGGGGCCTTGCCATCGGCCTGATGAGCGCCGGAGTGGCGGCGCTTGTTCCGGTCGTGTGGGGAGTCATTTCCAATATCAGCCACCGCCCGAGTTCCTCTCGCACCATGCGCCGGCGACTGGACGGGATCCGTCGCGTGCCGGGAGTCGGCGAGGACGACCACCTGTTTTAGGGCCGTTTGAAAATCATTCTGGCATCCGCGTCTCCACGCCGCAAACAGTTGCTGGAGGAAGCGGGCTACCTGGTCGAATGCATCGTCTCCGGGGCCGAGGAAATCGAGGACCATTCGTTCGCGCCTGCGGAACTGGCTTTGGAAAACGCCGGGCGCAAAGCCCGGATCGTCGCTAAGGATTCTCCGGGTCACGTCGTGGTCGCAGCCGACACGGTCGTGTGGAAAAACGGCCGGTTTTTTGGAAAACCCTCCGATGCCGACGATGCGTTCCGGATGCTGAAGGAACTTGTCGGCCACACGCACGAGGTGGTCACCGGCGTGGTGATTTATTTTCCGGACGGGGGGACCGCAATATTTTCAGAATCCTCGCTGGTCACATTCCAAGTGCTGGACGACGGGGAGATCCGCGCCTACCTGGAGACGATCCATGCGCTCGACAAGGCCGGTGCCTACGCCGCGCAGGGAGACAACGGCCGCATCATCAGAAACATCGCAGGCTCGGTCACCAATGTCATCGGCCTCCCGGTGGAGAGGGTCCGGGACGTGCTGGAAAGCCGGGCGTGATTGGCCGCCTCTATCCTCTTGCCATCCGGCGGAGCAGTGCGTCGGCCATGTCGGCGGGGGTTTCGGCGACTTCGATCCCGGCGGCCTGAAGGGCGGCGATCTTGCCGGCTGCGGTTCCTTTTCCGCCGCTCACGATGGCTCCAGCGTGCCCCATGCGGCGTCCCGGAGGCGCGGTCGCGCCAGCGATGAATGCGGCGACGGGCTTTTTGCAATTTTCCGCCAGCCACGCGGCGGCTTCTTCCTCGGCGGTTCCCCCGATTTCCCCGATCATGATCATCGCCTCCGTGCCGGGATCCGCGTTGAACATTTTGACCACATCGAGGTGGGAGGTTCCGTTGATCGGGTCGCCGCCGATGCCGACGCAAGTGGACTGCCCGTGGTTGCGCGAAGAGAGTTGCCAGACCGCCTCGTAAGTGAGAGTCCCGGAACGGGAGACGACGCCGACTTTTCCGGGCTTGTGGATGTAGCCCGGCATGATCCCGACTTTGCACTGGCCAGGGGTGATGACGCCCGGGCAGTTCGGCCCGATGAGCCGGCTCGGGGTTCCCGCCATGGCTGCTTTGACCCTCATCATGTCAACAACAGGAATCCCCTCGGTGATGCAGATGATGAGTTCGACGCCCGCATCAACCGCTTCCATGATCGAGTCTGCGGCAAATTCCGCGGGAACGAAAATCATCGTGGCGTTGCAGCCGGTTTGACGCCGCGCTTCGAACACGGTGTCGAAGACCGGGACTTTTCCTTCGAAGAGTTCGCCTCCGCGGGCGGGGGTGACCCCGGCGACGACATCCGTGCCGTATTCCATGCAGGACCGGGCGTGAAATCCGCCCGCTTTTCCGGTGATGCCCTGCACGAGCAGGCGCGTGTTTTTGTCAACGAGAATAGACATGATTTAGATAATGCGAAATTTGAAATGCGAAATGTGGAATGTCAGCACGCTCATGGTAGCATCAGGCGGCTTGGACGGCGGCGACGACTTTTTGGGCGGCGTCGGCGATGTCGGTCGCGGCGAGGAGCGGGAGTTGGGAATCGGTCAGGAGTTTGCGTCCGGCATCGACGTTCGTGCCCTCGAGGCGCACGACGAGCGGGACCTGGAGATGGACGGTTTTCACCGCGTTGATGATTCCCTGCGCGATGATGTCGCACTTCATAATCCCGCCGAAAATATTGACGAGGATCGCTTTCACGTGCTTGTCGGAGATCAGGATTTTGAAGGCCTCGGTGACCTGCTGTTCAGTGGCGCCGCCGCCGACATCGAGGAAGTTGGCGGGCGAGCCCCCGTGGTGTTTGATGATATCCATCGTGGCCATGGCGAGCCCGGCCCCGTTGACGAGGCAGGCGATATTTCCGTCGAGCCCGATGTAGCTGAGGTTGGATTTCGAAGCTTCGACTTCGCGCGGGTCCTCTTCCTCGATATCGCGGAAGGCTTGGATCTCGGGGTGGCGGAACAACGCGCTGTCGTCGAAGTTGAATTTGGCATCGAGGGCCAGGATATCTCCGCCTTTGGTGACGACGAGAGGGTTCACCTCGAGCAGCGAGCAATCACTCCGGATGAAAAGCTTGTAGAGGTTCGCAAAAAGTTTGCAGGCGAGCCGCATTTCCCCGGATGCCATGCCGAGGAGTTTGGCCAGCTTGCGGGTCTGGAAGGGAAGCAGCCCGTAGAGCGGGTTGACCGGCATCCGGATAATCTTTTCCGGGCTGTGCTCGGCTACGGATTCGATATCCACCCCGCCCTCGGTGCTGGCCACGATCACCGGCGAGGAGATCGCGCGGTCGATGAGGATGGCGAAGTAAAGCTCGCGGTCAATTTCCACGGATTTCGAGACCAGGACTTTCCGCACGACTCGCCCTTCGGGGCCGGTCTGGTGGGTGACGAGCGTGTGGCCGAGCATCTGGGCGGCGATGTCGCGGGCCTGGCCGGCGGTTTTGCAGAGATGGACGCCGCCTTTGAACCCGTTGGTGAACGTTCCTTTTCCGCGTCCTCCGGCATGCACCTGGGCTTTGACGACCAGGTTGTTTGTGCCGAGAGACCGGGCGACTTTTTCGGCTTCCTCGGGTGTGGACGCCACTCCTCCGGGCGTGTTCGTGACCCCGAATTTGTCGAGGAGTTCTTTCGCTTGGTATTCGTGGATGTTCATCAGGATTCGTCGAGGCCAATGATATAAACAAGCCGCGCCGCCCGCCGCCACAGGAATTTTTTATTTTTCGCGGGCAAGGGCCGGATTATTGGGGCGGGCGGACAGGCGGGGTGAACGCAGCGTGATGCTGGTGGCACCAGTCCTGAGCGCCGGCGACGCCGAGTTCGGCGGACTTCACATACCACTGCTGGGCAGCGTCCATATCGGGGGCAAGCCCGCCGCGGCCGTCTTCGAGGCAAACCGCATAAAAATACATCGACCGGGCATCTCCTTTCTCGATTCCCTGTTTGAAAAGCTCGACGGCCATTTTTTCGTCTTTCATGCCCGGAGGGGCTTTGATGAAGAGTGCTCCGAGGTTTCCGTAAGCTTCGGGAAAACCGAGATCCTTGGCGGATGAAAAACGGGCGAATGCCTTTTTCAGATCCGGTTTCACGCCCGGCATCCCTTTGGTGTAGATGTCCCCGAGCCGGTCGAGCGCGTTGACCTCGTTCAGGTCGGCGGCTTTGGTAATCCACCACAAAGCCAGCTTCGGGTCCGTCGCCACCCCTTTGTTGCCCAGCAGGTAGCATTCCCCCAGTGCCAACATCGCGTGGGGATCGCCGCGCTCGGCGGCGCGCTGGAACCACCTGGCGGCTTCCTGGGGGTTCTTTTTCTGCGCGCCCATGTCGTTCGACAGCATGAGGCCGGCCAGAAGCATGGCATCGGTATCGCCGTTGTTCGCGGCGGCCAGCGTCCACTTGAGCGCGCCTTCGGGGTCTGTCTTGCGGAGTTCCTCACCGAGGATCAGCTGGGCGTCGCTGAGGTTCAAAGCCGCCGCAGCTTCCAGCGGTTTCCTGAGCGCCTCGATCTGAACCGGCGTGAGCGAGTCGCGGCGTTCGCGGGTCGCGGAAAGAAATTCCTCCACCGCCGCTTTTGCCTCTGCGCGGTCGGGGTTGGCTTTTTGCAGTTCGAGAAGGGATGCCAGCGCGGCGGCCGGGTCCGACGGGGCTGTCTCCCGCGCTTTCGCCAGCGTTGCCAGCACGGGGTCCGGCGTCGGTTCTGGCGTCGGCATTGATGTCGGAGAAGGGGACGCGGAGGGAAGCGGCGTGGGCACCGGAGTGGGCGTGGGTTGTTGATCCGCGACGATGTTTTTTGGCCTGAAAAGAAAATACGCACCTCCTCCGAGTGCGCCCATGACCAGCAGGACGACCACTACTGCGGCGACCAACAGGATGACCTTCGGGGATTTTTTCGCCACGGGAAGAGGAGGAGGCTCGGCGGCGACGGGCGGTGCCTGGACATCGAATGTCCCTGCCGGTTTGTCCGCCGCGGGAGCGTCCATCGCCTTGGTCTCAAAATCCTCCGTGCTGACGAGAGGCGCGGGGCTTGGGGCGACCCCTCCGGCTCGGATGGCGGCAAGGCAACCCTCGACCTCGCGGCGGAGGTCTCCGGGTGTCTGCGGGCGCGCGGCCGGATCCTTCGCGAGCATGTGCCGGAGCAGATCCACCACCTGCGCGGGCTGGCCCAAAAGGGTTTCGAGCGGCGGCTCGCGGTGCAGGTGCTGGCTCATCACCTGCGCCAGCGAACCGCTGAACGGGGCGTGCCCGGCGAGCATGTAGAAAAGGGTTACGCCGAGCGAGTAGATATCCGAACGCACGTCCAGCTCGCGCTCGTCAAGCTGCTCGGGACTCGCGAAATGGGGGGTTCCCAGAAACCCGCCGACGGTGAGTGTGGCCGCGTCTTCACCGGCCGAGCCCCCCGCGCTTTTCGCCAGCCCGAAGTCGATGACCTTGACCGTGAATTCGCCCTCGTCCTCGCGGACGACCATGAGGTTTGAGGGTTTGATGTCGCGGTGGACGAGCCCCTGCTTTTGGGCTGCACCGAGAGCGCGGGCAACTTGCAGAACAATTTCCAGCGCGGTGGGAGCCGGGATCGCTCCATCGCGCTTCATCATGGCTTCGACGGTTTCCCCGTCCACAAATTCCATCGCGTAAAAACAGTTGGCCCCCTCCTCGCCGAGATGAAAAACCGTGGCGACATTCGGGTGGCGCAGCGCGGCGGCCGCACGAGCTTCGCGCAGGAACCTCTGCCGGGCGACCTCGCTGCCCAGGTAGGCCGCGTTGATGACCTTCAGCGCGACGAAGCAGCGCAGGTTCGTGTCGAAGGCCTTGTAAGTGATGCCCATCGCTCCATGGCCCAGCTCGTGAAGCGATCCGTCCTCGCGGAGCGGAACTTCAAAATGTTGAAAGCGGACAGGCTCGGCCATGGGAGTTGGAGTGTGACCAAAGATCCGCAGCGACGGAAGTTTGAAAAATCATCGGGAGGCCTGCCAGATCCAGCTCCAGGGGAGGGATCCGTGCGAAAGCATCCAGTCGTTGAACTGCCGGAGCGACCAGCCCTGGCCTTGGACCAACCTCCGGTGGAGCTTTTCCACTTCGAGGCGTCCGAGGAGGTAGCTCATGGGAACGGTCGGGCTCGACGTATACCAATTGACATCGCCCGCGGCGCGCGCAGAGGTGAATCCGACGCCCGTTTCGAGGCGACGGGCGGCTGCGGCCGGTGTGAGGCTCCCTTCCTGCAGGCCGCAGTCGATCACGATCCGGTGGGCGCGCCAGAGGGCGTCGTGGAGCTGGATGAGCTTTGCGCACGGAATATCGACGAGCCCGCGGTCCACGGCCATCTGCTCGCACCACATCGTCCATCCCTCGTAAAAAACCGAATGCTCGAACAGCCGCCGGAGCCGGCTGGGATGTTGGAACTGGACGACGAATTGCAGGTGGTGCCCCGGATACGCCTCATGCACGGCGGTGAGTTCGAGGCCGAAGTGCTGCCGGATCTCGGCCAGTTTTTTTTCCGGGTCCGCCTGTTCGAGGCTCAGGTCGTTGACCCAAAAAATCCCGGTCTGCGAGCGCGCGAACGGGCGGGGCGGATTGTAGGCGGCTGTCGGAAACTGGTGCCGCAGAAACGGCGGGACCGGCAGGACTTTGAGCGATTCGCCCTTCGGCAGTGTGACGAGATTTGCGTCCGCGAGCTGGCGTTTGATCTGCCGGGTTGTCCGCCGGTAAAGCTCCAGCAGCGACCCTGGAGGCGTCCAGTTGGCGGCCGCTTCCTCGATCAGTTCGCGCGCCGGGCGCCGGCCGATCTTCGCGGCCGCCCTCTGGAGCAGGTAATCCTGCTGCGCGACCAGCCTCTCCCCGGACGCCCGGGCTTCCCGGAGCGAGAGATCGAATCCCAGCCGTTCGCGGATGAGAAATTCGAACCGCTCGCGGCCCACGGCGAATGACCCGGCGGGCCCCTGCTTTTTGCGCCCGATCGCATGGGCAAAATCTTCGAACGCGGACACCGCCGAGCGCAGGAGCGATTTCGTGCGAGCCGGGTGCGGCGAAACCCCGGCGAGTTCCGGCTCGAGGCCGCGCAAGAATTCCACGCTTCCCACGCAGGATTTGACGGCGAGCGCCGTCCAGAGCGGGACCGGGAGCTTCACGCATTCGGTGCCCGCCGCGAGGTAGTCCGGGATTTTCCCGAGGCGTGATTCGATCGACGGGAGCGCCCGCGCGAGATTTCCGGCCGCATGCACGACGAGATCAAAAACCGCGTCCACCGCGGAGCTGGCGTGCTGCTGAGGGTTCGTCCGCCATCGCTTCAAATCCCGCGAAAAGAGGATTTCGGTGCGGAGGAGCGCCAGCAGCCCGCGACGGTCGAGCCAGTCATTCCCGGAGAACGCGCTTTCGGGGAGATCCTCGGTCTGCCGGAGCGCGTCCTCGAGGATCGCTTCATATTCGCGATGGACGCCCGGGGTGTTTTTCCCCAGCAGCGGTTCGAATTCCTTGAACCCCCACCTGCTCGCCTGCTCCGGAAATAGTTCGCACGTCTTGCCCAGCCAATCCTCGCCGATCCCGTGCAAAGCGTTCACCGCAGATTGATCGACCGCCGATAGGAATCTCATGTGTGCCCCATCTCCGATGGCCGGAATTTATTTCCAGGCGAGAATGCCCTTGGCCCACGCCCAGACGAGGCCCTCGACGAGGAGGAGGAGGAAAACCATGAGGGCGAGGAACGCGGAGAAGGGGAGCTTCAAAAACGCGGCGGCGAACGGCATCAGAAAAACCGTCTCGACGTCGAACACCAGAAAGACGAGCGCGTAAAGGTAGTAGTGGGATTGGAACTGGATCTGCGCGGGCCCGGTGGACTCGATGCCGCACTCGTAGCTGCTCTGCTTGTCGTGTCCGGGCTTGGCGGGCGAGAACAGGCGAGCCCATGCCCAGGCCATGGCGAGCGGGATCAGCGGAAAAACAATCGCGATGGCGAGGAAGACGGTCAGGAGAAGGTAGTCGCTTTGCATGGCAAAAAAGTTTTCAGAGTTCAGTGTTCGGCGGCCCTGGAAGAGGCGGTGGCGGTCAGCTTTGGAAAACCGGATGCGCCGGAGTCGGATCGCGGCATGCTCCGTATCTCCCATTCTCCGCGGCACTGGTTCTGCTTCACGAGCGGGCTGAGAAGCAGGTCCGGTGCCAGCCCGAGGGCGAGAACGGCGAGGGCGAGGGCCCCCACGAGGAATCCCGATGCGGAGGCGTTCGCGGGACGGATCCCCTCCGGTGCAGGGAGGACGAAGGCGTGCTTGAGGACGATGAGGTAGTAGTAGAGAGAAACCGCATTCATGGCGACCGCCAAGATCACGAGCCAGAGCAGGGACGGGGTTCGAAGCGCTGCGGTGAAGAGGTAGAATTTGCCGAAGAATCCGGCGAGCGGCGGGATGCCGGCCAGCGAGATGAAGAACACCAGCAGGCAGATCGCAAGCACGGGCGAGGATTTGGCCAGCCCGTCGAAGTCGTCGAGCCGGGACCCGCCGCGCTGCTTCTCCACGATGGCCACGACCCCGAAGGCCCCGGCGGTGGTCAGGGCATACACCACGACATAAAAAAGGACGGCGCTCAGGCTTTCCGGCCCCGCCGAGGCCAGCCCGATGAGCAGGTATCCGCCGTGGGCGATCGCGGAGTAGGCCAAGAGGCGCTTGACGTTCGCCTGCACGAGGGCAGCGATGTTGCCGAGCAGGACCGACGCCGCCGCCATCAGCGCGAGCACCGGCGCCCAACCGGGCAGGAATTGCCCCCATCCGGCCGAGCCCGCCCAGTGGCCGAGCCCGGCGGTGAGAAGTTTCGCCAGGATGAAAATGCCCGCGACTTTCGAGCCCGAGGCGATGAGCGCGGCGGCCGCCGTGGGCGCGCCCTCATAAACATCCGGTGCCCAGAGCTGGAACGGCACGACGGCGACTTTGAAGGCGAATCCGGCCAGAGTCAGGACGATTCCGGCGACCAGGAGCGGATCGGGAATGCCGGGGAGGCGCGAGATCGCCTGGAGGTTCGTGCTTCCGGCCACCCCGTAGATCAGGCTCAAGCCGTAGAGCAGGAAGGCGGCGGAGACGCTGCCGATGAGGAAATACTTCAGCCCGGCCTCGGCGGATGAACGGCTTTCCTTGGCGAAGGCGGCGAGGATGTAAAGCGGGATGCTCGTCAGCTCGAGGGCGATGAATATCATCAGCAGATCCTCGGTCCCGGCCAGCAGCATCATCCCGACCGTGCCGAACAGGATCAGAGCGAGGGACTCGGCGAAATGGGTTTCCGGAAACGAGTCGGAGGCGAAAACCGCTGCGACCATGCCGAGCCCGAGGATCACGAGTTTGAAGATCCGGGCCAGCGGGTCGAGGGCGACCATGCCTCGGAGGAAATTCCCATCGGCCGGAAGCAAAACGAGGGCTGCCGCTGCGGCGAAACCGCCGAGCAGGGTTGCGGCGGTGATCAGCGTGCGGGATTTTGGCACGGAAACCCCAAAACCGAGAACCACCAGGGCGGTTACGACCAGCGTGGTTTCGGGGAGAAGTGCGATCAGCATGGAAAGTTCATAAATGGGAAGTGCGAAGTGGGGGGCGCATGCGCCCCCCCATCCGCCCCGCGGAGTTGTCGGGCAGAAATTCTAGGGGCTTCCCGGAAAGGCTTCAACTCCCATTTTGAGTGGTCAAGGAATTCGGGGCGGAGCCGGGCCTCTGATCAGCGGATTTTGGGGGGCGCTTCTTGGCGGGCACCGGCAAATTCACCACGAATTCGCGGCGGTGCCAAGGAGGGGTTTTCGGCCTACTGTTTTTTCAGAGCGGCGATCTGGGCGGCGACGTCTTTGGCGGGGATGATGGCGAAGGCGGCCTGGTATTTTTTCAGCGCCTCCTCGATCTTGTCGTTTTCGGCCAGCAGCTTGCCTTCGTTGCGGAGAGCCTGGAATTTTTCGATTTCGGCCGCGAGTTTTTTCTGGAGGGCGGAAAGGGCTTTGGCGGTTTTGGGGCCGATGATGTCCGCCTGGCTGGTCAGCGGGTCGAGGACACCCTTCGCATCGAGGAACTCGCGGGCTTGAATCTGCTTGGCGAGCCCAGGGAATTTTTCCCCGCAGGTCCTCATCGCGTCGGCAAGCTGCAGAGGCACAGCGATCGCAGGCGGCGGGGAGCCGGAGCGGAATGATCTCACCGCATCGGCCAGCGCGTCGAGATCCGCGGAAAGCTCCGGGGAAATCGCGGGCGCTTTGATGGAATCAGCCGTGGCGGGCATCGCGGCTTCGAATTGCGTCTGGGCGTCCGTGATCTGCTTGGTGAGCTTGCCGGCATTGGCGACCGCCGTGTCCCAGCTCTGCACAAAGAGGTTGGCGCGGGCATCCTCCCCGGGTTGGAGGGCCTTGAGCTGTTTGACCAGGTCGGCGGCCTGGGCGAAGACGAGGGACGGCGAATTGAGCTGGGCCAACAAGGCGTCGCGATCAGCTTTTCTCACAAGGCTCTGGTAGAATGAACGGATCCCCGCGATCACGCCGCTCACGGAAGGTTCCGCTTTGGCGAGGTCCTGGAGCCCGAGGTAGTATTGGTTCGTGGCCAGATCCACCTCTTTGATTCTTGGTGCCGCGATGAGTTCGGGGCGGAGAAGATCCGCGAGGGCGGTGGCTTTCTGCCTGTAGAAAACGCTGCGGAGGATCCACTGGCCGCGGTCCTTCACGTTCCCGGCATCATATTTTGCCGCATCGGCCTTGAGAGGAGCCGCCGCTTTGTCCAACTGGCGGGTCGCCGAGGGAAATTTTGCAGAGAGGGAGGCGAACTCATCGATGGTTTTTTGGAGGGCGGCCCTTTGCTCCGCCGTCGAGAGCGATTGCGGGCTCTCGGGGAAAACGACCAGTTTCACGATTTTTGCGGTGGAGACCTGGTAGTTGGAAGTTTTTGCGGTGCGGAACTCGCAGTAGCCGGAATGGTCGGTGAACCCGAGGAACTCGAGAACCGTCGCGAGGTCGTCATTCGACCAGGCCTGTGGCTTCACGAGCGCGAGGCCCGGAGAGTCTTTTGTGTGCGGGGCGTCCGCGATATGTGCCGGGGCACAGAGGGGAAGCAAAGCCAAACAACCCGGCAGAATGAAAAGGAAATATTTCCCGAGGGAGGGGCGGTGAAGACTCATCTCTGGGGCAGTGTAACAACGACAGCGCGGGTGATGCAAATGAAGAATCCAATCATGAATCCGTGATCTGCGCTCCGGGTCTGGCCGGGGAAGGCGAAGCTCCGTCCGAGCCGTAATAAAATGGGTTCGGACGGAGCCTCACCCTCCCGATCACGCTTCGCTCAGGCCGCGCGGGGCGCTGGCGATGCGGCTCCGCGGCTTCGGGTGGTTTTTTTCGCGGGGGTTTTGCGCTCCTCGAACTCGAATCCCACCTTCCCGTCTTCGAGTTTGAGAAACGCGGAGAACGGCCGGCCTTTCTTCGAGATGAATTTCGAAATCAGCCCGGTCTTTCCGGTTTCGATGAGCTGGACCACCTGCTCGCGGGGGATCTCCCGCTGGCAAAGCGATTTTCCCATGCGGAATTTGCAGGCGGGCGTCTTGCTGCACTGCCAGGCCGTGCCGGTGTCGTGGATGGTTCCGGCTTTGCAGACCGGGCAAGTCCCGATGGACGGGAGGACGGAAAAGTCGATCTGGCGGGAGGAATCCTGCGAGTCCCCGAAATCGAAGCTCTGCTTGAATTCCGGGTCGAGTTTGACCACGGCGGCGAACGGGCGTCCCATCTTGCTGCGAAAACCTTCGAGCGGCCCGACGCTCCCGTCGCGCAGGAGCTTGCTGACTTCCTCGCGCTCGAGCTGGCGGCCGGCCATGTTTTTCCAGATGATCGCGCCGCATTTCGCGCCGCACTCGAATGCCTTGAATGTCTCGTCAAATCCCGCGTGGCCGCACTTCGGGCATTTCGCGTCGAGAGGCTGGAAGTTGCCGTCCACCGTGTCGCCTTGGAAGTTTTTCGCCTTTTCGACGATGTCGTTTGTGAATTTGCGGATTTCGTTCATAAATTGTGGGCGGGGCATTTCCCCGCGTTCCATGCGTTTGAGTTTGTGTTCCCACTCGCCTGTCATTTCCGGGGAGGTGAGCGCCTGCACACCGAGACCCCGGAGCAGGATGATGAGGGAAAGCCCTTTCGAGGTGACAATGAGATCGCGCGCCTGGCGGACGAGGTAGCCGTCGAGGATCAGGCCCTCGATGATTTGCGCGCGGGTGGCGGGCGTGCCGAGCCCGCGCAGGCTCATGGCCTCGCGGAGTTCCTCGTCGTCCACCAGTTTGCCCGCGCCTTCCATGGCGGCGAGCAGGGTGGCTTCGTTGAAGCGGGGCGGCGGCTTCGTCTCGTTCTCCTTGATCTCGAGGGATTCGGTGCGGGCGGTCTCGCCGCTGCGGATCGCGCAAACATTCTGCTCGCCCTCCGAGGCGGCCTGCTTGCCATAGACCGCGAGCCAGCCGGGATCGGTGATGACTTTGCCGTCGGTTTTGAACGCCTCGCCCTCGACGCGGGTGATCCGGGTCGTGACCTCGAACTGCGCGGCCGGGAAAAATGCGGCCACGAACCGTCGGGCGACCATGTCATAGACTTTCATCTCGAAGTCATCGAGGGACTTTGTGGAAACCCCCGTGGGGATGATCGCGTGGTGGTCGGTGACTTTCGCGTTGTTGAAAATCCGCTTGTTCGGGCGGACCCAGCCATGGGAAAGCGCTTTGCGGGCGTGCTCGGCGAGATCCAGGGCCTCGAGCTTGGTGAAAGCGGCTTTGACGTTGCCGATGTTGTCCTCCGGCAGATAGCGCGAGTCGGTTCTGGGATAGGTGAGGACCTTGTGCCGCTCGTAGAGCGCCTGCGCGATCTGCAGCGTCCGCTTCGCGCTGAGCCCGAACCGCGAGTTCGCTTCCCTCTGAAGCGTGGTCAGGTCGTAAAGTTGCGGCGCGATCTGCGTGGCCGGCTTTTTTTCCTCGGTCACGATGCCGGGCTTCGAATCGCACTTGGCGACGATGGCCTCCGCCGCGGCGCGCTCCCAGATCCGCTCCGCGCGCGCATCCTCGTCGCCGTTCTTCCTGAACCCCTCGGTGAACCAGCGACCGCGATAGCTCCCGGCCGCGACACCAAAATCCCCGTAAACCTCAAAAAACGGGCGCGGCTTGAACGCCCGGATCTTCTCCTCGCGCTCGGCGAGAATCGCGAGCGTCGGGGTCTGGACCCGGCCGACCGGCGTGAGCTGGAATCCCCCGCCCTTGGAATTGAACGCGGTCATGGCGCGCGTCCCGTTGATGCCGACGAGCCAGTCGCTCTCGCTGCGGCAGACGGCGGCATCGGCGAGCGGGACCATCTCCTCGCCGCTGCGCAGCCCGGCGAAACCCTCCCGGATCGCCTCCGGGGTCATGCTCTGGAGCCAGAGCCGGCGGGTCGGTTTTTTCGTGCCGGCCAGCTTGATCAGATAATGGAAAATCAGCTCCCCTTCTCGCCCGGCGTCGCAGGCGTTGATGACGTCGGTGATGTCCGCGCGTTTGAGCAGGCGCTTGAGCAAGTTGAAGCGGGACTGGGTTTTTTCGATCGGCTTGAGCTCGAAGTGGTCGGGGATGATCGGGAGGTTCGCGAAGCTCCATTTGCCGCGCTTCTTGTCCATCTCGCCCGGCAGGCACAGCTCCACGAGGTGGCCGATGGCGGAGGTGACAACGTATTCCTCGTTCTCGAAGTAATCGTCCTTCTTCGGGAGCTTGCCCAGCACTCTGGCCAGATCGGCGGCGACACTCGGCTTTTCTGCGATAACGAGGGATTTTGGCATGGGTGGCTTCAGCGGAGTTTGACGAACCGGCTGCCGGGGCGTTGCCGCACCAGCTTTTTCATTTCAAGGGCGAGCAACGTAGAAGACGCGACGTGCGTTGGCAACCCGCATCTCGAAATAATCTCGTCCACATGGGTCTCCTCGTCCCCGAGCGCCCCGTAAACAAGCGCCTCGTTTCCGCCGAGTTCCGGCGCGGGCGGGGGCGACAAAGCCGGGGACTCCGCGAAAAGCATGCCCATGTCGTCGAGGATGTCCGAAGCCGACGTGATGAGTTTCGCTCCTTGCTGGATGAGGCGGTTCGAGCCGATGGCGCTCGGCTGGTCGATCCGGCCTGGCACCGCGTAAATCGAACGCCCCTGCTCGCCCGCCTGGTTCGCGCTGATCAGGGCACCGCTGCGCCCGCCGGCCTCGACGACAAGGAGCCCGAACGAGCAGCCGCTGATGATCCGGTTCCTCATCGGAAACGTCTGTTTGTCGGCCTGCACGTTCATGGAAAATTCGGTGACCACCGCGCCGGACCCGGCGATTTTTTCCGCGAGCGGCAGATTTTCCGGCGGGTAGATCGAGAGGAGCCCGCTCCCGATCACCGCGATCGTGCGGCCCTTCGCGGCGAGCGCCCCCTGGTGGGCCGCCGTATCGATGCCCCTCGCCAGCCCGCTCACCACGGTGACGCCGGAATACGCGAGCTGGTAGGCCAGCTTTTTCGCGCACTCGCCGCCGTAATGACTCGGCTTTCTCGTCCCGACAATCCCGATCGCGTGCCGGTCGCGGTCCTGCAATTCTCCCCAGACGTAAAGCACGGTGGGAGGGTCGTGGATCTCCCGCAGCAGGGCGGGATAATCCGGGCAGGCCATCGTGACGACACGGGCCCCGAAGTCCTTGACCAGGGCGAGTTCCCCGGCGAGATCGACCTGGCTTTCCCACCCGCGGATCGAGGCGGCCACCTCCGGCCCGACGCCCTCGACCGAGCACAGTTCGCGTTCTCCCGCACCGAGGACTTTGACCGGGGACCCGAGCGCATCGAGCAGGCGCCGCACCCGAACAGGCCCGACCTTGCGGATCATGTTCAGCGCGATGAATGCCTCCGGTTCCGTCATGGGCCGGGAGTAAAAACCGGTTTCCCGCAAAACGAAAGAGGATTGTTTTTTGTCGGGGTTGTCGGGGATTGCCAAGGCGACACGTGGCGGATAAATTCCTGGTTTCTCATGAAACCGCTGATCTACCTCGACAACAATGCCACGACGGAAATCGCGCCGGAAGTTTTGGAGGTCATGCTGCCGCTGCTGCGGGAGGGATTCGGAAATCCTTCGAGCGTGTATGCGCTTGGCCGGCAGGCGGCCAAGGTGCTGGAGGAAGCCCGCGCGCGTGTGGCCGCCCTGGCCGGTTGCCGGGCGGACGAGATCCTCTTCACGAGCTGCGGGACGGAGTCGATCAACACGGCGGTCCAGTCGGCCCTGGCGCTCGACCCGGACAAAAAGCATGTCATCACGACGGCGGTCGAGCACTCGGCGACGATCAAGCTTTGCGAGCACTTGGCCCAGCGGGGTTACGAGATCACCTGGCTGCCGGTGGATTCCGACGGGATGCTGGACTTGGACCAGCTCGCGGCGGCGATCCGGCCGGACACCGCCCTGGTGACTCTGCTCTGGGCGAACAACGAAACCGGGGTGCTTTTCCCGGTCCACGAGATCGCCGAGATTGCCCGCAAAAAAAAGACCCTCCTTCATGTCGATGCGGTGCAGGCGTTCGGGAAGCTACCGATTTCGCTCGCCGATTCGGGGATCCATTTCCTGTCGGCTTCGGGCCACAAGATCCACGCGGCGAAAGGGGTCGGGGCATTGTATGTGAACCGCCGGGTCAAATTCACGCCCCTGCTGCGTGGAAGCCAAGAAAGCGCGCGGCGCGGAGGCACCCAGAACATGGCATCGATCGCCGGATTCGGGAAGGCTGCGGAGCTGGCCGCCGAGCACATCGGCAGCCGGCAGGTGCTGGATTGGCGGAACGCCTTCGAGGAACACATGCTCTCGGCGGTTCCGGGCTGCACCGTCAACGGGGACCGGACCCACCGGCTCCCGAATACCAGCAATCTCTCCTTCGACGGCGTCGAGAGCGAAGGGGCCTTGATCCTGCTCGATGAGCAGGGCCTGTGCTGCTCCGCCGGATCCGCCTGCACGAGCGGGTCGATCAATCCCTCCCACGTGCTCAAGGCCATGGGCCTCACGAACGAGCGCGCCCGCGCGAGCCTCAGGTTTTCCTTCGGGCGCTACAACTCGGCCGGCGATCTCGCGCGGGCCTGCGAGCTGGTCCCGGCCGTGGTGGCAAAGCTGCGCGCGCTCTCCCCCGCCGGAAGCCCGGTGCTGGCCGCCTGAAAATAAACTCATAAATCTACATTGACTGCATCGAACCAATTTCGTGGGTGAGCTTGGCGCTCTCAATATGATCCCCGCCGATACGACGATCATTACAAAACGCCTTCGCCTTCGACGTTTCGCGAAGTCGGATATTTCATTTGTGTTTTCTGCAAGTCGTCACGAAGGATTCTGTGACGGTATGCGATGGAGCCCGCCGCAAACGGAAGATGAGTTGCTTGCACCACTCGCTAGTAACGCACAGGCGTGGGAGTCCGGTGTTGGATATACATTCACCATTGAGAACCGGACCACTGCGCAACCTCTGGGGAGAATCGCCATTCGTTTTCAGGCTGGATCGTTATGGGATCTGGGATTTTGGATGCACCCGTTGCATCAGCGACAAGGTTTCATGACCGAGGCAACTCTGGCCTTGATCGAGTATGGGTTTCTTCAGCTAGGTGCATCCGAAATTCAAGCTGCACATGCCACTTGGAATGTTGCGAGCAAACGAGTGCTCGAACGAGCAGGGTTGCATTTTGTCAAACGCATTCCGGAGGGCTTTCAGAAGAATGGGCAATGGATCGAAGAGGATCTGCATTCGATTACCCGACAACAATGGGAACAAAAAATAGACCGAACGAGCCAGTAGACCTATTCCCTGTGCCTGCGGCACTTCTGGCATTTCGCTTGCGGAGCAGGCTCGGATGCCAGAAGCGAGCAGGAATCGGTGACGAGGGACGATATGGCCATATAACCGCATGAGTGAGTTGCTCTCATTCGTTCTCGGCAATTTCACGCTGACATTTTTGATTCTGGGCATTCTCGCGTCCGGCTTTTCATTGCTTGTCGACCGGCCCTGTTGTCGGCAGGCAGTGGCGGAGCGATTTCTGGCGGGCTACCTGTTTTTCGCGATCGGGTTGAGTTTTTTGTAAAATTTCGTCATGCACGTCTTTTTCGCCGACATGGCGGCCCGTTTTATCGGTTGGGCAAACAGCCCGTTTCAATACGAGGTGGGATATGCCAGTCTCGGGTTTGCGGTCGTCGCCATTCTCGCGCATCGCAGCACCTTTCATTTTCGGCTGGCGGCCATTCTCGGACCCGCGCTCTTTTGTTGGGGCGCGGCCATCGGACACATCCATCAAATCATCGCCCTCCACAACGATTCCCCCGGAAACGCCGGAGTCATTCTGTGGACAGATCTCTTTTTGCCAGTTTTGGGATTCCTTCTTTTGCGTTTCTCGTATCGCCGCTCAAAAGCCTGAAAATGAGAGTTGTCAAAGCGGCGTTCGTGCTTACTTTGACGCCGATGTTTCGATTTTTGATGATTGCGGCGGTAGTCGCGGGGATGGCCCAGGCCTCGCCGGTCGCCAAGAGCCTCGTCCGCATCGAGGCCACCTCGGAGGAACCCGACTACAAGGCGCCGTGGAACCCCGGAGAAGTTTCCGGCAGTGTCGGTGCCGGGTTCGTTATCGGCGGGAACCGCATCATGACAAATGCCCATGTCGTCAGCAACGCGAAGTTCCTGACGGTTTCCAAGGAGAGCGATCCCAAACCCCGCCAGGCCCGTGTGCTTTTTATCGCCCACGATTGCGACCTCGCGGTCTTGACCGTGGATGAGGCCGGCTTTTTCAAAGACACCGCGGCGCTGGAATTCGGGGCGATCCCGGCCATCGAATCCATCGTGTCGGTTTACGGCTACCCGATCGGGGGGGCCCGCCTCTCCGTGACGAAGGGGATCGTCTCGCGCATCGATTTCCAGACCTACACGCACTCGGGGATGGATTCCCACCTGACGGTCCAGATCGACGCGGCGATCAACCCTGGCAACAGCGGCGGGCCGGTCATGCAAAACGGAAAAGTCGTCGGCGTGGCCTTTCAGGGATACAGCGGGGACGTCGCCCAAAACGTCGGCTACATGATCCCGACGCCCGTCATCAAACGCTTTCTCAAGGATATCGAGGACGGCCATTACGACCGCTATGTGGATCTCGCGTTGAGCTACCACACCCTGTTCAACCCGGCAGCCCGCAAGGCGCTCGGGTTGAAAGACGACGATCTCGGCGTGCTGGTGGGCAGCGTTTACGGCAGCGGTTCCTCCGACGGGATTGTCAAACCCGGAGATGTGATGACGGCCATCGACGGGTTGCCGATTTCCAGCGATGCGACGATTTCCATGGATGGCGATTCGGTTCCTCTGGCCGAGGTGGTGGAACGCAAATTCAAGGGCGACCAAGTCACCCTTGACGTTCTGAGAGACGGCAAACCCCAGCGGCTCAAAATCCCGCTCAGCGAGCCGTGGCCGTTCAACCTTCACAGCAATGTCTATGACGAAGATCCCCGGTTCGTGGTTTTCGGGGGCCTGATCTTTCAACCCGCGGACCAGAATTTCATGACCGCCCACCAGCCGGACGACCTCCGCCTCCGATATATGTTCGATTTTTTCATCGAGGACAAAATCTACAAGGAACGCCCGGAGATCATCGTCCTGAGCGGGATCCTGGCCGACCCGGTGAATGCCTTCGCGAGCGATTTCCGCTACGCGGTCGTGGACGAGATCAACGGCGCGAAGATCAAGCGCCTCGCCGACGTCGCGGAACAGTTCGCCAAGCCTGCCGACTATTACGTCATCAAGATGGCTGGTGCCGGGCGCCCGATCGTCCTCGAACGCAAGGCGGTCGAGGAAGCCCGGAAGCGGATCCTGTCGCGCTACGCCGTGACAAAGGAGCAAAATTTATGATCGCGCGCCGCCCCGCAGACAACACGGTTTCCAAAGATTCCCGCCAGCCAGTTCCTGAGGCATGGGCCTCTTGCCCACGCGTAACAATCCAGCAAGACATGGGCAAGATGCCCATGCCACGCCGTGCTTTCAGCGCGACAATCGCGGGCGCTCTTCTCATGGCCCTTTGCCTTCCGGCGATGGGCGGGGTGACCCCCCAGCCGAAAATCCCGGCCGACAAAGCGGCCGTGACCAGCAACGCGTCGGTCCTCCGCGTCAACTCCACGGACCAGGCCTACGACTTTTTCCGTCCGTGGACAAAAAAGGCGCCGTTCTCGCGCCGCGGTTTGGGCACGTTGATCGAAGGCGGGCGGATCCTGGTGACTGCGGAGCTCGTCGCGAACAACACTTTTATCGAACTCGAAAAGGCCACCACCGCCGAGAAATCCTCCGCGACCGTCGAACGGGTGGACTACGAATGCAACCTTGCGGTCCTGCGCCCCGCCGACCCCGCATTCATCACGGGCATGAAGCCGATGGAGCTGGATCGTGGGGTGCGGGTCGGCGACCGGGCCACGGTCCTCCAGCTCGAGCCGAACGGCGAGATCGCACAAACTCTCGGCACCGTGACGTCGGTCGCCGTCGGCCCGTATCCGCTGGACAACATGGGGCTGCTCCTCTTCCGCCTCAGCGCCCCGATGCAGCAGCGCGACGGGAGTTTCACACTGCCCGCGGTCCGCGAGGGAAAACTGCTCGGTCTCCTCATGCGATACGACGCGCGCAGCCAGACCGCAGACCTCATTTCCGCGCCGGTCATCGCGCATTTTCTCGGCGAGGTGGCCAAGGGCAATTACGGGGGCTTTGCGCGCGCGGGGATCGTTTTTTCCACAACCCGCGACCCGCAGCTCCGCCGCTATATCGGCCTCAACGAGCCGGGCGGAGTTTACATCACGGAGGTCCTGGCGGCGGGCCCCGCAGAAAAAGCCGGCCTGCGCAAGGGGGATGTCATCCTTGCCGTGGAAGGGAAAGCCATCGACCAGGACGGAAATTACGAAGACCCGGAATTCGGCAGGATCGCGTTCAGCCATCTCACCAACACGGTTTCTCATTCGGGGGACACGCTCGCTTTCCGCGTTTTCCGCGACGGAAAGACCCTCGATATCCCCGTGAAGATGGAGGCCCGCGACCGCACGAAGATCCTGAGCGAGTCCTACGTGGTGGACCGGGCCCCGAGATACATCGTCCTCGGCGGGGTGGTGTTCATGGAGCTTTCCCGGCCCTACCTCCAAGAGTGGGGCGCGAACTGGCTGAAGGAAGCGCCTCAGCGGCTGGTTTTTTACGACGCCTTCCAGAACGAGCTGCCCCAAGACCGCGGCAAGGTTGTCTTTATTTCTCAAATCCTGCCGAGCCAAGACACGATCGGCTACGAGGGCCTGGATAACCTGGTTGTCGCAAAAGTCAACGGGAGGGAGATCCGGAGTCTCGACGATCTTGCCGAGGCCGCCAAACACCCGGTCAACGGGTTCCAGAAAATTGAGCTCGAAGAGGATCCCGGCGTCCTTTTCCTGGATGCGGCGGCCATCGAGGCAAACCGGGACAAGCTCGTAAAAAAATACTCGCTCCCAGCCTTGCAGCGGCTTTGAGGAAACCGCTCTACGCCGCCACGGACACCGCGTTCGCGGTTGACGGGCGCACGGCTGCCAGCCCGGGCGACCGCTCGTAAAACGTCGGCGGTTCGCCGCTTTCCCGGGTCATCTCCTTTTTCAATGCCCGGAAAACCCAGCGCCCTCCGAGGGATGCCACCAGCCTCGAGGAAAACCCGAAATGCTTGTTCAGATCGCGCAGGATGGAATCCGCCTCGCGATGGATCGGGGAACCCTTGGGATACCATTTCCGCGTCGCCCACAACACGGCGGAGTATTGGTGCGGGAGCGTTCCGGCCTCGCGCAGGAAGCGCGCCCGCACCCGCATGTCTGGATGCTTGGAAAACTTTTTCCATCCGCGCAGCGTCGCCCGGGCCATGCGCATGATGCTCGGCCCGTTGGCTTCAAAATCGCGCGCGAAGGCTTTCAGCAGGAAGCCAGTTTCATCGCCGGGCGGGATGTGCTCGTGCCGGTGCGCGAAGCGCAGTTGCCCGTGGATATCGGAAGGGTCCTCGCATTCCGGGTCAACCAGTGTCCCGTTCGCCCGGTGCTCCTCGAAAAGCGGCGTGCCCGCCACAGGCGTGTAGAGCATGAACTGGTGGAACTCCGTGTTGTGCGAAACCGCGTGCTCGATGGCCGCATCGAGGTTCTCCGGCGTGTGCTCCTCGAGCCCGATGATCGTCGAGCCCAGAATGCTGATCCCGTGGGATTGGAGTTCGCGCACCAGCTCGTGGGTGTCGGCACCGGCCAGTTTGTGATACTGGCTCTTCTTTCCTTCCAGCCCCATCCAAACCCAGGAAATCCCCAGGCGGACCAACTGGTCCATCGTGTAGGATTGGATGACGTTCGCCGAGCTGAAGACATAGAGCGACCAGCTCTTGCCGTGCTTTTCCATCAGCTCGAGCAGGCGCAGGGCCCGCTTCTTGTGCAGGAGGAAATTTTCGTCCATCACGAAAAACGATTGCACCTTGAGATCCCGTTCCAAACCGGTCATCACCTCGAACAGCTCGTCCCCGGTCTCGTAAAAATTGATGAATTTCCCCTTCCCTCCGAACACTGCGGATGTCGAACAGAAGTTGCACCCCATCGGACATCCGACCGACGGGATCAGCGTCGCCGCCACATACCCGGGCTTCTCCACAAGATCCAGCCCCATCGTCCGCGTGCCGACGCCGGAAAGGATCCGGGGATGCCGGATCGGGGCATCCACATCCTCCCCGAGGAACTCGCGGAACCAGCGCACCCCCTCACCTCGAACCACATGGTCCGCATCCAGCCGCTCCTCGATCCGGGGCATCCCCGATATATGCCCCCCCACGATGATTTTTGCACGGGGCTGCAGCTCCCGCACCAGGCGGCACATTTCCCGAGCCTTGAGGAAATTCGGGGGGATCGCGCTGATCGCCACGATGTCGTAGGACTCGTTTTTCAGCTCCTCGATAAACCGCTCGCGGGTCGGAAAATCCAAGATCGCACTCGGGGCGGAAATGTTTTCCCGGATCAGCATCAGCCCCCACGACCGGTGGAACATGCGGATGGAAAACGGCCCCTGCAGCCGGGTCACCTGGTTGTGGTACAGCTCCATCGGGTTGATCGCGCGGCTCCCGAACTCATCATCCCGGGCATAGGGACCAAAGACGCTGGCAAAAAGAATTCGGGGCAGAGGGCGGGACTGGCCCGATCCCTCATATTCCCATTGGGGCATAAATGACATAAGGCGCATAACTTAGGCCCACTCCCCAACATCACCACTGGTTTTCTGCAAAATACCGGATAAAACCCTCTTTTCCTTGATGCAGGTCAATGTTTTGTCCCAGTTTGACGGCCAAGAAGAGCGAATTTGGTCAGTTGGCCATCCGCAAACAAAGTGAGCGAGTGCAGTTTGTCGTTACGGAAACCGTCGCCCAAGGGATCGCATGGCTTTCGGGGAACGGCACAACAGAACACCGCCCATCCCCATTGTTTGGTGGAGAGCCCGCTTGTGCTGTCCCCGGTTGAACTCCAAAAAACCGGAGTCGACGGGGCTCGAACCCGCAACCTCCGCCGTGACAGGGCGGCGCTCTAACCGATTGAGCTACGACTCCTTTGAAAAGGGTGGGCGATTATGACGGACAGAGGGGGGGTTGCAACTTTTTCTTTGCGGTATTTTCCGTTCAGCCCGAAAACAGCGATTGAGAAATTCTTTCAGAATTCCTCTACAAGAAATGCCGTTTTCGGGTTCAGGGGAGCTGGGTCGAGCCCATGAGGTGGCGGTCCACCTCGCGGGCGGCGCCGCGGCCTTCGTTGATCGCCCAAACGACGAGCGATTGCCCGCGGCGGCAGTCGCCGGCGGCGAAGACGTTCCGGACGTTGGTCGCGTATTTCTCGTGCTCGGCTTTCGCGTTGCTGCGCGAGTCTCGCCCGATGCCGAGCGCTTCGATGAGCTGGTCTTCCGGGCCGAGGAATCCCATGGCGAGGAGAACGAGTTCGGCCGGAATCACGCGAGTCGTGCCTTCGACCTCGCCTGGAACGAAGCGGCCTTGAGCATCTTTCCCCCAACGGATGTCCGTGATTTCGACGCTGCCGAGATGGCCGTCAGGTCCGGCGATGAACCGTTTGGCGGTGACTTCATACTGCCGGGGATCCGCGCCCTGTTTGGCGGCGGCCTCTTCCTGCCCGTAGTCCATCTTATAAACTTTCGGCCATTCCGGCCAAGGGTTGTCCTTCGCCCGATCGGTCGGCGGCTTGGGAAGAATCTCCAACTGGGTGACGGACGCGCAGCCGTGGCGCAGCGAGGTGCCCACGCAGTCGGTGCCGGTGTCCCCGCCGCCGATGACGACCACGTTTTTACCGCCAGCGAAAATCGGGGGCTTCGAGCCGTTCGCGAATCCGCCGTCGAGGAGGAAGCGCGTGTTTTCGGTGAGGAAATCCATCGCGAAATGGACACCCGGAATCTCGCGCCCGGGAATCGGAAGATCGCGCGGCTTGGTGGCCCCGGTACACAACACGACCGCAGAAAAATCTTCGACCAGCCTGGCTGGGGCAAGGTTGTTTCCCACATCCACGCCGGTTTTAAAAGCGACTCCCTCGGCTTCCATGAGGCGGACCCGCCGCTCGACGACCCCGCGTTTGTCGAGCTTCATGTTGGGAATCCCGTAGAGCAGGAGCCCGCCGATCCGGTCCGCTCGCTCGAAAACCGTGACCGTGTGGCCCGCCTTGTTCAATTGGTCGGCGCAGGCGAGCCCGGCAGGGCCCGAGCCGATGACGGCGACGCTTTTGCCCGTGCGGACATCCGGGGGGTTCGGGGCGATCCAGCCCTCGGCCCAGCCCTTGTCAACAATCGCGCACTCGATGGTCTTGATGGCGACCGGAGGTTCGATGATGCCGAGAGTGCACGAGCCCTCGCATGGCGCGGGGCAGACGCGGCCGGTGAATTCCGGAAAGTTGTTCGTCTTGTGAAGCCGGTCGAGCGCCTCGCGCCAGAGCCCGCGATAGACGAGGTCGTTCCACTCCGGGATCAGGTTGTTGACCGGGCACCCGCTGGCCATCCCGCTGATGAGCTTGCCGGTGTGGCAAAACGGGATGCCGCAATCCATGCAGCGCGCTCCCTGGGTGCGCAGCTTGTCGTCTGGCATGTGGATGTGGAATTCCTCCCAGTTGGCGGTGCGGTCGAGAGGCGGCACATCGGCCGGGATTTCGCGAAGATACTCAATGAATCCGGTGGGTTTTCCCATATTAGTTTCCTCCAACACGCGACTTGTCGCGCGAGTTCGCCTCGAAGGCGGCGTTGACGGCCTCCTCGCCGGTCAGCCCGTCCGCCTGCGCCTCGGCGATGGCTTCGAGCACCCGTTTGTAATCTTTCGGCATGACCTTGACGAATTTCTTCAGCGCGGTATCCCAATCCGCCAGCACCTCGCGGGCGCGGGGGCTGTCGGTGAGCTCCGCGTGCCGCCGGATGAAATCCTGCAGCACGGCGGCTTCGGCGGGATCCTCGATTTTTTCGAGGCCGACCATCGCTTTGTTGCAGCGCTTCGATGCGAAGTCCCCAACTTCATCGAGGATGTAAGCAACCCCTCCGGACATGCCCGCGGCGAAGTTGCGGCCGGTGGGGCCGATCACGATCACTCGTCCGCCGGTCATATACTCGCATCCGTGATCGCCCACGGACTCGACGACGGCATCAACGCCGGAGTTGCGCACGCCGAAGCGTTCGCCAGCCATGCCTCGGATAAAAACCTCCCCGCGGGTTGCGCCGTAGAGGGCAACGTTTCCGGCAATGATGTTATCCTCGGCCTTGAAAGTCGAACCGACCGGCGGATAAAGGATGATCCTTCCGCCGCTGAGGCCCTTGCCGAGGTAATCGTTGGTATCGCCCTCGAGTTCCAGCGTCATCCCGGCAGGGACGAACGCCCCGAAGCTTTGTCCGGAACTCCCCTGGAAATGGAGGTGGATGGTCTCGTCCGGCAGGCCCGCCGCACCGTTGTTGGACGGCGGGAAATCAAGTTTCGCGCCGGAAGAATCCAGTGTTTTCACACGTGGCGCCAGCAAGGTGGGCGGTGCGGTCACTACGGCGCGCGAGGCCGTGAACAATATGGAGCGCGACGCCAATGTCGCCGGCGAGCAGTGGTTCAACGCCATGGGTGGAGGCAGTCTGCCCGCCAACGCCTCGGCCGCCCGGCAGGCGCTGAACACGGCGGGCGGACACGTATTTAATGCGGCGGGCACAGCCGCTGGCGCCTATATGGTCTATGAGGCCGGCCAAGACATGTATGGAATTGGCAAAAACATCTATCAAGCCATGGATCAGCACACGACGGATGCCGAAGCCAACAGGCATTTCGATGAGGCCGATGCGTTGGCCAGAAAAATGGCCCTCGGCGGCGCCGCTGGCGTTGCTATGAGTGCCGTGCCGCTGGTGGGGCAGGCCGCCGGCGTGGGCCTCGGCTCTTATGCCGGCACGCGCTATCTGCTCGAAAACACCGATACGGGCAAGACCATCGATCGCGCTGTCCTGAACAACATGGATTCAACCCTCCAAGCCGGCGAACGGTTTTCCGATGCGCTCCAAGGGACTCCGTCCCAGTCACAACGCGACGCCGACCAGATCAGGAACATCCGGAAGTCCTATCAAGCGGCCATGGATCGCGGCGACTTGCTGCTCAAGCCCGGTGTGACCGAGGACCAGTTGATGGATGACATTGCGCGGAATCCCGCTGGGCGCGGGCGCCGCGAGCTCGTCGCCGGTTATGCGCCCGCCGACAGGCAGGCCGACAAGGACTTCATTGACAACCTCTCCAAGCAATTGCCGACGGGCGGCAGCGAAGCGCATGTCCTGCAGAATCTGGCCACCGACTTGCAGTATGGCACCGACGAGCAAAAGTTGGCGGCGCGCGCGACCTTGGCCGACATCCGCAGCAAGGTGGAGGGGGGAGATTACGATGTGGCGGGCATGGTGCGCAAACAACCCTCCACACCCCATGAGCCGGATCCCTATGGCGACGTGGCCCATACACTGAACAGCCTCTACTCGGATGCGAACTCGAAGGAGAAGGACAAGATTGAGGAGCTGTTCGTCAAGATGTCGCGGACCGGCCCGGATTCCATCAAGGACGAGGTCGAGCGCATCAAGGCCGACATCGCCAACCGACCGGCGCAAGGCGGCACAGCCGCCAGCGCAGGGCCGGCCCGGCCACTGACGCCCGGGGAAGAAGCGCTCAAGAACCAGCTGACCGATGCCTTGCTCAACACCGCACTGGGTATCCCGGATGCTAAAGCGCCGAAGCCGGAAGAGCCGCCGTCGGATCCCAACTATGACAAAAAGCAGGGGTTGCAGAGCTATCTGAACAACCTGTCCAATCTGGGCGACGACACCCGGCAGAAGATGGATGACCTCAAGAATCAGATTGCGCAGTCGCACAACAGCACCGAGAAAAAAGATCTCCGGGAACAGCTGGCTGCCCTGCAGCAAACCAAGGGCGACTACGACAATCTCGCCAGCGAGACCAAGAACGAACTGACGCAGCTGGGGGTAAACGTCGGCCCGCCGCCGCCCAAGTTGGGCTTCGATGACGCCGGCCGGCTGGTTTCGGCTGATGGCTATACGGCCAGCCAGCTCGCCAACAACAACGATCAATTGCAGAATCAAGCCGGCGGGCTGGGTGACGACATTGCCAAACTCCAGGCGCAGATCTTTGCCTCGCGCAACACGCCGGAAAAAAAGGATCTGATGGATCAGCTCCAGAAGAAGCTCAATCAGTTGAACGGCCTGCAGACGGATGTCGATGAAAACAATAAGTTGTTAAATGCACTGGGCCAGAGCGGCGGCGATTCGGTCTATACCAGGTTACCCTCCTCGACTCTCGCCGGCATGGAACCCAATGCTGGCGATGCCGGCGGCATCACGATCCCCCAAGTATCTGTACTCGCAGGCATCATGGGCACGCTGGATGCCGATCGCGCCGAACGGACAACGACGGCGCTGGCCAATCTTGATCTGCAGGCGAAGGATGCGCGAGCCAATTGGGTTTCCTACGATGCCTATAACCAGATCAAGAATATGCTGGAAGCAGCAGGCTATGAGGGCAACCTGACACGCTCCCAGGCGGCACAACTTCTGGCCCAGGCGCAACAGGCCAATAGTTGGGGCGCTACCCTGGGCAATGCCCTGGTGGATTCCGTCAAGCAGGGCGGCGTCTCCTTTGGCCAGACGCTCGGCGGCGCCGCGGCGAACGGGGTCAGCAGCGCCATCAATATCGCGGTCACCGGTGGACCGAAGCCTGATGGCGGCGGCAGTGCCGATG
>Ga0118677_10003158_pt1 | contig 31776 bp, 19 predicted proteins | sample AliMusrvi5mmetaG_FD_86154 | JGI IMG/M metagenome (GOLD analysis project Ga0118677, IMG submission 86154) | reverse complement strand
AGGCCGAGCCCGCCACCACCACGACCATCAGCAGCCGGAACCACCAGGTTTGTTGGAAGGCCGGCGCGACTGTCACCCCGAGCGACGCTCCCTTCTCGTTCCACAGGCCGGAGTCGTTGCAGGCCGTCACGCGGAACCGATACGTCCCTGATGGCAGGCGGGTGTAAAACGCGCTACGCGCCGTGCCGTTTTCGACCCAACTCGGGTCGAATCCTTCCATCTGGTAACGAAAGCGGACCTTGTTCGGAGCAGTGAGACTCAGGCCCGTGAAGCGGAACTCGACGCGCCGCTGATGGGGAAGGAGCGCAATGGAGGGCCACTGACGAGTAGCGATAACAGAAGCGGTCTCACCGGCCGCGCTGGTGCGGTTGGTCCTTCGCTTCTGGCCACTGCCGGCAGCCCTCGGCTCCGCTACCGGTTCATCATCAATCCTCACCTCTTCAATGATCACGGGGGGTGGGAGCGGGTTGCCGCGCAGTCCCTTTGGGTCCACAAAAGCCGCGCCTTTGGCCGTCCCAAACCAGACCGTGCCATCGCGCGCCCTGAGGCAGGCTGGCTGAATACCCCCCACCTCGATGGTGGCCAAGCCATCGCTGCGATCGTAAGCGACAAACCTGACCGCACCCCGCACACCGGCTGCAAACTCGTTCAATTCGCGGCGGCTCACGCGCAGGATACCCTGGTCGAAAGGCATCCAAAGGCAGCCCTGGTCGTCCTCGACGATCGGCCCGACCCCGCGAACGGGCAGCGCTTCCTTCACGCCATAATTGACGAAGTGGCCGTCCTTGAAACGGCTCAGGCCCCCCGCGCGGGTCCCGATCCACAGCACTTCATCGGCGTCAACGTAGAGCGCCCGGACATCGTCGTCCGGCAGCCCGTTCTGCTTGGTATAAACCGTGAACCGCCCGTCTTGAAACACATTCAACCCTCCGCCGGTGGTGCCGACGTAGAGACGTTCAGGCGGCCCTGCGGCCAAGGCACACACCCTCTCGGAAGACAGCCCCTCGGCGCGGGCGTAATGGGTGACTCGCCCGTTCTCGATCCGGCTCAGACCGTCGAATCCACCCACCCAAATCGTGCCCCGCCGATCCTCGAAGAGCGCGCGCACGGATCCAGCCAACACGCCCTCCTCGCGCGCGAAACGAGTCAGAACGCCATCCCGGTATTGGAAGACTCTTCCACCGTAGGTCCCAATCCACATCGTTCCGTTCCGTGCTGGCAGGACGGACCATACACCGTCCAGGACATCAGATTGTGGCGATGGGATAGCCACGGATACTACCCCTTGGTCCAGCCAGTACGGCTTAGTCGTGCCTCCAGCAAACCAGATGCGCCCCTGGCGATCCTGGCTGAGCGAGTGGACGGCATCGACGCCCAATCCCTCGCCCCGCCCGATCATCTTCCAGCGGCGGGGCTTGATCTGCAGCAGGCCGCCACCGTCGGTTCCGACCCAAAGATCCCCTTCACGGTCACAGAAAAGGCTGCGCAGGGAAGGGGTCGTGAGTCCGGAGTCCACGGTCAAGTGCTGCCAGCCCAGGGTAGGGCTGAACCGAAACAGGCCGTTGTTGTAGGTTGCCACCCAGAAGTTGCCGGCCGGGTCCTCCACCGAGGCCACGATGGGGCTCTTGAAGTCGGGGCACGGCCAGCGATCGGGCAGCCAGTTGCTGTTGATCTGTTTCCGGAGGTCCTCCGGTGTGATCGCCCACAGGCCGCCGTCGCGGCTTGGCGAAATATGTCTTGCCCAGCCAGACCGTTGGCCGGACGGCCCGGCTACTGCGACGAGGTGGTCGTCTTCGAGCCTGAAAAGCGATTCTTCGTGATTGAACCACGGGCGGCCACTGGTGTCAGATGTCAGTGCTCGCAGCGACGATGCGGCGAATTCAGAGGGTGCGGCGACGGGCACGAAGCGGTCGTTGTGGCGTTGCCACAGTCCATTCTTGACCCCCGCCGCCCAAAAGCGGCCCTGTCCGTCTTCCCGCACCAAGTGGAGGCCATCCGGCGGCAGGCCATCCGCCACGCTGAACCGGCGGCAATGTCCGTCCACCAGGCATGCCAACTCGTGCAACTCAGTAATCAGCCAGAGCGCGCCTTCCCGATCCACAAACAGCCGGACCAGGCGGTTGGCGGGCAAGCCCGGCAGGTTGCCGGTATCGAACACGGTAAACCGCACGCCGTCGAAGCGGGCCAACCCTCCAAAGGTCGCCAGCCACAAATACCCGTCGGGCGTCTGCTCGATGGCCAGCACCGAACTCTGCGGCAGGCCATCCTCCGTCTGCCAGTTTTGAATGGTATAATCCGCGCAGAACGAAGCCTTACCCGATCCCCTTGCGGGATCCGTCAAGCACACGCCCAGAACGAGGATCATCACCCCAACGAACCGGCTGGTCGCGCGGCGCCAGCGATGCTCGCAAGGGAGGAGCACATGAGTGGCCACACCGGCCCGGAAGGCTCTCCCAGTCTGGATCATGATGTTCTGAATCTAACGGTCCCAAGTATGCCCGGTCAATCCATCCGCTCAAAGCCGGGCGGAAACGGCTCCTGCCGGAGGCACGGATGGCACAGCGCGGCGAAGCCGCAACCAAAGGGTTACATGAGTTAAATGGGTTACATGAGTTACATGAGTTACATGAGCTGGGCGCAGGTCAGAAGATTTGCGCAAGCCGCGAAGATCCAGGACATGGGCATCCCGAATTCTCGTGAATCGACGATTTCTCAGGCGCTGTCATAAGCTACGTGCCATGGGTCGGTATTAGCGCCGGGCGGATTATCGAGAAGCACAACATGCATAAAACAACCAGCAAGTGCTTAGGCAGTAGTCGGAAATAGAGCATGAAAAATGTATTCGCTCCCTCCTCATTCCAGTGCCAGCGGCAGGGTCTTTTAGATGTATCTTACGTTGTATCGACCAGGGGCATTTCTTCGGCGCCAGCCCCGTCCACGGCAATAGAACGATGAACGAATCGGCCAAAGCAGCTCCTTCGGGGGGCGAGCGAAGAAAGTGGATACGGGGACTTAGCTTGCCCGCCCGCGTGCTCCTGGGGGCAGTGCTCGGCCTGCTCCTGGGGCTGTGCGTGGGAGATTACACGCGAGTGCTGGAGCCCGTGGGCAAAGCCTACGTCCAGCTCATCGCCATGTGCGTATTCCCCTACCTGATCGCCTCGCTCCTGCATGGGCTTGGCAGAATGGATCCGGCTACGGCCGTGAAACTCTTTGCGCGGTCCTGGTTTGTTTTTGTGCTGGGCTGGGTCGTGGTGTTGACAGCCATGATGCTGCTGGCCCTCGCCTTCCCTTTCCGCGGAAAGCCGGCCGTCCTGCTCCCCGGGGATTCGGGAGAAGGCATTGACCTCGTCTCCATCCTGGTTCCGGGGAACCTCTTCGCCGCCCTTTCCAGGAACTACGTCCCGGCCGTGGTGGTGTTCGCGGTCCTTTACGGCGTGGCCATGCAACGGGTCACGAAGAAGGCCAGCTACCTGGAAATCATGGAGAACATCCAGACTGCCAGCGTCAGCATTTGGAACTGGGTCGTCAAAGTTTCCCCCATCGGGGTCTTCGCTCTCCTTGCTGGCACCTCGGGAACACTGTCCCCCCGGGAAATTGCAGGGTTGCTCATGTATGTCTCGGCGCTCACAGCGGGGGCGTGCATCTTCGCCTTCTGGGTCCTGCCCGCCTCCATTGCCGCGATGACACCCCTGCGATACCGCGACATCATGCGCGAATGCCGTGACGGCCTGGTGCTCTCCCTTGTCTCCACGCTTTCGGTGATGGCGCTTCCTGCCATCATCAGGGCCACGCACAAGTTCGCCAGGGAGGCTGTCTTTGCCGACGAGAACACCGCCGACGTGGTGGGTACCAACGTGTCCCTCGCCTACCCCTTCGCCCAGTTAGGTAACTTGCTGGTGGCGCTCTTCTTCCTCTTCTGCTCCTCTTACTACCAGGCCCCCTTTTCCCCGAGCGGGATCGCGCTTCTGCCCCTCCTGACCCTCCTTTCGACCATCGGCACTCCCAGCGCCACGGTGGACGCCGTGAACTTCCTCGCGGGCGTCTATCACACGCCCGCGTCAACCGAGGCCCTCTATATGGCCACCAGCGCATTCACCCGGTACGCGCAGGTGGCCCTCTCCGTTATGGGTTTCGCCTTCGTCACCGTGCTCTGCACATTCTCCTTCTACAGCAGGCTCCGGGTCCAGCCCCTCCGCCTGGCCGTCACGCTCGCCAGCGGCTTCCTGGCGGTGGGGGCCACCGTCGTGGCCATCCGGGCCACGGGTTTCGGCCTCCAGACGGGATCGAACTCGGCTTACATGAAATTCCGGCTCGAACCCTCCTTGATCCACGGCGTCTCCGCGGTGATTTACCACAACCAGGAGGACGCTGGAGAAGTGGATCCTGCTGAGCCGCCCTTCATGACTGGAATCCAGCGCCACGGAGCGCTCAGGGTCGGCTACTGCGCCACCTCCATCCCGTTCTGTTATTGGAACGAGAGGGGCCAGCTCGTCGGTTACGACGTCGCCTTCATGTACCAGCTTGCGAGAGACATGAATGTTAAAATCGAGTTCATTCCCTGCGACTGGCACAGCGTCAAGGAAGCGCTCCTCGCGCGGAAGTTCGACATCGCCATCGGAAGCCTCTACGTGACGTCCGACCGGCTGCGAGATCTCTCCGTTTCAAGGGCCTATCACCAAACGCCCCTGGCCCTGCTGGTCCGGAGTGAGTTGGCCCAGCGCCTCACCACGCGGGAGAGAGTATTCCGGGAAACCAAGCTCAGGCTTGGCAGCATCAATGGCCCGGGCTCATTGGAAGTGACCAAGCACGTCTTTCCCGGCCGGAAGTTCACCATCGTCGCGGACCCCAGGGAATTCGCCCACCGAGGAGACATCGATATGATCGTATTAAGTTTAAGCATGGCGAGCGGCTACGCCCGATCGCACCCCGGCGTCACGGCGGTGGTCCCCAAGGATTTTGGCAGCCCGGTGACCTTGGCCTACCTGATGCCCCCCGGTTCCGACCAACTCAAGCGGTACGTGGACGCCTGGCTGGACCTCAAGCGGGCCGACGGTTTCGCGGCACAGCAGGATCGCCACTGGCTCGATGGCATCTCGCCCGCCTCCAACTCCCGCCGCTGGTGCGTCATCCGCGACTTCTTGCACTGGGTGGAGTAGCCCGAAAAGGGGGCGTAGATTGGAATTCGAGTTGTGCGCATGGCTCGCCAACCCTTTCCCCTACCCAAGCCGGTCGGGGCACCAGTTTCCAGAGGAAGGCCGGAGCCAGAATGGCCGCTTCGCAAACTCGACTAATGGGTGACTTCTTTATGGGGAAAACTCACCGTGCGGCATGATAAAAGGGGGGGGCGGAGGAAACGAAGTGGATGGCCTGATGACCTATTGCCACAACGCTCGAAAGGGTATATACACTGGAAGCCGTTGGCCTAATCGTGTTCGCGCCTTCGCTCTACTCGACTATTTAATCATTAGGGAACTTCGTAGGAGAATTGGTCGGTTGCCTCCCAGTTCTGCATATCCTGCGAAGTTTTGTAACAACCATGAACTTGTGTGCCGTTGACCTCCATTAAGAGATAGCCATAGGTGCGTTGCAGGTTGGTGATTTTAATCGGCAGCCCATTTGTTGGAGCGGGTCGGCGCAGACAAACAGTCCAATCGGGAGCCTGAAGATCGGTCTTTCTAACCACCACGAAATCCTCCGCCGCGCCAACATTGGTCCACAGCAGATAGCCTTGGGAGGTAAGACCGGTTACAACGACATTTGTGCTACTAGAGAGCAAGCGATAAAAACACTGCGACTCCTCCAGGCCATAATAGGCTTTGGTTTCAATGCTTACGCCGTTGCGCTCCTGCTCGGGATAATTACCGGGCCAACTCATGAGATCGAAGGTGCAACCTCCAACGACCACTTGTTGCATCGGCGGCGAATTGCTGATGCTGGCTTGGGAGCGGCAGTAGAAATGATCGTGACCGCAGAAATAATGCCGAACTCCATTCGTGCTCATGCATTCCCAAAAGGCGGTCCGGGAATTGACTTCCGTCGACAAACAGGACATGACCATCTGGAAACAAGGCTCGTGTCCAAAAACAAAGACATGCTTTTGGGTGTTGGTCTTAAGTTCCTGCTCCAGCCAAACCGTGTTGACTTTGGGATAAGGCTTCCCCAGATGGCTGTTGGTTCCGCCGTATTCATCCACGCAAACGAAAAGTGCATTGCTGTGCGTAAAACTATAGGTGAAACCTTGCTCGCCTTGGGGGCCATTCTGGGGCAAATATTGCCCCACGGTTTCCATCCAGGCTTCTGCGGGGGCCGGTCCATTGGTCATCCAATAAAGCTCATGATTGCCCCTCATTGAATACACAGCTACGCCGCGACTGGTGAACTCCGTCATCGTGTTGGTCCAAATCCCCAACATTTCCGGCAGCGTCATGTTCTTATCACTCCACGCGACTTGTCCGGTTATCAGGTCGCCATTGACGACCACAAAATCCACGCCATCGGCCTGCACGGCCCGAGCAAAGGCCTGCATCACGGGCACCGAAACGATCGGACCGGCTGGGCTATTAGTTCCTTCGCCGCGGACATCGCCAAAAGTGGCGAATTTATAGGCATACCCCTCCCAAGAGCATCCTAACCAAATTCCCAAGCACATGCCAATGCTCGCCACCCGGGGCGCCCAGGATGATAAGAAACTGGTTGCTGGGCGTGCGCAAGGACTGAGCGCTGTGCGGGTGAGGGAGAATTGTTTTTTCATGGTCACGCTGACTTTTCACCTGTCCTACCCTTCTCTAGCGAGCCGGCTTGCGGGTGTCAACAGCGGAGTTGAGCAGAATCGAGAGAAAGCGGCGGAGAGGTGTCAACGGCGGGGCGCCGGCAGGCCGCCGGCAGCCGGGCCGGGGTCGGGAGTCGCATTCGGGGCTTGGGCTGACGCAGGTGGTGGGTAGGTTAGGCACATCTACACAACTCAATGACAGAGGCAGCGTGAATTCGCTGGAAGAGGCTTTCTGGCCACCACCGTAAAAGCCGTCAAGCCACAGAGGAAACAACCCGACTTGCTCTGTTCCTGGAGATCGGCGAGCCATCGGACGGCAGTTTCGTAAGGCAGTTCCCCCGCTTTCACCAAACGTGAGGCTGTCTGTCGCAGATTTTAAACCTGATCGGCCAACTCAAAGTCAGTTACGACCGACACCGAGGGGTAGACGCTAATCTCGCTCAGTCCCGCCTCGCAAAAGTATCGTTTAAGCTCTCTGCCGATCCAGGGGTTTACAAATGCATTTCTCCAGCAGTTTTCGATACGCTCCGTTGTGTTCCGATCTGAACCGCTAACGGCAAATGACCCCCAGTCATTGTCATACGCCAGTAGCATGCCTGCCGGTTTCAGAACACGAGCCATCTCCGCAATGGCATCCCCGGGACAGTGGATATGCTGGAGCGTCCGGTCCGTCCGGCAACGCATGAATCGGGCGTTTCCGAAAGGAAGGTGGCGTGCGTCAGCCTGACAGAAAGCGATCTTGGCCTCGCCACCGTTCCGGGCAGATGCCAGCTCGCACATCCGGGCGCTTGCATCAACCGCGGTCACGCTTCCGCCCGGTGTGACCAGTTCCGCCATACGGAACGCATCATCGCCCAGTCCAAACCCGACCTCCAAAACGGAAACACCGGGCAACAGACCCAGCAGTTCGTAACTGCGCTGCTTGTATTCCCGGTAATAGGGCAATGAATCCAGCAGTGACAGACATTTTTCGTATGCCTTCCCGTCAGCGCTTGCATCCACATTGCCAAAGCCAGTTGCCAGGTATTCGTCATTCATCCGAGATCGCTTTTCGGTCTCATCCGGGCAAATTCCTTCCGCCATAAATCCTGAATGCCATGTGTTTCGTGTCTGCCCGCTGCGGCTTACCGCGGGAAACTGCGCAGGACAACGGACTGCCTCTAAACCGAAAGAACAGGCGGCCACAGTGTTTCACGTCCTGCTGCTTCTCCGCAAGCATTTCGAACAGTCGCACCCAAAAGCAAAGAAGGCGCAACACCCCTCTCAGACCATCGCGCCCGACGGAAAGGCAAAGAGAGAGTGGAAAGGACTGGGACTGCCGGAGAGGGCCGTTGTGGAAAATGACGAAACTACGTATCCCCTTGGCTGTCGTGTTCTTCCTTGTACCTTGTCTTGAGTGTGAAATTCCCGGCCAAGGGATGTTGCGCCGTGATCTTGGCAACACATGCTACTTCATCCTGGTGTCAGAGTTCTACTTGCTGGGCATCTTATCCTCGTGGGCAACATGGTTCTTCATCAGCAAGACCTGCCAACCATTGCGTCTGCGGGGAGATCGGTGGCAATACCGGCTGTTCACGCAATGAATGGAGAATCTGCCTATCCCCGATGCACCTGAGGACCAACGGAATGCCATCGCCAACTTGGCCCGCACTTGCAGTTCGCTCGGGCAGGAGCGCTACCAAGGTCAGGTCACCTTCCACCGCCGTCTCTTCCAAGCCTTCTCGGGCGGCCACCCCGGCCCATTGAACCAAAAGGCAGAGGCCTGGTGGGAGCTTTCGCTGAATCAACTTGGGGACGCCTTGAAGCAGAGCTTCAAGCTCCCAACGAGCCCTATGAAGAATCCCCGGCTCGCGGACGAATGGGAGCCCTATTTGCAGGAGAAGCGTGACGAGAATGCCCGACTCACCCGCGCCTTGAGCGACGCCGAGGCCGAATTGAACGAGCGGGTGTATCGCCTGTTCAATCTCACAGCGGACGAAGTCAAGCTGCTGCAAAAGGAGGTCGAACACTGACGCCGGCCGCGCCCTCGCGGCGGAAACCCCGACCAGGCCTATGAAACGCATTAATCATCCAAACCTCGCATTTCAGCGTTACCACGACCGCCTTTTCTGTGCGCATTAAGGACTTGGCATCCCGGCGGTGTTGGAGGTTGCTCAGCTTGACGGGTGCCGTGAGAATAACTCGTCCTGCTCTGCCCGACGTGCCACAAGATGCTGGACTCGTCCGTCCGAGTGCCCCTGGGGGCAGTGCTCGACGTCTCCACGCCGACAAACAACCCCCCGGAAACGGGAGATTATTTGTCTGCTTCGGGATGTGACTTGTACTACCACCGTCGGTTTACAGTGTCACTGCTGGGAAGTCAGGAGCGAGGGGTTATAATTCAAAATGGACGTGTAGTTCTGGACCAGCATGGTCTGGTCGCTGAGTCGCCCTCCACCCAGAAGGACCTGCACCCGTATCGCGCCATCTTTGGGAGCCATTTCGGGCTTGAACTGGTTGCCGTTGATGGTCGCCTGCCACAGGCCAGTTCTGAAATCAATCAGAAAACGGAGGCCCTGCGCGTTGTACCTTACGGGACGTGAATGTGCGAGGTTGGCAAGAAAGCCATCAAGCGACAGCAGTGGAATCGACACCGAGGCGCCGTTGACACGGAGTACGAGGTCCCCGAACGACGCGACCTGCTTCGGAATGTGGCCTTGCAAGTTGAGATGGCCGGCACCCGTTTGCGAGTTATAGGCGCCGTCGATCTCGTGGACTCCATAGGGCTTCCACGAGGATGGCCGCTCGATCAGAGACCACGTGGCATCAATGTCGTGTTTCAACCAATGGGCGAACCGGTAGGGGTATGATCCCGGCAGGACGAGTTCCACGCGCACCTTATCGTCTCCCGCTTTGAATTCCTGATCGAGTCTTAGAGAGAACGCGTCGAAGGACCAAGTCTTTTTGGCAAAATCCAGGGCGACAGTGAACGGACCCGTGGTTGCTCGCAAGCCTGACCGGAACTTCCAGACATCGCCTGTCCTTAACCACTTGCCATCGCTCGCGTTCGCCGAGAAGGCGCTGCCGTTCAGGAAGACAATAGCTCCCGAAGCGGTATCGAAGTTCCCAGCCGTCATAGGCAAAGACGTTTCCTGCCCAGCGGGGTCTATCCAAGTCATGTGCGCCGTGTTGATCTTGTAGCTGTCGAGACCCAGGCCGCTGCGGATGATCCCCGAGGCCGAGACCGGAGGCGGGGCGGCACCCGCAGTGACAGCACCCCCGGGAGTGGAAGCCGTTGTAGCGTAGGAAGAAACGTCCCAAGTGATGCACCACGGCAGGTTGCCACGATAACCCGGGGGTATCCATGGGGCGTTGGCCGTCTTGGCCTGGAGCCAGTACGGCTGGATTGTCATGCTATTCACATAGCCGGGGCCGTTGGGCGGGATCGGCATGTTCAGGGAGCAGGAGACGCTTTTCGTGAGGGTGGAAGCCACGTCGGTCTCGGTGCCGAACTCCGTATCGTAGCCCACGGTCACCCCCGAGGAGAAGCCTCCGAAGAAGTTGAACGAGGTGCCGGCGTCGATGGAGAAGCTGTTGTTGTTGCCTTGGGAATAGTTGGTGCTGGCGGTCTGCGTATATGTTTGCGTAACGTCCGCACCAATATCCAGAGTTCCCACTGGCGGGTTCGAGAGATCCCCAAAAATCGTCGTCCAGTCGGACCCGCCGTTATTCCAATCCCGGATATGGAACCAGCCGGGGATATCGGTGGAATTGGGATAAACGGGCAATCCTTGGAACAGGTTCGTAATGCCTCCCTCTGCGGGGTTCGCCAGGCTGAAGTACTCAAACCTTGGGACGACCGCCCCCAGGCTGGTTGCGTAGACATCCTGGTTGAGGTAGGTGCCCTGGCCCGTGGACTGGTCGTAATCGTATGCGTAAACCTTGTTCTGCTGCGTTACGAAGGTGGGGGCGTTGAAGATGGCCCAGCCGTGGAGGCCCTGGTCCGGCGGGGTCTCCTCTGCGGGGCCGAAATTATAGTAGGTCGAGACTTCCACCGATTGCCCGGTTTGGTGGCTGGCGTTCCAGGCGTGGGCGTAGCTCAGGTCGAGTGTCACTTGCCCGAGGCCGCCCTTGATCTTGTTATTCATGGCCACGCTGAGCGTCCTGGAGCTGGTCTCCGTCGTGCTCACGCTCTGGCTCTGGTCGATCCCGTACTGCACCTGCGAGAGGCCGCTGCCGTCGGTGGCGCCGTTCAAGGCGAAGGGGGGCGGGCCGAGGACGAAGCCCACCAAGGTCCAGAGGCTGCGGAGCATCTTGGCCTGGTCGGTGTCTCCCGTGGCGTTGGCAGTCGCGGTCGGCGTGCCGACCCAACCATACGTCGGGTCGTTATTCTGGGGGACCATCCAGTCCGAGCGGTTGGCGTAAATCGTCGTGGTTTCCCCGTTGAACGGATCATTGTAGCCTACACTAAGTATGTGCGAGAGCCGCATCGTCCCTCGCACGGAATCCATGGTATCGAACCACGGCCACACCGTCACTTTTTCGAGGTAACCGCCAGCGTTCTGGTCCCAATTGTAGAAGGTCCAGGTCTGGTTCGACAGGTTGTACTCCCAGCGACCCAGGTGCTCGCCGTCACAGAGGTTGTCCGAGGTGAATCCATAGAACTGCACGCACGGCGCCTTGGCCCCCGGGCCGGGATACGACGCGCCGGTCCCCAGGACGAGGTTGCCCTGAACCACGGGGCCCCAGAGACATTTGTTCACGGGGGGCCAAGGGAGTTTGTTACCACCAAACACAACATTATTGGTGGGATAAACCATGGCGGCTTCGAGTTGTGGGGGACTGTCCGAGCTGTTGTAAACGATCAGGATGCCGGCCGGGTCTGTTCCCGCCGGGTAGAAGGTCACCGCGTCCAGCATCTGGCTGGCCGAGAGGCTTTTGGAGAGGGGCCAGACGGCGAAGTTCGTTCCGTCTTTCGAGGTGAAGGCCTGGTTGGCCGTGAAAATGTAAATCGCGCCGCCGCAGACCGCCGCCGCCGCGCCATTAGGGCTAACATTGCCGGCGATGCTGGTGGGCCCATTTGCCTGCTGCGACGCGGGATCCACAGTGACATACTGCAAATCCTGGCCCGCGGTCGTGAAGAAACAATACAGGAGGCCGTTGAAGACGCACGCACCGAGGCTCCCCACAATGGGAATTTCCTGATAGCCCCAGGGCTGGAACCAACTGATGTCCCATGAACCGCCGTTATCCTGGGGGTTCCAGTACCACGCTGTGAGGTTGAACGCGTAAGTGGTGTAATTCTGTCCCAACATATTTATTCCAGATGAGGCGTCCGAAAGGAACTCAAACGCAAGCCCGTCGTAATATAGGCCCTTAGCTTCGTACGTGTCGGTGTCGAAAAGATCCCCGACTCGGATACTTCTACGAGGACTAACCTGACTATGGCTCTTGGCTTGGTATTGGTCGGCCGAAGGAAACTGGGCGAACACGTTCTGGGTGAGACACAACGCCCCCATCCCCAGCACCAGAATCTTGATGAGCCGTCCAAACGTGTTCAACACCTGTCCGAGGCGGTCATCGTTCAGGTTAGCCACTGCGTATTGCCGTGGCTGCTGCGCTGGCTGGTCGTTCATAGATTTGTTGCTCATAGGTTGACTTTGTTTTTGGTTACAGATGGCGTTTGCCGGTGCACTGGTGGCTGCGGCCCGCTACGGCTGTCTTCGGAGCCGGAAGAACTGCTTTTCCGGCGTAACAGGCAGGGTCACGCGGATGCTTGCGGCGTTGGTGACGTAAGGCGCGGTCACCGCGGGCCATGGGGCGCTGCCGAAGGAGAGGCGGTTCGTCTGTTCCAGGACCCAGTTATCTGGCGTCAGTGGCCAGGAAACGGTCACCGTGCTGCCGCCAACCGCGACCGAGACCCGCGGCCCCAATGCCGGTACGATGGTAGTATTGGTCGCTACGGACCACTCGGTTCCCGTCTTGTTGAGCAAGTAATATTGGATGGTCATCGCGTCGGCGCCCACGGTGGCCAGCGCGAACCCGTAGTGGTTGGTATTGTAATAGGTGATGGTCATGCCTGCTTCCGGTTTGGGCTCGATTTCGTCCAGTTCCGCCCCCCCGTTGCCGGCGAGCAACTGGCAGATGTGGTTGCCGTAGTCGTCGGGCGCGACGCAAACACTGAGATTGTGGACGTGGCCACAGACGTAAAGAGAGGCGCCGCTATACCCAAGCGAATCCCAGAAGAGGGCGCGGTTGGCCACGCCTGCGGAATCCGTGCCGTAGAAATGGCTAACATAAACCGGCTCGTGGGCCATGACGATCTTGTAGGGCGAGTAGCTCTGCTGGAGTTGGCGGCTTAGCCAGGCCTGGTCAATACTGTCATACCCACCATTTGTGGAGAGGGGATAGAAATACTGGTCCACCACGGCGAAGAAGACATCCTTGTGGCTAAAGGAGTAGGTGTAACCGCGCTGGTCGTCCGATGGGCCGTTATTCGGACCGTTGCCGGGCATGTTTGTGCCAAGCGCGTCGTAATACGCCTGTTTCACCTCCAGCATCGGCGGACCTTCGTCGGCATTGTTCTCGTGGTTGCCGCGTACGGTATATATCGGGATGTTGGAAGCGATGACGGGGCTCATGGCGGTTTTCCAGTTGACGAACATCTGGGCGTAGCTCAGCGGGGTAAGACCATTGGTGGCGTCTCCGTTAATCTGGTCGCCGCAGCACAGCACCAACTCGGGGCGCAGTTCGGCGATTTTGGTGGCGATGGGGCCGAGCACGACACTGACGCCAGTGGTGGTGTCGTGGTGGCCACGAGTGTCACCCATCATGACGAACGTCCAGGGATTGGCTTGCTTGGCGATGAAGATTTCGGCGGATTCGCCACCTGAGTTCTGAATCCAGGCGATGGTGGTCCCGGTCGAAGAGATGTCCAACGCGGGCGTGACATCGCTGACCGTGCCGGGATCGAAGGTCAATTGCTGTTTTTTGGTGCCGTCCCAGAACATGATCTGCCAAGCGGTGTTGTTTACCAGCTTGCTGTAGGCGATCTCGCCGGCGCAGAGGGACGGATCCTCGCCGTCCATGTCCACTTCCACGCGGTTTGTGCCGTTCCAGTAGCTGATGTAATAGCCGCTTTGGACGTAGGCGATTTTGCCGTCATACAGGGAAGGTGCTGTGCCCGAGTGGTCAACGACCACGCGCTTGGCGCCATCCCAATACCATACGCCTCCGCCGGGGCCGCCGCTGAAGTAGGCGACTTTGCCGTCGTAAAGGGAGCAGGCCCAGGAGGCGAAGGTGGGGTCTTGCCAGGTGTCGAGCACTCGGTTTGTGGTGCCATCCCAGTAGTGGAGGGCGAAGGTGTTGCTGATGACGTGGTGGGTCCAGGCAATGGTGCCGGCGTAGAGGGATGGCTTGCTGACGGCCTTTTCGGAGGTGACTTTAACAGTATTGGAGCCGTTCCAATAGTAGATGTTGTCGTCGTTGCCAAGCCACGCGACGGTTCCATTGTAGAGCGAGCCGCTGCCGCCGACCAGGCCGGTGACGGCGGTGAGGTTGGTGGTGTATTGACCGTTCCAAAGGTAGAGAGCGGTTAGGTTGTTGGTGGTATCCACGCGCGTCCACAAGACGCTGCCGTTCTGGGCGCAGACGCCAGATTTGACGCCGCCGTCGGAGGTAAGCTGGCGAGTCTCCCAAGCTGCGGCTGGACCGGCGGTTCCGGCAATGGCCAAGAGCCCGGCGAGAAGGATGAGCTTGTTTGGGTAGGAGGGTGGTTTGGTCAGAGATGTCGTGCTGTTGGTGATTGTGCTCATAGGGGTGAACAGGAATTGCCCGCTTGGATGTTGATAACTTGAGTCTGGGCCATGGCGCGTAGTTTGTAGCCCACGCAGACCAAGCGTCCACTCACGAGAATTCGGGATGTGGGCGGAGGGCATACCCGGCAAGTCAGCCCCGCCCGGCCTTCCCCTCCACGCTTCTCCAAGACGCTTCCCGGCTCATCGGTAGCCCCGCCGGACACCTTCACTTCGCCGCATTCGGGTCGAGAGTCACTTTGATTCCCTTGACCGGCTGGCCGTCAGCTTCGGTGATCCAGACGGAACCGCCCCAGCCGTGGCTACTGGCCTGCACGATTTTGAACACCAGCACGTTGAGGTCGGCCTTGAGTCCGATGCCCTCCACCTTGTCCCGGTCGGGCTCGAAAGTGGTGGGGTTTCTCCGTTCGTGGACGGCGCGGCCGTTGAGGTAGATCTTTGCGTTATAGTCGCTGCCGACTTTCATGAGCAACCCGCTGTGGTCCGCGTCACTGACGATATACGTGACCATGTAACCCACGCTGGTATTAATGGGGAAATTCACGATCTTCCTGAGGTCAACGCGGTAGTCATCCTGGCGCACCGCAGCCCAGACGAAATCCTCAACCCCATCGTAGTTCCCGACCACTTTGATCCGTCCACCCGGATGCGGGCGGAGAAGGCCTTCGTCCGGGAGCTGTTCCTCATCGAGGCGCATCTCGGAATCTCTCCCTTCAACGCGGAGCGGTGCCAGCAACAGCCATTGCTTGATCGCTCCGGGGTCGCTCGCCTGCCGCGCCAGATCGACCTTCACGGCTGCGCCATCCGCCCGGGCTTTGGTCCCGGCGGCGTCTTCTCGTGCCTGTTCCTCCTTCTGCGCCTGATCGCGATGGTCCACCTCCGCTTTCCTGGCAGCGACGAGCTTGGCGGCGGCGGTGGCCTCCTGTTGCCAGGTGGCCATCTGCTGCGGTGTTGTGGCGTCCCAAACGATCACCCGGCAGAGAGATTCTCACTCAACTCCGCATAGAGCCATGACCGGGCGTAGGCCCAATGCCGCCGCACTGTGGGTTCGGAGATGGCGAGTACCGCCGCGATCTCGGCGTGCTCCAAGCCGGTGAGGTGGCGCAGCTTGACGATCTCAGCTTTCTGCGAGGATTCGAGCGCCAGCTTCTCCAGCGCTTCGTGAACGAGGGCAGTGGCCTGGAGGGTCTGACCGGGCCTTTCCTAGGCCATCTTCACGGCGGCCAGCCTCCGCAATTCTTCGTAAACCAGCGGGAGCAACTCCTCGGCAGCCTTCGGATCGCCCTGTTCCACCCGCTCCAGGATCTGCGTGACTTCGCTCACAAAATGACAATAGGCGGCCAAACTAAAATCCAATCCCGCAATCGGGCCACGTTGTCAATGTGTGGAGGACTGCCGAAAACCGCCAGCCCGTGTTGAGCAGCGTGAGTGCTGCTCAGATCCAGCGCTCAGGCCAGAAATACTACCAGCCGTCAGGGCGGTAATTTACGGTGCCGTCCTGGTTCGTTGCCGGGATTGCGGTGCTCTGGTCGATCTGCGCGAAGGGATCCTCAGCCCCCGAACTGGTATGATACTTCGGCGCATACAAGCTCCCGCTCGGGTAAGTGACGGTGGGTATGGTGGAAAATGTGTATTCGTTAACCTGGGATCGGCATTGCACGATCTTGTCCGGGAAGACGCGCAGCACCATCAGGTCGAACGACCAGACGAGGTTCTGGCCATTCGTCCCGATGAATGGGCAATGCACCTGTACGCTATTGAGCGCGCAGGCTACAGTATCGTCCGACACTGGGAAATGCGTTGCCACGGTAAGCTTGGGTGGAGGCTGGAGCTGGCTGAGCAGGTAGCCGAAGGCGCCTTGAGGCGTATGGGAGCTATTCTCGACTTCCGTGGCAATGTTGACCGCGTTCGACCACCCCGGGTAGTCGGGAGGAGGCGGCGCAGGCATATTCAGGCTCTTCATGGTAAGTTCGTCGGGCGGGAGGATCATCTCGTGGATGAACACGTCCACGCCCAGGCCTCCGTTACGGGCCTGCCAAACCGAATTCGTCTCCGGCTTGGTGTCACTGGTGTAAATCATGGTCAGCGGCCAGCCGCCTCCCGGAGGGGCCCAGGTTAGCTTGTAGCCCATCGAGCCCCTTCGGGTGTGGATCACGGGGAAATGGGTGACCCTGGCGCCCGTCGAGAGATTGCTATAAGCGATGTTATCCGGCTGGCCCGTAGCGGGGTCGATGTCCCCCTTCTTGGTCCAATCCAGCTCAATCGGGACCAGGGCGTTAGCGTCCTGATAAGAGTCATCCCCGACCGGATAAGGGACGACCGGCAAGCCCCACATCTTCTGGAGGTCGCTGGGGTTTGGCCAGTTCGTCCAACCCGAGGTTTGGAAGGCGAAACTCTCAGTCGCCCAGCGGGCGGCTTCGCGCAGGTGGAAACAGCAATTCGAGACGCCGTCGTTGTAATAGCGGGGACTACTGCTGTAATTCTGCGTTACGACCGTGGGGCTCGTGATGACTGGGTAATTGGCGGGGTTGGTCATGCCGGAGTTACAGTTGCCCCAAACATAGAGCGGTGTTTTGCGGTCGCCCCCGTCGCCGAAGCAATAAACATGCATGAGGTCGCTGATATGGTCCGGGTGTAGATGGTTGATGAAGATCTTGTTCATGCGGGCGTAGTCAATGCCCACCGATTGGTAATTCTCCGAGGAACCGCAGCCGAGGTCGAAAATGAACGAGTCGAGCGGCAGGCCGTTGGTGTCGCAGCCGACTTCCACAAACACGCTCATCTCGGCCTGAGCCCGGCGGGCCATGGGGAAGCCCGATCCCATAAAGGTGATCCGCATCTCATTGGTCTCGAGCGGTTTGGTCGGATCGAGCGTGGGCAATTGCTCCATGTAGGAATAGGCCTGCGTGTTATATTTCGTAGGGTACCAGTTCGTCAACGCTAGGGGTGCATAGACAGGGGGACCATAGGCACGGGGCTTGGCACCGCCTGCGCTGGGCGGGGGCTTCGCCAGCACGTTCGCCGCCAGCGCGGCTGCCGCCAGCGCGGCTAGTAACAACGTATTTTTGCCTCTAATGAGTGTTTTCCTGGTCTGTGTGTTCATGCTTGTTCCTTTCTCTTTGCGGCCCCTTCTATCAATGCGGTTAGCGTGGCGCAAGTCGAAAGCGCGACTTCGGCCGTGCCAGTTCGAGTCGCCGACGTTGAACCCGCGCACGTTCCGCAGGGCGGCCGAACAGCCGAGGACGAGGGCGAGAACAACGACGAGGAGGGGGACTCACACGGTCTTCCCAACACGTCCGAAGGCTAAACAAGAGTTGAATCGGCGTGCAATCACGGGCAATAATGAGCCATACGAATTATGAATCTGGACGACGCACAACGACAGAAGGTGACCGACTGGATCGCGGAGGGGCTGAAGCTTTCGGACATTCAGACCCGGCTGGGATCGGAATTGGGCATTACTATGACCTACATGGAGGTTCGATTTCTAGTGGATGATTTAAAGCTGACGCCAAAGGACGCGGAGCCGCGCAGAGCCAGCGAATCGGTGCTGACGTCGCAGGCCGTGCCGCCGTCCGCGGGAGCGCGGGCCTCGGCGGGCCAGGTCGGCACCGCCGCGCCCCTACCGGCCCCTATGGGCAGCGGAGGGGGAGGCGTTTCAATTTCCGTGGACGAAATCACAAGGCCCGGCGCGGTGGTCAGCGGCAAGGTTACGTTCAGCGATGGAAACACCGGCGCCTGGCAAATCGACCAAACGGGCCGGTTGGGCTTGATTCCGGGCAAGGCTGGCTATCGGCCGCCGGCCTCGGATATGCAGTCGTTCCAGATGGCGCTGGAGAGCGAATTGAGCAAACTGGGCTTCTAATCGTTGGTGAAGTGAGCGACAGGCAGGCTCGACAAGCCAGTGGCTTGTTGGGACGGCGCAAGCCGGAGGCTTACGCTACTACTGGGCAGATGCCAAGATGTACCCCGTGCGGCCGGGCGAGAATTTTCATCTTTCTCATTGACCCAAATGCCGTTCTGTGCCGAGATGATAGACTCTGACACGGGTGTATTCAGATTCAGAAGATGGCCAAAGCTTTGCTCAGAAACGGGAATGGGTTGCGTTCGGCGCAGGGGTCGAAATACGACGCCCAGAACACAGTGCTCTCCAAAACCTACGGAGCGCTGGCCGATCTGCGTCGAGAGCTTGCCGACTCGAAAACCGCCGTTGCCGGGCGTGAAGAGCTGCTACGGAGCTTCGCTGCGTGCGGAGACTCGCAGCGGGCGTGGTTGTTGCTGGAGGACTACTTCGAGAAGCTCTCGCTTTCGCGCAAGGATTTTCCGAGCACGGATTGGTGGCCGCGGTTGCTGGCAGTACAGGCACGCGGTCGGTTGGAGGAACTGGCTTTTCTGTTCCTGCGCGCCCAGCGCCCGCTGCCGACCGAGCTGGGCGCCTACGCGAACCTGGACCGGTTCGCCCAGGTCGAGCGAGCGGAGCAAGAACAGCAGCTCGTGAGGCAGTTGGAGGTGTGGCTCTTCCCGCCCAAGCCGGCGCACTTTGATTCGCCGCGGGCTTTCCTGCGCACAGTCTGCCGGCCACAGCCGGACGAAGAACAGCCGGGGCGACATCGCTTGGCCATTGAACTGCACCTGCTACGCCCGCGTACGGGCGAGAAGGTCAGGAGGCTGCGGGAGATTGTCGAATTGACGACGCGCGCGGCCCACGAACAGGAGCTGTTTCCGCCTAGCGATTGGGAGTTCGTTCAGTGGCTGGCCGAAACCCATTCCAACCATCGAGACGGCGACGATGTGATAGTGCTGTCCGACCTGGAGCTGCTGCACTGGCTGGCACGCTGGGGTCACACGCCACGGCTTGAACTGGCTGCTGGGGAGGGACAGGCACAGGCGCTGGAGTTTCATGGCCAGGTCGCCGAACTGACACCGCACCTGGAGAATGGTCAAACGGAGCTGGCGTTCACGCACCAGTTGACGGTGCCGGGCGGGAAAGCCTACCCGTTGAGCGAGGTGCGGTTCTTCAACCGGTACCCGCCGCTGGCAATGGTCGGGCGGACGTTTTACCTGCTGCGCAACGCGCCGCCGCCGCAAGTGCTGGAGCATTGGGCCAGGCAGCCGGCGCTGCCGATGCGCAAGCTGAGCCACCGGTTGCTGATGCACCTGCGCAAGACGCAGGCGAGCCACGGTGTGGACTGGGAGCAACTTTGCGTAGCGCACGCGGCGAAACCACAGTTCGTTTTCGAGCTGCTTGATGAGACAGTGCGCTTGCGGTTGCTGGCCAAGAGTCAGCGCGATGAGAGCCTTTGGCTATGGAATGGCCACGAATGGCAGTTGCACGAAGCGAAAAGGCCCCGGCCGGCGGGGAATAAGCCCGAGATTCTGGACGACCCGCGGCTGGAGCCGGCGACGCAGTGGTTGCGCCGGCTGGATTGGTTCGCGCCCCAGCCCGGCATGTGGGTTGGCGACGCGACTGAAGGCTTCCTGGGCGCTCTGGCCCACACCTGGGCTGACCGGCCGCAAGAAGCGGATTACCTAGGCAACCCGGGCTTTTCCCGGTTATTCCTGGCGCCGCGGCAACTGCGTCCGAAGGTAGTGATCAAAGGCAGCGGCATTGATTGGCTGTCGGTCTCCGCCGAGTGGGAACAGGAGGGGCTCAAACTCACTCCCGCTGACTTGCAGCGGCTGCAAACCGCGACAGGCCGCTTCGTGAAGCTACCGGACTCGGGTTGGGTCGAGCTGGATTCGACGGCCGTGCAGTCGGCGCACGAAGCAATGGCGGACCTGGGCATCGAGGGCCTGGTGCCGGGGGCGCAGCGTATTGGGCTGGAACAGGTGGCGCATTTGGACGAGGAAGGTTTGAAGCGCTTCGGCGACTCGGCCCAAGCCAATGCCCTGCGCGAGCGCCTCAAGAACTTCGAGGGCATGCCCGCCACCGACCTGCCTGCCACGGTGCAAGCGGAAATGCGCCCATACCAGAAGGATGGCTTTGACTTCCTCTGCCATCTGACGCGAATCGGGCTGGGCGGCATTCTTGCCGATGATATGGGCTTGGGTAAGACCTTGCAGACGCTCGCTTGGCTGGTGTGGCTAAAGGATCGGCACCGGAAGGACCCGAAACCGGCACTCGTGATCTGTCCCGCGTCGGTGCTGCACAACTGGCAGCGTGAGGCCAACCGTTTCACACCCCAGCTCAAAGTGCTCGTGCTGGAGAGCGGCGCCGAACGGCACAACCTGCGCAAGCAGATCCCGCAACACGATTTAATCGTCACGAACTACGCGTTGCTGCGACGCGACTTGGAGGAACTGCAGAAGTTCGCTTTCCGCGCGGCGATCCTCGATGAGGCGCAGTTCATCAAGAACCCCGGCGCGCAGGTTACCCAGTCGGTAAAGCAGTTGAAGTCCGAGCAACGCCTGGCGCTCACGGGCACGCCGTTGGAGAACCGACTGCTCGATCTCTGGAGCATCGTGGATTTCATCCAGCCGGGTTACCTGGGGAACCAGGATCATTTCACGGAGACCTACGAACCGCGCGGCGAGGATGCCGAGTCCGCGCAGCGCATCGCCCGGCGGCGATTGTCGGCCAGGCTGCGCCCGCTGTTGCTGCGCCGGCTCAAGAAGCATGTGGCGAAGGACTTGCCCGACCGGATCGAGCAGCGCCGGGATTGCCAGCTTGGCGACGAGCAGCGGAAGCTCTACCTGGCTGAGCTCCGTCGCAGCCGCGAACAGGTGATGAAGACGGTGGCCGAGAAGGGCCTCAATAAGAGCAAGATGCACGTGCTGGCTGCCTTGACGCGGCTGCGCCAGATTTGCTGCCACCCGAAACTCGTGGGCAGCGACACCGCTTCGGGCAAGACGGAGACGTTGTTCGAGCTGCTAGATTCGCTGGTCGCCGAGGGCCAGAAGGTGCTGGTGTTCAGCCAATTCGTGCAGATGCTGCAATTGCTTGAGGCGGAATGCCGCCAGCATCAGATCGGCACCCACATCCTCACCGGCCAGACCAAGGACCGCCAGCAGGTTGTCACCGCGTTCCAGAACGATCCCAACCCGGCTGTCTTCCTGCTCAGCTTGCGCGCGGCGGGTACCGGCTTGAACCTAACGACGGCGAGCTATGTAGTGCTGTATGATCCGTGGTGGAACCCGGCGGTGGAGGCGCAGGCGATTGATCGCTCGCATCGCATCGGGCAAACCCAAACGGTCAATGCCTATCGCCTGATTTCGCCCGGCACGGTCGAGGAGAAGATCTGGGAGCTGCAGCAGAGCAAGGCCCGGACTATAGCTGATGTGCTGGGCGAGGAAGGCTTCGCGCGCAGCCTCTCGAAGGCCGACCTGGATTATCTGTTCGCGGAGGATTGAAGGCGCGAAATCACCCGCGACCAGGACTTGCTCGTCTTGGGGAAGCCCTTTGGCATCCAGATTCTGACATCGCGGGAATTCCTCAGCCGTCACCAAGCCGGGCTCTGACGCCGTAAGGAAGGCTGGCAGCGACTCGGCCTTGGCTGCAGCTTGGCGGCAAGGCGGAGGTTGGGAGCGTGATGCGTGATGCGTGATGCGTGATTAGCCGTAGGCAGCTCGGCGGTGAGGAGGAGGTTGGGAGGGATTGGCCAGGAGACAGCGCGTTGCAGGCCGGTTGCATGGGACATGCACACAGGGATCCCTCGTATTCACCTCTCGTTTAACTCTTATTCTCCTCTAGTCTTGACGGTTCTTCCCTGGGCCAACGCAATGCCAGCCTCTGCAGTCCTACGGCGTGGCCACCGAGCGACTAAGAGGATTAGACAGCAGGCGCTTGGCCACTATTCAAATGAACACGCGTTCTCTGTAATGCCGGGGTGATGGCGGGAGGAGGTAGGGCGGGCAGTCCTCTGCGCGCCGGGCCGGGATCATCCGCGCGCGGCGGCGTGCAGAGGACTGCCCGCCCTACCGGCCATGAGTGAGTTCTTACCGTTCGACCGCAATTCTCCTCCTGTTTGCTGTAGCCCACGTTTGCCAGAGGATCGGGAGCTTTCCGACCTCTCCATTTGGCCTTTGGACTTCCGGGCGCAGGCGTTAGGTTACATGGCAATGATTGTCGAACTCATCAACACCGGCAGTGAGCTGATGCTGGGGCGCGTGCTCAATACCCACCAGCAGTGGCTTTGCCGTCAGCTCGCGGACCGGGGCTACGTGGTGTCCCGCCAGGTCGCGGTGCCGGATACGGGCAGTGACATTGAGCAAGCCGTCCGGGAGGCGCTCGGGCGCGCTGATCTTGTTATCGCGACCGGCGGCCTGGGCCCGACCTCGGATGACCTGACGCGGGATTTGGTGGCGCAGTTGCTCGGGAAGGCGTTGCGGGAGGATGCGGCGGTGCTGGCACATATCCGAGGTTTCTTCGAGGGCCGGAAGCGGTATATGCCGGAACGCATCAAAGTGCAGGCCCTGGTTCCTGAAGGGGCCACGGTGCTGCACAATCCGCATGGCACGGCGCCTGGGTTGGCGATGGAGGTCCGGCCCAACCCGTTTCGCGCCGGCAACCAGGCAAGCTGGCTCATCATGCTCCCCGGTCCGCCGCGCGAGTTGCGACCGATGTTCACGGACACGGTCGCGCCACTCTTGCAGCGGGTGTTGCCGCTAGCGAGCGGATTTGTGTGCCGGACTTTGAGGACGACGGGCATCGGCGAGTCGATGGTCGAAGAGAAGATCGGCGACCCGATGAAGCGGTGGGTCGAGGCCGGTCTCGATCTGGGCTATTGCGCGAGGCCGGGGCAAGTGGACGTACGGCTGGCTGCCCGCGGGAGCGACGCGGAGCGGCAGGTGCGTGAGGCCGAGGCAGCCGTTCGGGAGCTGCTCGGCCCGCAGATTTACGGTGTGGAGGATCAAGAGCTGGAGACGGTAATCGTCCAGTTGCTAACTGAGCGCAGAGCCACGCTCGCGCTCGCCGAATCCTGCACTGGAGGCTGTATCGGGAATCGGATCACGAATGTCCCAGGCGCTTCCGCCGTCCTCCTCGCCGGATTGGTAACCTATAGCAACGGGGCAAAGCAGAAATTCCTTGGGGTGCAGGCTGAGACGTTGGAGCAGCACGGAGCGGTCAGCAAAGCCGTGGCTCGCGAAATGGTCCAGGGCGCCCGGGAGCGGACGCAGGCGGACTACGCTCTGTCGGTTACAGGGATTGCTGGACCGAGCGGCGGCTCGCCGGGAAAGCCAATCGGTACCGTGTTCATCGGATTGGCCGGTCCCTCCGGCACCGTGGTCCAACGCCAGTTCAATCCCTATGATCGCGACACGTTCAAACAGGTCACTACTCAGCAGGCGCTGGATCTGCTGCGGCGTGTAATGCTCTCAAGCAGCGTGGAAGATACGGTTTAACCGGCAGAACCCAGTTTGGGGCCGGAACACATTATCGCAGCAAGAACTGCCGGTGCCGCTTGAACGTGTCGCGCAGGGCCGCGGACATTTCGTCCTGGACGGCCTGTAACTCGCGATAGACCGCAGGGTTCTTCGCATCCGGTTCCGCTCGTTCACCCGCGTTCAACTCCACAAACTGGTCAGTGAGGTCGCTGATGGAGACCTTTTCACCCTGCTGCGTGCGCCAGCACCAGAGCGCTTGCAAAGCCGCGCCGTAAGCCGCGCCTTCGCTGACCTTTAGGGTGACCACCTCTGCGTCGAAGATGTCGGCCATGATCTGACGCCAGACCTTGGATTTAGCACCGCCTCCCGTGGCCCGGATTTGGGTTGGTTTGACACCCAGCTCCGCCAGGCGGCGCAAGCCGTAGTTCATGCCCAGCGTCACACCCTCCATCGCCGCACGGGCGAAGTGACCGGCCTCGAAGGTCTTCTGGTTTACGCCGAACCACACACCCGTCCCATCGGGCACGTTCGGCGTGCGTTCGCCCTCGAAATACGGCAGCAATAGCAGGCCCCGTGAACCTGCCGGGACTCGCGCGGCCTCGGCCGCGAACTTCTCATGCGACCATGCGAAATCCTCGCGGACCATTTCCGTGGCGACGGTGACATTCATGGTGCAGAGCAGAGGCAGCCAGCGGTTGGTTGAGTCGCAGAAGGCGGCGATTTCGCCGCGCGGGTCCACGACTGGCTTTTCCGAGCAGGCGTAAATGGTGCCGCTGGTGCCGAAGCTGGCAGTGATGACGCCCGCACGGGTATTGCCGGTGCCGATAGCGCCCATCATGTTGTCGCCGCCGCCGGCGCTGACCAACACCCCTGGGCTCAAGTCGAGCAACTTGGCCGTCGAGGCTTGCAGCGTGCCGGCGGGGCGGTCACTGGGCGTCAAACGAGGCAGTTTGCCTGCGAGTTCAGGGTCAATCGCGTCCAGAACGGCGCTCGACCACTTCCGCTTGCGCACGTCAAGCAACGCGGTTCCGCTGGCGTCACCGAACTCCATCGTCCTCACCCCCGTGAGCCAGAAGTTGAGGTAGTCGTGTGGTAAAAGCACGGTGGCCAGGCGCTGGTAATTCTTAGGCTCATGGTTCTTGAGCCAGAGGATCTTGGGCGCCGTGAAGCCGGGCAGAACGGCGTTGCCGAGGGCGCGGACAGCCTGCTTAAGCCCGCCGAGCTTCTCAGTGATTTCCTCGCATTCGGCAATGGTGGAGGTGTCGCACCAGAGCTTGGCCGGGCGGATAACCTCCCCCGCTTTATCGAGCGGAACAAAGCCGTGTTGCTGTCCGCTCACGCCAATGGCCTTCACTTCGGCGGCGACGGCTTTGGCCTGACGCAGCGCGCGGCGAATGACACCGGCAGTGGCGTCCCGCCAAGTGAGAGGGTCCTGCTCTTTGGCGCCTGTCGGCAGATTGGGAATCAAGTCGTATTCCTGCGCCGCGGAGGCGAGGACTTTGCCGTCGCGCGCGTCCACGACGAGGGCCTTGGTTGACTGCGTGCCACTGTCAATGCCGATTAGAAGTGTTCTCATAGCGGGTTTGTTTCAAAGACCGCGCCTGAGATAGCAGAAGTAATACGGCGGGGAAAGAACTTTAACTGGGCGTTGGTAATCGGTCAGTACTTCGGCACGGCGCGGTCAATTTCGTCAGACCAGGCAGTGATGCCGCCCTTGACGCTCTTGAGGTGTTGGAAGCCTTGCTCGCGCAGGAATTGCAGGGCTTTGAGCGAGCGTCCGCCAGCCTTGCAGTGGATATAGTAAGACTGGGTCGGGTTCAACTCAGCGAACCGCTGCGCCAGCGTACTGAGCGGAACGAGCCGCGTCCCGTTGAGATGGGCGATTTTGTATTCCTCGGGCTCACGGACATCGAGGACTTGGATGCCGAGTTGCGGATTGTCCAGCACGCGCTGGAGCTCTTGAACGGTGACTTCATCGGGATGCATAGTGGGTGTCGTGGAAAGCGGCAGGCCGCCGCAGAAGACTTGGTAGTCAATGAGTTGCGTGATGGTTGCGTGGTCGCCGCAGAGGGGGCATTGCGGGTCACGCCGTAGCTTGAGTTCGCGGAACTCCATGTCCAGGGCGTTGAACAGGAGGAGGCGGTTAAGGAGCGATTTGCCTTTGCCGAGGATTAGCTTCAGCGTCTCGGTCGCCTGGATGACCCCAATCACACCCGGCAACACGCCCAGCACGCCGCCTTCGGCGCAGCTCGGGACCGTGCCGGGAGGCGGAGGTTCCGGGTAGAGACAGCGATAGCACGGTCCCCCCAAGTGCGGCGCAAAGAGGCTGGCCTGGCCTTCGAAGCGAAAGATAGAGCCGTACACGTTGGGCTTCTGGAGGAGCACACAAGCGTCATTGGCGAGGTAACGGGTGGGAAAGTTGTCAGTGCCGTCTACCACAATGTCGTAGGGACGCAAAATCTCCAGGGCGTTCCCACTCGTGAGTCGGGTGTCGTGGAGCACGACCTCAACGTGTGGGTTAAGCCGGTGGAGGGACTCGGCGGCGGATTGAGTCTTGGGCCGGCCGACATCCGGGCTGCCGTGGAGGATTTGGCGCTGGAGGTTGGAGAGGTCCACGCAGTCGAAATCCACTATCCCGAGCTTGCCGATGCCTGCCGCGGCGAGATACATCGCGACCGGCGAGCCGAGTCCGCCCGCTCCGATGCAGAGGACGCTCGCGGCGCGAATTTTCCTTTGGCCCTCCGGCCCGACTTCGGGCAGACTCAAATGTCGCGAGTAGCGGCGGATTTCATCGCTGTTTAATTCCATAAGTAAACTACGGACGGCTAAACCAATTCAATGGCACGATAGAGCAGGAATGAGCAAACGACAACCTGATCCCAGGACCGCGGCGGCGCGGTTGAAGAGACTGTCCAAGGTCCGGCCCACCCTGGCGCTGGTTTTGGGCAGCGGCTTTCACCACCTTCCAGGCGAACTGGAGGTGGACGCTCAGATAGCGTACGACAAGCTTCCCGGCTTTCCGCCGACGGGCGTGAGCGGCCATGCAGGGAAACTGTTCATAGGCCACCTGGGGGGTACCCCGGTGATGGTGTTGAGCGGGCGGGCGCACTATTACGAGGGGTACCCGATGACGCAGGTAACGTTCGCGGTGCGTGCCCTGGCCGCCTACGGCATCCGGGCCTTGTTGGTCACGAACGCCGCCGGCGGCATCAATCGCGCATTCCGCCCGGGCGATTTCATGATGCTAACGGACCATATCAACCTGATGGGCACCAACCCACTGCGGGGCAGGGCGCTGCCGGGCTTGCCGCGCTTTGTTGATTTGACGTGCGCCTACGACCAGGGATTGCGTCGCCTGCTGCGGCAGGCAGGACGGGAATGCAGTTTGAAACTTCGGGCTGGTGTTTACCTGGCGGTCTGTGGGCCGAGCTACGAAACTCCGGCTGAGATTCGCGCATTTGCCCGGCTCGGCGCAGATGCGGTCGGCATGAGCACGGTGCCGGAGGTGATTGTGGCCCGCCACTGCGGCCTGAAGGTCGCCGCCATATCCTGCATTACCAACCTGGCGGCAGGCCGGAGCCGCAAGGCGCTGTCGCACACCGAGGTGCTGGAGACGGCGGAACGGGTCAAGACCGTGGCAGCACAATTCTTAAGGAGCTTTGCCCGACTATATGCTCAAGACCAGTAAGCGTGACCTCGTGCGGGCGGCGGCCGAGGCTCGGCAGCGTGCCGTGGCCCCGTACTCGAAATTCAAAGTCGGCGCGGCGCTCCTCACGAGGTCTGGGGGGGTTACAAAGGGTGCCAACGTGGAGAGCGCCAGTTACGGGCTGACCTGCTGCGCTGAGCGGGTTGCGCTGTTCAACGCCCTGACCGCCGGCGAGCGGGATTTCGTTGCCGTGGCCGTTGTCGCGCGCACCCCCGGCGGACCGATGCCCTGTGGGGCGTGCCGCCAGTTGCTCGCCGAGTATGCGCCCCACGCCAAGGTCTGGGTGGCGGACACACGCGAGTTGCACGTGATTGGAGAATTCTCAGTTAGGGCACTATTGCCTGCTGCATTCGTTGAAGTCCCGGAAGATTCGGATTGAGAAGCAGTATCGAAGCGGTAGCCTGTCGGTTGGAAGATTATGGTGATGAAGTCCGATGTGAGCTTTGCGTTGGAGAATGCAGCCTGGCCGGCGTTCCTGGTGGACGCCGCCGGTGCCATTTGCCGCGCGAATCCGGCGGCTGCCAGCCTGTTTGGCGCAGTCCTTTCCGGTGAGTCTCCGCGGCTGTCGGCGATTTGGTCCCCTGATAACAGCAGTGGGCCTGACCAATTTCTCACCCAGTGGGAGCGCTCCGCCGTTGCAACAGTGCCGCTCAAATACCGGGCTAAAGGCGGACACACCGTTGGTTACCTCACTTCCGTTTGTGCGTTCACGAAAGAGGGGCAGAAGTATTTTGTGCTCCAGTTGCTGCGGGAGGGCGGCTCTGCTGTCCCAGAAGTGAAGCCGCTCGGCGCGGAGGCCGGGCTCGCAATCAAACAGAAGCTGGACTGCGCACTGCAACTGGCGCGCACGGTGGCGCTGGACTTCAACAACGCCCTGACGAGCATTCTTGGTCACACGTCCCTGGTCCTGAGCAAGATGGAGCCTACCCACCCATGGCGTGACTCGCTGATGGAAGTCGAGAAATCGGCCTCCAAGGCCGCCGAAATCGCAAATGACCTGGGCACGTTTAGCCGCCAGGAGAAAGAAACGCGTGGTCAGACCGCCGGCAACCTGAATGTGCTCTTGCAGCGGACAGTGCAATTTTTCCAGCAGAGCGCCGGAGCGGCGCCGGTGGCTTGGACGCTGCAGTTTGACCGGAGGCTGTTCAGGGCGAAGTTCGACGAAGCCAAGATGCAGCAGACGTTCATCAAGATCATTGAGAATGCCCTTCAGGCCCTACGGGAGCGCGGCCGCGTGACCGTGGTGACGCGCAACCTTGAACTCGCGGAGCCGACGCAGGACCGCAACGCGCAACTGGCCATCGGCGCTTATGTGTGCGTTGAAGTCAGCGACAACGGCTGCGGCATTGAGCCCGATGTTCTGCCTCGGGTGTTCGAGCCGTTCTTCACGACCAAGCGACGCGCCGAACATCGCGGGCTGGGCCTGGCCTGGGTTTACGGCATCGTTACCAACCACGGCGGCGGGGTGGCGATCTCCAGCCAGCTTGACGTCGGCACCTCGGTCAGGGTGTACTTGCCAGCGGAAAAGCGCATCGTTCAGGACCACGACGTCGCGTGCACTGACCTGAGCGGCACGCAGACTATCCTGATGGTGGATGATGAAGATTTGTTGCTGACGATGGGCAAAACGATTCTTTCGGCATACGGCTATCGCGTGCTCACTGCCAACGGCGGGCAGAAAGCACTAGAGGTTCTCTCTAATAAGGACACGCCCGTGGATCTGGTCATCACTGACATGGTGATGCCGGCCATGAGCGGCCGGGAGTTGGTCGAGCAGATTCGCCAGCTTTTGCCGGACACCCGCATCCTTTGTACCAGCGGCTACGTGGGGCCCGCCGGCCATAACAACGACGGAGCGTACTTGCAAAAGCCGTTCACCAGCCAGGAGCTGTTGCTCAAGGTCAAGCAGGCCTTGACGCCCGAAGTATCGAGCTGATCCCTAACTGGCCCCGGTCACAAATCTTGTGACGTATCCTGAACCGCCGCAGCGCGGGTTCCCAAACCACCGCATGGCATGGCTTTAAGGGAGCCTTGGATAAGCTCCTCGGGCGGCTTTGGGGCCCAATCGCTTGGCTATCAGCATCCTCGAGAGCCTCAAGGTAGCCTGTGGGTAGCCTGTGGGTAGCCTCAAGGTGGCCTCAGGGTGGCCTCAGGGTGCTTACCGGTTGGCTACCAGAGAGCCTGAGGGTAGTCCGGGTGGCTTCAAGGTGGCCGTAACGTGGCAGGGGAGTGAGGTCTGGTGACGTCCCGGTGTAAACCTGCGAAGCCTATTGGGGTTGTTCGACTTCGAGAAAGCCGTGCAATTGGCGGATGCGAGTGGGGTGTCGCATTTTGCGCAGGGCCTTGGCCTCGATCTGGCGGATGCGCTCACGGGTAACCTGGAACTGACGACCGACCTCCTCCAGCGTGCGTGAGTAGCCGTTATCCAGCCCGAAACGTAATTCCAGGACTTTCTGCTCGCGTTCGGACAACCCCGCGAGCACCTCGCTCAATTTATCCTTCAACAGGCTAAAGCTGGTCTTCTCCGCCGGGCTTTCCGTGGATTTATCCTCAATAAAATCGCCCAGGCTGGTTTCGTCGCTGTCCCCGATGGGCGACTGGAGCGAGATCGGTTGCTGCGCCATCCTTAGTAGCCCACGCACGCGTTCGACGGAGAGTTCCATTTCATCGCCAATCTCATCCGGGGTCGGTTCGCGGCCGAAGTCCTGGAGCAGGCGCTTTTGGATGCGCATGAGCTTGTTGATCGCGTCGATCATGTGCACCGGGATGCGAATCGTGCGGGCCTGATCAGCAATGGAGCGGGTAATGGCCTGGCGGATCCACCAGGTGGCGTAGGTCGAAAACTTGTAGCCCCGTTGATACTCGAACTTCTCGACGGCCCTCATCAAGCCCATGTTGCCCTCTTGAATCAAATCGAGGAAGGAGAGGCCTCGATTGGTGTAATTCTTGGCGATAGAGATGACAAGTCGCAGGTTGGCTTCGACCATCTCAGTTTTAGCCTGGAGTGCCTTGGCGGAGACCTGTTTCATCTGTGTGCATGCCGCGAGAAAGTCCAGCCAGGGCGCGCGCACGAATCGCTCGAGGGCCTGGAGCTTCCGTCTCTCCGGTTCATTCATGACCTGGGGTGGGGCCGATTTGTCAAGCGCCTCAAGTTCGGGGACCAGGTGAACGCTCGATCGGATTCTATCGTGGACGTTTTCCGCGACCAACGCCATTTCTTCGATGACCCGTTGCTTATAGAAGAATCGGGAGAAAGTCCTCTGGAGTCGGGAGTCGAGCCTCAAGAATCGAGCGTGGAGCCCGTCGTGCTTGACCCCGCAAGCACTATTTTGCCACTGGACGTAAGCTTTATCAACCGCTTCATCCGCTGCCCGAACGGTTCGGATCAGCTTGCGAAGCGTGCTGAGATGCGTCTCGCGGTTATAAACCTTCTTCTCGAGAACAACGCGGTCAAAGCGCTCTTTGGGGGGCTCGGAAACCAGCTTCTCCGCCAGGGCAATGTGCTCTTTGGCGGCGAAACCGAAGCTGTAGATCAGGCGCTTGAGCTCAGCTTCAGCGGCTTCGATGCGTTTGGAGATCTCCACCTCCTGCTCGCGCGTCAGCAAGGGTACCTGGCCCATCTGCCGCAGATACATGCGTACGGGATCGTCCAGGATATCCAGACGCGTTTTGTCGTCATCCTCTTCGAGCTCAGGCTGTTTGATGCGATCCACCTCCGCCTGGTCCACGATCTCGACCTCCAAGCTGCGGAGCTTGGCGTAGATCTCGTCCAACTCCTCCGGTCCGACGAGGCCCTCGGGCATCGCCTCGGTAATATCGCCGTAGGTCAGATAGCCCTGCTCGTGGGCCAGACGGACCAGTTCCTTGACCTTTTGCGCGATTTCGATACGCGACGGGCCGACGGCGGTAGCCTGTTGGGCGCTGGGATTCGGCGGAGTTCTGTTCACCTTCAATCTGGCCATACGTACGTCAAATTCGAATCATTCAGCGATGGAGCTGGCCTGAGAATATGGAAGGCGGGTACCACGGAGTCAAGCTGGCGCGGGGCGGGCCCCGGCGTGGTCAGGGCTGCATCAAGCTCGGTTCAGGCCGTGCCAGCGCTGGGATTTGCGGTTCATGGGCACTTTAGAATTAGATCAAGTGGGTTGAGTGATAAGACGGATACCTCTCCAACGGTTGAAGTG
>Ga0118677_10003157_pt1 | contig 31786 bp, 24 predicted proteins | sample AliMusrvi5mmetaG_FD_86154 | JGI IMG/M metagenome (GOLD analysis project Ga0118677, IMG submission 86154) | reverse complement strand
GTTTATTGCGGCGTATGGGCCAACGGCCAAGCCGTTTGTCTGGCGCAAGCGCGAAGTCAAAGGTTCGCAACTGCGCAATACTATCTCTAACTTTTGCAATTAAGCACTAGCATATCCAGCAGACGATTATCGATAAGGCATTCATATAGACCGGGGATGAGATTCATTGTGCAGTAGTTACCTTGCGAACTTTATCTCAGTGTTTTGTACAATATTCGGCATCAACTGACTTGTTGCCTGCTGTCTACCTGAGGTGAATTTTGCCAGGTATGAGGGGAAGACCATCCGTCTACCGGATAAATACCTGCCGGATACCGCGTTTCTCCAGATGCACCGGCAACAGATATTCAGCTACTTGTGCTAGGTCGACTTGGTGAAAGCGCATTCGTCTATCCAAACACGAATTCCGGTACCACCACTTCCCACCGCTCTACTTGAGTACGATCCTGATACTCAGCGTCGTCATCTTCTCGTCGCCAGACGATGATAGCCGCCACCTTCGCCGCGCGGCAATGCCTATCGCGCGGTGGTTCATAGGCGCGGGCAAGCCGTCCGACGATTTCTCCCTGCTGATTCCGCAACTCCCAGCGTCCTGCAACATGCCCTAATTGAAGGGGATCACCGGTGTGCAGCGCGGCGATGGCGCAATGCAGGGGATGGGAAGATTCACGCCGACCGGCGAAACCCAGATCCACGTCCCGCAGCGCCAGGCGTTGATACCGGTGCGCCAATTCCGGCGCCGGTGGCGGTAATTCGACGCGCGGACGGCGAAGCAGGCCCGGCAGGGTTGGCAATGGATCGAGCAACGCATGGCCCGTGTCGAAGCGTGCGAGGGTGAGGGTGTGCTGCGCGCGGGTCATTGCCACGTAATACAACCGGCGATGCTCATCGGGGTCCGTGCCGGAATTTCCCGCTTGCCAACCGCCATCTAATACGGCGACGTGGTCGAATTCGAGCCCTTTGGCGCGGTGCGCGGTGAGCAGCAAGAGCCCGGTCTGGCGCCGGCGAATCTCACGTCCCCATTCCGCCAGCCAATCGGTAAAATGCTCGCGCGGGAGTTCCGCTCCCCCGGTCTCCAGGGCATAGGTCGCCACGGCCTCCCGCAGCAGCGCCACCCAGGGGGTGTCGGGACCATCCGCCAGCCAGTTTGCCAGGGTGGCGGCATCGACCAGCTTGCGCTCCCGCGCGCGCACCCAGCCTACCAGCGCTTGTGTCTCGCGCAGGCGCCAGAAGTATGAGGTATCTTCATCCGCCATCTGCACCGGGATACCCTGGCGCTCACAATAACAGCGCAACGGTTCCAGATATTTCCACTCCCGCGCAATCACCGCAGCGGTCGCCCAGGTCCATGTCGGACTGGTCTGCGCGAGACGCTGGAACTCGGTCATTACCGCCAGCGCCTGGGTAAGGGGATCGCTGCCGGCGGGCAGAATCTGGACACGTCCTTGCCCCACGGCATCCAACTGCTGCCAACTCCCGCCGCGCGACGCTTTCACCCGCCCCCGGTTGATGGTGATGGGATGCTCGATTTTCATGCGGTTGCGCGCCGGGGCAATGATCGCGTTGGCGACGTCGATGACATGGGCCGTCGAGCGGTAATTTTCCGTCAGGTAGACCGGTCTGGCGGCATAATCCGCCTCGAAACGGCGGATAAACTCCACCGAGGCGTTGTTGAACGCATAGATATTCTGGTCGTCATCCCCGACGGCAAACAGACAGAGCTTGCCGTCGTCATCCTGCCGGGTACGCCCCGCAAGTGCCGAAATGAGCGCATATTGCTCGGGGCCGATATCCTGGTACTCGTCCACCAGTATCCAGCGGAAACCCGCGAGCAACCGATCCCGTTGCGCATCCGCCTCCTCTGGGGGCAACCCCGTGCCGTTCAGCAACGCGACGGCCTGTGCGAACACGGCTTTGAAGGCGTCAGTGTCGACCTTCTCCGCGCGTTGCGCAAAAGTCACGCCGGTGAGACGCATGGCCAAGGCGTGGCAGGTGAGCACGGTCACCCCGTACGCATCATCCCCGATCAACGCGTGCAGGCGCCGGCGAATCTCCACCGCCGCATGACGATTGTAGGCCAGCGCGAGAATGCGCTGGGGTTGTTCGCGTTTCACCCGGACCAGATAGGCGATGCGATGCACCAGCACGCGGGTCTTCCCTGAACCCGGACCGGCCAGCACCAGCACGTTCGTCTGCTCCCGGTCATCGGCGACAATGCGTTGCTGGATCGGGTGATTGAGCGCTTCCACGATCTTTTTCCAGGATTCCGGTGTGGTTTGACGCTCCAGTTCCTTTTCCCGATCCGGCAACCAGCGACGCAGGAATTCCGCGCGATCCAGACTGAAATAATCCATCGCCAGGCGCAGCGCATCCGCCATGGCCTGCAGGCCCCGTTGCACATATTCTGCCATCACGTGAATCTGCACGACCTGCTCGTCGTAGTGCATCTTAAGCGGCGTGAAATCCGGTTTGATAAAATTGCGCCGGTCCGGGCTGAGGTGGATGGTCATCGCCGGGCGAAACACCGCCAATCCTTTGTTGAGCCGCAGCACTTCCTGCTCATGTAGCCATAACAGCGCGCGGTCGAGCATTTTATTCGGGTGTTTTGTCGCCGCGCGCAGGGTGAGATCGCCGTTCAGCGCGGCAAGAAGCTGCCCCAGGGTGGTCTCGGCCAACAGGTCGAGACCGCGTGCGCCGGTGGGGAGACAGGAGAGGAGATGCGTCAGCAACACGCCGGCGGCATCGCGACGCAACTGCGCGCCCAGTAACAGCATATGCCAGTCACGTTGCAAGGTGACCTGGATGGTCTCACCATCGATCCGCTTCAGACGCACGCTGCCCAGGCCATTATCTTCACCTTGCCCATCACTCGCCAGGCTTTTCACAATCCGCCACAGGCGTTCCGGGACTGCCGTCGTATGGCCGGCATCCTGCAAGTGTTGTGCCGCGATGCGCAGATGCAGAGAGGTGGGCTCATCGATTTCCATATCGGGTGCGGCTTGGCGAAGTTCGTCGAGCAGCGCTGTCTCTAACGCAACCGCATCTTCCAGGCGTTTTTGCGAGGAGCGCTCGACGCCGGCATGAAGATAGGCGGTCAGCGCTGTATCGTTGCTCGCAATCCCCAACTGCTCCAAATCAGAAAATGCGGCGCGTATCTTCTCCGGCGATAAACCCGAGATACCCATTAATTCGTCGGTGGAAATACCCTCGGTCGCGTTGGCGTCGAGCAACGCTTCGACTATTTTGAGTAACTGGTCGGTATATGCCGCGGGCAGCGGCGCCTTATCCAGTCGTTGCCGGGCTTCTTCGCGTGAACTGACGCGCAGTGACGAGGGGTAGACTTGCACCTGGTTTTCTTCCCGCGTAAGCAGGGCGGATTCCTCCAGCCAGGCAATGGCCGTGCGCACACGCGTATCGTCGGTAGCGGAATCGCGTTGGAATTCCTTGTCTTCCTCTTCCAACAGAATCTCCCCGGTCGTGGCCACCACTTCGCCGTCACGGAGTTTTTTTCGATCAAGGTTGCGCAGGGATTTCAGGATGGCTTGAATCTCCTGTTGCGTCAGGCGCGACCGGGCCGACATGCTGAATTGCCGCTCGACGTCATCCGGCGTATAGAGCAGCACACAGCGGGCGGCTTGCTGATCACGTCCGGCGCGTCCGGCCTCCTGCAGATAGTTTTCCAGCGAGCCGGGAATGTCAGCGTGGAGTACCAGGCGCACGTCCGGCTTGTCAATACCCATCCCGAACGCATTGGTGGCGACGATGACCCGCAGCTCCCCACGAATGAACCGCCCCTGGGTGTCTTTTTTTGTCTCAGGCGGCAGGCCGGCGTGGAAATGCGCGGCGGCGAATCCCTTTTCGCGGAGAAAGGCGGCCATCCGCTCGGTCTGCGCGCGGGTGGCGCAGTAGACGATCGCCCCCCCTGTCGTGTCCGGGGGTAAATCGATCTCCAACAGTTGATACACATGGTCAAATTTCTCACTGGCACTGGTTTGTACCACCACAAAGTCCAAATTCGTGCGGCTGGCGCCCCCGTTGAAGGTGGTGAGATCGATGCCTACCTTCTCGTGGAAGTATCCCAGGATATCCACGATCACATCAGGTTTAGCGGTGGCGGTGAGGCAGAGCACCGGCGGCGCTGTGCCTGTACCAGCTAGCTCTTTGATGACGCGTCCCACGTAGCGGTAATCGGGGCGGAAGTCATGCCCCCATTTGGAGATGCAGTGCGCTTCATCCAGCACCCAGGCGCCAATCTCGCGCTGTGTCAGCACTTTACGCACGGAGCGGCTGCGCAACTGTTCCGGGGAGATGATGAGGATGCCGACATCACCCAGGCGCACGCGGTCCAGCGCGTTACTACGCTCGGGCATGGAGAGTAACCCATTTATCGCGGTGCAGGTGGTAATACCCCGGGCCTCTAATCCCGCCACTTGATCGGCCATCAAGGCGACCAGCGGAGAGATCACCACCGTCAATGCGCCGGTCTTGTCATACCGTGACAAGGCGGGGATCTGGTAGCAGAGGGATTTACCAGTACCGGTGGGCAAAATCCCCAGCACATGCTCGCCGCGCATGGCCGCCTCGACGATAGCCTGTTGCAGGGGGCGCCCATCCTCTCCTACCGGTTCTGCACGAAAGCCTGGGAAGCCAAACCAGCGGGTGAGTTCTTTTTGTGCGTCGTGGCGCTCCCGGCACCATGCACAGGATGGATCACTACAGGGGGTATCCCGCAATAAGCGTACCAGCCGGCCGGCGTTGGGGAATTGATGGCGCACCCAGGGGGGCATAACCGAGTTGCCACCGGCCACTGACAGCCAGGCCAGGGTGTAGGCTAACGCCCACCCATGTTGGTGCGCGACTGCCAACAGCGCGCGACTTTGGGTCAGGCACGCCTTGCTACCCAAACACCGTTGAATGGCGGCGTGCGCTTCGGTCTCCGATGGGCATGGCGCCTTCCGAAAATTCCAAAACAGGCTATCAAAGCCCACCACGGCGCCAGCTCGCGTTGTGAGCCAATGCCAGGCGGTGAGTAAATCCGGAGCCGTCTCGCATAGCGCCAGAAACGCATCACGTTGATCGGAAAAGAGCGTCAGGGTGAGACGGGCATCCAGTTCGGGATCATTCAAACGCCCACGCGAGAGTTGTGCATCCTGATAATGTTTTACCAGATGATGGTACGGGTTGCGCGGAAACGCCAGAGGGTTCAAACACAGCGTATCGACGGCCGGCAGTTGGAGTAAGCGGAGATCGGGCTTTACCGCGGTAAGATGGGGGAGATCGAAGGCGAGCAGGTTGTGCCCCAGCAGAAAGGTCGCTCTCGCGGCGAAGTCGTCGAGCTGCTGGAGTCCTGCAGCCAATTCGTCTTTGCGGAAAGCGATGGCTGCCCCGGTATCACCTCGCACAGCGGCAATGTGGTAGAGACGTCCATTGTCTTTTCCGACTTCGAGATCCAGCGATAGGCAACGCGGGGCGAAAGTCTCGGCCACAAACAGCTCCTTGGGCTGATTATACCTATTCGCGATTGAATCAACAACTTCAGCATATTAACCTCTAATTAGTGCTGTCCTGACACGATGCTAAAACAAATAGGGGATACTACATTCGATGGAGCGGGGCGGTGGGTCCGCGCACCTGCATTAATCATAACATTTCGAATAATGCCTCAGTCAGCCCGGCAGTCAATTCGTTCATGAATAATCCGGGCGCAAGGTATTGCCGATTCGCGGGCCGCAAATCATCCCCGGGTTAAGCGGTGATAACCTTTTCTTAATCTTTTTTAATATTAACGTTGAGTTAGTGTTGTCCTAACACAATTCTAAAAATAATAGACGATGATAAGTGGGATAGAGTGCGAGGTTACGTGTGGTGGGCGCTATGCACCCGATTCACATCTCCCTCAACCTCACCATTCGCACCGGTTGGCCGTTGCGCGCGCAGCGAACGACTCGTGCTGAAGTCCAATTATTCGTAATGACGAAAGGAAGGTAGTATCCATGAAACTGTTCTCCCGCCTCCTTGCGCTGGGCGTGCTGGCCCTCGTGCCGCTGATGACCCTGGCCCAGGCCACCACCGATGATGCCACCAAGGCACAGATCGACAAAATTCAGGCCGAACTCGACACGCTCAAAGACCAGGTCACTGGTCCGGAAGGCGCTATTCAGACCACAGTCGGCGATGTTGGGAAACTGAAGAAAATCACCTTCTCCGGCTATGCGCAGTTGCGCCTGGAAGACAACCGCGGCACAGCAGTGAGCAACACTACCGGCGGCAGCGGCGATCCGCGCTTGAACTTCTCCCAGCGCCGCGTGCGTCTGAAAGTTGTGGCCCGACCGGTTGATTCGACGCAAGTCACCTTCCAGTGGGATATGGGCGACAAAGGCTTCGTCGTGAAAGACGCCTTGATCGAATACTTCCTCAAGGGCGATCCGACCTTCGGTCCGGCGCTCGCGATGGGGCAGTTTGCCATTCCGTTCGGCTATCAGAACACCCAGTCCTCTTCCGCCATGGAAGGTCCGGAACGCGCTCGCGTAATCAAGAATCTTTTCCCGGATGAATATGATCGTGGTCTGCGCATCTCTTCCCCCACCGATGGACGCATCTATGGGGATATCGCCCTGTTGAACGGCACCGGACAGAATGCGAATGACAATACGATGTCCAAAGACCTGGTTGCCCGTCTCCGTACGCGCATCACTCCGCAAATCGAAGGCGGCGTCTCCGGTTATTTCGGCGGACGCGATTTCGTGCCCGCCTCCGGGTTGAGCTACAACAGCAAGAACCGCTTTGGCGCCGACCTGCAACTCTACTTCACCGGACTGACGATCAAAGCCGAAGCGATCACCGCCAAGGACAAAGGATTGGATAAATCCGGTTATTACCTGCTCGCGGCCAAGAGCCTGACCAAGCAGGACACCCTGGTGGGCATGTTCGACGTGTATGATGATCCGTCCGCGAAAAACGTCGCCAAACAGGTCGTCGGCAAGCAGATGACGTACACCCTCGGCATCAACCACTATCTCGATGCCAATACCAAACTCCGCCTCTTCTATGAAGTGGATGATGAGTCCAATAATAAGTACAGCAACAACGTCGCACGACTTGAGTTGTTGAGCACATTCTAACCCATGCTTCGCTTCGCCGGCGCATTGATCACGAATATGGCGCCGGCGATCGCGAAGTGATTTGACGAAGGGAGTCTCGCATGAAAACGAAATTGACCATTGCCCTGACCGTACTTGGGCTGCTTGTATGCCTCGGCGTGTCGCATGCCGCCGGCAAATCGATTGTGATCAAAGGCTCTGACACCATGGCCATGCTCGGGCAAGCCTGGGCGGAAGCCTACATGAAGTCGCATAGCAATGTCGAACTCTCCGTGCAGGGTGGCGGCTCCGGAACCGGCATCACCGCCTTGATCAACGGGGCCTGCGATATCTGCCAGGCCTCACGCGCCATGAAGACCAAAGAGATCGACAAGTGCAAAGAGCACAACTTTTTGCCGGTCGCCACCACGGTCGCGCTTGATGGCATCGCCATTTCCGTAAACGCGGAAAACCCCGTGAAGACGCTGAGTCTCGCCCAGATCAAGGATATCTACACCGGCAAGGTGACGAACTGGAAACAGGTCGGCGGCAACGATTTGCCAATCGTCGTGCTTTCTCGTGAAAACAGCTCGGGTACCTATGCGTACTTGCAGGAATTCGTGCTGAAGAATGAGCGCTACACCAACACCGCGTTGATGATGCCTTCCACTAAAGCCATCCAGTCCGAAGTCAGCAACAATGTACGCGCCATCGGGTATGGCGGCGAAGCATACTTCAAAGGGAAAGCCGGCGTGAAAGTCGTGCTGGTCAGCGCGAAAACCGGCAGTGCGGGCATTTATCCGTCCGACGAGAATGTGCGCTCCAGCAAATATCCGATTTCACGACCGCTCTACTTCTACACCGCGGGCAAACCCAGCGGTGCAATCGCGAGCTTCGTGAAGTTCTGCCTCAGCCCGAATGGGCAAGAGCTGGCCACGAAACTGGGATATGTCGCGTTGAAATAGGGGTTGGGCACTAGAAGAACCCCCAAGCATTCCCCCGGCGTCGTTGCCCGACATCGGGGGAATGTCGCGTATATTCCTGGCCGCCACGGATCGCGCTCACGAGCGCAGATCCGCGGGCAACGAGCGACTGAGTCCGGATTATTTATGGACGAATTGACGGCCGGGCGAATGAGGGCATTATTCAAATTGTGATGAATAATGCGGATGCGCGAAAGAATAGGCACGATGAATACGAAACAATTGTCGCGTGCTGGCGAGTTTATCATCGAAAAGGGCATCATCTGCTGTGGTGTGGCCACGATTGCGATCGTCCTGTTCATTTTCATTTTTCTTCTCAATGATGCCTTGCCGATTTTTAAAACCAATACCCTATGGCAGCTCATCTCGGGACGTGACTGGTATCCCGTGCCGGACGAAGTTTTTGGGATGTTGCCGCTCATTCTTGGTTCCGCATTGGTCACCGTCGGTGCGATTGTGATCGGCGTGCCGATTGCCGTGGCGAGTGCCATTTTTATCGGCGAAGTGGCTACCCCGCGCGTGCGCGAATTACTCAAGCCCGCGGTCGAAGTGTTGGCGGCCATTCCCTCGGTGGTGATCGGCTTTATCGGGCTGGCCTTGCTGGCGCCCTTACTCCAGAAAACCATGAATCTGAACACCGGGCAGTGCGCACTAACCGGCGCCATTATGCTGGCTTTTATGTCGATGCCGACGATCATCACCATCTCCGAAGACGCCCTGCATGCTGTTCCGCAAGACTATAAAGCCGCGGCGTATGCCCTGGGTGCGACACGGTGGCAGACGATCATCGGCGTGCTGGTGCCCGCGGCGCGCAGCGGCATTCTCGCCGGCATCATGCTGGGCATCGGACGCGCCGTCGGTGAAACCATGACCGTCTTAATGGTGACCGGCAATGCCGCGGTCATGCCGACAAACATACAGTCCATCCTGGCCCCGGTGCGTACCCTGACCGCGACAATCGCGGCGGAGATGGGCGAGACCGACCGCTATGGCGCGCATTACCCCGCGCTCTTCATGGTCGGGGCGATTCTGTTTGTCATCACCTTCACCATTAATCTCGTGGCGGATCTCGCCTTACGCCAGAATCGGAAATAGACGATGATGAAATCACGTAATCTCACACAAACAATCGCCTTTGCCGTACTGCGCGCCGTCACCGGGGTCGTGGTCATCCCCGTGGTGCTGGTGATCTATTTTCTGGTCTCCCATGGCTGGCATGCGCTGAGTTGGCATTTCCTCACTTCCGCCCCCTCCGGCGACTTGAAAAATGGGGGCATCTTCTCGCCGATTGTCGGCACCCTCTATCTGGTGGGGTGCACGATTATCCTCGCCTTGCCGTTGGGACTATTGTCGGCGATATATCTCTCCGAATATGCGAAACCCGGCCCGATCACACGACTCGTACGGCTGGCGATCGTGAATCTCGCCGGCGTCCCGTCTATCGTGTATGGACTTTTCGGCTACGGCGTCTTTTGCATTTTGCTGCAGCTCAAGGAATGTATTTTAGCCGGATCCATGACGCTGGCGTTACTGATTTTGCCGGTGATTATCGTGGCCTCGGAAGAAGCGCTTTCCGTGGTCCCGCACAGTTTTCGCGAGGCCGCCATGGCGTTGGGCGCGACCAAATGGCAGACGACCTATCGGATCGTCCTTCCGAATGCCGTCCCTGGTATCCTGACCGGTTCAATTCTGGGCATCAGCCGCGCGGCTGGGGAAACGGCGCCGATTCTCTTCACCGTCGCCGCACTCTATATGCCGCATTTACCCCGGTCAATTTTTGATAAGGCGATGGTCTTGCCCTATCATTTGTTCCAGATTTCGACCCAGGTGCCGGATTGCCCGCCGGAAATCCAATGGGGAACCGCGCTCACCCTGCTGGTCATTGCCGTGGGTATGAATGTCTTTTCGTCCATCCTCCGTGTGCGTTTTCGAAAAAATCGCGCCTGGTAATATCGTCCCTTGTCCCGGTGATCGTCTGAAGGAGTTGACGACGTGAATAACGATTTCGCTTTGAAAACAACGGTACCGACCCTTTCACGGTCGGCGGACCGCCAACAGCAGAACGTAGATGCCCCGCATAAAGTGTCGGTACGCGACCTAAATTTCTTTTACGGGCGCAATCAGGTGCTCTTTAATGTCAATATCGATATCCCGCCGAACCAGGTCACGGCATTGATCGGCCCGTCCGGTTGCGGCAAGTCGACCTTTCTGCGTTTGCTCAACCGCATGAACGATCTGATTCCCGACACGCGCGCGGAAGGCACCATCGTCATCGACGGCGAGAATATCTACGACAAGAGCATCGATGTCGTCGATCTGCGGAAACGCGTCGGCATGGTCTTTCAGAAACCGAACCCGTTCCCGAAATCGATTTTTGAAAATATCGCGTTCGGGCCGCGCTTGCATGGCTTGCGGCATCACGATTCGCTGGCGGAGATTGTGGAACGCAGTTTGATCAGCGCCGGGCTCTGGCAAGAGGTGAAAGATCGCCTGCATGATAGTGCCATGGGGCTGTCCGGTGGTCAACAACAGCGCTTGTGCATCGCACGTGTGCTCGCGGTGAATCCGGAAATCATCCTGATGGATGAGCCGTGCTCCGCACTCGACCCCATTTCCACCGGCCGTATCGAAGAGCTCATGGTCGAGCTCATCGAAAACTATACCATCGTCATTGTCACGCATAATATGCAGCAGGCCGCGCGGGTATCGGAGGAAACCGGATTTTTCCTGAACGGCGAATTGGTGGAGTTCGACCGATCTCCGGTCATCTTCACCGGACCGCGCGATAAACGTACGGAAGATTACATCACCGGTCGCTTCGGATAAATCGATCGTCCATCAAGAGGAATCCGCGAGCAGCACGATTGGAAAGCGAGGAGCAAGAGATGTCGTTATCCCTGGATCGAGAAATCTCGCAACTGAAGAAGGGGCTCCTCAGCGTGTGTGCGATGGTTGAGGGCAATGTGCAACGCGCGGTTCAAGCGATTGACACCGATGGCATACGGCTGGCCAACATCGTTATTGAGCGTGACGCGGAAATCGATGAAATCGAAGTGCACGTCGAAGAAGACTGTTTGAAGATTCTCGCCATGCAGCAACCGGTCGCGACTGATTTACGCTTTATCGTCGCCGTGTTGAAAATCAACAGCGATCTTGAACGCACGGGCAATGAGGCCATGAGCATCGCGGAACACGTACTGGCGCTGGCGGCGCGGACCGAAACCATGCCGGCGATCGATTTTCTGGCCATGGCCGGGAAGGCGGAAGCGATGCTGCAACTCAGCATCGACGCACTGGTCTATTGGGATTCTGACCAGGCAGAGCAGGTGTGCATGGCCGATGATGAGATCAAAATGCTCGCACAGCGGATCACCCATAAAATTCACCAGGCGATCAAGAAAGATCCCCAATGCGTGGAAAGCTGCATCCACCTGCTGGCAATTGCCCGTCACCTGGAACGGATCGCCGATTATGCCACCAATATCGGGGAAGATGTGCTCTATATGATTCGCGGAGAAATCGTGCGTCATAAACGCGGCCATCTTGCCGAATCCCCGGCGTCACAGGTGGCGCTTCTTTGGTGAAGCGCGGTTTTCCGCAACCCCGCAAGGAAGCCGGAAACGGTGGTTTTTATCCTATTAGGACTTTCGCTTGCGAGCGTCTTGCCCTCATCCCCAACCCTTCTCCCCGAGGAGAGGGGAGCCAGCGGAAGCGAAAGTCCTGCCTATGTGATTCCTGCCGCTATGAATCACGGCGCGAGACAAGCCTACTATTTCGCGGTGGCCTCGACCATTGCCGTATTGGGCAGCAGGTGAATGCTGAAGGTGCTGCCTTCGCCCGGTACGCTTTCTACACTGACCGTTCCCTGGTGCACCTGCGCGATGTGTTTGACGATGGCCAGGCCCAATCCCGTTCCCCCTAAACGACGACTCCGCCCGGTATCGACCCGATAGAAACGTTCGAATAAGCGGGGGAGGTGTTCCGGTGAGATGCCGCATCCCTGATCCTGCACCGAGATCACGACGCCACCGGCCTCTTCCGACGCCGCGGCGATGCGAATGACGCTCTGTGGATCGCTGTATTTAATGGCATTGTCAATGAGATTGGTCACCGCCTGTTCGAGCAACGGCGGATAAATTGCCGCATGGAGCAGGGGGTCGCCCTGGCACTCCAGCACAATTTCTTTTTCCTGCGCTTGCGTTTCGCAATTCTGCATGGCCAACACCAGCACCGGACGCAGCGGCGTATCCATCAAACTCACGGTTGTCGTTTCCGACTGCTGTTCCAGGCGCGAGAGGGAGAGCAGGTCTTCGATAATGGCGGACATCCGATCCGTGTGTTTGGCGATGATGGCCAGGAAACGCTGTATATCCGCCGGATCTTGCGCGGAGCCGTCCAGCAGCGTTTCGACGAAGCCTTTGATTGAAGTAATCGGCGTTTTTAACTCATGGGAGACATTCGCAACAAAATCGCGGCGAACCGTCTCCAGGCGGCGTAAGCGGGTGACGTCATTCATCACGACCAGCGCGCCGATACGACGCCCATCTTCATCAGCGAGCACCGTGCCGTGCAACTGCATGTAGCAGTTGCGCCGCGTGCCCAGCACGATTTCTCCTTCGATGCTGTCATCACTGAGTAACACGCGTGCGATGAATTGCTGCAGATCGCTGTTGCGAATCGCTTCCTGAATACTGCGTCCCTGCGCGGTGATCGGGTTAATGCCCAGCAAGCTGGCGGCGGCCTGGTTTAATTTCAAAACTTGTTCGTTGTTATCGACGGCGAGAATTCCCTCAGTCATACTCAACAACATGGCTTCCTGCTCGTTGCGCTGGCGCAATGCGGTGCGAATGCGCTCGTCGAGATGCACCGCCATGTGGTTCATGCCTTCCGCCAGATCATCCAACTCCCGCGTTGGTTGCGGAGGAATCCGTTGTGTCAGATCACCCTGGGAGAAGCGGATGGCGATGGCCGTCATCGCTTCCAGCGGATAGGTAATGCGACGCGAGATGAGGAGACTGAGCAGCGCCGCGGCAAGCGCTATGATCGCCACGGCGATAAAAAAGCGGATGCTGGACGTGACAAAAGGATGTTGGACGATGGCGAGGGGCAGCGACGTGCGGACGGTGATCGGCTGGCCCGTCGCTTCAGGCGTGCGCAGTGCGACATACATCATGTCGACACCCAGCGTGCGGCTATGTCGGGTTGCCACGCCTAAGCCTGTCGCCTGCGCCGCGAGAATTTCCGGCCGGTAGGCGTGATTCTCCATCGTCGCGGGCGCGGCATCGGAATCCGCGATGACCGTACCGTCCGCCATGATGACCGTGATGCGCGTGGCCGTGGCGCGGCCTTCGGTTTTGCACACGGCATCCACTGTTGAGAATTGCCGGGCGTGTAGCGGTGCGGCAATTAATTGCTGCACGAAATGCGCGCGCGAGATGAGATCACGTTCGACCTGCGCATTATAGGTCTGCTGCATGCCGAACCAGGCAATCCACCCCACCGCCAGCAACGCCAGCAAAATGATCAGGAGATATGAAGGGTAGAGTTGCCAGAGCAACCGGCGTTTGCGCATGCCTATTCCTTAAAACGGTAGCCAACGCCGCGCACCGTTTCGATGAACTGACCGGCGTCGCCGAGTTTCTTCCGCAATCCGACAATATGCACGTCGACGGAACGTTCGGTAACGATATAGTCTTCACCGCGAATGGCGTCCACGATCTGGTAGCGAGAGAAGACCCATCCGGGACGTTGCGAGAGCAACTGCAGAATATGGAACTCGGTGAGCGTCAACTCCACCGGGGCGCCGTCCACAGCCACAGTATAGCGTCCGGGATGAATGGTCAAATTCTGGATTTGATAAGCGGTCTTTTCTTCCGGCGAGGGAGTGTTCTGTCGGCGGAGCACGGCGCGCACGCGCGCCAGCAGGATGCGCGGGCTGAATGGTTTGGTGATATAGTCATCCGCGCCCAATTCCAACCCGGTAATCACATCGATTTCTTCGCTCTTCGCGGTGAGCATTACCACCGGGATGTGCCGGGTCGCGGCATCCTGCTTGATGATGCGGCAAATTTCCAGTCCATCAATCCCCGGCAACATGCGGTCGAGGATGACTAAATCCGGCGGTGTGGTGCGCAGTAAACGCAGTCCATCTTCTCCGGTGGCGGCGATCGACGTGGAATAGCCGTCGAGTTTCAAGTGAAACGTCACTAACTCCAGGATGTCGTCTTCATCTTCGATCACCAGGATGTTGCGTGTGGCCATACAGTCCTTTCTATCCCGCATACTTCATAACATATGAAGTATGGCTTGGGCGATGCATCGTGACCGGTTACAGGTAGGCTTCCGCTTTATGGCGGACGATCTCCCCGTCGATCATATAGATGACATCTTCGGCGATGTTCGTCGCGTAATCGGCGATGCGTTCCAGATGGCGGGAAATGGACAATAAGTGAATGAGCGTCTCGACTTGCTCTGGATGACGGCGGATCGCATCCTGGACACGCACATACATCTCACTGTTCAGTTCATCGACTTCGTCATCGGCCAACCCGACTTCATGCGCCAGTTCGGTGTCCATATTGACCAGCGCATCCAGGCTTTTGCGCAGCATCGCCTGGGTCTTGTCCGACATCAGCGAATAGTTGAATGGGATGTCGAAAGCGTCCTGCCGGGCGAGAAAGACCACGCGTTCCGCGATATTGACCGCCTCATCGCCGATGCGCTCTAAATCATTATTGATCTTCAATATCGCGATGACGAAACGCAGATCGATGGCGACAGGCTGATAGAGCGCAAGAATTTTTAAGCACTCCTCTTCCACATCGACTTCCGCCTGATCGATGTCAGTATCGCGATCGATGACTTCCTGCGCCAGCGATGCGTCGCGCATCGCCAGCGACTGCGTCACGCGTTGCACGCTTCCCTCAATGACCGCGCTTAACGCCAGGATCTGTTTTTTTAACCGGCCGATCTCCCGATCCATATGACGAATCATCTGCGGTTCCTTTCTGTGTCTACCCCGCATTATTCATGAACGTATGAATAATGCTTCGGTTAGCCAGAGCTTTATTCGCTTCGCGAATAAAGCGGGCTACCCACTGCCCGTATTGTCACCGTTCGTTCACCTGATATGCGGTATGGCGAGTACCCGGGACGAGTCGTCGCTGGCGATCGACTCTCCGAGGAGGATAGATATCCCTCTCCCGGCAGTTGGGCGGCCTGTTGATCATAGTATAATGATCTCTTAATCTTGTCAGCAACTCTACGACCAAATATTAAAATAGCAATACTCGTATCGGCCCCAGAGTAGAGTGCATCTTACCGCTTGAGTTAATGATACGGGATAAATGTTAAGAAACGATAAAGAGATGATGGGTACGCGGTTAAGATAACTTATTGAGCAAAATAGCGCCTGTTCCAGAGTCCGGGATGTATTATCCGCAGGCTGCCAGATACGGCGCTATCCATTTTCGCGTCTTCGCCACCATGCGGCCGCGACAAAACGCGGCAGGAGCAGCATGCGGGACCAGCGCGAGGGTTGTTGGCGTAGTCGAAAAAGCCATTCCAGGCCGGTGCGTTGCATCCAGTGCGGTGCGCGCAGCAGGCGTCCGGAAATGACATCAAAACTGCCGCCGATGCCGATCATCACGGGCACGTTGAGGGTGGTGAAGTAGCGCCGAATGAATTGCTCTTGTTTGGGAATGCCGAGGGCGACGAACAGGATATCCGGGTGGGTGCGTGCGATATCGCGGGCAATTGCCGGTTCCTCTTCCGCGGTAAAGTAGCCGTGGCGTACGCCGACGATGGTTAACCCGGGGTAACGATTTTTGAGTTGCTCCGCGGCGGCCTGGGCCACCCCTTCCGACGCCCCGAAGAGATAGACCAGATACCCTTTTGCGGCAGCCAGCGCGGAGAGCTGTTCAACCAGGTCTACGCCGGAGACGCGTTCCGGCAGGCGAACGCCGCGCATTTTGGCTGCCAGCAGTACGCCGGCGCCGTCCGGCGTCACCAGCGCTGCCTGGCGCATTGCTCCCAATAATTCCGGGTCCTCCTGCGCCTGCATGATCCCCAGGGCATCCGCGGTCAGGATATGCCGCGGTTGACGACCGCGGATATACGTTTCCATGCGCGCCAGCGCTTCCGACATGGTTACCGGATCGATGGACACGCCCAACATCGTTACACGTGTTGTAGCGACCGGGAGCCGCTTCCAACGTCGCAACAAAATATCTGCCCCCACGACCGCTACCGCGATGCATAAAGCACCGAGTAAAGGTCCAGGACGCCTTTGTGAACGAGTATCCGGCAAAACGACCTTCCTCAACGGGAGCGCGCACCCGCAATAGCACAAAATTGAACGGGTAGGCGCGAATCCTCACACACACCAACTCCGGCTCTTATTATTCGCGAAGCGAAAAAAGCTTTGGTGGGTTAGCATGTTATTCTTTTTATCCCGACCGGCGTTTTTCCTGCCGACAGAAGACCGAGTATGGAAAGCTGCACGTCGTCTTGCCATCACCTCTTCCAGTTTAAAATCATTGTCATTTATTTGCCGGATCACGTGAGAAATTGCAGGAGAATAGACGACAATAAGCAAATATTGCACTTCAAGCATCGGCGTCGTGGGCAGATACCCAACTCCGGCGTCAGGTGAGCACACAAACGGTAAAATTCCTGTATTCTGCGCATAAGGAAAAACACTCATGAATTCATCGGCATCGTTCTGGATGCTGCTGGTCTATTTTACGCTGGTACTGATATTGGTTGCCGGTATGCTGGTGGTCTCGTACGTGTTGGGAGAGCGCCATTATGAACGGGCAACAGGGGAGCCGTACGAGTCCGGCATGCTGCCCACCGGCAGCGCCCGCCTGCGCTTTCCGGCGGATTTCTATTTGCTCGCGATCTTCTTCGTCGTCTTCGATCTGGAATCGGTCTACATCTTCGCCTGGGCCATCGCCATCCGTCAGGTGGGGTGGGCCGGTTATGCCGAAGCCCTGGTCTTTATAGGTGTGTTGTTGGCCTCACTGGTCTATTTGTGGCGCTGCGGTGCGCTGGATTGGGCGCCCATCAACACGCGACTACCCGTGAAGCGTGGTGCACAATGAAAGAGGATGTCGTGCCCCAATCCTCGTCACCGGCCATCCACCCAATTCGTCGCACGGCGCCCGGTCCCCTCGATGAGGGGTTGCGGCGGAATTTCCTGCTCACGCGCCTGCAGGATGTCCTGGCGTGGGGCCGGCGGAACTCCATGTGGCCGTTCGGTTTTGGACTCTCCTGTTGTTTTGTCGAGATGGCGACCAGTCTGACCAGTCGCTTCGACATTGCGCGTTTCGGTTCGGAAGTGATCCGCTCATCGCCACGTGAGGCTGACCTTATTGTGGTTGCCGGGACCGTGTTTCACAAGATGGCGCCGGTGCTCATGCAACTGTATGAGCAAATGATGGAACCCCGTTGGGTCATCTCGATGGGTTCCTGTGCGAACTCCGGCGGCATGTTCGATGTGTATAGCGTGGTACAGGGAGTCGACAAGTTTCTTCCCGTTGATGTATATATCCAGGGATGCCCACCGAGTCCCGATGCGTTCATGCATGGTCTGCAATTGCTGGGCGAGGCCGTGGGTAAAGAAAGTCGACCGCTCAGTTGGGTGGTCGGCCCGCAAGGCATCTATCGCCCGACCATGCCGGTTCAGCGCGACGAGAAGCGCGAGGAGCGTCGGCAACAAACCGAATTGCGCCCGCCGGATACGGTGAAATAAGCGTATGGCAGAGACCGTGGAGATCATGCAGGAGATTCGCGCGCGCCTTCCCGAAGTGGTGATGGCGGAGCAAACCACACCTGACGGCATCCCCACGCTTTGGGTTGATGCCGCACGCGTGAAAGAACTGCTGCGTTTTCTGAAGTTCGAAATTGCACGACCTTTTCGCATGCTCTATGACCTGACGGCCATCGATGAGCGTCTGCGTACACAACGCACCGGGCAACCGGACTGTGCGTTCACCGTGATCTATCATCTGCTGTCCACGGAACGCAATGCCGATGTGCGCGTGAAAGTGCCATTAACCGCCACGCAAGGGATTACCACCATCACCGACCTTTGGAAGAATGCCGAGTGGTACGAATGCGAGTTATGGGACATGTTCGGCATTCCGGTGGAAGGTCATCCGCACCTGCGACGCATCCTGCTGCCTCCCTGGTGGGACGGTCATCCCTTGCGCAAGGAATATCCCTGCCGTGCGACGGAGCGCGAGCCGTTTTCCCTCGATGAGGACACACAACAGGAAATGGAAGCGGCCATGCGCTTCGACCCCGCGGCCTGGGGCATGGCCACCGAGGCGGACGGGTTCGAATACATGTTCATCAACTTCGGGCCGCACCATCCCAGCACGCATGGCGTCTTTCGCGTTATCGCGCAGCTCGCGGGTCAGGAAGTGCACGATCTGGTCTGCGACATTGGCTACCATCACCGCGGTGTGGAGAAGATGGGTGAACGTCAAACCTGGCATAGCTTCATCCCCTACACTGATCGCGTGGAATATCTGTCCGGGGTGATGAATAATTTCTCCTATGTGCTGGCGGTCGAGCAGTTGGCGGGCATCGATGTACCCGAGCGCGCGAAGGTCATCCGCATCATGCTGGCGGAACTCTTTCGCATCATCAGCCACCTGGTCTATTTGGGCACCTTTGCCTCGGATTTGGGCATGATGTCGCCGATCTTCTACCTCTTCTCCGATCGCGAGCGCGCCTTTGAAATCGTCGAAGCCATCACCGGGGCACGCATGCACCCGAGCTGGTTCCGCATCGGCGGTGTCGCACAGGATTTGCCCGATGGCTGGATAGAACTGGTGCAGGCCTTCGTGGTCTACATGGAGGGGCGTCTGCCCGAGATCGACGCCAGCGTACTGCAAAATGAGATTTTTATTGCCCGCACGCAAAATATTGGGGTATTCACCGTTGACGAGGCGCTGGAGTGGGGGGCATCAGGCCCCATGCTGCGTGCGACCGGGTTGCCGTGGGATTTGCGGAAAACGCGTCCCTATGGTGGATATGAGCAGTTCGATTTTGAAGTCGCGGTCGGCACGAATAGCGACAGCCTGGATCGCGCCCGCGTGCACCTGGAGGAAATGCGGCAAAGTCTGCGGATTATTGCGCAATGTGTGAAAATCATGCCGGGGGGTCTCTATAAGGCGAAACATTCGCTGGCTGTGCCTCCCGTCCGGGAAAATATGCTGCATGATATCGACACGCTGATCAATCATTTCCTGGGAGTGAGTTGGGGTCCGGTGGCGCCGGTGGGTGAATCCAGCTTTACCGTGGAAGCGACCAAGGGGATGAATAGCTATTATCTGATCAGCGACGGCAACACTGTGTCGTATCGCACGCGCATTCGCACCCCGTCATTCCCGCATTTGCAAATGATCCCGATGATGGGACGTGGACTGACCGTCGCTGATCTGATTGCCGTGATGGGCAGCATCGATTTTGTAATGTCGGACGTGGATCGCTAACCCGCATGATTCAATAACGCGTAAAGCAGGCTTCTATGCTGACTGACGAGGAAAAACAGGAGATCATGGCGCAACAAGCCTGTTTTGCGCAAAAAGCGGCCGTCGTGCCGGAGGCGTTGCAGATTGTGCAGCACCGCCGAGGGTGGGTGGCGGATGAGGATATCGACGACCTGGCCGCACTGCTGGAAATCTCGACCGCGGACATCGAAGGCATCGCCACGGCGTATAATCTCATTTTCCGGCGGCCAGTAGGGCGGCATGTGATTCTGCTCTGCGATAGCGTCAGTTGCTGGATCATGGGGTATCGGAGTATGCATGATTGTCTAACGTCGCTGCTGAAGATCCAACTCGGAGAGACGACGCCGGATAATCGCTTCACCCTGTTAACCACAGAATGCCTGGGCGCCTGTGACCAGGCGCCGGCGATGCTTATTGATGGCAATCTACACGGCAATCTGACCCCCGAGGGGGTGGAACAAATTCTGGCGATGTATCAATAACCATGAAACGACCCCTGACACAATTAATAAAGACCGATGGCGCTCCGTTGACGCTCGCGGAATACGAGCAGGCCGGCGGGTTCGCCGGTTTGCGCCGTGCGTTGTCCATGACGCCCGTGGCGGTACAGGAGGAAGTGACACAGTCCACCTTGCGCGGGCGCGGCGGCGCGGGTTTCCCGACAGGCGCCAAGTGGAGCTTTGTTCCCATGGGGGATGAAGCGCGGCGCCCGAAATATATTGTGGTAAACGGCGATGAGATGGAACCGGGCACCATGAAGGACCGCTACCTGCTGGAAGGCAATCCGTACCAGTTGTTGGAAGGTCTCATTATTGGCGCCTATGCGATTCAAGCGGATATCGGCTATCTCTTTCTGCGCTGGGGATATACAGTCGCCCAGGAACGCCTGGCGCGCGCGCTGGTCGAACTGCGCGAGAAACATTATCTTGGCGACAAGATCCTCGGCTCCGACTTTTCCTTGCCGGTCTACCTGCATATCAGCGCCGGGCGCTATATGTGTGGGGAAGAAACGGCCCTCTTGAATTCGCTGGAAGGGAAGCGCCCGAATCCGCGCAGTAAGCCCCCCTTTCCGCAAGTCAGTGGGCTGTTCGGTCATCCGACAGTCGTCAACAACGTGGAGACGTTTTGTAATGTGCCCCACATCCTGGCGCATGGCTGGGAGTGGTTCAAAGGACTCAGTCGCAGTACGGACGGCGGCACCAAGCTCTACGGCGCCAGTGGGCGTGTGCAGCACCCGGGGGTGTGGGAACTGCCGTTGGGTGTCTCGTTGCGTGAGCTCTTCGAAGAGTATGCCGGCGGCATGCGCGAGGGATATGCATTGCGGGGTCTGCTGCCCGGCGGAGCGTCGACGGCCTTTCTGCGGGAGAAAGATCTGGATGTCGCCCTGGATTTTGCCGCGGTGGAGAAGGCAGGTAGTCGGTTGGGCACCGGCACGATGATCGTACTCGATGACCGCACCTGTCCGGTGAGCATGCTCTATAGCCTGCAAAAGTTTTTTGCCCAGGAATCGTGCGGTTGGTGTACGCCGTGTCGTGAAGGCTTGCCCTGGGTAGCGCGTACGCTGCAGGCCATTGATGCCGGTGATGGTGTGCCGGACGATCTGGAAATCCTGGACCACCATACACGTGGATTGGGAGCCGGCAATACGTATTGCGCGCTGGCGCCGGGCGCCATGGCGCCGTTGGAAAGCGCATTACAACATTTTCGCGCGGATTTCATCCGCCATATTGACGAACACCGCTGTCCCTGGAGTTGATGGGTGCTGACGATCTATATTGAGAACGAGCCATATACCGTGGAAAAGGAGACGCGCAATCTGCTCGAAGCGTGTCTGTCCCTGGGCTTCAACTTGCCGTTTTTTTGCTGGCACCCGGCATTGCACTCGGTAGGAGCATGTCGCCAGTGCGCGGTGATCCTCTATCGGGATAAACAGGACACGAAAGGTCATCTGGCGATGGCCTGCATGACTGCGGTTAAGGATGGCATGCATCTCTCGCTGGTTGACCCGCGCGCGGTCGCCTTCCGCGCGAGCATCATCGAATGGCTGATGATCAACCACCCCCACGATTGCCCGGTCTGCGATGAGGGGGGAGAATGTCATTTGCAGGATATGACGGTGATGTCCGGGCATACTTATCGCCGTTATCGTTTTGACAAGCGAACCTATCGCAATCAGGATCTCGGGCCCTTCGTCGCGCATGAAATGAATCGCTGCATTCAATGTTATCGCTGCGTGCGTTTTTATCGCGATTATGCCGGCGGCAACGATTTGCAGGTGCAAGGATGGCACGATCACGTCTACTTCGGACGCCAGACAGACGGCAAACTCGAGAACCCTTTCAGCGGCAATCTGGTGGAAGTCTGCCCCACGGGCGTTTTTACGGACAGGACGTTACACCGGCATTATACGCGGAAGTGGGATTTGCAAACCGCACCCTCGCTGTGTATCCACTGCGGGGTGGGGTGCAACACCATCCCCGGTGAACGGTACGGTATGCTGCGCCGCGTGCGTAACCGCTATCACCACGAGGTGAACAGCTATTTCCTCTGCGACCGCGGGCGCTATGGATATGAATTTGTGAACGACGCACAGCGCCTGCGCACCCCGCAATTGTGCGATGCCGACGGCGTGTTGAAGGACGTGACAAAAACCGACGCGTTGGCCAGCATCGGCGGTTGGTTGCGTGCGGGAAAAGTCATCGGGATCGCCTCGTCACGCGCCTCATTGGAATCGGTGTTTGCCCTGGAAACACTCGTCGGGCGCGAGCATTGCTATCAGGGGGTCGCGGACCAGGAAAGCCGGCTGGTGCATCTGATTCGCGACATTCAGCAACGGGCGCCGGCGCATATTCCCACGCTGCGGGAAGTAGAAACGGCGGATGCGGTCCTTATCCTCGGTGAAGACCCCGCGACGACCGCGCCGCGGTTGGCCCTCTCGCTGCGGCAAGCTGCATTACAAGGGCCGATGGCCATCGCCCGGGAGATGAAGGTGCCGCTCTACGATGATGCGGCAATTCGCGAAGCCATTCAGGATGCCACCAGTCCGTTTTACGTTGCGACGCCGGCAGTGACGTTCCTCGATGCGGTGGCCAGCACCGTACATCGCGCCGCCCCCGATGATCTGGCGCGTTTGGGGTTCGCGATAGCACAGGCTATCGATGCCCACGCGCCGGATGTGCCTGATTTGTCCGATGCCGAACGGGATCTCGCCGCACTGATCGCCCGCGATTTACTGGCGGCGAAACGTCCATTGGTCGTATCCGGGTATGGCGCGGGCAGCGAGGCCATTATCAAAGCCGCGGCGAATGTTGGGCAGGCACTTTGCCGGCACAAACGCCATGCCGCGTTGAGTTATACCGTTCCCGCCTGTAACAGCGTGGGGATAGACTTACTGGAAACGCGCGCACTTGCCGACGCGGTGCAGGCGGTGCGTGACGGCGAGGTTGATACGCTGGTGTTGGTCGAGACAGACCTTTATCGCATCCTGGATCCGGCCATCGTCGACGAAATTTTGCAGCGCGTGCCCCACATCGTGGTGCTCGATCATTTACGCCACGCCACCGCCGCGCGCGCCCATGCATTGTTGCCTGCGGCCACTTTCGCGGAGGCGGACGGCACGCTGGTTAACGCGGAAGGGCGCATGCAGCGTTTCTTTCAGGTGTTCGTGCCTGGGGGCGATATTCAAGCGAGCTGGAAATACCTTGGCGAGCTGTGCCGGGTTTCCCGGCAGACCGCACAACCGTGGAACACACTCGACGACATTATGGCCGCGTTGGCCACCACCCATCCGCTGCTCCGGGAGATTGCCGACGCCGCGCCCGGCGCGGCATTTCGGGTACACGGGCAGAAAATCGCCCGGCAGTCACAGCGCTCCAGTGGGCGTACCGCGGTGACCGCAAACATCGACGTGCATGAACCCGCACCGCCGGATGATCCGGACTCGCCGTTGACCTTTTCCATGGAGGGATCACAGGGACGACCGCCTACGCCATTGGAACCGCGTTTCTGGGCGCCGGGGTGGAACTCGGGACACGCCCTGACGAAATTCCAACAGGAGATCGATGGTCCGTTGATCGGGGGACCGGCTGGTGTCCGGCTCTTTGCCCCGGGAACGGGCAGGTTTGATTATTTTACTCATATGCCGGCGTCACCCGTGCGCAAAGACGGGCAATGGCTGTTAGTGCCCGTGTATCAGCTCTTCGGTTCTGAAGAATTGAGCAGCGTTGCACCGGGCATCGCGGCGGCAACGTCCGCACCATATCTGGCCCTGCAAACCGTGCCGGAGGCCTGGGGGAGGACTACGCGGGTAGTCGTCACTGTCGCCGGGCAGACGCTGGAGTTACCGTTGCGGAGTGACAAATCGCTCCCTGACGGCATCGCCATTTTACCTGTTGGCCTGCCGGGCATGCCGTATCTGCCACTCCCGGCCATCGCCACCGTGGTACCAGCGGGTGAGGAGGGGAACGATGTGGCTTGAGCTGCTGAAGCAAGCCCTGATCATCCTCGGCGTGCTGGTGGTCCCATTTGCCGTGGGTTCCGCAATGACTTGGGGGGAGCGGCGGGTGCTGGCACTATTTCAGGATCGCTACGGCCCGAACCGCGTCGGACCGTATGGCACGCTGCAGTTAGTGGCGGATATGATCAAGATTCTCACGAAAGAGGATTGGATTCCCCCCTTTGCCGATCGCGCGGTATTCATTATTGCGCCGACAGTGATTATCATCGCCACGCTGATGTCTTTCGCCGTCATCTCCTTTGCCCCGGGTATCGTGGTGGCTGATCTGAATGTCGGGTTGCTCTTCTTCCTGGCGATGTCCTCCATGTCCGTCTACAGCGTCGCGCTGGCGGGGTGGGCGTCGAATAACAAGTATGCGTTAATCGGCACCATGCGTGCGGTAGGACAGTTGATCAGTTACGAAGTCTTCATGGGACTGTCACTGATGGGAGTGGTGATGCTGGCCAACTCCTTCAGTCTGCGCGACATCGTGCTGGCACAACAGCACCTGTGGTTTTGCGTGCCGCAAATTTTCGGTTTCCTCATCTTTGTCATCGCCGGTCTGGCGGAAACGCGGCGCACGCCTTTCGACCTGCCGGAATCGGAAAGCGAACTGGTCGCCGGATTCCATGTCGAATACTCCGGTATGAAGTTTGCGATGTTTTTCCTGGGTGAGTATGTGGGGCTCACCCTGATCGCGTCCTTTATCACCACCGTCTTTCTTGGCGGGTGGTTGGGACCGATGTTGCCCCCGCTGGTGTGGTTTGCCGGCAAAACACTGGCGGTCATCGGGGTCTTTATTCTCATCCGCGCGGCATTGCCGCGCCCCCGGTACGACCAGTTGATGGAGTTGGGATGGAAACTCCTACTGCCGTTGGCACTGGTCAACCTGCTGCTGACCGGGTATCTGGTGTTGAGTGGGATAAGGATAGGTTGACGCGATGTGGAGCCTGTTGCGCACAATCTGGAACGTCTTCCTGCACGCTTTTCACAAGCGGGTCACGGTGCAATATCCCAGCGAGAAGCGGCCGTTGTCGCCGCGCTGGCGTGGGCGCATTGTGTTGACGCGTGACCCGGACGGTGCTGAGCGTTGTGTCGCCTGCCACCTGTGTTCTGCCGTGTGCCCGGTGGACTGCATCGCCTTGCAGGCCACCGAGGACGACTCCGGACGGCGGTATCCGGCCTTCTTTCGCATCAACTTTTCGCGCTGTATCTTCTGCGGCTTTTGCGAGGAGGCGTGCCCGACCTGCGCCATCCAGCTCACGCCGGATTATGAGATGGGCGAATATACACGACCCGGTCTGGTGTATGAGAAAGACGACTTGCTCATCAGCGGTACCGGGAAGTATCACGATTACAACTATTATCGCGTGGCCGGTATGGCCATCGCCGGTAAGGACAAGGGACAGGCAGAGCGGGAACGCCCGCCGGTCGACGTGCGCAGCTTGCTGCCGTAAGTTTTGGGGATGGGTTCGTTATGGAATTGGTTTTTTATATCGCCGCCGCCATCGCGATATTGGCCACCATGATGGTCATTACTCGTGTGCATGTCGTGCATGCGTTGCTCTATTTCGTCGTCTCACTGCTGGCGATCGCCGTCGCGTTGTATGCAATGGGCGCGCCTTTCATAGCCGCGTTGGAGGTGATCGTCTACGCCGGCGCGATTCTGGTGCTCTTCATCTTTGTGATTATGCTGCTCGGATTAGGGCCCCGGACGACAACCGAGGAACGGCAGTGGCTGGACTTTCGTGTCTGGATCGGGCCGGCGCTACTCGGTGTGGTGTTGCTCGTTGAGGTGGTAGTGTTGTTGCTGAGATCCTCCGGCGGGTTGACAAACGGGGTAGTGGTTGAACCGCGCCAGGTGGGCGTCGCGCTCTATGGGCCGTACGTGATAGGCGTCGAACTGGCATCCCTGGTCTTGCTGGCTGGACTGGTGGGTGCCTATCACCTGGGACGCCGGATACCACACCGCGAAGCGGAAGGGGGATAAGGTGGCGAATTTTCCTTTCGAACACGGGTTAATCGTGGCCGGCATCCTGTTTGTCCTGGGATTGATCGGGGTGCTGACCCGGCGCAATGTCATCTTCATGCTCCTGGGGGTAGAGGTGATGCTCAACGCCGCGGGCCTGGCATTCGTGGTTGCGGGAGCGCGTTGGATGCAACCGGATGGACAGGTGATGTTCCTGTTTATGCTCACGGTAGCCGCCGCGGAAGTCGCCGTGGGGTTGGCATTGGTGTTGTTGATGTATCGCCACTGGAAATCGCTGGATATCGACGTCGCCAGCGTCATGCGAGGATAATCGTTCATGTTGACTCTGCTCTGGATTGTGGTCGCGTTGCCTATCGCCGGTTTCTTGTGGCTGGCGCTGTTCGGCGCGCGCCTGTCGCGGCGGAGTATCATGAGCATCGGGGTGGGCGCGGTCGGACTGGCATTACTTTCCGCCCTGCACATTGCCTATACCTTCTTCACCTCGCCGCCCAAAGGAGGGGTGTTCGTCCAGACGCTGTGGACGTGGATGCACGTTGAGAGTACGCACACGTTCCGTCGTGGGACATCGCTGGTCTTTGAACGCGGCTCTTTTCATCCCGAAATCGCCTTCTACCTGGACCCGCTCTCCCTGCTGATGGTACTGGTCGTACTCGGTGTCGGCTTTCTCATCTTCCTCTTCTCCGCCTGGTATATGGCGGAAGATACCGACCTTGCACGCTTCTATGCCTACATGAACCTGTTCGTGGCCAGCATGCTCATCCTGGTACTGGCCGATAACCTGCTGCTGCTCTATCTCGGATGGGAAGGCGTGGGGTTGTGCAGCTATCTGCTCATCGGTTTCTGGTATCAGGATCCGGCAAACGTGCGCGCGGCAATGAAGGCCTTCCTCATCACGCGCATCGGCGATACCGCGTTCATCATCGGACTTTTCCTGCTGTTTACGCAACTGGGTACCTTGCAGATTCAGGAAGTGCTGACGCGCGCCGGTTTGCAATGGGCGCCCGGTTCGGCGCTGGCGGTTACGGCAGCGGCGTTGCTGCTGGGTGGGGCGCTGGGAAAATCCGCCCAGTTGCCGCTGCAAACCTGGTTGCCCGACGCGATGGCCGGTCCGACGCCGGTCAGCGCGCTCATTCATGCTGCAACCATGGTCACCGCGGGGGTCTACCTCATCGCACGCACGCATACCCTGTTTAGTCTGGCGCCTTCGGTGATGCTCATCGTGGCGATTATCGGCGCGGTCACGCTATTGGTGGGAGGGGTTAGCGCACTGGTGCAGCGTGATATTAAACGGGTGCTGGCTTACTCAACGATGAGCCAGATCGGGTATATGTTTCTGGCGCTGGGCATTGGTGCGTGGTCGGCGGCGATGTTCCATTTCATGACGCATGCCTTCTTCAAAGCACTGCTCTTTCTTGCCGCCGGCGTGGTCATCCACAGCCTGCACAATGAACAGGATATCTTCAACATGGGCGGCTTGCGCAAGCAACTACCGCTGGCTTTCTGGTCCTTCCTGATCGGTGCATTATCGCTGGCGGCGTTGCCATTAGTCACCGCCGGCTTCTACAGCAAAGATGAGATTCTGCATCTGTGTTGGGCCTCCGCGTTGGGATCCCCCTGGCTCTATGCCGCGGCGTTGGTCGGCGCCTTTCTCACGGCGTTCTATATCTTCCGGGTGTTCTTTCTGGTCTTCGGGGGTGCGTCAAAACGCGAAGTCGCCGGCCACCTCAATCCGGCAGCGACCATCCCATTGGTGGTGTTGGCCGTCCTCTCGATTGTCGGCGGTTTAGTGCAGCTTCCACGTGTCCTCGGGGGCGTCCCACTCTTCAGCAATATGCTGGCCCCGGTGCTTCCCGCCATCACACTGGTCGAAGATTCGCCGGGGTTGGAATGGGTGTTGCTGTTTGTCTCGGCCATCGTTTCGCTGGTGGGAATTGGCATGGCCTATCTGCTCTATGCGCGCCGGACTTCACCCGCTCCGGCACGGGACAACGTTCCTGCGCGTTTTTTTCGGGACGGGTGGGGATTCGACTGGCTGTATGACCAGTTGTTTGTGCGTCCCTATTGCTGGATTGTCATAGAAAGCCGGCATGACGTGTTCGACGCCTTGTATGCCGGTATTGCGGAATTAGCTGAGGTGTGTTATCACGCGCTACGACGGACGCAGACCGGCAAAGTACGCTGGTATGCGGCAGTGCTGGTGTTCGGCGTGGTACTGATCCTGGCGATGGTGGTATTCCGATGATCCTCGCCGTGTTGATTCTTATACCCTTGTTCGGCGGACTGCTGGCGTGGCTGGCGGAGCGCTGGGGTACGCATGTCACGCGCTGGGTAGCGCTGTTGGCGACAGGGATGCAATTAGCGGTCGCCGTGGGACTCTGGGTACAGCATATCATGCCTCTGGCTGATGACCGGAGTAGCCCGTGGTTCTGCGACTGGCGCCTGCCGTGGATTCCCTACCTGGGCATCAACGTGCATCTGGCGCTCGATGGATTGAGCTTGCTGCTGGTGCTGCTCACGGCGTTTATCGGCATCCTGTCCGTGCTGGCCTCCTGGGAAGGCATTACCGAGAAAGTCGGCTTTTTCCACTTCAATGTGTTGTGGACCATCGCCGGCATTACCGGCATCTTCCTGAGTTTCGATCTGTTTCTCTTTTATGTCTGTTGGGAAGTCATGCTGGTGCCGCTCTTCTTCCTCATCGACCAGTGGGGATATGAAAGACGGCATCAGGCGGCGAGTAAATTCTTTATCTTTACCCAGGTTGCCGGGTTGTTTTTGCTGTTAGGCGTGCTGGGGTTGGTATATGCCCATTATCAGAGCACACATCTCCTCACCTTTGATTATTTCCAGTTATTGGGCACCACGCTGCCAGTACCGCTGGCGTTCTGGCTGATGTTGGGGTTCTTCATCGCTTTTGCCGTAAAACTACCAGCGGTCCCCTTGCATACCTGGTTGCCCGACGCCCATACCCAGGCGCCAATCGCCGGCAGCGTCGACCTGGCGGGTCTGGTGTTGAAGGTGGGGGCCTACGGGTTATTGCGCTTCACGATTCCCCTCTTCCCGCAAGCGGCATTGGCTTTCGCACCAGTAGCGATGACCCTCGCGGTCATCGGCATTTTGTACGGCGCCGTGCTCGCATTCGCGCAGACGGATTTGAAACGACTGGTGGCCTATACCAGTATCAGCCATATGGGTTTTGTGCTGCTGGGCATTTTTGCCTGGAATGATTATGCGCTGGCCGGTGTGGTGGTACTCATTATCGCGCATGGAATCAGTACCGGGTCGCTGTTTATTATGGTCGGTGTAATCCGCGAGCGCATTCACTCGCGCTGTCTGGACGATATGGGTGGCATGTGGGAATGCATGCCGCGCATGGGCGGGGTGGGCCTCTTCTTCGCGTTAGCGGCGCTGGGGTTGCCGGGATTGGGTACGTTTGTCGGGGAAATTCTGGTGCTCATCGGGGTCTTTGCGGCTCATCCGCTCTATGCCATTTTCGCCTCCATCGGGTTTATTCTGGCGACGATTTATGCCTTATGGATGATGCAGCGTGTCTTCTTCGGTGCGCCGGTGGCTTGCCCGGTCACCACCGATTTAACACCGCGGGAGATCGTCATGCTCACGGCGGCCATTGCCGTGATGCTCTGGCTCGGTCTCTACCCGCAACCGGTGCTTAATGCGACATACCAGGGACTGCATTTGCTGAAAGCACAGGCGCAAACCTCCGCCGACGCGGCGGTTGATGACCAACCTGTAATCACGCTACCGGGAGAGACGCCATGACGCCGACCATGTTGCAGGCACTGCTCCCACTGCTTATCACCGTGGCCACGGCGTTGGTGATCATGCTGGCCATTGCCATCCGTCGCGACCATCTGATCACGGTGGCGTTGGCGATACTGGGCCTCCTCGGCGCACTGGTCGCCACCGTTGCCGTGACGCCGTTGGCGCCCTTGCCGGTCACCGCGTTGCTGATTGTCGATCGCTACAGCCTCTTTTTCACCGGACTGGTGTTGGCTGCCGGACTGGTGATCATTCTGCTGGCCTACGGCTACTTTACCCGCCTGCACGAATCGCGCGAGGAGTTCTATCTGCTGCTGGTGTTGGCACTCGCCGGAGCGCTGGTGCTGGTGAGCAGCGCCCATTTCGTGTCGTTCTTCCTCGGTGTGGAGTTGCTGAGCATCTCCCTGTACGCCATGATTGCCTATCGGCGCGAGGCGCCCGAGAGTGTCGAAGCCGGGTTAAAATACCTGATCCTTGCCGGCGTCTCCTCGTCTATACTGCTGTTTGGTATGGCATTAGTATATGCCGACCTGGGCACTATGCGCCTGCCGGATCTTACCGACCGGATGCTGACGACCGCGGGGCTCTTTCCCAGCGTGTTGAGTGTCGTCGGCTTTCTGCTGATCATCGTGGGGATTGGTTTTAAATTAGCCCTGACGCCATTCCATTTGTGGGCGCCGGATGTCTACCAGGGCGCCCCGCTGCCGGTGACCGCGTTGATTACCACTGTATCCAAAGGCGCCGTGTTCGCGGTGCTCTTGCGGATTTTCCCCATATTACCGGCGAATATCAACGCGCCAATCTTTACGGTATTGATGGCTATCGCGCTCTTATCCATGCTTGTCGGCAATCTGTTGGCACTGAAGCAAGCGAATCTGAAGCGGCTGCTGGCATACTCATCAATCGCGCAGATGGGCTACATCCTGGTTGCGGTGCTGGCGGGCAGTGCCACGGCCGTCGCCTTCTTCCTGACGGCGTATTTCATCACTATCCTCGGCGCCTTCGGGGTGATGACGCTGCTCTCCGGTGCGGATGGCGAAAAGCAGACGCTGGCAGAATACCGTGGTTTAGCTTGGCGCCACCCCTGGTTGACAGCGATCCTCACCGCGGCAATGTTGTCGCTGGCGGGTATTCCCCTCACCAGTGGGTTTATTGGAAAATTTCTGGTGCTCAACGCCGGCGTGGGCGCCGGCATGTGGGCGCTGGTGCTGGTGCTCGTGCTGAGTAGTGGGATAGGACTATATTATTATCTTCGCGTCGTCACCGCGCTATTCCAGTCCGCTCGTGCCGACGCCACGCTCCCTCCCCCGCCCGTTCCCGCGCTGCCCGCACTGGGAGGTGTGGCACTGGCGGTTCTCGTGCTCCTCCTGGCCTGGCTGGGCGTATATCCCGCGCCGTTTATTCATCTCATTACCACCATGTTAGGACAATCGTAGACGCGTGCTGACTGAACGCGAGTGCTAGTTTTGCTGTAAGATAGTTGTGCTGGGAGTGCTAAATTTTTCTGCAATGATCATAAAACAAGCAAATATATGCGTGTTGTTGTAAATTTAATGTCTAATAGTATTGCAGAGAGTCCCCTTATCTGCTATGATGTGCTCGAATAGGAGGACATCATGCCATTCTCGCTTTTATCGCCCATCTCAACCTTCCCGTTGCAGGATGTCAGCGAACCGGAATTGTACCGACGACAATTCCCGTATTCGGAAGTACCGCGCATCCTCTTCGACGGCGTCGATGTACCGATGTCGCCGGCAGCAGATATCTGGATCACCGATACCACCTTTCGTGACGGACAACAATCGCGTCCGCCGTATACGCCGGAACAAATTGTGCAAATTTTTGACCTGTTGCACAAAGTCAGCGGTCCAAACGGCGTGATTCGCCAGAGTGAGTTTTTTGTTTACACCGATAAAGACCGGAAGGCCATTGAAAAATGT
>Ga0118677_10003155_pt1 | contig 31791 bp, 32 predicted proteins | sample AliMusrvi5mmetaG_FD_86154 | JGI IMG/M metagenome (GOLD analysis project Ga0118677, IMG submission 86154) | reverse complement strand
TTCTAGTTTCTTGTATGCCGCATCAAGCGGATCAATCCCGAGCTTATCAGCGAAACGCGTTAGATAAATTAGCACATCACCGATCTCCTCCTGAATTTGCTGTAGCTTTTCTGGTGACGGCTTTGCACTTTCTCCCTCGGTCATCCACTGAAAATGCTCCAGCAACTCCGCGGTTTCCACAGTAAGTGCCATTGCCAGATTCTTGGGCGAGTGAAATTGTTCCCAATCACGTTCATTAGCAAATTCACGTAAACATGCGGCGAGATTATTTAGGTCTTGTTTCCTCATCAATGAAGCACCGCCTTCTGTTTGTTCAAAGCCATCTCATAGGCCTCGGCGAAGTCAAGGCCGCAGTTGACTGCCGGGTCGTACAACTTAAAACCCACATACATCAAGCACAGCAGGTGAATGCCGGAGAATGTTTCATTCGGATAGGCTTTCAGGGTGTATGTTTTTCCGGTAGTTTTGTGATCAATGCCGTTCATGCCGAGAATACTGATTTCGGAAATAATGGTGAAGATTTCATCGCGGGATTTGCCTTCGAAACGGCGCAGGGCGTCGAGACAGAAGGTATATGCTTCCGGCTTATCGGTGGTCAAAGGGGCGGATAACGTAGATTTGTCAGATTCCAGTTCTTTGTGGATATGGACAGGATCTGTTTGCCAGTCATACCAGAGTCGGAGTTTGAGGATGTTGGCATATTCGTCCACGATTTTGTATTCGTCACCCGGCGCAAAGTTTTCCATTCGCTTCTTCCAGATGTCGAAAAGATTCTTGCCGTGTGAAAAATACTCGGATGTACGGTAAGCCGCCGCATAGTCGGTCACGCCTTGATAAAGATGATCAATAAATAAAGAGTAAGCGCAATTAAGTGTTACACTGGCACGAAATATGCGGGGGGGGTGAGCTTCACAATCTCTTGATTGGTAAAGGTTTGCAGCGCTTCTAAATTCATCTGGTAGAGCGAGGCAAACTGAGAATGACGGAGGTCGGGATACTTATTGTAAATATTTTTTTCCAACACCATGTCGAGGGGGCAGTTGAATATTTGATTACTCAGGCCGGAAGTGAGCTTAAGAATTGTGTTGGTGATGCTGTCTTCAGAATATCCCTGGCGCTGGAGTTTGGCAATGTGATCAGCGACAGACGAAATAGCATATTCACGTGTTTTGGCGGTTGTAGTGAAAAATCTATTCCGGGCTAATTGGCGCGCTTCGTGTTCCAGAACTATATGTTCCAGTTCGTGTGCAACAAGATGAGGCGTCATCGCTTCAGATCGCATCCGGTAGCGAATCCGATGTTCATCGCGGTTATGCTTCCAGGCCATTTGAGATACTGCGGAAACATATTCAAGGGAATTGTCCATCTCGATGCTAATCGAATATTCCGTAGCTGCTTCCAGCGCCATTTTTCGCGCCATGATTCCATTCATCAGCGCCTCGCTTTCCTTGCGGGCAAGCTCTGTGCTTATCTCCAGATAGAGGTCACGCGCGTTTTTATAAACCGGCGCACTGCGTATATCAGCCGATGATGGCTGTATAAAAAGCTGATCCAGAATTTTCATTGCTTTTTCATGAGAATTTGTAATCCGGTACAGAAGAGCCAATCCATAATAGGTGTTCGGATAGCTGGAATCAATCTTCAACGCTTTTTCGAAAAGCTCCCGCGCCTGGTCAATGTTTCCCATCTCCATGCGCAAAGCGGCAAAGTTATTGAGCAGAATGTTGTCATCAGGATTAATACTCAATCCCTTTTCGAAATAGAAAGCCGCCACTTCGAAAGCCCGTTCATGCTTCGTCGCGATATTGCCCAGAAGTACGAATGACCAGACATTGGTCGGATCAATCTTGATACATTCATGCAACAGTTCTTTCGCCTTCGGAAGATTGCCTTCCTCAAGGTGGGCCATCGCTAAATTACGCCGGGCATCTATATGCTGGGGAACTACTGCAATGACTTTTTCAAAGTATTTGATCGCTTTATCATAAGACCCCTGTTGCGCATCCCGGACACCTTTATGGAATAATTTCTCAGCTTCGCTGATTTTTTCGGCACGCTGTTCCTGCAGCTTGATGAAGGCAATGCCGTTTTGGATGGAAACATCAACGGCAGAGGACAGAAAGCCGTAAGATTTCTTGATCAGTTCGATGGCATCTTGTTCCGAAATGATAGAGAGATCAACCGGCTTTGCCGGATCAAGGATAATGTGCTTTAAGGGGATCGTAATAATGAACATACTGATAAACTGTTCCTTCCAATTTCGGATTGGACGATACAATGAACAATCTTTTGTGTCAAATAAATAAAGACGTTAAGATATAGACGAGATAACTCTTTTGGCATAATTTGTAAATAATAAAAAATGTTAATCCTTTCGTAGATTTGGGCTGGTTGTTTTGTTGTCTATTAAAAGCACTTATGATCTTTAATAATTGATACAACATCTCTTGACTTTAAAAAAAAGCAGCTTATAATAGAATTATAAAGACGCTGCAATGCGAAAGGCTGGAATTATTTCTCTGCGATATGAAAGTAAGTTTAATCATTTCTCTGGGAGGTAAAAAGAAAAGCATTTCGAAAAATTTGCGGTGAACATCAACTGCCCGAAAGGACGGTAATTAAATAGGCTGACTACAGCCTAAGAATAAGCGAGCATTGCGGCGTTCTTTGATTTTTTATTGTGAGACTCAAATTTCAAAAACGAATTGTATTGAAATTTGCAAGTCGAACAATCCCGCTATAAGCGGAGGGTATAATAACCCTACCCTTGGGGTTCATACCCGTGATTCAAGTTCTTTGAAAGATAAGTAGTATAGGTATTATGCAGTCGAGATTCTGCGGTGCGCGTATTGAGTCTATATCTACTGGACGTTAACGATAAATAAATCACAGAGTCTTTGTGGTGATTATCACCCTTGAAAGACCAAGAATTTAAATGATAGACTCCAGTTAAAAGGCAAGACGGCATATGCGGATCTCGTTAGCCCCTCACAAGAAATGCGTTTCTTGGAGGGGCTTTTTAATGAGACCCAAGTTTCAGAAACAAGGTGTACTGAAACTTGTTGGATGAATTATCCTAGGAGCGCAGCGACGTAGGATTTGAGACTCAAAGATTACAAGTGTAACGCAGTAATATTTGTTGGTCGAATTATCCCCGAAGCGAAGCGGAGCGGGATTAATGACACCTTTATCCAAAATCGTAGCGCATTGGAATTGGTAAGTTGTAGTGAGACTTAAATTTCAAAAGCGAAGTGCATTGAAATTTTATAGTCGAACTATCCAATAGCCAAAGGCTATTGGAAACAATCCCCTGAGCGCAGCGAATGGGGATTAATGAGATGCACTTAAAAAAAGCGAAACGCCGTGGGATAATAAGTACAGAATTTAAAATCCTCCCTGACCCTCCTTTATAAAGGAGGGAACAGCAAGTTCAAAATTTAATGTTTTTCTTCCCCCTTAATAATTGAGGGGGATTTAACAAGTTACAAGTTTTAGAAATGTAGCGCACTGAAACTTGTTAGTCGAATTATCCCCTGAGCGAAGCGAATGGAGGCGATTCGCGGTCATATTTCCTCTTTTAAAAAAAATTAATCGTGCTATGCTGATATTTATTTTATCAGAAAAAGTGAAGTTTTGATTTTAATTGTTAGACGATACTGTTGGGAAATAAGATCATGAAAAAATGTCCTTTTTGTCAGCAACAGCTCTTGGATAAAGCTACTAAATGTCGTCACTGTGGTGAACTGCTGGACACAGTATCACCACTTCTACAAGAGGCTGATGTCAAACCTCTTCAAACGGGACAAAGTGACGGAGATTCTACTGATTGGCAAAAACCGATAGGGCGAATATTAAACGAGTATCGGACACATATCATATCAATTATTATCATTACCGGCCTTCTGCTCACAATTTTACAAAGTGTAATCTTCAACAAAAGAGTGGAAAAAGTAACAGCCATTGAACCCACGAAAGTTGAGGATCATGCTGCCCCGGCACTGGAAACCGCTGAAAAGTATGAACCTACCCCAACGCAGGAATTTGCCCCAACGCAGGAAACTATTTCGGCGCCAACCGCGACTATTAACTTGTATAATGATGCATTTACCCTGTGCTCCAGCGAAAAATGTACCGACCCCCAAAAGGCTATTGAATACCTGAACGAAGCCATTAAACTGAAACCGGATTTTGCCGAGGCCTACAACATCAGGGGTAATATTTACAACAGACTCGGGCAGTATCAGCGTGCCATTGAGGATTTGAACGAATCCATCCGCCTAAAACCTGATTTTGCCATGACATACAACAACAGGGGAGCTAATTACAATAACTTTGGACAGTATCCTCGTGCCATTGAGGACTTTAATGAAGCCATCCGCCTAAAACCTGATTATGCCATAGCCTACAGAAACAGGGGAAATGCTTATCTTAATAAGGGCGACAAAATCTCCGGATGCGGCGACTTGAGCAAAGCTTGCAACCTGGGAGAATGTAGGTTATACGAAGAAAAAAAACAAAAAGGTGATTGCATTTAGTTTCACAACGGACCGTCGTATTAACACAGCTTACCAAAGGAGGCTGTATGTCGAATATTAAGGCATATTTTTTTGACTATTTCGAGCAGATTGCGGTGCTGTTTATTCTGGCTGCCGTTATTGTTTTGAATTATTTTATTGCCGAAAAGCTCGCTCTTCTGAATCTGTTCTATCTCCCTGCAATTCTAGCCGGATTCATACTTGGGAAAAGAAAAGCCCTGCTTACCAGTATTTTCAGCGTCGCGGCGGTCACATTTTATGTGTTTCTGAACTATGATAATTTCAAGCAGGGTCAGTCAGTCGTCTCATTATATGCGAATATCATTTCATGGGGCAGTTTCCTCATCCTGTGCTCAATCATTGTTGGCTATCTGCATGAAGAAAAAGAAAAAAAAATAGTTCAGCTCAAAAGCGCCTATATGGGCATCCTGGAAATACTGTCAAAATACATCGAGTCTGCCGATAAATACACGCAGGGCCATTCCGTGCGTGTTTCGCATTATGCCACCGAAATAGCCGTGGCCATGAAGCTGATGCCTCAGGAAATTGAGAATATCAAAGTCGCAGCTCTGCTGCATGATATCGGCAAAGTCGATATCAGCACGGAACTTATCGGCAAAGCAGCTTCGCTCAGCCCCGATGAAAAAAACATCATGGCCAGCCATCCCGAGCGCGGAGCACAGATGCTTTCTTCCGTAGGAAGTGTGTTAAGCGACGCTATTCCGCTTGTCCGGGCACATCACCAGTATTTCGATCATGACGGGCAAAAAGGTTGTCCCTTAGGTGAAGTTCCCTTGGGAGCGCGTATTTTAGCAGTTGCTGACTCCTATGACGCCATGACTACCGATAGGCCCTATCGTTCGGGTATGCCCCCGTGGAAGGCTCTTGAGGAACTGGAGAGGTGCGCGGGCACGCAGTTCGACCCTGTGGTTGTAGCATGCTTCAAGGCCGTGCTTTTTCAGCGCAGCGGCACCCATCAGCTACTGTCGGGAGATGAAAAAGAGCTAGCCTTTGGGTAGTCATGACCGTATGCTCTCCTGTAGCGTACCCAGCTACGGCGAGTAATAAAAAAGAGGCGTTTTGGATCATCTACAAGTGCTGATGGCCGTTGCACTCAGGGGGCTTGAAGTAATTCTCCTATGGTGGGGAAGAATGAAAATTAAAACTGAATTATCAAGAAGAACCGGTTCAGTGCTACTCAATTTATTGAATGTTACGGTTGGTAAGCTGTACTTTCCAGGGTTATTATTTATTCAACATGAGAGCCGTAGTGTGGGATTTTAGGCAGTTATTAATCGTCTCATAATTGTCTTCACATGTAGTCATTCCGGCGAAAGCCGGAATCCAGATTTTACTTCACTGGTTCCCGGCTTTCGCCGGGAAGACGCCTGAAAGAGCAAGGATTTAGGTGTGAATACTATTTTGAGACCGTTAATAAGCTATGGTACAAGATGTTGTGATGCTGCTTTCCCTTCGGGAAACTGTAGAAAATACGTTTTACACCTCACCCCACCATGTTCGCCTGGCTCCCCGGCGTGGACACATCTGGACACCGGGAGTTCACAGTAAGGCTTTGATTGTTTCCTTTATTAAGCCCATCTTACTTCCTACATGCATTTTTACAACAGTACTATCTTTCCGGCTGCGGCTGCATAGTCTGCAACCGGCCCTTCCTGCATACAGGTAATTTCAAAACAGTAACTGCCCGGAGGCATTTCTTTGGGCGGCTTCACGATAAAATCATGACTTATGGTTTCATGTGGACTAAGCTCAAATACAATATCATCCGGGCTCATCCAGCGCGAAGGCGTGGTAAGCCCGCCTATGCGAGTACGCATTTTATCAAATCCTTGGTTCTGGACGGTCACGACAAGCCTGCCTGTTCCGTCACGCTCAATCTCTAAGCATGGCCGGTCAACCCAAATTTTGAGTCTCTGGCCGGTAACATCAATTCCGTTTGCCACGGGCCCAACCATGCTTATAATTCCCATGACCATAAGATTGGGGCCACAGATTTTATCGCGTATGGCCGGCTGCCAGTCTCGGTCAAAAGAAACATAGGCGCCGCTGTTATCCGGATCAAAACATTTATTTTCCAGCACATGCAGCGTTTCAGAAAGCTTTTGCTGAAAACGTTCAAACCCGGTCAGCCGGTACGCAACATTCAATGCCAGCAGGCAGTTCATCTGCGTTGACAGACGCTTCGATGTATCCACGGGCTCAAGCGTTTCACTCACTGTAGTATAAAACCCGCCGTAAGCGTCATCCCAGGCATGCTGAATGAGCAGATCCCCCAAATCAACTACGGTTTTTCCGAACGGATAGGCTTTTATGCTTACAGGATCGACATTCGGAGCAGGCCCCCGATATGCATATGCTGCAGGGTAAGTCCTGCCGGTATAAGCATGGCTGCCGCGGCGCGGCCCCCAGATAGAAGGGCCAAGATTATGGTAATGAAAATAGAGGGTAAGGGCAAGCTGCGCAAGCTGTTCCACATCCTTATCTCTGCTTGCGGGCGTCCAGTCTTTTCGAAAATGCGTGTAATATCCCCCATGAATTTTATCAGCAGCGCGCTCCGCAAGCAGTGCCCCGAAAAGTCCGGCCTTATTTTTGTGTACAGCGGAACGGGCGCCGTACGGAGAATCCATACCATCTTTCCACGATCCGTTGATATGCATCAGCATAGTGCTCTGCGTTGCAAGGTCTTTGGTGTCGCAGGCTGGTTTCCAGTCAGGGCAGTAGAGTGAATAAAATCCGCCATACTCCCGGTCCCAGGCACGATCGAGCGCAACATCTATAAAATCAAGAGCCTTAAGTAGAAAGGCATCATTTTTACTGACCTCATAAAGATGCATGAAAACTCCGAAAAGCTCGCCGGTTTCATGCAGGCTTTTCTCGGATTTTATGATTTTCCAATCTTTGTCCGCTGCGCGGAAATATCCGCCGTAGCGGCTGTCTTCAAAGCGGCCTGCTGCCTGGCTCACTGCCTTTTCAGCATCCAGTATGGTATCGTGATCATGGCTGAGCATGGCGCCAATAACGCTTACCCTTGCTGCGGTAAACTGTTCATCAGCATGCTTTTCCGTACTGGTAACCTTTGTCCAGTCCTCAGAAACGGCATGAAAAAGCCCGCCGTTTTCTTTGTCCTCAAAATAAGCGTTCAAAAAGCTCATGTGATCACCTTACAGCTATTGGTTTAATAATGACTGCTATTATTTAAGACACAGGTAAGGTTTCTCAGTACGGGTAAAATATCCAGATTCGCTCGTTTGAATAAAAGAGCACTGGATAACAATCTAAATTTTTTATCAGCGCTGTTAACAAGTAGTTCGGAAGTGCTGGTCCGGGATTGGATCCAAAGATAATTTCGGCCCGCCGGGTAGAAACCAGGCAACTTGTATCGGTTTTACCTGTGTCTACTATGATAGTGGCCATGCGAGCCATAATATCCATGGTAATACGAAAATTGTCAAGGCTAGAGAGGAGCAGTGAAGAGACAAAAAAGCTGCTTAAATTACTAGATGTAGTGGTTAGGAGATTTTTATAAAACTCAACATTAGCGTGATAGAGCTTTGACTGCAGTACAACGCCAAATTTTTCGCATAATGCTTATGGTAATATTGTCATTGCCCGATTAAATCAAAATCTTCTTGTGAAACTGTCAGTTAACATTCAGAATTTTACCAATTAGGAGAAAGGGCAAGCTGCCTGCATGGGCACCCAAGTAAAAAACCGCCATGCCGGTTAAAGCCGGCATGGCGGTTTTGTTTGATTGTCGACTGTATACGATTTCATCAAAAATGATTTTCCGCCGTTTCGAGTACTTTTTTGGCGTATCTCAGGGACGCTCCCCGATTTTGATTCAAAGCTCCGCTGTAATACACCTGCAGTCCGCCGATGAGCCCGTACTGCCTGATGTTCTGGCGCAGAATTTCAGCCCCGACTTCAATGTTTTTATAGGGGTTTTTCAGCTCACGAAGACCGTAGGGAGATTCGCCCGGCATTATTTGCATCAGCCCCATGGCGCCCTGCGGACTGATTGCATTATGCCGCGCACCCGACTCCACGACTATGAGGGCTGTTAAAAGATTATGCGGAACAACCTCATCGCTCACCTGCCAGATTTTGAGGGCATAGGACAGGGCCGTCAGCGGAGCAAGCTCGGGATTGGAATCGCTGAGCAGGGCGGTTGATTTTTTTATCTCGGGAAATATTTCCTGCCGCAGCTTTATTTCCATCTCGACGCGCCGCTTGAGCTCCTGAATCTCGACCTGGACGACCTTGAGCGTGTTGCGGTCATCAATTAACCTGAAGGTGTTCACACATATCATAATCGTATTGAAGCTCAATACTGCCAATATAAGGCCATACAAGAACTTGTTTTTTTGCATCTTTCAATCTCCTTTCTCTGGTCTAGAGGAGGATACAGTTGTCGGGTTGCATCATATCAATAATTACTGAACTATTGTTTATGTGAGATAAAAATTATTGTTTTATTGGGATATACGTAAAGTTTAGCATCAAGCGCCAGCAGGTCAAGCGGCATCGACTCAAAAGATCAGGTGATGTGAGAGCGAACGGTTTATTGTATTTAGCTATGCATATCCTCATGCGTATCCTCATCTTCAATGCCGGCCTGGGCCTTGAGGCTGCGTTCATCGGTCATCATTTGGCACTTGCCCTCAAACAGGACGCCTTCGGCGATGACCAGGCTGCCCGTGCGGATATCGCCGCGCAGTTTGCCCTTGGTGGTTATCTCAAGCCTGCTGCGGGCAATGATATTTCCGTTGACCTCGCCGCTCAGCACCACGGTATGGGCATAGATATCGGCATCAACCCTGGCCTTTTCACTGACCATGACATTGCCCTCGGTGACTATTTTGCCGCCCCGGATCGTGCCTTCAACACAAATGCTCTCCTGTGATTTTATGCTGCCTTCGATAATGGTGCCGTTGCCGATAAGGGTATCAAGCCGGTTCATATCCAAATCTTTTTTGAATAAAGCCATAGTCCTAACCTTCAGTAATTTCAGTAATAGTCATTTTTGTTCAGCCGTTTCAGCCGGCTGCTTCCTGCTCGTCCGATCGTCTTCACCGCCTGCCGTCTGAAGCCCCAGAAGCCTGCGAACCGCATCCCCATCTTTTTCTATAGCCTGTATTTTGCGTGAAACAGCTTCGAATTTGCTTTTTTCCACCTCAAGGGTCAGGCATCTCTTTTTTAACTCCAGATTTTCACTGTATTTCAAGGCGCCCCAGATGCCACTTCCCGCAAGCAGCAAAGAGAGGATGATCATGCAGGCTATAAAATTCCTGCTGACGGAAAATCTCCTGCGCCTGCCGCTGAGCGACGGGATGATCAGAACAATCAATTTTCCTTTCACGCTTCACGTTCCTATAAATTAAGCGCATGACAAATCCCTTTGGAAGCAGCAGGTGAAAGACAGGTTGCAACGAGAGCTTTCATGCGTGCCGTAACAGTAGTGGATCCGGGTCTTTAGTTCCCCGTTCCGGCTGAAGCAGATCTTAAAAAAGGTAAGCCATAGTGTCAACGAGATAAACTACATATAATTTTACATAAAAATTAGAAAAAGTTCAAGTAACTTTTTTGGTCTACCGCTTCAAGCTTGCCGGAATATCCGGCCGGCTCAGATCGGCAGCACCAGCGGAACAGGAGTGGTTTGTACTGCCGCCCGCATGCGCGCCGATGCCCCCGATAACGGCTTTTATTCATTGACGACCCCTTTGCCAGTCCCTGTGCCTTTATGGTGAATACTTTATTTTGACGTCGTATCAGGTTTTTTTAACCTGAACTCAGAATAATATTTTTGTAAACAGTCAGGACAGAGGCCCTGGCTCAACATGACACCTGTATGGTCTGTTATGTATTCTTCGAGCCTTTGCCACACTTCGCCGTCATCTCTGATCTTATGGCAGTGCATGCAAATCGGCAAAATCCCCTGAAGAGTTTTTATATGCGACATGGCGGCTTCAAGTTCAGTGACTCTTTTTGACAGGGCCTGCTGCAGCTCGACAACACGTGCGCCGACGCGCACGCGTGCTTTCAATTCATCAGGGTCAAAGTTTTTTCTTATGTAGTCGTTTGCGCCTGCTTCAAAACCTTCGACAATATCCTGTTTCTCGCTCCGTGCCGTGAGGAGAATAATATGTTTCAGGTGGCCGGATTCCGTGAGGCGTATACGCCGGCAGATTTCAATACCGCTCATCCCCGGCATCATCCAGTCAAGGATAAGCAGGTGCGGGGCATCAGCCTTCTGCAGACACTCCCATGCCCGGGTACCGTCTCCAACGGCAAGCACCTCATAGCCCCATTTTGCAAGATGCGTTTCAAGGACTTTGCGCGTGACCTCGTTGTCTTCTGCCAGCAGGATTTTCATGGTTTCTTCAACTCCCTTTAGGATATTCAACGTAAAGACAGCCGCGGAACAGTTGAAAAGGTATATATAAAATATATCCTAATTACCTGTACTGCGCAACTTGCCGCTAAAAACATTATTCCTGCGAGCCTATGCCGGATATTCAATAACAGGAATATATACAGCACCCAAAAAGGACTCCGGTCAAGCCGGAGTGACGGATTTTATTTCTACATGCCATCATGAAAAATAAAAGTTGCACAGTATAGCTACAGACTTCTGCAAGTTGAGGAGAGGGATTTTTCTGGCACGGGGCACCAACGCTTCACGTCTTCATTCGGGAATCCATGAAGAAGATTAGCAGGCGAAGGGGCGCGACTACAGTTAAACATAACCATCCCCGATACTGCTGATACCGTCATCGTTATTCCGGCTTGCCCGGAAATTTTTTTGTCGAGTTATTGATAAATGCATGGAGGCTCATTTGGTCGGTACCCACTAGAGCATGTAACTTTATTCTGTAGCTGTTTGCATCGGGGAGTTATTGGCTCATTCGCCCGTGCTATATTCTCGCAAGATACGCCAATGGTGGAAATAGGCCAATGGCTCTAACCGCACGGGCTGCTTCACCAAAAACTCCCCGGTGGCCATATGGCTACAGCATTTTGTTACATGCTCTAATATGAGAAATGAAGAACCCTTTTGGTTTTCTGGTTTCCGGTCTTTCTCCCTCGCCGCCGCGCGCGGGGGAGAGGGCCGGGGTGAGGTGCCCGGCTTTCGAATAGCTGATCGTTTATCGCTAGTTGTAGATTTTAAAATAGGAGACAACTGTCTCTGGGTTTTTTTTCTAAATTCCCCTAATCCCCCCCACTACTGCTTCTAGCGCGGCACGTCTCACTCCGGGGCTTCCCCTTTGTTGGTTTTATTGGAAATGTTCTGTCGCTGGCGCATTAAGAAATTGCCGCCCGAATCTCCAGTGGCCGGGGCCGGTGATGCTTCCCGTGCAACCCCCTCTTTATTGGTCGATTTAACCTCGCTGCTGCTTTTTTGAGTGGGCGGTTTCAGATTGGGGTCTGACCAGACTCCCAATGAATGTTTTTGGGCTAAGCTTACCGATAAATCATAGGGATGCTTTTTATTCTTCTCCTGTATCGGCCAGGCCAGCCCTTTTCGGGCAAGCTCCTGGTTAATGGGATCCTGCTTTTTATGAGAATAAACTTCCGCGGTTATTACATTATCTTTAGTCCTGATGACCGCAAGCCTGAGCTTCTGTTTTAAAGCAAGACTTTCGAGATACTGCTTTGCCTCGGCCCCGAATTTCTGTTGAGGCGCCGGGGCAACAATATATGCAAGTTTCACGGTAAACTGTTTTCCATTTGCAGTTACCAGGAGTGTGTCAGCGTCTACCACTTTGTCGCAGACTGCATCAATTTGCTCGGCAAAGGCCGGCCCGGCCAGAAGCATAATCCCTGCCATAAAGAAAAAATATTTTTTGAGCATTTGAACCTCCTTTTTAGTGTTTTTTCTTAGTGCCTTCAGACAACCATCACCATAGGCGATGTTTCTTGAAAAAGGCAACTTGAAACACTGCGTGATGTTGCCACCCTGCCCGCCACCGGCTCGAACCATCTCAAGCCGCTTATTTGTAAATACCTTCAAAGTGGGGTTGCGGTCAAGGACTCCATTGAGATTTTCGGTTGTATTGTAATAAATCTGAATGGGTTTACGGTTGTTTTAATTTTGGGTAACCAGGCTATAACGTACGCAAGAACCCGGCGCTGACCCTTGCTTTCAATAAGCTGTGCCGACGGTTGAAAAAAAATAACGCCATCATCCAAATTGCCAGGAAACTTCTCAACTGCATACGTTTTGTTTTAAACAACCGACAGCCCTATGTTGTGGCTATCGTTGAATAACTGAAACCCAAAAACAAAGGACAAGGACAATCACATAATATTTTTTTCCGTGGGCAGCGCTACGTCACCCCTGCAGCGGATTTAATGCCGTCTGCTCTTCACCAGACTGCGAGCCCAAACCTTTAAAACATGATACGGATAATGTAGCGGCTCTTGCCTTTGGCTGGCCTGTCTGCTTATAGGAGATTGTTTTAGGGATTGTTCCTTGCATATATGTTATGTAATCTTTATTAGCCATGAAAAAAAAATCATTCTCGGTGCCCCTTGACTTTTAACATAGGGGGGGGCGACTTTTAGTTTATTTTCTGACTCTTTCACGACTATCCATATATCTTTTGAGAGCATCCTTAGAAGTAAGCCAATTGCGTCCCTCTTTGTGCGCTTCCAGTTTTCCACTGCGAGCCAGAAGATTAAGATATTTTTCTGTAAATTTTGAATCCCTAGCCAAATCAGCAAGAGAAATATATTTCTCCTTGCCCTTTTTGCTTGGCAGTAGAATTTTCAAATAGATATCAAGCGTTCTTTCCACTGCCCGAGCAATGAAATTTACGAATGGAACATAATTCCCTTTATCTACCAGGGATAAAGTTTGATAATATTTTTTACGATCATTTTTCAATACAATGACCAAGGGAAAACCTGCTTGCATTAAAATAATATTCATGGCCAAACGCGAAGTCCTACCATTGCCATCAAAAAAAGGATGAATAAAAACTAAATTATGATGCAGTATGCTGGCAAGCTCGATCGGATGAATTTTTTTCTTATTCTCACCCACCCACGTAATAAGATTGCGCATCAGTTTTGAAATTTCCAGGGCTTCGGGTGGTTTATGATCGGCCAAGCCAATAATTACGGAGCTGTTTCGATATCTTCCAGCCCACTGCCTGTCAATATTTTGCTGGACAATTTGATTAAGCGAGCGGATTAAATTTTCGGAAAAGGTGTTTTTTTTGTCCTTTTCCACTAAGTCATAAAGATATTCCAAGGCTTCTTGATGGTTTTTAGCTTCAAGATGATCTTTGAGTGGCTTACCTTTAATGGTTAGGCCCTCATTGATTACCAAATATGTTTCTTTGAGCGTCAAGCTGTTGCCCTCAATAGCATTTGAATTGTACGTCATCTCTATTGCAAATTGCTCTTGGAGCTTTTTGACGGCACTTACTGGAAGCGGACGCAAAGAATTGAGCAAGGCTAGTTTTCCATCAATTCTTTTTTGAATTTTCTTGTCTAAATACTGCATGTTTTTTTCTATTTGCTTAATATGGTTTAGCTTTATATTGACATTATACCATATTAAGGAAACGGTCAATGCAATTTGAAAAAGCTCGAAGTCGCATTATCCCCATACAAAAAAAGCTACTAATAAGCCTTGTTTCATCCATGTCCAAAATGGCAGTGGGTGATGCCAGTAAATGGCTTGCCGCCATGTGCTCCCATATCACCAACCGGTGCGATGATATGGTTGGGTATTATAGCTATTACAGTAATATCAGCCGAGTTGACCGGAAAAGAAAAAATTGGCCCAGTCGGTTCTGCCCATATCTTGCGACAAACTTTGTATTGACACACAACCGCCCCCATTTTATAGTCTGCCATCCCAAAGCGAGTTCCTGTCAGTTTATCAGTTTTATCAGTAGCAGTTCCTATCAGTTGACCGGGCAGTTTATAGAGGAGACCGACATATGACCGATCAGGAAAAAAAGGAAATCCAGAACGAAATTGTCGATTGTCTTTCATCTGAAAAAGAAATACGTAAAATAGTTGTCTTCGGCTCCTTTGTTCGCTCTATTGACCCACATGATGTCGACATAGCCATATTTCAGGAGAGCAGCGAGGACTATTTGCCCCTGGCATTGAAATACAGAAAAAAAACCCGCGGCATAGCACGAAAAATTCCTCTTGATATTTTTCCCTTAAAAAAGGGAGGGTCACCAAGCCCGTTTCTTTCTGAATTATCGGAAGGGATTACAATTTATGAACGATGAAACAAGCGTGTGGCTTGGCTATGCCGAGGAGAATATCAATGCCGCACGGGTGCTGCTTAATGAAAATCTTTTAAACTCCTGCCTTCAAAATGCACAGCAGGCTGCGGAAAAAGCCCTAAAAGCCTTTTTGATTGAAAAAAATGCACCATTGAAAAAGACTCATAGCATTCAGGAGCTTGTAAGAATTCTTAACAGTCCGGACAATTTAATTGAAATTACTGATGACGAAATTGATCTGCTGGACTCTGTTTATCTCCCATCAAAATATCCGCTTGGTTCTGCCCTTCCCCATTTTGAGCCAACAGCTGAGATATGTCTGCAATGCCTTGACGTAGCTGAGCGCATATTGAAGTCAGTAAAAAGTTTTTATCAAAAATCCGCAGCGCCCGAGGACGGTTGAGTCCCTGTCAAAGGCCTCGGTTTAACTTTATGCAGCTGCTCTCGAAAAAAAGTTTGCAGGGTGCGCACTGCGCACCGATTTTTCAGCTTCTGTAAATCTATCAAGCCGTGGGCATTTGCGTGGGCCTGTAGAGCATTAATTTAAAACAGGGGCGAAAAGACAAAATAGGGAAGTGTCAATAATTAGCCACTGTTCGAGACAGGAATCGAGGATGCCCAGAAATAAACGTAAACTTAGTACTGCCGAAAAGGCCCGGAATCAACAGCGGCGTGAAAAATTTATGATTGTATTTGTCAATGGCAAGCAGAAACGAGTTCAACGCCCACCCACCATTGATGGAATGGATGTGGATGAGTTTATTAGAAGGAATGCCGATCCTATCTGGTTACATCAGAACGAAATGTGGGAGTTTATGAGCTCAGAGTCGGAAAATGACGCTGGCAGCGATGCGAACAATGATATACCATTTTAAATTTAACCGGTCCGAACGGCGGTGTCAGGCAACATCGAGGTAGCAAGATACTTTGTTGTTTCAACATCGGCTGTTGCCCTCATGTTGAAACGAGCCAAGTAAGAGAAAGTATACTTTGTCAACAATGTCCCCTAATTGGTCGGGATCAACGCCGGTCATATGTTGGGGTTATTGAATTCTAAGAAGGAGTGAGCAATGAATTTAATAAAATATTTAAAGGAAAAATTTACAAAAACCACCATGCCACCTGAAATTGTGATGTCTGGCGGAGTGTCAACCACACAAATACACGAGGTTATAAAAAGTGGCAAAACATTGTCGCTGTCTATTATATTGGGTAAAAATTACAGCGCGTTGGCTCAAGACCTGGTAGGCTATGTTGCTATTAATACATATTTCGATAGTGCGTTAAAAAAAGGCAATTAAAATTAACTATTATTGTTGAGGGCGAATCTAAGGAATGTTTAAAAGACTTCGCATCAGGTTTACCTAGTGCTTATAAACAAATTCATGATCCAAAAAGAGAGCGGAATATTTATGCTGCGGCGAATTCTATACTCCAAAATCTCCGGAATTCTTAGTTGCTGTTGCCAGACCGGTTTTAAAGGTAGTGATTGCCAAAGAAAAAAATACGGGACGTCCATGAACAAATCAATAACTAGTCTTGCGGTTGAAGATTTTCTCTCCAATCGCTTTGCAGCAGACTGCCCGCCGCACCGCAAGATGTTTAATCTCGCCGCATATTTTTTGCCCAGCCACCCTGCCTATATCTTGCGCCGACATTCATTTTGACACACAAACGCCATCATTTTATAGTCTGCCCATCCCCAAGCGAGTTCCTATCAATTCAATACTGGCTACCTTGCTTGCTGCTTGTCGTTAATCCGGGCTGATCGATCTGTCAGGCTATGTAAAGCGCCAACCTCACGAACCTCGTTCATCAGGTCTGGATGTCGTTCCACCAGTTTGAGAAGTTTGACCAGCGGCGCGGGAGGTTGTGTTTTGCCTCGTTCATAGCGCGAAAACGCCAATTTGCCGACGCCGAAAATGTTCGCTAGTTCAGCCTGTGTAAGTTTTAGATTTTTTCGGATACGCCTAATATCCGAGCTTAGATCGCCTTTCGCGGTCCTGAGCAATGCTGCCTGTGCTTCCGCATAGCGTCGATAGCTTTCGGCATCCCATACACCCTCATCGCATTTGGGACAGAACTCGCCTTTCATGCCATGAAGCGTCAACGATTGACCGCCGAAGGATAATTTTTCATCCTGAGTCCTTTTCACCATTTCTGCTTGATCACAGCTTGGACATTTCATTGCACTACCTCACTTTGCCTTAAACTGTATTACCGGCGGTCGCCCATCGGTGAAATCCGTAATTTTGATATAAACCAGGATACCATCCCGGGTCATACCATGATAAACATCCTGCCATACTTGATGGTCTTTATGCGTGGTCATTGTCTTGTAAAAATCACGTCTCGAAAGGGCGAGTACGACCTGTCTCATGTCTTGTTCCATCAAGCCCAATTCGAGCCCACCACGAAGTGCGGTTATTGTAAATGGTTGACTCTCCGGATCAGTAACCGTTTGTTGCACTTTTGAAAGATTGTAATGGGGTGTACGTTTCTCCATTGCCTATCCATTGCCTATAAAATAGCCGATATGATAAATTTAGTCAATTTGATAATATGGTTGTCTCGAAAGCTGAAGTAAAATAACCTTTTATATTTTCCGATTTTGTGGGGATACCAGCGAGTTACAGCGCCACAGAATAAAGAGGTTGGTGGAGGGCCATGCTTCGTCGTGGCCGTATGAAAATGCAATATAAAATATAACCGTTTTTGCTCACGGCATTTTGTAGATACCGGACAAAGTCTTTTTTCTTCTCCAAAAGTTTTGAGAGCAAGCCTTCTTGCCGCAGGCCAATTCATCTTGACGATATCGCCATTAAATTATACCATCACGACATTTTAATTTCTAAAACGTCCTCCAGTGAAAGGCATAAAAAAACGTGAGAACCTTAAAAGACATACTCTCCCACCTTACCTACCGCAAGGCATGCGAACTGCTCGGACGGGAAGGTGAAAAGCTCCTGAGAAAAGGCGGGGCCTTTGATATGATAGATATTGAAAATGATCTGGTGCTTACTGACGCCATGCTGAGGCTGAACCTTGGGCCGTCCCGCGTCAGCATAAGCCTTGATCCGGCAAAAAAAGACCGCCTGAAATTACAGTGCAGCGCCTGCTCTGAGCCGTGTGCGCATATTGGGGCCGCGCTGTCGCTGGTGCTTGAGGAAAAGATGTTGCTTGGCCTGTCGGCGCCGCCGCCGGAGCGTGCGCCGGTTGAGAGCCTGAGCGAGGAAGAGCTCGTGGCTCGGGCGTTTGAGGAACGCCGGGAGCGCGCACAAACAGAAAAAATGAAGATTACCTCCACCGACAGTTCACAGCTGTGGACGGATTATATTGTTTCATCCCGCATGTCCGGCAAAACCTACCGGGTCGCCCTTCGGGGTTGGGAGCGCGGCGAGTCATACTGCACCTGCCCCGACTTCCGGATAAACACCCTTGGAACCTGCAAGCATATTCTGCATACAATTAACAAAGTGAAACAAAAATTTCCCAAAGCTGTTCAGCAAAAGCCGAATGTAATCCGAGATTTGGCAGTGTATGTGCGCTACGCAAACGAGCAGGAGCTGCGGCTGCTTGTACCGGAAAAACTTTCAGCCGAAGCAGCAAGACTCATTGCGCCATTTAAAAACAAACCGATAGCTGATGCAAGAAAGCTGCTGAACGCCATACGCAGTCTTGAAAAGCTGGGTAGTGATGTGTTGATTTATCCGGACGCTGAAGCATATATAAATACTGTTTTATATGGTGAGCGGATCAGGGAAAAGGTTGCAGCCATTAGAAAAGACCCTGCACGGCATCCGCTGCGGACAACGCTTCTTAAGGCGGAGCTTTTGCCCTATCAGCTTGACGGCATTGCTTTTGCCGTGGGAGCGGGCAGGGCGGTGCTTGCCGATGACATGGGCCTTGGCAAAACAATACAGGGCATCGGAGTTGCCGAGCTTCTGGCGCAGGATACCGATATAAAAAAGGTGCTGGTGGTCTGCCCGACATCGCTTAAATCCCAGTGGCGTCTTGAAATTAATCGGTTTTCCAACAGAGACTGCCGGATTGTGCTGGGCAGCGCGAGCCAGCGTGCAGCGCAGTATGCTGAAAACCGTTTTTTCACAATCTGCAATTACGAACAGGTGCTGCGGGACATCACGGTCATTGAGCCGGTCGCCTGGGATCTTATTATACTTGATGAAGGGCAGCGGATTAAAAACTGGGAGTCAAAGACAAGCAGAACCATTAAAGCCCTGAAGTCGCCTTTTGCCCTGGTGCTGTCCGGGACGCCGCTTGAAAACCGCCTTGCCGAGCTTTTTTCCGTAGTGGAATTCATCGACTACCGCAGGCTCGGCCCTGCATTTCGTTTCTACAATCGTTACAGGGTGACCGACGATCTGGGCAAGGTTCTGGGGTATAAAAATCTCGATGAGCTGCGCTCGCAGCTCAAGCCGGTGCTTCTACGCAGAACCCGCAAGCAGGTCATGAAGGAGCTGCCGCCGCGCACAACCGAGATTAGAAGAATTCCTCCCACCGAAGAGCAGCTCGCCATCCATGACGGTCAGCGCCAGATCATAAGTAAAATCGTCCGTAAAAAGTACTTTACCGAGATGGATTTTCTCAGGCTCCAAAAGGCGTTGCTTCTCTGCAGGATGAGTGCCAACAGCACCTATCTTGTGGATAAAAAACATCCCGGCTATTCAACCAAGCTTGAGGAGCTTGACTCGCTGCTGGACGAGCTTGGCGCTGAGGAAGATCGCAAAATAGTTCTGTTTTCCGAATGGACGACCATGCTCAATCTGATTGAGCCGCTGCTGCACAAGCGCAAGCTTAAGTTTGTCCGGCTTGACGGATCAGTGCCGCAAAAAAAGCGGCAGGGGCTGATACATACTTTTCAGACAGACTCATCCTGCAAGCTGTTTATCACCACCAATGCAGGCTCAACAGGGCTTAATCTCCAGGCAGCAAACACGGTTATTAATGTTGATTTACCGTGGAATCCTGCCGTGCTTGAACAGCGTATTGCCCGCGCTCACCGTATGGGGCAGAAGCGACCGGTGCAGGTGTTTTTGCTGGTTACGGAAAATACGCTTGAGGAAAACCTGCTGACAACCCTTGCCGCAAAGCAGGAGCTTGCCCTTGCGGCCCTTGATCCCGATTCGGTAACAAACGAGGTTGCCCTTGCGGGAGGCATTGAGGAGATGAAAAGGCGGCTTGAGATGCTGCTCGGCGCACAGCCTGAGGCGCCGCCGGATGCAAGCATGATGGCGCAGGCGGAAAAAGAGGCTGCGGAGCTTGCGCACAAGAAGCGTGTGGCAGAGTCCGGCGGCCTGCTTATCAGCGCGGCATTCTCCTTTATCGGCGAGCTTTTTTCCGGGAAAGCGGAAACCGAAAAGGAGGCCCAGCTTGCCGGCGTATTTAAAAATCAGTTCAGCCAGTGCCTTGAAAAGGCGGACGACGGCTCTTTGCGTTTCAGCATAATGCTTCCCGGCCAGGAAGCGCTCGACAACATTGCCCGCACCCTTGCCCGGCTTGCCGCGCAGGGCGACACACCATAAAGGTGACTCAGCATTTTTATGAAATACAAGGATGCCGACCTGCACAATAGCAGTTATAAGTAAGAATCTACATTCTGAAATCGCATAGCTGCAAACCGCACGGGCGTCAGGGCTCAAGCTCAGGCATGCTGCCGGCGGGAGGGGGCTGCGTAGTTTTAGAAGCATGCAGCAACCGGCCGATATAGAAAGTGCCGATAATGCCCAGTACCGCTGAAAAGTAAAACACTTCAGCAATGCCGAAGCCGTCATGAATAAGGCCGCTCACCAGCGGCCCGCCCCCAGGCCCAGGCTCATGGCAACATTGAAAAGGGCGATGAGGGACCCCATGCCGTATTATTAGTCCTTTTTTTCTGGGGGAGTAGTAGAACAATAACAAAAGAGGCCAGCTGGCCTCTTTTGTTATTCAGGACATTTTCAAGATACATCAGTTCCCGGTAAAGATATATTTAAAGCGGGGCTGTGCGGATACGGTTGAATATAAAGTTTCTTCAGCCGCAGTATCAACCGATGCTAGCGCATAGGTGTAGGTATGCCAATTTTTCAGGCCTGTATCCGTGAACGTATAGGTGCCGCCCGCGGCACCCTGTGAAGCAATGAGGGTGGGGTTGATCTTCACAAATTCAGAGCCCTTTTCAGACCGGTAAACATTGAAGCCGGTTACGTCGGATGCTTCGCTTGTCGTGGTCCAGTCAAGAGTTACGCTTCTGTTTCCGGGCTTTGCAGTAAGGGATGAAAAGGCAATGCTGCCTGTCCATCGCTGATAGCTTCTGAATCCGTCTGCTTTGAAATCCGAGTTGGTGATAGTGACCTTACTCATGGTGATTTTCGTGATTTCCATCATTGATGCAAGCAGGGTCCTCACTGCCGGCAGGGGGATTCCGCCCAGCATGGCCTGGTAGGATTCATAGGGAATATAGTTTACCAGAATTGTATCGAACTCAGGATCTGTACCGGGGATGACTTTTGCTGTGCCGTTCATCTGAATGCCGCGGTAGTTGGCGAAGCTTTCAAAATGTCCCTCATTCCAACTCATGCACACATTGGGGTTTGTTTTTATCTGAATAAGTTTTTCAGTGTTTTTCTCGTGCATGCCGTAGAAGGTCATGGTGTCTTTATCGAAAGCCCATTCAGCGTTTGTGGTGACCGGAACATTGTTGTAGCTTGTGCCAAGCACATACAGTTTAAAGGCTTTTTTTTCGCCCAGCAGGTCGCCAATTTTGGCCTTTATAGCATCATTTGCCATCATGCCTGCTCCTGCCGCATAGGTGCTCCATTTGCCGGCGACATAGGTGTCTGTTGCCGTTGTGTAGGCATCCACAGCACTTTTTTCCGCTGCACAAACGGTTGTCGCAGCCAACATCATGGCGCAGATGCATGCCGCCGCAAACAGTTTCTCAATCGTTTTCTTCATGCGGTTCCTCCTTTAGTGTGGTTTGTTTGGTGGTCTCAAGGCAGAAGCTTTTTTCTCAAAAAGCTGTTCCCTTCCCGTAATGCTGCATCATCGTTTGTGCAGTTCGTGCAACTAATATTTACCGGCAGTTTAACGTGGCGAACGGCAATATCGGATAATTAAAATTTCAATAACCGAAAATTAATAAAGCATAATATGTGCCGAAAATGAGTATTGTAGTAAAAGTATAAAAGCAAGTTAATTTAGATGGTTAGTTTGTTGTCGGGCATAAAAAAGCAACTGCACTACACTGTAGTGCATGCATGGTTGTGCAAAAATGCACAAGGTGTGCAATTTTGCACAATTGACAGAGGTGCATATTCCACCCCCCGGCAGAACAGGAGTCATAAAAAAGGCCGTATGCACAAATGCATCCGGCCCTGCTGATGGTTGCCGCTCAAGGGGGCTACATAAAAATTTTCACTACGGGAATAAATGACTCCAGAACTTTATGCGCGAAGGCTTTTAGTTTCGGGTGGCTCTCAAGGGCTGTATTGACTGACTCGGCATTGTCGTAATACATGCGGATGAATTTTGTGCCCAGTGCGCTTTGTGCCAGTACGGTATTGCGGAACCGGCGCAGGATTTCCAGGCGAGGGTCTTCTTCTCCCAGCACTTTGGCTGCCGGGCAGGCGCCCGTGCAGTCGGTATGGCAGGATGAGCACGCCGGACCGGCAATTGTAATTCCAATTCCTGAAACAGACAGAGTTGTGCCGTGGCATGATGCGCAGTTTTTCATGAGCTTGACATGCTTTTTTACCAGACCGCATTTGCCGGGATAGGCGATCGGGTGGCAGGCAGCGCATTTGGCCGGCACAACATCCCGTGCGCCCGCAGGATCTACATGACAGCTCGTGCAGGCGGTATGGCTGGCGACTTCATGAAGCGTGGCTTTGACATGACATGTGGTGCACCCCTCGTTAACATTGCTGTAGGCTAAAGCATTTGAGACTTGTAGAAACAAAGCGCATGCCAGGATTCCGGCGGCTATCAGGAATTTTTTCAATGGACTATCCTTTCTAGTAAAATTATATGTTTTTACGGCTCCAGCTCCGAAATGTCGGGGCCCGCGGGCGAAACCTTTGACCGTGAGCCATGCAGCAGCCGCCCGATCAAGAAAGTTCCGATGATTCCAAAAACAGCTGAGAAATAAAATACTGCGCCAGTTCCGAACGTGTCATGCACAAGGCCACACACCAGCGGTCCGCCGCCAAGCCCCAGGCTCATGGCAACATTGAAAAGGGCGATGAGAGAGCCCATGCCGTATTTTTTGCCTTCCTCCACAATGAGGGCTGTTGCCGCGGGCAGCGGGATAGCTGCAAGCACGCCGGAGAGAATGCTTATGGCCAACAGCAGCCAAAAAGTGGGCGCCAGCGGGAACAGGGCAACCGTGCAGGCGTAAAGCAGGTTGCCCGCCAGGAGCAGGGTTTTGCGATTGAAGCGGTCGGCAAGCCTGCCGCAGGGGTACTGCAGAAACGAGGTGACCAGCACGGTGGTTGACACTGCCATGCCTATTTGGAATCCATTCAGCCCAAGCATGGTGCTTCCCATGATGGGCAAAAACGTCATGACCGAGCCGCGCAGGAAGGCATTGATGAAACGGAACCAGAGTATGCCCTGCACCTGCCGCAGCTTCAAAAGCGCACGATAGGAAAGCGGCTCGGCTTTTTTTATGATGATTTCGCTTTTTGTGGCCGGCAGGAAAATGACCACAAGCAGGAATGAAACCGCGCACAGCAAGCCCATAAGCATGAAGTCGGCATCAAGGCCGAACAGGTCATTGACGGTGCCGCCGATGAAGGGGCCAAATCCCATGCCGCAAAAAATGGCGACGTTGAACTGGCCCATATAGCTGCCCACCCGTTCGGGCGGAGAGATTTCGCCCACATAGGCTTGCGCGATGGGCACGATCATGGCAGAGCAGAATCCCTGCAGGATGCGGACGCAGAAGAGCGTGGTATAGTCGTTGGCGAAAATGAAGCCGAGGCAGGAAAGCCCGTAGAGGAGCAGGCCCGTGGATATAAAAGTTTTGCGGCCGGTCTTGTCGGACAGCCTTCCGACAAAAGGCATGAAGACCGAGCGAGAGATGGCAAAGCCGGCGAATATTGCCCCAACCCAGACGCCGCTGGCGCCAAGGGTTTTGGCGTACAGGGGCAGCACGGGCACGATAATCCCCAACCCCAGCATTGACACAAAAATGGCAAATGCCAGAACAGAGAATATTCTCAAACGCAGGGCGGCATCCATATTATTTGTACAGGCGCTGCCGCGCAGCTTCAAACATGATAACTGCGCCGGCAGTCGACGCATTAAGGGATTCAAATCCGGCCTGCATCGGAATCGAGACGCTGAAGTCGCATTTCTTTTCAACCAGGGGCCGCATGCCTTTGCCCTCGCTGCCGATAACAAGCGCGACGGGCATGGTGAAATCAAACCGGTAAATCGTCGTAGCGGCGCGGGGGGACGTACCGACCGTCCAGATCCCGTCTTTTTTCAGCTGATCAAGTGTCGCCGCGATATTGGTGACCCGGCACAGGGGCAGGTGCTCGACAGCTCCGGCGGATGCTTTGCCGACCGTACCGGTAAGGCCGACTGCCCTGTCCTTCGGGAAAATGGCGGCATCGACGCCCGCGCACACAGCGCTGCGCAGGAGGGCACCGAAATTATGAGGGTCCTGAATGGAGTCAAGAATAAGGAGTAGGGGCGGCGTGCCGGACTCCCTGCATCCCGCCAGCACGGTTTCAAGGTCGGCAAGCGGATACGGCTCAGCCTCGGCGGCAATGCCCTGATGCTGCTCGGAGCCTGCATACCGGGCAAGCTCATGGAGCTGCGTATACTCGATTTTTATGCGGGACTGCTGCGCCAGGCCGAGAATATCGCGCAGGCCGCTTTCGTCGCGCTGCCGCGCAAGGATAAGGCGGTGCACGGCCCGGGGGCGCTTTTTGAGGGCCTCAAGCACTGGATGGATACCGTAGATGAAGAATGACATAATCTAAAGAGCCGGCTTTCTAAAGTTAGAGATAGTGTTAATGAAAAAACCTGTAGGAGCGGCTTCAGACGCGACTGGGGAAGCAAGGGGGGTCGCGGCTGAAGCCGCTCCTACAAAAACAGCAGAAATGTCACTGTTGCAGCGCTGCCGCTATTTCTCCGGCAATGCCCCTGGCCGCGGCCAGGGGATCTGCGGCATGGGTTATGGGCCTGCCGACCACGATGAAATCAGCTCCGGCCTCGACAGCCTCGCCGGGCGTCATGGCCCGCTTCTGATCGTTTGCGTCTGCGCCGGCCGGCCTGATGCCGGGCGTCACAACCAGAAATTCAGGGCCGCAGGCCTTTTTAATAAGGCCGATTTCGCGGGGCGATGCCACCACGCCGCTCATGCCCGCATCACGGGCAAGCAGTGCCAGTCGCACCACAAGCTCGTCAACGGGAAGTGTGATGCCCAAAGGCTTTAGGTCACCTGCGCCCATGCTGGTCAGAACGGTAACGGCAATCATGAGCGGCTGCGCTCCGGAAAGCTGCCGGACAGCCTGCACCGATTCCCGCATCATGGCAGCGCCGCCCAGGGCATGCATGTTGAACATGAAAACGCCAAGACGCGCCGCCTCAACAGATGCCTTGGCAACGGTGGTTGGAATGTCGTGAAACTTGAGATCAAGAAATATTTTGCCCCCTCGCTCGTGAATACGCCGCACGGCATCGGGCCCGGCAGCGGTAAACAGCTGCTTGCCGATTTTGAAGGCGCCAACATCGGCATGCAGGATTTCCACAAGCCTGAGCGCTTCGGCCATGGTCTCGACATCAAGGGCGACGATAATTTTATTCTGTGCGGTTGTCGTCTTCATGCAGCAGTCCTTCAATGATACCATGATTATGCCTGCAGCGCTCGGCCGTGATGATCGCCATGAGCTGCCCCACGGCATCCTCAAAGCTGTCATTTATAATTACGTATTTATACCAGGCCATGCTGGTCATTTCCTGCTTTGCCCGCGTGAGCCTGCGCTTGAGCGATGCTTCGTCCTCCGTGCCGCGTCCGGTCAGGCGGCGGCGCAGCTCTGCAAGTGATGGCGGCAGGATCAGAATGGCTGCTACCACATCGCCATAGGCGTCGGTTAGCTGGCGGCCGCCCTGTTCATCAATATCAAACAGCAGGTCAAACCCCTCGGCGAAAGCCTGCTCAATGGTATGGCGCGCCGTGCCGTAGCGGTTGCCGTAAATTTCCGTCCACTCGGCAATGCTGCCCTGATGCAGCAGGCCGTTAAATTCATCAAGAGAAACGTAGTAGTAATTTTTGCCCTGCTCCTCGCCGGGCCGCATGGCGCGCGTGGTATGGGAAACCGAAAAGCGAATGTTCTGCAGCCGCTTCACCGCCTCGATGCATAGCGAAGTCTTGCCCGCGCCAGACGGGGCTGAAACGACGAAGAGAAGATGCTGGTGAGGGGTGGACATGCTTATCTAAAGTCCTTAAAAAAAGAATCCAGAATTCAGGATCCGGAATTCAGCTGTAATCATGAAATTTTATATTTGATACCCCTTACCCCGACCCTCTCCCACAAGGGGAGAGGGAGGTTGCATTCCCCCCCCCTCCCTTGATGGAAGGGGATGAAGGGGAGGGTGCCTGATAGATTATTTTAATTATTAAATTCGAGCAGTCATCAGAATTCAGGAGAAAAAAAATTATAAATGTTTCAATTATGATGGTCCCGTAAAAAGTCAAAAAAGTGGTCATTGCGAACGAAGTGAAGCAATCTCTGCGTGTGTATGCACTTGAAAAACCGAGATTGCCGCGTCGCTCCGCTCCTCGCAATGACACCTGCTGGGACTTTTTACGAAACCATCAATTATAAGGCTATGATTTTATTCTGACCTCTGACTTCTGACTTCTGACTTCTATCATTTCTCCCTACATTATGTTCTGCACCTGCTCGCGGATTTTTTCAAGCTCGTTTTTTGCCGCGACGACCTTCATGGCAATGTCGGCGTCAGATGCCTTGGAGCCGATGGTATTGATTTCGCGGTTGAGCTCCTGCAGAAGAAAATCAAGCTTTTTGCCAACGGCCTCTGAAGCGGCAAGCCAGCTTTTGAACTGATTGATATGGCTCTTGGCGCGCACGAGCTCTTCGGTAATATCGCTGCGGTCAGCCATCAGGGCTATTTCCTGCACCATGCGCTGCTCATCAAGGGTTACGTTCTCGCAGAGCTGGCCGACGCGATCCTTGAGCGCTTGCTGCCGCGCTGCCAGTGCTTCAGGGAATCGTAGCGTAATGTCATCAAGCAGCCCGGTGATAAACTCGATCCTGCCGGTAAGGTCTGCGGTAATTGCCGCGCCTTCGGTATCCTGCATCTGCCGAAGCTGAACAAGTGCCTGTTCGATCACGGGCTGTATGAAAGCCCACAAAAGCTGCACATCCTGCTGCATATCAGGCTCTTTCAGAAAAAGGTCCCGGAAGGGCAGCATGCAGGATATGTCGAGCTCGCCCGGAATGCCCGCATCGGTCTGTATCTGGCGTAGCTGATTGAACAGCTGCTTTGCTTTTCCGGCATCGACCTGCACCTCGACATCGCCGTTATTCTGCGAGGAATACTGCAGGTTCACATCAACTTTTCCCCGGGAGGTGTGAGCTGAAATGAGCTTACGGATATCATTTTCAAGGGGATACAGAATTTTCGGTAGCCGGAGCGATATGTCAAGAAAGCGGTGGTTGACCGACCGCGTTTCCGCGCTGAGTTTTCGCGTGTCATCCGCCTGTTCGCTGCGGCCGTAGCCGGTCATGCTTCGAAGCATGGTGTGTCTCCAAATATAGGTTTATTGCAGGGGCGTATGGCCATGCGCGCCTACTTCTTTAATTGATGATAATAGGCGTCCCGCAAACTGTTTAAAAGTCCGATCAGCTCAGGTGTGCGATAATCGGGAAATGTCCAGGCAAGCGCGGTAAAGGTGCCGCCTTTATACAGCAGTGTCAGGTCGGCAAAAACGCCGTCGCGCAGATACGGCCGGTGAGCAAAGTTTTTGCAGGTTGCCAGTATCAGATGATGCAGCGTAAGGTACCCCGGATCTATATTTACCCGCCGGCTGCCGCCGGGCCGCGAAAAAACCGCTTCAAGCCCGTTGGTGTAGAGCTTTATGTCTGGCAGGCGCTCGGGCGCAATCAAATCGCGCAGTGTTATAAAATGACGGAAAAGCTCCGGCCCGATCTCTTCGGCATAATAATCGGTATAGGCAAAGGCCAAGCGCTGGCTGGTATAGTCGATCGGACCATACTGAGCTGTCAGACGGTTGCAAATTTCTTCTGTAAGCTCCGGCTCGCCGGTTATGATGCTTGCGATGAGCTTTACGGGCTGCGGCTGTCGGGGTGCGCTCACGGCTCGGTAAATTTATTATGCAGAATTGCGTTTTTCAGCTGATCCGACGTCAGGGTCGAGGTACCTATATAATGAATGACCACGCCCGCGGCGACATTTGCAATACTGGCCGCCTCTTCCCATGAGGCGCCTGCCGTGCGGGCAAGCACCAGCGTGCTCATGACCGTATCGCCAGCGCCGGTGACATCATAGACCTGCTCGGCCGCCGTCTCTATGCTGACATCAAGCCCCGCGCCGTCAACGAGACGCATGCCCTGTTCGCCAAGCTTCACCAGCACGCTTGAGCAGCCGAGATTTTCCATAATGTAGCGGGACGCTGCAAGCGCGTCCCCACTGTTTTTTATTTCATGGCGCATGAAGCCGCTTGCTTCCTTGCGGTTCGGAACAATGATGGTGACGTTTTTAAAATATTTGAAATTGCTGAATTTGGGGTCGACCGCCACAATCAGATTCGGGCGGCCGGTCACCTTCGGCAGCACCTCTTCAAGCAGCTCGGGGGTTATGACGCCTTTTTCATAATCTGAAAATATGATGGCATCAAGAGCTGGAGCATGATCAATAATGCACTGGGCCAGGCGATGTCTGCAGGAATCGGGTATTGGTGAGCGCTCTTCGCGGTCAAGCCGTATGACCTGCTGATTATGGGCGATAATGCGGGTTTTAATGGTTGTGGGCCTGGCCGGTTCGGTTATCAGGCAGCCGGGGTCAGCGCCCATGGCACTGACGCGCTCGCGCACCAGAGCCCCGTCGCTGTCATCGCCCACAATGCCGCATAAAAGCACCCTGCGGTTGCCGAGGGTTGCAATATTGTTGAATACATTTGCCGCGCCGCCCAGCCGCACATCGCGGCACTTGCCGTTATGCAGATTGACAACCGGTATGGGCGCTTCGGGCGAGATACGCTCAACCGAGCCTTTCACGTATTCATCAAGCATGATATCCCCCACGACCATGATGCGGCCGCTGGGGAAGGAAGCTAATATCTGTTCGAGTCGTTCTGTGTTCATGAAAAGCGTTAGCGGCTCAAGCCGTTCCTACAGAGGTGGTTAGTATACCAGCAGTGAAAAAATATCTTTTCCCGGCAGGGCTTTTCGGCCTTCAAGACCCGCAAGCTCGATAATAAAACAGCACTCGGCAACCGTGCCGCCGGTTTTTTCAATCAGCTCGCAGGCCGCCCTCATGGTGCCGCCGGTGGCAAGCAGGTCGTCGATGACGAGCACGCGCATGCCCGGGCTGACCGCATCAACATGCATTTCGATCTTGTCCGTGCCGTACTCGAGGCTGTACTTGGCCGATACGGTCGGCGCGGGGAGCTTCCCCGGCTTGCGGATGGGGATGAAGCCCGCGGCAAGCTTTGCGGCCAGGGCCGCCCCGAAAATAAAGCCGCGCGATTCGATGCCCGCGATGGCGTCAATCCGGCTTCCGCGGTAGCGGTTTGCCAGCTCATCGATAACAAAACAGAAGGCGGCAGGGTCTTTTAACAGCGTTGTTATATCGCGAAACAGTATGCCGGGCTTGGGGAAATCGGGTATGCTGCGGATAGTGCTTTTCAAATCCATGTGAGCGTCCTTTATAATATGGAGGTTGCGGCGGCCTGGCTGCAGGCGCAATCGGTAAAAGTAACCTCGCGGATGGCCGCGTGAAGCAGCTGCTTCACATTTTCAGCATTATGGCGCATGGTTTTTTGAATGAGCTCCCAGGAGACCGGCTCCTTGCTTTCATGCCAGCAGTCATAGTCGGTGCTCATGGCGATAGCGGCGTAGCAAATGCCGGCCTCGCGCGCCAGTACCACCTCGGGCACGGTCGACATGTTGATGATATCGGCGCCCCAGAGGCGGAACATTTTGCTTTCGGCGCGCGTGGAGAAGCGCGGGCCCTCGATGGTGATGACGGTGCCCGAGCTGTGGGAGTTGAGGCCGAGCCGGCCGGCTGAATCCGCAAGAATGCCGCGCAGGCGGCCGCAAAAGGGATCCGCCATGGGAATATGGCAGACTTCAGGGCCTTCATAAAAGGTCGAGCTGCGCCGCGTGGTGCGGTCGATAAACTGGTCGGGAAATACGAGGTCGCCGGGCTTGATTTCCTCGCGCAGCGACCCGACGGCGGTGACTGCAAAAATATGGGTAACGCCCAGATGTTTCATGGCCCAGATATTTGCCCGGAAATTAACCGCGGAAGGGTAGATATTGTGATTTTCTCCGTGGCGGGCGATGACGGCAATATCGGTCCCGTCAAGGCTTCCCGTGGTCGCGAGGCCCGACGGCGGGCCATAGGGCGTATGTACCTTCTGCATGGCCGCATTTTCAAGAAGCCCTGGATTGCCGAATCCCGTGCCGCCGATGATGCCGATCTTGATCATGGGAGAGTTTCCTTTCCTGTTCAAACGCATATGCAAAAATAGAAATAAAGAAATAAAGCTTATCAGAAGGGCTGAAAGCGGGCAAGTATTAAATAGTCTGGACGACTCGGGGCGGCCTTAATGCAGGACCCGTTTGCGCTCGGTGCTGAGATATTTTACCATCGTAATACTGGTGCCTTTTTCATTAAATATGAGCTCATCCATCAGGTAATTGACAATAAAGAGCCCGCGTTTTGAAGGAAGCGTTGCGGCATTTTCGGAAAATTCACCGGCAAGGGCCGCGCAGTCAAATCCCTCGCCCTCATCTTCAACGGTAATAGCGAGCTTTTCAGCATCAAATACGGCCCGCAGAAATATTTTTTTTGTTTCATCCAGAAGATTGCCATGCGCGTGTGCATTGTTGAGCAGCTCGTCAAGGCAGATGGAGATATTGCTTAAGAGCATTTCATCTTCAATGCCACGCCACTGGCATTCCCGCACGATATAGAGGGCGGCGGAGGCAAGCAGGTGGGAGTAATTCGGGATTTCGATTTCGGTAATGTTTTTAATGCCCTCCTGCAGGCGGTGCGTGCCAAGGGAGAATTCCCGCAGCCGCAGTCCGCGCATGATCACATTTTCAATTTCCTTGACCGTAAAGGGTTTGGTAATAAAATTGTAGGCGCCGTGGCTCAAAGCGCTTACCACATTATTGACATCGCCGTGCCCCGAAATAACGGCAACGGGTATATTGGCATTTATCTGGCGGATTTTTTTTATAAACTCAAAGCCATCCATATTGGGCATCATGAGATCGGTTATGATTAGATCGACCTTGCGGGTTTTTACTTTTTCAAGCCCGTCGGCACCGTCAATAGCGGTTATGGGATTAAGGCGCAATCCCTTGAGCATGCTGGCAAGCATGGCAAGCATGGCTTCATCGTCATCTATGACAAGTACATTGACCTCTTTCATCGGCTTTCCCTCTTCATGAGTTTTCGCTATCGATGGTTTTTATATATAAGAGATATATTAGTACGGTCAAGCAATAAAAAAAACAGGATAAGAGTTTTAACTTTTTTGTTAAGCATGCAGCATATTTTTTTATCAAAAAATCATTCATTAGAGTTGATTTTTTTAAACATTTGATATATAAAAATTAAAAATTTTCCATATAAGGTGTTCTATGGATGAATCTTTTTGGTTCTTTCGTAAAAAAGTTGAAGAAAGCAAACTTTCCAGAGGTGAAAGCGTCATTTAAGTAAATGTAAAAGCATCGGATTCTGCATAATCTGGT
>Ga0118677_10003150_pt1 | contig 31814 bp, 33 predicted proteins | sample AliMusrvi5mmetaG_FD_86154 | JGI IMG/M metagenome (GOLD analysis project Ga0118677, IMG submission 86154) | reverse complement strand
GCCAAGTATCTCGTCAATCCCATGTCCACCAATGCGCCGGGCGACATGGTTTATACCATGTGGTCGGACAGTTCGCCCGGAGCGGTCATGAACGCCCGGTTGCCGATTGGGACGCCCGGGCAGATTCTCGCATCCGTGCCCGGTTGGCAGAATGGGACGGGTGTGTTTCCCGGGTGGATTGACCCCGCGTCCATCACCGCCTATTCGCCGGCCAATCCCAGCCATTGGAACGGGACGCCGCCGGCAACGTTGGCGGAGATGGGTGACCGGTTGGCCGCGCTGCTCAGCAACAACGGCGCGAATCCGATTCCGTAAGGCTGTCATGTTGAGCTTGTCGAAGCCGAGTTAGACGAATCGAGTTCGACGGAGCGGAGTCCGACGACACGCCACACGCTGTTGTCCTGTGGCAAAAGCGGGCACGCAAGCCGAGTTCGACGAGACGCACCAGTGAAGTTTCTGGTGCAACTGACACCCGCTGTAGTGTGCGCCAACATCTCGTCGTTTCCCCGGTCGAAGAGAGATCCTTTCTCTGTCGCAGCATCTGCTTGTTGACGGTTCGCAATTTGGTACACTCCCGCCATGCGACCGGAATATCACCCCGGCAAACCCCTTACTGAGTATGGCATTCGCCGGAGCGATAGTACGGACTCGATTCTCGCTAACCTTCATCCCGGCAACCGATTCTTGACAATTTAGCCGGTTAGGCTTTGACTCCGGAGTATGGCCGAATACATATGTTCGGCTTTGCAGGTCGAGTAGGAAAATATGCAGGACGCTGAATATCAGGAATACTTGAAGAAAAAATCCTATGATGATCTTCTGTCGATCAGAAGCTCACTCAACGGGAATGCACACCCAGAACGTTTTGCCCTCGTCATTGCAGAGATCGATGGGAGAGATAATTTGACTGTGCCGCCTCCTCCTCCAGGCAGCAACAGGGAGGCAACATGGCGTTCCAGTTCGATGCCTACAGAAATCGGGCTCCTGACAAATCTTTTATTGGGTATTGGTTTCATATTTCAAATAGCTAGTGTCTTTATGACAATTGCTCAGGCGCAAGCTGTTTTGGCATCACGACCCATAGTGGCTTTGGTTGGAGGTATTTTGTTTGTGGCAGGTTGCGTGAGACTCGCTAGGTGCATGGGCCGCTCATGCTTTTACGGACTTTTCGGCGTCTTCGGAATATTTGGCCTGGCCATTCTGTGTTCTATGGGAAAGAAATTGCGACCGTCACCTCTGCAAAAGCAAACATGAATCACCGAACCAGACAGTCGAGCCAACTCGCGCCCTGGCGGGCGCTCGCGGCTCACCTTAGACGTTAGGCGTCGTGCCGCGCGCTTGATATTTCCATGATTACTACATCTGACATCACTTGGCATCGTTACTCGCGCTTGCCCATGTCTGTCAGGCTTCATTATATTTCGCCAGACGGCCTGCACCCGCTCACGCCATCGGAAGTTCGCCAGCGTTACAAGAGCGAGGTCACGGATTCATCGTTGGTGCTTTGGCAGCATCCGCCAACGCAAAGTTTTGGCTTCCGGGCTGGCATTGATGAGTTGGCTTGGCAGCTCGCCAGCATTGGCGGCTTTGAGCTTTCGTTTTCTCGTCCCGCCAAAGGTGGAGGCGACGTTGTGCTTTGGGTGCAGCTTGGCAAGTCGGAGCTTGTTCTATCATCCGACCGATTTACGCCAGAATTGCTTGACTGGTTTAGACCGGTTGCCGCAGGCTTGACCGAGATTTTTCCAGGCAGAGTTTTAGAGCGAGATAATGGATACGACGCCTAACAAGTCGCCGGAGCCAACCGCCGTTGGCGCTGTCAGTTCCGCTTCGCGGTTCACGACTTTTCGTCGGCGGTGGCTCAGCTTTTTTCGATAGCCGGTATGTCACTCTCATTGAGATATGTCGCTGCCATTTTGGTGGCGTTTGCGGTATCCATGGTCGCAGTGGTTTCATTCGGCTTCTTTTTTTTTGTTGTGCTCGGGATTACTTCTAGCACTCCATTTTCATCGGTTCTTGGGCTTTTTTACTTAGCGCTTCCCGGTTTCGCTGGAGTCTTTGTCGGTGCTCTCTGCCTGCCGCGCTCTCACCGGGTCTTAGCAGCGGTCGTGCTCCTAGTTCTGGGAGTTAGTTTCGTCATTACTGTTTTCGTGGTAGTTCCCCCACCTCAGCATCGCGTTTTCCCTCGTGGGATCATTGGTGTTGCCATTGGCTGCTTGCTCGGAGTTGCTTTGCATTACTGGCGTAGCAGGGCTATCAATCCAGTGCAGCCAACCGCTGGCCGCAAGGCGGCCAGCGGTGGCTGACTTTTATCGTTAAACTAACCAAGTGGGCTGGGCTGCGAAGTTATCCTTCCCGTTTTACCGGGTTTTCCCTATTCTGCGCTGCGCATGAGCATTCTTAAACCAGCCGTCTGCTCCGGCATTGCAGTCGCCGATGGATTTGCTAAAGTGCTCACATGACCCGAAGACAATTCTATGATTGGCAAACGGCGGGCGGCGGCGGGGATGTGATGCGGTTGGTGGACATCCTGGAGCGTGCCGAGGCCGCGTGGTGTGTCATTGGTGGGCTGGCGGTCAATCATTGGGCGCAGGAACCAATCACGACGGCGGACGTGGACTTGGTGATCACGAGCGACAAGTTGGAGCCGGTCGTGCGGGCACTGGAGGAAGCCGGGTTTCAGGCCGAGCGCTTTGAGTGGTCGGTGAACCTGAAACGGCAGTCGGGCGTGAGTGTGCAGATCAGCACGGAGGCTGTGTATCAAAGTTTCCCAGCGCGAGCGGTGCCGGCGGATGTGCATGGCATTTTGATGCGGGTGGCGAGTTTGGAGGACACGTTGCAAGGGAAGCTGCTGGCCTGGCGCGATGCGCACCGGCGACCAAGTAAACGCCAGAAGGATTTACTGGATATTACCCGGCTGGTGGAGGCGCATCCCCAACTCCAAGCGCTCTTGCCGGCGGATGTGGCGCAACGGTTGCAACAGCAATCCAGCTAACCTCAGCCCGGCAATCGGCTGGTGGGGGCGTGGCCGGGCCGCGAAGTTATCCTTCCTGTTTAACCGGGTTTTCCCTATTCTGCGCAGCGCATGAGCATCCTTAAACCAGCCGGCCATCCTTCTGTCGTCCGCTCGGCGCTGGCACCAAACGGTCAAAGACCGCGGATTGATTTTTGCTTTAGTTGGCGTAAAATGCTGGTTGGTATGGATGCAGCAGGAGGAACCCGGTGAATTATGATTTTGAGTGGGATCCCGCAAAAGACCGTCTGAATCGGAGAAAGCATGGTGTGCAGTTTGTGCAAGCCACGCTTGTGTTTCGCGATCCACGGGCGATTTCCGTGTTTGATGAAGTTCACAGCCAAACTGAAGACCGGTGGGTTACGCTTGGCCTGTCGGCCAGCGGCGGAATGTTAGTTGTGCATCACACATACAGAGAAAGCGGCGCAGCCAATATTCGGATCCGGATCATTTCCTGCCGAAAGGCAACGAAGCATGAAATCAGTCAGTACAGGGAGAAATAAGATGAAAAAAGAATATGATTTTTCAAAAGGCGTGCGCGGCAAATTCTTTCGGCCGGACGCGAAATTGAACCTGCCGGTCTATCTCGACTCGGATGTGTTGACCTTTGTGGAAAAGATTGCCGTCAGTCGACGCTCTGACATTTCCGCCGTTGTCAATCGGCTGCTCAAGTCTGATATGCAACTGATCGACGCCGCAAAATAACTTCCGCTTCTGGGCCGAGTCGGTCCGGTGATTGTAGCGTTACCGGGCTGCGAAGTTATCCTTCCCGTTTTACCGGGTTTTCCCTATTCTGCACAGCGAATGAGCATCCTTAAACCAGCCGGCCATCCTTCCGTCGTCCGCTCGGCGCGGACGGTGAGCTTGGCGGTGTTGGGCTCGCGCGTGCTGGGGCTGGTGCGCGAACTGGTGCTGGCCTCGCTGTTCGGCGCGAGCCGGGAGTTCGACGCGTTTGTGACGGCGTTCCGGATTCCGAATCTGCTGCGGGATTTGTTCGCGGAAGGCGCGTTGTCGGCGGCGTTCGTGACGACGTTTTCGCAGAAGCTGGAGAAGGAAGGCGACAAGGCGGCGTTCCGGCTGGCGAACTTGGTGTTGAACGGGCTGTTTGTGGTGCTGAGCATCATCACGCTCCTCGGCATCCTCGCGGCGCCGTGGCTGGTGCGGTTCATCGCGCCCGGGTTTGCCGCCATCCCCGGCAAGCTGGAGCTGACGACGCGGCTGACGCAAATCATGTTCCCCTTTTTGTTGATGGTGGCGATGGCGGCGTTGGCGATGGGGATGCTCAATGCGAAACATCGGTTCGGCGTGCCGGCCAGCGCGTCGATGATGTTCAACATCGGCTCGCTCATCGGCAGCGTCGGGCTGGCGTACTGGTTCGACCCCAAATTCGGCGCGGCAGCGATGACGGGCGTGGCGCTGGGCACGTTGATCGGCGGCGCGGCGCAATGGCTCGTGCAGGTGCCGGCATTGCACGCGGTGGGCTACCGGTATGAACCGATTCTGGATTGGCACGACGAAGGGTTCCGGCGTGTGGTCCGGCTGCTCGGACCCAGCATCCTCGGCGCGGCAGCGGTGCAGATCAATGTGTTTGTGGATAACTGGTTCGCCTCGTTTTTCGGCAACGGCGCGGTGACGTGGCTGAACTGTTCGTTTCGGCTGATGCAATTCCCCATCGGCATTTTCGGCGTGGCGCTCGGCGTGGCGACGTTGCCGACGGCGAGCGCGCACATCGCGCGCGGCGAGATGGATGAGTTCCGGAAAGTGTTGGGGCGGTCGATTCGGCTGGCGTTCTTCCTCTGCATCCCGGCGGCCTGCGGGCTGGCGTTGCTGGCCGGCCCGATCATCGCGGTGGTCTATCAACACGGCAAGTTCGACGCCGCAGCCACGGTGCAAACGGCCTTTTGCTTGCAGGCGTTTGCCATCGGCTTGGCCGGGTACGCGGCGATCAAAGTCATCGCGCCGACGTTTTACGCGTTCGGCGATTCGCGGACGCCGATGTACGTGGCGCTCTTTTCGATTGTCGTGAACATCGGGCTGGACTACGTGTTCGCCGTCCTCCTGAAAATGCAGACGGCTGGGCTGGCGCTCTCAACTTCCTGCGTGGCGCTAGTCAACTTCTTCCTGTTGCTGCTGCTGATGCGCCGGCGGATTGGCCGCATCGAAGGCCGGCAGTTGTTGATTGCCTGCCTCCGCATTACCGGCGCAGCGTTGGTCATGACCGCAGCCGCCTATGGCGTACATACCCTGCTCGCGTTCAACCGCTATCTCGACGTGGCCGGCTCGATGGTTGTGGCGTTGCTCGTCTTTGGCGCGGCGTGCAAACTGTTGCGCGTGGAAGAATTTGGTGAACTGCTCGGCGTGCTGCGGTTCAATCCCGCCCCGGCGGTTGTCGAGTCGTAGCCCGGCTACTCCGCCACAATCGCGGCCCCAAGCTGCTGCATGCAATCGGTGAACGTCGGGAAGGTGATCGTCGCCGATTCGGCAGTGGCGACGGTGGTGGTGCCCGGCAACACGCAACCCGCCACGGCCAGCGCCATCGCAATGCGGTGGTCGTGATGGCCGTCCACTTCGGCAGCGGTCAATTGGCGGCCTTCAATCTCCAAGCCATCCGGCAACTCGGTCACTTTTGCGCCGAGCTTGGTGAGTTCCGCGCGCATCGTCGCGATCCGGTCAGTCTCTTTGATCCGCGCGTGGGCGACATTACCGAGCGTGGTAGTGCCGGCGGCAAAACAGGCAAGCACCGCCATCATCGGCAACGCATCGGGTGTGGCGTTCAGGTCGAGCCGGCAGCCGCGCAGGTTGCCGGGCCGGACCCGGATACCGCCGTCCGGCAAGACGTCGAGGCGCGCGCCAAGTTGCCGCAAGTAATCAATCACGGCCTTGTCGCCTTGCGGATCAGCAAGGTCGAGACCGCGCACGGTCACATCGTTGTCGCCCAGCGCGCCGGCACAGAGGAAGAATGTTGCGGATGAAAAGTCCGCCGGTATGCGGCGCGTGAATGGCCGGTAGCTTTGTTTGCCGGGTATGCGGAATTCGCTCAGGCCGGTATGTTCCAGCTTGATGCCTTGCCGGGCGAGCCAGTCGAGCGTCATTTCAACGTATGGTTTCTCTTCGAGCACCGGCACTTTGATGACGGTGTCGCCATCGGCAAGCGGGCAGTTGATGAGCAGGCTCGTGAGGTACTGGCTCGATTTGCATTCGATGGTGGTCGTGCCGCCCTTGAGCCGGCCACGAATGACGAGCGGCGGGCAGCCGTTGCCACGCGTGGATTCGGCGCGCGCGCCGAGATCGTTAAGCGCGGCGAGTAACGGACCAGAGGGGCGACGTTGGATTTGGTGGTCGCCGGTAAAGGTGACTTGGCCGTGGCGCAGTAATGCCGCGGAACCCATCGCGATGTTGACGGTGGTACCGGAGTTGCCGACGTCAATCACGCCGGCCGGCGCGATGATTTCTCCGCCAGTTCCCTGGACAGTCCAAACATCGGGACGGCAATCAATTTTCGCGCCAAGCGCAGTGAATGCGCAGACGGCGGAGCGGGCGTCACCGGAATCAAGCGGTGCCTCGATGCGGCTCTCGCCGGTTGCGAGTGCGGCAATGGCCACGGCCCGGATCGTGTGCGATTTTGAGCCGGGGATGGTGACAGCACCGCGCAGTCGCGATTGTTGACAAACAAATTTCACGGGCTAAGAGTATCGCACCGCCGGCGCACGGTCAAGTTACGCACTGAATTACGGGATGGTCTCGCGCGTGAGCTTCGTCAGCGTCTTCCACATTAGTTCCGGCTTCTCACACTCGAGCAGCGCATTGCGCGACTCCGCAGATTCAAACGTGCGCACTAATCCCGCCAGCAAACGCAAATAGAACGCCGTGGCCGGTGTGGGGATGACGATGAAAAAGAATATCTTGCTGAGATGCTCGCCCGGCGCACCAAAGGCAAGGCCCTTTGGTTTCAGGCCAACTGCAAACGTCAAGCCGCCGCCTTCAACGTCGCGGACGTGCGGAAATGCCAACCCGTGCTCAACCGCCGTGCTGACGATGGCTTCCCGGCGCAGCGCGTGGTCACTCATGGTGGCTGGTTCTTCGATGAACCCACCGTCACTCAGCAACTTCGTCAACTCACCGACGACCTCCGCGGGCGTTGTGGCGTTCAATCTCGGGATCATCAAGCTCGGCGCAGAGAAACGGGCAATTCCAGCCGGCGCTGGTTTGTCTGGGTCAATTTTCCGCTTCGGCTGGCGCGCCACAGTCGCCGGGAAGTAAAGATACCGACCGCAGTGCGGACAATTTTGCAGTGACTCGCCGGCTTTGGCGGCGTTGACAACTTGCGCTGGCACCGCGAGGCCGCAGCGCGAACAACTGCCATGCGCGAGTGGCACGACCGCGAGCGGATAGCGTTTTTGGAGCCGGTCGTAGCGGTCCGACACTTCAGGTGGTAATTGGGCGCGAATTTCGATAATGGCTTTTTCCAATTGTGCCAGCGGCATCTTTGTGCCGGACGCGCGCTGTTCTTCCTTGGCAAAAGTGAGTTCCTGCAACTGAATTAACTGATTCAAAAGATTGTTCATTGGCAATTTCACTGTAATCCTATTTACCGGTAGCGCAAATATAAAAGCATCAACGTTTTCATCTCCGGTGATTCATGGTACGGTAGTGGGCGTGACTGCCAAGCGTGACATTAAAGGATTGTACCGGGACGAACTCGCCAAACTCTGCGAGCCAGCCTACCGGGTTGACCAGATTTTGCAGTGGGTATACACGAAACAAGCTGATTCGTTTGCGGCGATGACCAACTTACCGGCGCCGTTTCGGGACAAGCTCACCGCGGACTTCGAATTGAATGCCGTTCATTCCGTTCGCACCAAGCACGCCACCGACACCACCGATAAATTTCTATTTCAACTTCGCGATCATGAGTTAGTCGAAACTGTCCTCATCCCAGCCACACCGGGCCTGACGAGCCAGAGCGACCGGCATACTGTCTGCGTTTCCACGCAAGTTGGCTGCGCCTATGGTTGCAAGTTTTGCGCGAGCGGCCTCGAAGGTGTTAAACGCAACCTCACCGCTGCTGAGATCGTCGATCAAGTCCTTCAAGTGCAAAAGCTGACCGGCGAGCGTGTCAGCAATCTCGTCGTCATGGGCATGGGTGAACCGCTGGCTAACTACGACAATGTGCTGCGGGCGCTGCGAATTCTGAATGCCCCGTGGGCACTCGGTCTTGGTGCGCGCAAGATGACCATCTCGACCGTTGGCCTCGCGCCGCGTATCCGGCAACTTGCTGACGAACCGATGCAACTCCGGCTGGCCATCTCGCTCCACGGCGCGACTGACAGCGTACGTAGCCAGATCATGCCGGTCAGTAAAAAACATCCACTGACCGAACTGCTGGAGGCCTGTGATTACTACGTCAACACCAAGAAACGCATGCTGACGTTTGAGTACATCCTCATTGAAAACGTCAATGACATGCTCGATCAAGCTTACAAACTCGCATCGATTGCGCGACGGCTGCACGCGAAAGTAAATCTGATTCCGTACAACCCAGTGGAAGGCTTGCTATGGAAACGGCCCGATCGTGAACGGTGCAAAATGTTCCAGCACACGCTCAAGACCGCTGGCATCACTGCCACGCTCCGTACTGAAAAAGGCACCGACATCGCTGCCGCCTGCGGCCAACTACGATTGCAGCACAAGCCAGCGTCATAACGATAACGGCGCGACATGCCCGTCAGCAAAAAATACGTTCTTCGTGGCGTTGGTGCCATTGCCGAGGTGGACGTTTTCGTAGTCGTACATCAGCGGTATAACCTCAGGCGGCAATGTAAATATCCAAGTACCCGGCTTATCAATAAGTGAACCATTATACACATAGTTCCATTCGTAACTCGCGCCCTCCTTGCCGAACCAATTGCCCTGATCGTTGAGACACTTAAACACGCTGGCATTGTTTCCCAAGCTCGGACTGAGCACATCGCAAATCCTTGGCAGCGGATGTGCGGGATCAGCCGGCATAGTCGGCATCGCTTCTGCCGATGGCAATCGTGATCCATTATCTTGCGCGTACGCAGCGACAGCGATACCGAGTTGGTTTAGGTTATTTAAACAGTATGCGTCTCTGGTTTTGGCCTTGGCGCGGCCAAGCGCTGGAAGCAACAAGCCCGCCAACACACTGATAATCGCCACGACAACCAGTAACTCAATCAAAGTAAAACTTGGAACGATTTCTCTACGAATGCATGGCTTGATCACCGTCCACCTGCTGCAGCTTGCGCGGCTCGTGCTGCACGGCGGGCGGCGATGTGTTGATCCCGTTCGGCTCGTTGCTCCGGAGTTGAGTCTTGAAGACGCTGCAACATCCGCTGCTGCATTCGTTGTTGAAATGCTGGATCGGCTGCCAGTTGTGCCATTAATTCGCGACGTTGTTCGGGCGTCAAGTTATGCATCGCCTGCCACCGCGCCCGTCGTTCCAGAGCGCGCTGTTTCTCTTCGGGAGTCATTGTCGCCAATTGTGCTTCGAACAGTTTTTCAAACTGTTGCTCTTGTTCGGGAGATGGCTCGCGCCAAGCCCGTTCGCCGCGCAATTGATTCGTCGGTGCTGTTCCGTCCAGTTGGTCTGTTTCGGCTGAATCACGGCGCGCTGTATCGAATCGAAACCCTGGTTCGAGTGTGTAAAACCGCGCCCAACGCCGGTTCACTTGAGTTGCCAGTTGCGCCACGGCTTGTGGCATCGTCGCACTCGTGAGATTCAGATACACAGTGCCGGCGGTGCCAGCTTCCGGCACCACTTGCGCCTGTGCGAAACGCGCCAAGGCCAGCGTTGCGACCTCAAGATCTTCGCCGACGACTTTTAGGGAAACCGAGTTGTTTTGCGCACTGGCATTGGCCGTAAACATTCCACCGCCAAAAAACATCGGGCGCGATTGGTAGGCCATCCAACAGTTCGACTCAGTTCCCGCATTTCCGGCTGCCATGTTCTCCAATACAATTAAAGAATTGCGCGACGAATACAATGGATACACGGCCATCCAGCGTGAGGAGATTTGCGCGCTGATGATTCGAAATACTTGTTCGAGTGGCATCTCGTGGACGTTCAACGTAACCTTGCCAGATACATCGTGGTGCACGATGATTTTCTCCCACGTTTGCCATTCAATGCTGCGCACAACGCGCCGCACATCGGCATCACGCACATTTAAGGTCACTAGATTCAAGTGCGCCCGGTAGGCGGCATAACCGCCCAATGTCGCCAAAATTGACAGAAGGATTAAGCACGTCCACAAAATAAGTCTGCGCATGATGCGTTCTAACACCACGCCCGCCATTATGTTGCGTAGTTTGCAACTTTTACAACGATCCCCTCATCTTGTGATTAGTGGTTTTCTATTGCAGGTTGTCGCGCTGGCCGCTATTTTGGCCTAACTTTGACTGCTCCCAAACAATTAAATATTGGTCTCATCGGCGCCGGCATCGTCGGCGGCGGCGTGGCGAAGAATCTCACCCGCAATGCCGACCTGCTCGCCGACCGATTGGGCATTCGGCTCAACTTGAAATGGGTTTGCGACAAAGACGAGGCGAAGCTAAAGAGCTTACCGGTGCCAGCCAGCGTACTCAGCCGGGACGCAATGAGCGTCATCAACGATCCAGAGCTGCACGTCATCGTTGAATTGGTCGGCGGGACCGGGTTTGCCAAGACCGTCATTTTGGAAGCGCTTAACCGACGCAAGGTCGTCGTCACCGCCAACAAAGCATTGCTCGCGCATCATGGCGAAGAGCTGTTTGCGGCGGCGGCGAAAAACGGCGGCAACATTTTCTACGAAGCCAGTGTCTGTGGCGGCATCCCGATCATCAAAGCGCTCCGGGAAGGCTTTGTCGCCAATCGGTTCCCGCTCATCTACGGCATCGTCAACGGGACCTGCAATTACATCCTCAGCCGCATGAGTGCCGAAGGCAAAGATTTTGCCGAAGTCCTCGCCGAAGCACAAAAGCTCGGTTACGCGGAAGCCGATCCCGGCCTCGATGTTGACGGCGGTGACTCAGCGCACAAGGCCACGATTCTCGCGTCGCTCGCCCACGGTTTTTGGGTTGGCGACAAAAATGTTTACATCGAAGGCATCCGGCATGTCTCGCAAATGGACATCCAAGTCGCGCGCGAGCTCGGTTACGCGATCAAGCTACTCGCAATCATCAAGGTCGCCGGCACGGCGGTCGAGGTGCGCGTCCACCCGACGCTTATCCCGGCTAGTCACATTCTCGCCAGCGTTAACGGCGTTTTCAATGCAGTCGCGGTGCGCGGCGACGTGGTCGGCGATACGATGTTTTACGGACGCGGTGCCGGTGCGGATGCGACCAGCAGCGCGGTCATTGCCGACTTGGCTGACGCGGCACTTAATTTAAAATGCGGCAGTCTCCAGCGCGTGCCGGGCTTTGTGGCACATCAACTTCACGCGGCGGTGCGCTCGATTGACGAAGTGGAGTCCCGGTATTACCTGCGGCTGACGGTGGAAGACCGGGCCGGCGTGATTGCGAAGATCGCCACGATTTTGGGCCAGGCTGACATCAGTATTGCGTCGGTGTTGCAGCGCGAGCCGGTGACAAACCGTGTGTCGTTGATCATGATGTTGCACACAGCCAAGGACCGGGCCGTGCGCGCGGCGGTCACCGAGATTGACCGGCTCGCCGTGGTGAAAGATAAGACGGTGGTTTTGCGAGTGGAGAGTTTTGACTGATATGGCATTGATTGTCCAAAAATATGGCGGAACGTCGGTCGGCAATCCGGAGCGCATCAAAAACGTGGCGCAACGGGTGCTGGCCACCCAACAAGCCGGCAACCAGGTCGTCGTCGTCGTCTCGGCGATGAGCGGGGTGACCGATTCGTTGATCAAACTGGCGAAGGAAGTGCACGCGGAGCCGCCGGAGCGCGAAATGGACGTGTTGCTCGCTACCGGCGAGCAGACGACAATTGCGTTGCTGGCAATGGCGTTGCAAGGGTTGGGTGCCAAAGCCGCGTCGCTGACCGGCGCGCAGGCAGGTATCGTCACTTTCGGCCTGCACACCAAAGCCAAGATCGCCAATATCACGCCGAAACGCGTCCACGAGTTGCTCGACTCCGGCCATGCGGTCATCATTGCCGGATTTCAAGGTGAGACGCCGGACGGCCACATCACCACATTGGGCCGGGGCGGCAGCGATTTGAGCGCCATCGCCATCGCGGCGGCGGTGAAAGCGGATGTTTGCCAGATTTACACCGATGTGGATGGCGTTTATACCGCCGACCCGCGGATCATTCCGGATGCAAAAAAGATTTTGGAAATCAGCTACGACGAAATGCTGGAAATGGCCGCGCTCGGCTCGAAGGTGATGCAGGCACGGTCAGTCGAGTTCGCCAAGAAATTCAACGTCGTGTTCGAGGTTCGCAGCAGTTTCAACAATAACCCGGGGACTATCGTGAAAGCCGAAACACAAAAAATGGAAGACGTAGTTATCCGCGGCGTCGCGGTTGACAAGAAACAAGCCAAGGTCACCATTGCCGGCGTGCCCGACAAGCCCGGCATTGCTGCGAAGGTCTTCAAGACCATCGCCGATGCCAACATCAACATTGATGTCATTGTCCAAAACGTCAGCGACAAAGGCACGACCGACATTTCATTCACCGTCGGCGACTCCGACGCCGCCAAGTCCGTCAAGGTCTTGCAACCGGTCGTCAATGAAATCGGCGCGCGCGAAGTTGCCGCAACTGGTGAAATTGCCAAGCTCAGCGTCGTCGGCATTGGCATGCGGAGTCATCCCGGCGTGGCGGCGAAGATGTTTGAGACGCTGGCCGGCAACGGAATCAACATCGGCATGATTTCCACGAGCGAAATCAAGATCAGTGTCATCATCGCGCTGGCCGATGCCGAAAAAGCCGCCCGCGCGGTTCACGCCGCTTTCGGTCTGGCAAGCAAGTAATCGCCGCCGGCTAACGGGCTTGCGGCGTGTCGATAATGGCTTTGAGGAATTCTTTGTTGGTCTTAAGCTTGCTCAGGCCGTTTAGAAGTTTTTGAATGGCTTCCAACGGCGGAGTGCCGCTGAGCGCCCGCCGCAGGCGGGTCACACCTTCAAGTTCGGTGGCGCTCAAGAGCAATTCTTCGCGACGCGTGCCGGACATATTGATGTCCACCGCAGGCCAGTAGCGTTGCTCAGCAATTTTACGGTCGAGAACCAATTCGGAGTTGCCGGTGCCCTTGAATTCCTGAAAAATCAACTCGTCCATCCGCGAGCCGGTATCCACCAGTGCCGTGGCGATAATCGTCAATGAACCACCTTCCTCGGCCTTGCGGGCGGAGGCGAAAATCCGGCGCGGTTGTTCCATCGCACGGGCATCAAGACCACCGGTCATGGTGCGACCGGTTGAGCCCATGTAATTATTGAAGGCGCGGGCGAGCCGTGTGATCGAGTCGAGCACGATAAAGACATCGCGACCGAATTCCACGAGGCGTTTGGCGCGTTCGATGGCCATCTTGGCGGTGCGGACATGGTCTTCGATGGTCTGGTCGTTGGTCGAGGCGATGACTTCCCCGCCTTTGATCGACCGTCGGAAATCGGTAGTTTCTTCCGGGCGCTCATCTACAAGCAACACAATGGTGTGGGCGTCAGGATGATTGGTTAGGACGGCATCGGCAATGTGGTGAAGCAAGGTGGTCTTGCCGGTGCGCGGCGCGGCCACAATCAGGCCACGGGTTCCCTTCCCAATCGGCGCCACGATATCCATCACCCGCGTGGTATACCGGTCGGGCACGGTTTCCAACACGTAGCGCTCGGTCGGGTTGATGCTGGTGAGGTCGTCGAATTTTTTCAGCGACGCGTATTTTTCCACCGGCTGGCCGTTGATGGTTCTGATCTCGACGAGTTGCGGGCTGCCTTTGCGGGGCGGCGCGGCACGACCTTCGATTTCCAGACCAGCTCGCAAACGTTGCCGGCGAATGATGTCCGGCGAGACATAAATATCGTTCGGGCTGACCTGATAGCTGCGGGCGGGATTGCGCAAAAAGCCGAATCCCTTCTCACCAACTTCCAAGACGCCCTTGGCGATGAGTTCGGGCGGTGCCGGCCGGGCCGGCGCTGGTGCCGGGGTCGGCGGAACCTTAACCGGCGCTGAGGCCGGCGGATTGGTTTCAGTTTGCGACTGCTGTTGTTGCGACTTGGCTTCGATTTCGTTCACGTTGGTGCCTGACTGCATAATTCCACTGTGCTAGGGCATAAATTCCGCGTCACTCCTTGATAAACAAGTGACAATCGCCGGCTTACCGGGCGATCCCGCGTTCAGACTTGCGACAGAAGTCAACGAAGTGTGCGAGCTCTTGGCTCTGCGGAATTTCGAGTATCACTCTATCCAAAGCCGCCATCATTGTCAACCCTGACTTGAAAATAATTTTATAGGCTTCGTAAAGCCCGCGGATGACCTCGGCCGGTACCGCATGGCGTTCCATGCCAATTTTGTTGATACCACGGGTCACGCCGGGATGGCCGTCCACAATCATGAACGGCGGCACGTCCTGAACCACCTTCGCACAGCCGCCGATAATGGACATTTTGCCGATTCGACAAAACTGGTGCACCGCCGCCAACCCGCCGACGATGGCATAGTCCTCGACAACCACGTGCCCGGCCAGTGTGCCGTTGTTGCTGAAGATCACATGGTCGCCGACAATGCAATCGTGCGCGATGTGCGAGTACGCCAAAAAATTCCCGTGCGACCCGACGCGCGTCGTCAATCCATCGCCGGTGGCGGTATGCACTGTCGTGTGTTCCCGGAACACATTATCCGCGCCGATTTCGAGGAAGCACTGACCGCCGTCAAACTTCAAGTCCTGCGTTTTCAGCCCGATGCAAGCAAACGGATAAAATTCATTGCGCGGCCCGATCGTCGTTCGTCCGTCGAGTACGACGTGCGAATGCAGCCGGCAACCCTCGCCAAGCGTAACGTTCGCGCCGACGATGGAATACGGTCCGATTTCGCAATTCGCGCCAATCTGCGCCAGCGAATCGACAATGGCTGTTGGATGAATCACTTACTGGCAAGTTTCTACACGAATCCGTCCCGCCGGTCAACCTTGCGACTCGCCAAGTCGCCGGAAATATGATTTCAATCAGGCATGATTACTGGCCGACTCGCTCCGACGCCCAGCGGTGGCTTGCACCTCGGCAACGCGCGCACCTTTCTAATTGCGTGGTTGTCAGCGCGCGCAGCCGGCGGGCGCGTCGTGTTGCGGATCGACGATCTCGACCGGGTGCGCGTCAAACCCGGTTACGTCGAGCAAGCCATCACCGATTTGCATTGGCTCGGTCTCGATTGGGACGGCGAGCCGGTTTTTCAAAATCAACGCAGCGATGCCTATGCCGCCGCGCTCGAAAACCTTCGCGCCGCCGATTTCGTTTATCCATCGACCGTAAGTCGGCGCGAACTCGCGCTCGCCGCACAAGCCCCACATGCCGGCGAGGAAGTAGCCGCGCATGCCGGCAACGACCGTGCGCCGGCCTGGCGGTTCCGCACTGACCGGCAAGTTGTCCGGTTTGATGATGCGATTCACGGTGCGTGTGCGATTGCCACAGAAGACTTCGTCGTTTACCGGAACGACGGCATCGCGGCGTACCAACTTGCCACAGTTGTGGACGATCATTTCCAAGGCGTGACCGAAGTGGTGCGCGGCGATGACTTGCTCAGTTCCACGCCCCGGCAAATTTTGTTGTGCCGGGCGCTCGGTTTGACGCCGCCCCGGTATTTGCACGTGCCGTTGGTGCTCGATGCCGTCGGCGAGCGGATGGCGAAGCGCCGGGACTCGACGCGCCTCGCGGCATTGCGTGAAGACGGTAAGTCGCCGGCAAGTGTCGTTGGGATGTTGGCGGCGAGTTGCGGCTGGGCGATGCCGGGCGAGGAAGTGTTGCCGTCGCAGTTGGTGCAGCGGTTTGATTTGGCGAAGTTAACCCGGCAACCGGTGCGGTTACCGGTCCATGATTGAAAACATCACTTCGGCTTCACTGACGACTTCGCCGGCCACTTTGCATACGCCAGTGGCTTTGGCGATCTTGCTGCGCGAGCGGCCCATTTCGATTTCGATGATGAGCTGATCACCGGGACGAACGGGCTTGCGCCACTTGACATTGTTGGCGCTCATGAAATAGGCAACCTTTCCGGCATTCTCACCGGCGCGTAGCATCAGGATGCCGGCGACTTGCGCCATGGCTTCAAGTTGCAACACGCCCGGCATAATCGGGTGGCCGGGAAAATGGCCTTGGAAATACGGCTCGTTGACAGTGACATTTTTCAAGCCAACGATTTTCTGTTCGCCTTCGATATTTAGAATCCGGTCGATCATTAAAAATGGATACCGGTGCGGCATGACATTGAGCAAGCTCACGATGTCCATCGCAGCCGGAGCCGGCGCGTCGGCCGGCAACGGCGGAGTGAAGGCGACCGGCGTCGGTTTTGCTTTCTCCAACAACTTCGTCAGCGCCTTGGTGATCTCGGCGTTCAACCCGTGGCCGGGCCGGACCACAACAATGTGCGCCGCCAAGGGCCGCCCCAACAAGGTGAGGTCGCCGATGATATCGAGAATTTTGTGACGGACAAATTCATCCCGGTAACGTAGCGGCTCAGTCGCCAGCAAGGTGTCACCGCGAATGAGCATGGCGTTTTCGAGGCTGCCGCCTTTGATCAAGCCCTTGTCCATCAGAAATTGGATTTCGTCGTAAAATGCAAACGTTCGTGCGCCGGCCAGTTGCGTGGCAAACGTTTCCGGCTCGATGGCGAGACTCAGATATTGTGCGTCGAGGCCGGGCTTGCCAAAGTGAATCGTGCAACTGACACGGAGATGATCGCTTGGCAAGACGATGGCAAATGATTCACCGGCTTCGACATGGATGATTTCTTGCGGCTGGAAAACTTCGCGTTTTCCTTCTTGTGGTTGGATGCCGGCTTCCTTGATTAGCTCGACAAACGGCTTCGCACTGCCATCGCCGACCGGCGGTTCGTTGCCATCGAGTTCAATGAGCAAATTATCAATTCCGCTACCGGTCAATGCAGCGAGGATGTGTTCAACAGTGTGAATTACCGCACCATTGCTGCTGATGGTGGTCCAGCGGGTCGTGTCGCCGACGTTGCGGATGTGCGGTTCGATAACCGGGCGACTGTCGAGATCCACACGCACAAATTTTATGCCGTGATCGACCGGGGCCGGCTTCCAAGTCATGTTGACTTTGTTGCCGGTATGGATGCCGGTGCCGGCAAACGTGACAGGCCGTTTAATGGTCTGCTGTTGCTTGAACATGACCGCCTTGTAACACACCCCCCGTGCCAATGGCAAGTCACACCGCGCAACGCTACGATAACTTTTATCGCAGCTTAGTTGAGCTTGGCGGCACTAAACTAGTGACACGATTGCTCTTATCAAACTGCACGGTGAACCAATTTCCAGCGCCCAACTCATATTGCCAAGTGGCATCTCCTTGAGCGCCGATAGCGGTCGTCACCATTTTCGGCTCACCAATCGCATTCACGACCTCGTCATCGGTCATGCCGATTTTAACTGCAACAGTTAATTCTTTTGCCCGCACTGCCCATGGCTCTAGCACGACCGGTGCAACCTGATTCGTGACTAAGTCGTTAGTCGCAACGGATTCCTTAGATTTCCTGCAACCAATCCATAAGATTGAACCAGCTAACATCGCAATTAAAATCAACTGTTTCATTTGTATTCGTATTAAATAACAAATTCCCGGCGATGCAACGAGAAAAAACAATAGGGAAACACTACTCGACTGTCTTTTTGTATTCTAAAATGCCGTCGGCAATACCTTTGGCCAGTTTGTCCCGGTAATCTGGTGCAAGTAAACTCTGCTCTTCGCCAACATTGCTCAGGAAACCGGACTCGACCAGAATTGCCGGACAGGGTGCGTCGCGAATGACGACGTACCGGGCGCGCCTTACGCCGCGATCGTTCGCACCGGTAATTTGCAGCAGTGATCGCTGAACACAATGTGCCAGCCAGACGTTTTTCTCATCAAACTGGTTAGCGGAACACTTGTCATCACCGCCACCAAAGAAACGCCGGAAGGGATTTGCCGTTGATACCGCGCCGGCCGGTGGAACGCAGTACGTTTCAATACCTTGTGCATTACCACCGGAATTAAAATGCAGGCTGACAAACAGATCGGCGTGCTTACGCTCAGTCAATGCCACCCGGTCATCGAGACTCACATTCTCGTCAGTAGTGCGAGTCGGGATGATCTTAAGACCTGCTGTTTCGAGCAATCGTTGCACTCGCTTGGCCAAATCGAGCGTAAGTTCTTTTTCACGGCCGGTCACGCCACGGGTACCACGGTCGCTTCCACCATGACCAGGATCAAGCACAATGGTCCGCACCATAGTCTTGTTAGGAGCACGACCTTGACGGAGAACTGGATCAACGACCTTGAGCACATCGAGTGAGGCGATCCAAAGTTGACCATGCGATTCGAGGACTGGAACACTGATCCAATGCGTGACGCCATCGATAACAATTTCACGGCTGTCGTGTTCAGCGTTGAATTGTGCGAACGCTGTCCGATAACTGACATGGTCAATCTGAGTTGATTGGTTCGTGCCAAGTTCGTAACATGCGGCAATATCATGCATTGCGACATATAACACGCCGTTAAACCGCACAGCTTTTAGCTGACTCGGCGTGGCGAACGCCACGCCAGTCAATGTGAGCGCGAGCGATACGATTAATGTCAGGCGCAAATTGTGATTCAAAACCGGCAATTCCTCTCTTGTTCGGCGCGCAAGCTCGCACGAACTCGTGCCGATTGCAAGCCCGCCAGTCGTTAAGCGCCAACTTCAGTACGTTCTAAGGAGTCAACCATGCCGGCTTGAAGCGTGAAAACCTAACATGCGCCATCGGCAAATAGCACCGCAAGAGCCTTAATTATTTTTACCCCAATTCAGGCGAAAACCGAAGATTGAGATTCCCAAGGCTTCGTTGATGCGACGGATTAGCTCATTTGGCTCCACAGGTTTCGCAATGGCTGGCCGGCCATACACAACGGTTTGCTCGGCACGCGCGAGCTGGCTAGTCGTCGATGCAGTTAGGAACATCACAGGAATATTTTTGAGCTGCTCGTCGGCCTCCAGTTCAGCTAACAGTTCGCCGCCATCCTTGTTTGGCATCATAACATCTAACAGAATTAAGTGCGGTTTGAATGTCTTGGCCGCCGCCACAGCGTCCAGTGGGTTGTTCACGGCGTGGACTTCGAAACGCCTAGTGCGTTCAAGGTTTAATTTAACAAGATTGGTGAACCCAATCTCATCATCAATGATCATGATGCGCGTCGTTGCCATGTGCTTACCGCTTAATACCGTGGGGACAACCGGTCTAAAGCTGTTGCAAGAAATACTTGAGTTGCCGAGCGTAGAGGAGGAACTTACCGGGGTCTTGTTGTACGATTTCCCATTGCGGCAGGGATTCCATCCATTCCCCGCCGAATTGCCGCGCGCGGTTCGCACCTTCAGTCGCCCAGCGCAATACGGCGTCCCGGTCGCCCACAATGGCGCAGCCGATCATCAACGACCGGATTGCATGCAACGCCGGCGGCTCCACTTGGTTGTGCAGAATGGCGCTCAAGACCGGCACCGCTTCTGTGTCGAGATCTTTCCGCAATTCATCCATTTCCAAAAAGCTACCGGCCCGATAGCGCATGATTTCACTGTAGAGTGGCCCGAGTATGTCGCCGTATCGCAATTGCAATCCGTTGTCAAATACGTCGGCGATCTCTCCTTGAATGCTGGGGTTGGCGATTAACATGGTATTCTCCTTGTAAGATCAGTCCTCCAGCTCTTTGTTGATTTGTTTAATCAGCTTCTTTGGATCCACCGGTTTGGCTATAAACGGCATGCCATTGATTTGGCCATCGCGCTCATCCAAGCCGCGTTGTGTGATCGTCGCAGTCACGAAAATGACCGGTAACTCGGCAAATCCCGCCGCCCGTAGTTCAGCCAGCACTTGGCCACCATCGCGTCCCGGCATAATTACGTCGAGCAAGGCAATCTCCGGCTTGAATTCACGCGCCGCTACCAGTGCTTCCGCAGGGTCGTTCACGATGCGTACCACAAACCGGCCGGTCTTCTCCAGATTGAGCTTCACCAAATTGGTGAACGCCACCTCGTCATCTACAATCAGCACTCGTCTAGGTTCCATTGGTTGCCTCCTTTTTGTTTTGAAAAATAATCCGGGCACATACGCCACCTTCGGGGCGGTTGACCAGCGTGAGGTTGCCACTGTGGTGAGTCATGATACTTTTCGCCACCGCGAGTCCCATGCCGGAGCCGACTCCGACCGGCTTGGTGGTAAAAAACGGGTCAAATACTTTACCGAGATTTTCTGGTGCAACACCATGACCGGTATCACAAACTTCTGCCGCAACTGCGCCGGTCTTGTCCAGCAACGTCCGCACCGTCAACCGGCCGCCATCCGGCATCGCATGACCAGCATTGATGAACAGGTTTACGAATACTTGCTCGATGCGGATCCGATCCACGCGTTGCACCGGCAAATCCGGCGCAAACTCACGTACGATTTCGATTTGCCGGTGCCCCAACTCATGCCGGACCAACAGCAGCGCCCGTTCTGCCACAGCACTCACATCCTCGTCACTCAAGTCCAGTTGGCGTGGCGACGAAAAGTCTAACAATTCACAAATAATCGCATCGGCCCGGTGAACCGCATCGCGCATATCGTTAAGCACTACATCGGTGACCTCCGTGTTGGGCGGCAAGCTGTCGTCAAGAAAGCCGATACCCATCAATAAAGTCGCCAGCGGATTGCGCACCTCGTGCGCAATGCCGGCGGATAACCGGCCGATGGTTTCGAGCTTTTCAGATTGGATGAGTTGGGTCTGCGTCTGTTTGAGGTGTTCGTAGGTTTCCAACAGCTCCACTTGACTGCGGGCAAGGTCAGTATTCAACTGCTGGAGTTGTTCTTGCGCCAGCTTGCGAGCGGTGATGTCGCGATTGATGCCGATGAGGCCGACGATCTTGCCGGTGTCGTCTCGCAACGCAACTTTGGTCGTCAATTCCCAACGCGGTTTGACCGCAGGATCAGTGATGCACACTTCGCGGTTCACCAAGGACAAGCCGGAAGTCAGTAGTTCTTTTTCCTCGGAGAGAAATTCATCGGCCAAACCGCGAGGAAACAGATCGTGGTCAGTTTTGCCAATTAACTTGGTGGCTGAGCACTTTAGGTACTGGGAGGTCGCGGTATTGACAAAAACGAACCGACTTTGCACATCCTTAACATAGACTTGATCTGGCAACGCATTCAGCAGCGAATGCACCCCATAGCCGGGGCCATTTAAAAGCATAGAAAACGGGTTCACGCTCATCGGAATCCCTCCCGCAAAACTTGAACACCCGGTTAATAGTTGGCCTTCCACGTCGTCCTCCGCGACATGTGTCAGATTATTGCCAACATTAATCAGCGTCAATCAGGGCACGCCCTGATTTTCCGGTCAGGGCAACCCTGATACCGGTAACTCAATCCGTAATGTCGTACCCTGACCGGGTGCACTAGTGACAGCAATCCGTCCGTTGTGTGCTTCGACAATAATTTTATGGACAATCGCCAAACCGAGACCGGTCCCGCGTGCTTTCGTTGTCAGGAATGGCTCAAACAAGCGCGCCTGTTGCTCCGCCGTCATCCCCACGCCGGTATCGGTGAATGTTAGCGTGACTGCTGCGGTTGATTGGTGTCCAGTGGCAATCGTCAACACACCCCCTTCCGTCATTGCGTCAGCAGCATTGAGAATGAGATTGAGGCAAACTTGTTCCAACTGGCCCCGGTCCGCGCGCAGTTCCGGCAAGTCACCGGCCAGTTCGGTACGTAACTCAATACGTTGTTGCTGCAGTTTCTGGCGCGTTAGCAAGAGGACATCTTCGACGACACTGTTGAGCGCAACCTGTTCCAAGCGTGGCTCAGTTGAGCGGGCGTATCCGAGCAGTTGGTCCACGATCTTGTTGAGGTGTTCCATTTTTTCCGCCACAACTTCGGCATCACGGGCGCGCGGGTCGTTGCCGGTGAATTTCAAATCCAACGAGTGAAACAACATTTTCATCACCGTCAATGGATTGCGAATTTCGTGGGCGACCTCAGCGGCAAGCAAGCCGAGTGTGCTGAGACGTTCGGTTTGCCGGAGTTGTTCCTCGGCTTGGACGACTTTTTCGTGCAGTTGGGCGTTGGTGATGGCAATGGCAGCAAGATTGGCCAGTGCGCCGAGGATGTTGATGTCTTGCGTGGAATACCGGTATGCGGTACCGCTGTATACACTCACTGCGCCAATCGCGGTTTCGCCCACCACCATCGGCACCGATAACAACGACACCAAGCCGTCTTGCTTGGCAAGTTCAATATGCCGGTACGCTTGGTGGTCCTGAATATTGTAAATTTGCAGCGGCTTGCGCCGATGGACGACCGTCCCGATTAGGCTGTCATTGATCGGAAGCGGTGGTTTGGTCAGAAAATCAGCGCTTGCGCCATGGCAGGCACGAAGTTCAAGCCGATCGCGCTCGGCGTTCAGCAACATCAGCGAGCAAATTTTGGAATCCATCAGCCGGCAGGCATTGGCTGTGACACGTTGGAGAATGTCTTCGAGGTTGAGCGAGGAGATGATGGATTGGGCAACTTGAAAAAGTGCTTCGAGCCGTTGGAGGTTATGGGCAACCGCTTCGTGCAACCACGAGTTGTGGATCACTTGGGCGGCGTGATTGCCCAGCGCCACAAGCAATGCTTCGTCAGCGGCGCTGAAGGCGTTTTTTCTGGTAGAATCAACATTGAGCACACCAATGAGCTGGCCTTCGAGCAGGAGTGGCACCGCCAATTCGCTGCGCACATCTTTGCGAACGGAGATGTACCGGACGTCGGCGGTCACGTCCGGTACCCGTAGCGGCTGGCCGGTTTTGGCAACCCAGCCGGTCACACCCCGACCAATTGCGAGCTTGAGTTGCCGGGCATTTTTATTCAACCCGGTCGCGGCTTCGATTTCGAGTAACTGCGTGTGTGGGTCAATCAACACAACCGAACCACTGGTGGCGTTCATCGTCGCGACGGCCTCGCGGAGCACGAGGTCGAGCACGCGCTTTGGTTCCAGCGACGAATTGATGACGCCGCTGACGCGGGCGAGGACTTCGTAATGCCGGAGTTTCGGCATGGTCAACGGGCCAGGATGGCGATGGCGGCAGCTAGCTGGGACTTGATTTGCTCAAGCTGGTCGACCGCAGTGATTTTTTGGCCAGCATGGTTCTGGACGTAAAACGAATCAATGGCTGCGCCTTTTTCAGTGAAGATTTTGGCGAAGCTGATATCGAGATTAAGTGTGCTAAGCGTGTTGGTAAGTGTGTACAGCAAGCCAACCCGGTCCTCGGTTTGCACTTCGACAACGGTACGGCTTTCGCTGATTTCGTTGTCGATTTCAATCTGTGTGGGGATATGGACTTCACGCACGCGCGGCGTCGTGCCGCGGGCGGAGCGGATCTTTTTGAGCACACTGTTGAAGTCCACGGTTTCCTGATCAGTCAAGGTGCGTTGCAGCATTTGCTCGGTCGCCTGGATCTGTTTCGGGTCGGTTACAGCTTGGAGTTGCCGATCACATACGCCGAACTGGTCGAGGACGACGTGGTCACCGCGCGTATAAATGTGGGCGCTGAGAACATTTAAATCTGCCGCGGCAAATGCACCGGCAATCTTGGAAAACAGCCCCAACCGGTCCCACGTGCAGATGGTCACGCGCGAGTTGCCTTGAGCCGGGAATGATTGCCAATCAATCACCGGCACGAGCGCCTGAGCGGCTTGCTCGACGTCCATTTGCCGCAGCAGGAACCGGTGAATGAGTTGCAGGTGTTGGGCGGATTCATCGGCACTGGTGTTGATGTAGTAGCTGGCCGGCATTAACTCGAAGTGCGAGTAAATTTCCTCGAGTGGCAACTGATCCTTCAACCGCACGCTGACTTCCCGGTACAATTGCTCGATGCGTTTGGAAAGAATGTTTTGAGCGCGCTCACCGCCCTCAATGGCTTGTGTCGTCCGGCGATATAATTCCCATAACAATGTCTCTTTCCAATCCGTCCAGGACTTGAGACTGGTACCGGCCGCATCCACAAACGTCAGCAACATCAAGGCGTCGAGGGCCGCCTGATACTTCACGATCCGGACCGCCGCATCAATCGTGGCATTGTCGTCAATGTCGCGCCGTTGCGACAGCAGGCTGAGTTTCAGATGATCGCGGACTAAAAACATCAGCTTGGCTGTTTCGTCCGCGCCAAGTTTCAGACGAGATGCGACATTTTTGGTTAGCGCGCAACTGGCCTCGGTGTGCAACTTCGCGTTGGCCGCCTTGCCAGTATCATGGAGTAACACTGCCAGGCATAAGACGTGTGGATATTCCAATTGTTGAAAGATTTTTTTGTATTCGGAGTGCGGTGGCTCGGTCGCTTCGAGAACCCGGTCGAGGTGTTCCAACACATGGAGCGTATGCTCGTCGGCGGTGTATTGATGAAAGAACTCGTGCTGCACCAGACAGGTCAGCCGGCCAAACTCCGGCAGGAATTTACCAAGGAACTCGACCTCGTGCATCATCCGGAGGATGCGCGCGACCTGTCCTTTTTGCTTGAGAATCGTCAGGAATGTCTCCCGCGTTTCCGGGGCGCTCTGGAAACTCCGGTTGACTAGCTTCAGGTTTTGCCGGACCAGCGCGCGCAACTCCGGACTCAATTCCATGCCGCGTTGCTGGGCATACCGGAACACCCGCAGCAACCGCAATGGGTCTTCCCGGAAAACTCCCGGCGCCTCGGCTTCAATGATGCCGTCGCGGAACACAAACCCGTCCACCGTCTCTTCTTTCCGACCGCGCCGCAGCAGATTGCCGAGCTTGCCAAACCGCGCCGGCTGGATCGCCATACGTTCGGCCAGCGAGTTGGTCAGGAGAAAAATGTTCCGGGCATGCGTGTAATAGTCGCGCATGAATGCCTCGACGCGGCGCAAGACGTCATGGTGCCGGTAACCAAACGCATCCGCCAACTGTAACTGCAAACCCAGCCCGATGGTGTCACAGGGCCGGTCGGTCAGATAATGCAGCGCATTGCGAACGCGCAGGATGAAATCGTACGCCGCTTCGAGTTGCCGCTGTTCGGCCGCCTCGACTAGGCCGCGCCGGCGCAGTTCGGCCAGCGTCAATATGCCATACTTGAAAAACGCCATCCAAATCAGATTCTGAAAATCGCGCAAGCCGCCACAGCCATTCTTCACATTCGGCTCTTGCAGGAAGACGCTGGCGCCGTTCCGCTCATGCCGGTCGCGCTGGTCTTCCACCCGCGCCGCGATGTATTCCGCCTCATGCCCGCGCACGCACTCCTTCACCAACGTCTTGCGGAACAATTCATAAAAGTCCCGGTCACCGACAACCAGCCGCGCCTCGATCAACGCCGTCTTCGCCTGCATGTCCTGGTTCGCCTGCGTCACCGCCTCGCTCACCGACCGGGTCGCGTGCCCGACTTTCAACCCGACATCCCACAGCATGTACAACACCTGCTCGACCACGGCGGTGATGAACGGATGCGACTTCGGCCCGCGGCTCGCCGTGTTGTGGAGAAACAAAATATCAATGTCCGAGTGCGGACTCAACTCGCCCCGGCCGTATCCGCCCGTGGCGATCAACAACAACGGCACCGGCGTCAGCCCCGCTTGCCCGCGCACATTCTCGACCGCCGCCTTGAACAGATGATCGAGCAACAAGTCCAGCACATGCGCCCGGCCCTGCGCCACTTCCCGGCCGCTCGCGCCGGCCTGTTGCAGCATCCGCAGCCGATGCTCCTCCACCTTCAGGAATTGTTTGTACGTGCCGAGGATCTCCGCCGGTTTCGCCCCCGGCTTGAGGACCAACCGTTGCCGGGCGTTTTGCCGGACCTTGTCCCGGTACTGTTGTTGTGCAGTCACAACGCCAACCATAAATTGAGATGCCCCGCCCCGCAAGACAGAATCCACCGGCGCAACCCGCTGCCGCGCAACCCCCTGCCCCGTCACCAACTTGTTACACATGCCGGCATTGCATTTCGGCCCGACCTGGGCTAGTATTCCCTTCAAGTTTTTGACCTCAAAGGAGGGGGTTGGGAATGACACTAAATCGCAGATACCAAGATCCTTTGGCCGAGTTCGACCGATCCACGGCTGAGGAAATCACCAAATATAAATGGATCGAAAGCGAAAAGCTTGGTCGTGACATCGGTTGGGAACGCGCCTGCAATGAATGGTTGCAGAAACACTTCCCGGCGTGGAAACAGTACCGCTGGCAGCGCGCCCTCAAGGAAGCGCTCCAGACCGATTCGCGGCTGAACTGATCGCGAAGTTCAGGCCGGGGCGGGTATTCAACCTGCCCCGGCTTTTTCGTTTCCGCATTGCCGGTACCGCCCCGACGGTGTAACCTGCCCCCATGTTGCAACTCGGCGTTAACATCGATCACGTCGCCACGCTCCGCCAGGCGCGCTACAAAACCGCCGACGCCGCCCCGGTCATCGAGCCCGACGTCGTCGCCGCCGCCCAAGCCGTCATCGCCGCCGGCGCCCACGGCATCACCGTCCACCTCCGCGAAGACCGCCGCCACATCCATGACCGCGACGTCCGCGCCCTCCGGCAAGTCCTCCGCGCCCGGCTCAATCTCGAAATGGCCGACACCCCGGCCATCGTCGCCATCGCCGAGGAAATCAAACCCGACGAAGTCTGCCTCGTCCCCGAAAAACGCGCTGAACTGACCACCGAAGGCGGCCTCAACGTCATCGGCGCAGCGGCCTCACTGCGCGCCACCATCGCCCGGCTCCGACGTGCCGGGATTGTCGTCAGCCTGTTCATTGACCCCGACCCCGACCAGATCCGCGCCGCGGCGGATGTCGGCGCGCAATACATCGAACTGCACACCGGCACCTACGCCAACCACGGCCCCGGTGAATTGCCCAAGCTGATTGCCGGCGCGGAACTCGCCCACACCCTCGGCCTGCGCGTCAACGCCGGCCACGGCCTGAACTACCAGAACACCCCCGGCATCCGCGCCATCCCGCATCTGGACACGCTCAACACCGGCCACTCGATCATCTGCCGCGCCCTCTTCGTCGGCCTCCCCCAAGCCGTCCGCGAAATGCTGGCCCTGCTGAATCCATAATTGCCGGCACGCGCCATCCCGCCCGTTGTAGCGGTGCTTGTGCCAAGCACCCAATCCCCCTTGCCGTTGTAGCTGCGTTTGTGTCAAACGCCGAATCTCGTAGGGCACGCTATTGCGTGCCGAATCATGACGGTATGCAATAGCATACCCTACAGTCTGCTCGCCATGCTCAGAGCGTGGTCATCATTCCGGGGCTGGCGAATGGAAAGAATCTCGGTCTTTGTCCGGCGCACTTTTCCCCACAATCATCCGACGCCCATTCCTGCAGCAGCAGCCAGATCTCTATCCAGTCGCGTGGCTCGTGTCTTTTTGCTTCTTGCGGGGTGAGTACTCCGCGACGCTCGCGGGACAATCCGGGTCGGGCTCTTCGACGGCCCCCACGCGCCGCTCGGCGGCAGTCCAGATCGCGTGATAGATGCCATTCTCAAAGTACTCCGGTAACGGCTGGACGCCGGTCCCCCGCCGTGGATGGTGCAGGCTGTTGACGACAAACCGGAACAACTTGTGGGGATCGGTGACCCGGAATTGCGGCAAACCGCCGGTCGGATTTTCCCGGTTGCTCTGGCGCAATTCACGGTTGGTCGCGTCCGCAACGGCCAAGACGCTCGCGAGATCGAGTTCAACGACGAACTTGTTTTTCGTGCAGGTGGTTTTGAGACGGAGTTTCTTGGGCATGCCCTTCTTATATCAACCGCCTCCGCCGCCGGCCAACGTTAATCTCACCGTCCCGCCCGTTGTAGCTGCGGCTGTATCAAACGCCGAATCTCGTAGGGCACGCTATTGCGTGCCGAATCATGACGGTATGCAATAGCATACCCTACGGTCTGCTCGCCACGCTCTTTACCACGCTCAGAGCATGGCGAGCGTGGTCATTCCGGGGCTGGTGAATGGAAAGAGTCTCGGTCTTTGTCCGGCGCACTTTTCAGCCAATCATCCGCCGCCCACTCCTGCAACTCGAGCCAACTCTTCCGGCCCAGGTTTCGCACTCGCTTACCCTTGTAAACGACATGCTTCTGCTTCTCATCCCAACGAAGCTTCCCCGTCTCGATGGCCGCCTTGGCCTTGGTCCGGGTCGTGAGACCGATCCACTCGATCGCAAAGTGTGCCCGGGTCGGCAACAACCGCAAAGACTCCAAACCCTTCCGGGCATAATCTTCCCGGAGCCTCTTTGCCGTCCAATACAGCGTCCGCATGTCGTCCAGCGACACCCCGAGCCGCGCCGCGACCTCGACGTAGATCAACTTTTCCTCCTCAACCAACCGCAGCACCATTTCCTGCTGTTCCGAAAACGGCGTCCCGCGCGTCCGCATCTCCCGCATGGGCGAAAGTTTGGGTGTGATCATAATGCCTCTTTCATGGCTGACGGCTGATAGCTGGGAACTGAAAGCTTTCCTGTGCCGGGTTTCTCACGAATCCGCAGGTAAGCGGTGTTATGCCGTAAATCGTAGGTTAATTTCATCGAACCATTCTAATCCCCGCCCCGCCGCGTGTCGCGCCGAAACTTTAGTAAAGGCGGACGTGTCGCGCCGTAGTCTTGACAACGTCTGGTCGGTCAAGGAAAATAGAACCATGAAGCTGCACAGCACCATCGACGAAATCAAGAAGGGCGGCAGAATCGTCTACAACGATGGGCGGCCCGGTCACACGGATGTATTTGCGACGGTTTTAGCTGTGGACAGCAAAGGGATGACAGTGATGTTTGATGATCGGGCGGATACAACCAGAATCGCCTTTTCCGACGATGCTTGGATGGACTTTATTGAGGTCTCCGCATAACTGGTAAGGTCAGTGTGCGCTGGCTGGTTTCTTCATGTCGCTAGTTTCCGCCAGCAGCATCCGCACTCTTTCGATGCACCGTTTCGGACTCCGTGCCAATTCATGTTCCCAGATTCGCACGACGCGCCAGCCTTCACGCCGGAGTGTCCGGTTCACCACGCGGTCACGCGCCTTGTTGCCGGTGAGTTTAGCCTTCCAAAAGGGGCGGTTGCTCGCCGGCATGTTTGAATGTTTCGCGCAGCCATGCCAGAAGCAGCCATCGACAAAAACCGCGATATGCTGAATGGGAAAGACGAAATCCGGCTTGCCGAATACCGTCTGATTCCGTCGCCAGCCGGTGATGCCATTTGTACGGAGGAGTTTCGCGAGAGCAATTTCGGTGTCCCTGTTGCCGCGGCCCCGAATCCGCGACATTACTTCCGAACGCTTCTGCTTTGTGAAAACATCTGTCACTGGCAAAACTCTACCAGGTCGTCTGGCGTTTACCAGGAAGAAAAAAAACTATTTTTCCTTACCAAGCGGTCTACAATGCAGCCAGATTAGCGGCGTCCAAGGGCTTGAACTCGGCCTTCGGAATTCTCACAACGCTACTCATCCCGCCTTGCATATTGCGGCCACCACCTTGGAAGACCCAAGATGCGTATTGAGCAAGCTGGTCGTATGTGATGAACCACCAGCTCACAAGATTTCTTGTTTGAACGTTGTCGATCTCGCGAACGATAAAGAGCGAGTGAAGATTACCTCGCTTTGCGGCATAGAATGCGAGCTTCACAAAAGGCCCGATGTCGAGACCGAAATAGTCTCCGAGCGATCTATCAAACGCCGGCGTCTTCTCTTTGATCTCCAATGGATAGGTAAATTGTTGACCCCAGAAAATTCCGTCCACATCCGAAATCTCTGCCATGAAACGGTTCTGAAATGTCACCCTCAGATGTTCCTTGGCGAACTCTTCGGGAATAGGTGCAGATGGAATCACTGATGTGTCGGTATGGTATCGTAAGAAAGTGTATTTTCGTTCTCGCGCACGAAAATACGCTTGGAGGCAATCAGGGAATGATTGAACTTGTTGCTGTGTCGGAACGCCTAGCTGTACCGCCTGCCACCTGAGTGAGGATGTTGATTCATCCTGCTCGACTACTGCGGAACAATAGAACGCGCGAATGCCTGACTGGTGAAATGTGGAGCAGATTGTATGTAAGCCATGCGAAGGGTTAGGCGAAATTCTCTCGGGAGGATATTGTGTTCCTGGAATGATTGTTTCTGGAAACAAAACAACAGTCTCATGCCCAAAGTCGCCCGCACCCTGACGCCGCGCAATCCAGCCACCGGGAGATATTCGACCAGCGTAACCTATTGTGTTGATATAATTTCGCAGTTCAACCTCCGCGAGAAGGCCATTCAGCTTGTTGGCGTTCATGCTGGAGATGCTATGACTCATAAACTCCCGCATAGATTCGATTGATATTGTTGCCATGGAGATTGTGCTTAGCCTTTCTATGAATTGCGAGACTTACCCTTTGTCTTATAGAGCTTTTTACTTTCGTGGGCTTGGAGAACCACGTCTGGTTTGTATTCGGCTGGCTGCTGGAGACTTTCAACGATTGCTTTTGCCAGCCGTTCAACCACAGGCACAACAACTGAATTGCCAAATTGCCGGTACGCTTGTGTGTCCGACACTGGAATCTTAAAATCAGCCGGGTATCCAAGGAGAAACGCGCATTCAATTGGCGTCAGTCTCCGTGGATTCTTTCCTGCACCTTGCGATACAAGAATCTCTGAACCGTCTTTATAATACCGCGCACTCAGTGTTCGAGTAACGCTGGCACCAGTGACCAGCCCAAATCCAAAGCCATTACCCTTCGCGGCATGTTTCTTTGCATACTTTTGGAGATATTCCCACAGGTGATCCGTCAGCGTATACTTTGCCGGCGGATGCGGATCGAGAATGCTCGCGAGACGCGGGCCTTCCTTTGGAAACTGTGGGAACTCGAAATAGCGCGCTGTATCAAATCCGACAATGAATATTCGCTCCCGGTGCTGCGGGACGACCGACTGCGCGTCGATGATTTTATGATATACGGTGTAGTCGAGTTCTTCGGTGAGTGTCTTGTGGATGACCTGCCACGTGCGGCCTTTGTCGTGGCTCTTTAGGTTCTTTACGTTCTCCAGCAGGAAGGCGCGCGGACGGCGGTCGCGGATGATGCGCGCCAGTTCAAAGAAGAGATTGCCCTGCTTCTTCTCGGCAAAGCCATGCGCTTCGCCAAGCGAGTTCTTCTTGGATACGCCGGCAATGCTAAACGGCTGGCAAGGGAAGCCAGCGCAGAGGATGTCATGGGCAGGAATTTTCGATGACGCGACAGTGTGGATGTCACCCACCGGCACATCATCAAAATTTGCGGCATAAGTTTCTTGGGAGTGCTTATCCCAATCGCACGAGAACACGCACTCGCAGCCAGCGCGTTCAAACGCGATGCGAAAGCCCCCGATGCCACAGAATAGATCAATGAACCGTAACTTGGCCGGTGCGGCGACCGATTGATTGTATTCGACACCATTTTCGCGAACCAGATCGGGCGGCTTCTTGCCGGTTCGCGTCATTCGTCTGGTTTGGATTTTTTTCGGCACAGCGCCGCGCAGTGTAATCAGTCCGCCGGGTTTGGGCAAGCGCGGTCTCACGCTGTTTTTCCAGCTTGAAAAGCGGGGGCGGGATTGGCAGCCGGGAAGGGGGCTGAAAATAGTTTCTGTTGTTCAACAACTTGAATAAAAAGTTTGGCAATCTCCTGTTCATGATCAGAAATGTGGACAGTGCCGTGCATCAATT
>Ga0118677_10003148_pt1 | contig 31840 bp, 25 predicted proteins | sample AliMusrvi5mmetaG_FD_86154 | JGI IMG/M metagenome (GOLD analysis project Ga0118677, IMG submission 86154) | reverse complement strand
GAAGACCGGCATCGTGGAACCGACACAGGCACGGTATACCGCATCGGATGCCGTGCTGTCGCTGCTGGAGCGCTATGGCTGAAAGATTATGTAGCGCAATGTGGGTGTCAGGCCGTTCGGAAGGCGGCCTGGCGCCACATAATACGAAGCGCAACATAATTCCCCGTAACAGTGTAAGAAACTGTATGAGCAGTTCGCACCTTCTCGTATAGTTTCTTACATTACTACTGTGCTCTCTCGCGTCCCGACCCCCGGCATCAATGCCAGGGCTATTGAGATACGCCCCATAAATGGGGCTTGTTTAATTGTGTGAACAATTTGCCCCATTTATGGGATATAGCTCAATTGCCAGGCGCGTTACTGCCAGGATACCAAACCGTCACTTGCGGTAGTAATACTAACATCTACGCGCTATAATACCCGTTGAATTAACCTCTTATCGAATGGAAGCACTGATGCACCTGCGAATATACCGTGCATGCATTCTCCTGCTGCTGTTGCTCGTGGCGGTGGTTGCCGTGGTGTCGACGCCACGGAATCGCTGGAGTGTGCTCATCTACATGGGCGCGGATAATGAGTTGGATCGCTATGCAATGAACAATATCCACGAGATGGAAGCCGTGGCACCGCCGGCGGATGCCGTGGATGCAGCGATCACCGTGCTGGTGCAACTCGACCGCGCCAACACCAACACCGCGCCGGGCACCTGGACGGATACCCGCCGGTATCGCATCGTGCGCGACCCGGCGATGAGTCGCTTTTACGCCGAAGGCATTTATCTACCCCCCATCGATGCCTTTACTGCGACCGGCTACAAGCCGTGGTTGCCGCCGGCAATCCGCCACCTGAACCTGCCGCTCGACGCCGTGGTGCCACAGGGACCGCCGACAAGCCAGTCGGAGATCGCGTCACCACGGTTGGACAATCCGCAGCTGGGTGAATTGGATATGGGCAATCCCAATACGTTGCGCCAGTTCATCTGTTGGGGGCAACAGACAGCACCGGCGCAGCATTACCTGGTGATTGTCTGGGGGCATGGGTGCGGATGGATGCTGGAAGACGATGCGCTACGGGAGCCGGAGGGGAAGTCGAAAGCCTTTTGCGAAGATGACGGTGAAGCGCAGGATGTTACCTCGATCAACAGCGCCGAACTCACACAAGCGCTGAAGGGGGTACGCCATATCGATGTGCTGGCAATGGACAACTGCATGATGAGCATGCTGGAGGTGGCGTATGAAATTCGCCGTCATGTCGATTACCTGGTAGCCTCCGAAGAGGAAATCCCCGACCGCGGCTTTTATTACTGCGGCATCATCGGCGCATTAGCGCGCGCGCATGGCGAGATGACTCCCGCGCAGGTCGCGACGTATCTGGCCGGCGATACTTGCTACACCTGGCAGCGCTTCGGCATCCGCGAGAGCCTTACCCTCTCCGCGGTGCGACCGGCAAAAACCGTAGCGGTGGTGCGGGCGCTCGATCGCCTGGCCCGTTTACTCATCGCTTCCGGCAAAAAATACGCCCCCGCGCTGCGGCGCGCCCGTACCGAAGGTCTGCAGTTCGGCATGGTGACCGATCACAACGGTTCCACCGATTTGATCGACCTGGGGGATTATCTCCAACGACTAAACCGCTATCTCGACGATCCGACCCTTCACCGCGCCACTCGGGAATGCGCGCATGCCATCCACGACTGCGTGATTGCCAACTACACCTCGCAGCCGTATGTCTTCGCGCGCGGTTTGAGCATCTATCTGCCGCCCGCTACCACGATGAATCCGCTCTACACCCGCACCTACGGGGCCTTTGCGCTGTGTAAGCATTCGGCGTGGGAAAAGTGGCTGGCGGTGTCGCCGTGAGTGGTTTCAGGTGTCGGATTCTGACTGGATCACGCTGGCGCTACTGAATTTGTGCAAGAGAATCGATATCGTTGGTAGCGCGGCCTCATCGCTTGGAACGCCGGGGGCCCCCGGATCAATCCGGGGTCTGGAACTGGCCGGCTGAAACCGGCCAAATACCGTTAAAATACTATTGGCTTGCCAGGTCGTTTTGGTCGTTGCGCGGTGGTTGAGCATACATAAGGGAACTGTCCCTTCACGATCCATCTAAAAATTGACACGCAAATCGATTACAGCTTTTTCAGCAGTTCTTCGACAGAGATTTCAGCCTGTTTGAGGATACTCTGGAGCGTTTTCGGAGCGAGGGTCGCACCGGCATGAACCGGAACAGTACAGATAGCTCGGGTATCCGGGTGGTAGAGGGTGAAATGGCTTCCCTGACTGCGGGTTTCAATAAAACCCATTTGTTTCAGCGCCGCGACTAATTCACGTCCGGTGCAACGCGGAAGTTTAGGCAACTTTCTCCCCTTCCGTAGAGATTGCTACCGTAACTTTCATCACCATGGCCTCACAGAGCGTATCGACATCGAGCTTGATGTTTTTACAATCGTAAGGAACGGGCAGTCCAAGACTGATCATGCTCTCGACGTGGCAGGAGATCGCTTCCTGCACGTGTGCCAGGGCTTCGGCGATTGTCTGACCCTGGGTCACACACCCCTTGAGCGCCGGTACTGTGACCGTATAGCCGCCGTCTTCATTCCGTTCGAGCACCACGGTATATGTTCTCAATCCTGGCATGACTCCCCCTTCATCATTCCACTGAGTTGGCAACTCGCTAAATAGCGCCTGTCCCAAAGTCCACGATTTCGTCGCGTGAAATTTTGGGACAGGCGCTAAATAGGTCTGACACCTGGAACCCGAAACCCCTTCAATACCGATAGTAATCCGGCTTAAACGGTCCGGTGACCGGCACGCTGATATACTCCGCCTGGTCCAGGGTCAATTGGGTGAGGGTGGCGCCTAGTTTGCCGAGGTGCAAGCGGGCGACTTCTTCATCCAATTCTTTCGGCAATACGGTGACGCCGACCTGGCGTGGTTCGGTCCAGAGCGCGATCTGCGCCAGCACCTGGTTGGTGAAGCTGTTGGACATCACGAAACTCGGGTGGCCTGTCGCGCAGCCCAGATTGACCAGCCGTCCTTCCGCCAGCACGAAGATGGCATGCCCGTCGGGGAAGGTATATTTGTCTACCTGCGGTTTGATGTTGGTGCGCACCACATCCGGCGCATCGTTCAGGCGATTGACCTGAATCTCGCTGTCGAAATGCCCGATATTGCAGACGATGGCCTGATCTTTCATCTTCGCCATGTGTTCGAGGGTGATGACATCGCAGTTCCCGGTCGCCGTCACGTAGATATCCGCAATCGGCAGCGCCTGCTCCAGGGTGAGCACGCGATAACCCGCCATGCATGCCTGCAACGCGCAGATCGGGTCGATCTCCGTCACGCAGACCTGCGCGCGGTGCGCGTGCAGCGCGTCCGATACGCCTTTGCCCACGTCGCCGAAACCGCAGACCACCGCGACTTTGCCGGAGATCATCACGTCCGTCGCGCGTTTGATGCCGTCAACCAGCGATTCACGGCAGCCGTAGATGTTATCGAACTTGCTCTTGGTGACGGAATCGTTCACATTGATGGCCGGCAACAACAACTCACCCTGTTTTTCCAATTGGTACAGGCGATGGACGCCGGTGGTGGTTTCCTCAGAGATGCCGCGGCAGTGCTCGACCAGCCGATGCCAGAACGTCGGGTCTTCCGTCAGCAGCGATTTGAGCGTGGCGTTGACGATCTGCAATTCCTTGTTGTCGGTCGGTTCGTCTAAAATGGCGGCGTTATCTTCCGCGGCATAGCCGCGATGAATCAACAGCGTGGCATCGCCACCGTCATCGACGATCAGCGTCGGGCCATCGCCATCGGGGAAGCGGATCGCTTGCAGCGTGCACCACCAATATTCTTCCAGGCTTTCGCCTTTCCAGGCGAAGACGGGAACCCCGGAGGCCGCAATGGCTGCCGCCGCGTGATCCTGCGTCGAAAAGATGTTGCAAGACGCCCAACGTACGTCCGCACCCAGCGCGGTCAACGTCTCGATCAGCACGGCGGTCTGAATGGTCATATGCAAACTGCCGGTGACGCGAGCGCCGCGCAACGGCTGCTGTGGCCCGTATTTCTCGCGCGTGGCAATGAGACCGGGCATTTCTTTCTCCGCGATCTCGATCTCACGGCGACCGAAATCCGCCTCGTTGATATCTTTCACTTTATAGGGAAGCGCAGGCCTGGTTGACGTCATGATATGATCTTCCTTTCCGCATCACTGTTCCAAATTCGCAGAAAGTATACCATAGCCGTGAAGAGGTCGCCAATATTGACCGCTAAGACGAAACGATAGACATCGATATGGACTCTAATCAATATGGGTCTGCTGGGAGCGCGGGCGTCTCGCCCATCCGGGACGGCCGAGACGCCCACGCTCCCAGCAACAATGAACGGGGGTACGGCGATGCGTCGTGTGGTGATCACCGGCATGGGAGTGGTTTCGTGCCTGGGCAATACGGTGGAGTCGGTCTGGCAGGGATTGCTGGCCGGGAAGAGCGGGCTGGCGCCGATGTCACGGTGGGACCCGAGCGGGTTGCGCAATCCACTGATGGGCGAGGTGCGCGACTTTCCCTGGGACGACGAGCACGACGAAGCGAGTCAATTTGCCTTGCACGCCGCCGGACAGGCGCTGACCGCGTCCGGTTTGTCCGGCGCGGGCGTCGGGCTGGTTTCCTCGACCAACTTCGGCGGAGCGACGGCGTGGGAACAGTATCTAAGCTGCCTGCGTGCCGGTGAGATCGATGCGGAGACCGCCGAACTGTTTCACGAATTCACCCTCGGGCGTACGGCGGAACTGTTGGCGGAGCGTTATGCGCTGACCGGACCGGTACGCGTGCTTTCATTGTCCTGTTCCAGCGGCACGGCGGCCATCGGGCAAGGAATGGATCTTATCCGGCTGGGCAAAGCCCCGGCCGTACTTTGCGAAGGGCACGACGCGCTGGCCTTCTCCAGCATGGCCGGGCTTTCCATCCTGCGCACTATCACCAACGAGCAGATTCGCCCATTTGACGCCCGCCGCAGCGGCACGCTTTTCGGCGAAGGCGCGGCAGCGCTGGTGCTAGAGGACGCCGAGAGGGCGCAGGCGCGCGGCGCGGTGATCCTGGCGGAGGTGCTCGGGTACGCGGTGAATAACAACGCCTACCATCTGACTGCGCCGGATAAAGCCGGTGAAGGGATTGTCGCCGTGTTGCGCGAGGCGCTGCGCGATGCCGGCGCGACGGGCAGCGAGATCGATTACGTGAACGCGCACGGTACCGGCACAGCCTATTTCGACGTGACGGAGACGAAGGCGGTAAAAACCGTGTTGGGAGAGCACGCCTATCAGATTCCGATGAGCAGCATCAAGCCGGCCATCGGGCACATGATGGCCGCCGCGGGCAGCGTAGAAGCCCTTGCCACCGTCCGCACGCTGCAAACCGGCCGCGTGCCGCCGACGCTGAACCTCGAACAACCCGACCCGGAATGCGACCTGGACTACGTTCCCGGCGCGGCAAAATCCGCCGCGGTCCGCACCGCCCTCTCCATCTCCTCCGGCATCGGCGGCAATAATGCGGCGGTAGTGTTGCGGCGGTGGGAATAGCCTGGCTGTTGGCGGTTGGCTGTTGGCTTTTTTAACCGCAGATTACGCGGATTTCGCCGATTAAGATTAATGATGGTGATGGCGGCGTATGCGTTCTGGCTTCGGGATGTTGATTTTTGATCTGCATAATCTGCGGTAAAAAAGCCAATCGCCAACCGCCAGCAGCCGCTAAGAATGAAAGCCCACCATCCGTTGCCGGATGGTGGGCTTGTTTTGGAACCTTCGATTGCTCGAAGGTGGCCTCACACGCTCTTGTGTGCAGATTGAAGGTATAACTATTAGCCCTCTCTCTGCTGTACGAATCGGCACTTTAGATAACGTGCGAAGTAGTGCAAAGGGCATCTTCATTTTTCCACAGCCTAGCCTACTCGTCAAGGCTTTCGGAAGGCGGTAAGGTTAAAAATAGATTAAGATAGACGGAGCAAGGCGTGGGAAAAGAAACGGACGGGATATGGGTGTCAGGATACGGGATACGGGATGCAGGATGCAGGCAATACGGTGTTCAAAATGCATTGACCCTTTCGCACTTATAAGGTCACGTACGGCTCGATCTTCTTGAATGTTTTCTCGCCGATGCCGGGGATATTGAGGAGGTCGGCGGGGGAAGTAAATTTGCCGTGCTGTTTGCGGTAGTCGATGATGCGCTGGGCGGTGACCTGACCGACGCCGGGCAGGCTGGCGGCGAGTTTGTCCGCTGTCGCGGTATTCAGATTGATCTTCTCTTTCGGCAACTGCTTCGGGGCACGGTGCGTTTCCGCCGCGGCGGGAGTTTTCGCGATGACGGTGGATTTGCCGGCGGTTTTGTCCGCTTTGCCGGGGGAAGGCGGTGATTTTTCGACCGGGGACGCCGGTGATGTTGCATGCAAGGGATCGACGGCGCCGACGACGGCCAGCGGTGGCGGGGTATCCTGACCGGCGGTGGCCTTTTTCCATTCAGCCCTGGTGGGTATATAGATGCGTTCGCCGTCTTCCAGGCGGGCCGCCAGATTCAACGCATCGGGGAAGGCATCCGGGGTGGCGCCGCCGGCCTGGCGGATGACGTCATCGACACGCGCGCCGGTGAGGAAATGATAGACACCGCTGTGGCGCACCGCGCCGGTGACGTGCACCACAATCTCCTTCGACGGCGGGGACGCCGCCGTGCCGGCCGGAGGTGGGTCGGGTTGCTGCAGGAACGGCGCTGCTTGCGCCGTCTCGCGCTGCCGGCGTCCTATTGCGAAGGCCAGCATGAACAGCCCGCCCAACAACGCCAGCAACAGCACGGCGGCAGCATATTGTTCCGGTCGCGAGAAATAGGTGCGCATCACAGCACCCCAATCACATCGCCGCCAGCACACGTTCCAGCGTGTCGATGAAGCGGGTATTTTCTTCCGCCGTGCCGATGGTAACGCGAATCATCGTCGGATAGCCGAAGATGTCGCCCGTGCGCACGATGACGCCCTCACGCAGCAGCGCGCCGAAGACCTCGCGGCAGGGCTGTTTGGTGTCCAGCAGGATAAAATTGCTCTGCGTCGGCACATAGGGCAACCCCAACCGTGCGAGCGCGGAGTAGAGGAAAGCTTTCCCTTCTTCGTTGGCCTGGCGGCTGCGCGCCACCTGTTGCGGGTCACGCAGGCTGGCAATCGCCGCCCACTGCCCCAAATTCGCTACATTGAAGGGTTCGCGCACCTGGTTGAGCGCGGTCATGATCGCCGGGCTGCCGCAGATGCCGTAGCCGACGCGCAAACCGGCCAGCGCGTAAATTTTCGAGAAGGTGCGCATCACGATCACGTTGCGGCCTTCGCGCACGTAGTCGAGCGAGTCGGGATAGTCGCCACGGGTGACGTATTCGCAATACGCTTCGTCGAGCACAACAATCACGCGTTCCGGCACCATCGCGAGAAAAGCTGCCACTTCTTCGCGGGCATTCATCGCGCCGGTGGGATTGTGCGGATTCGCCACGTAGATGATCTTCGTGCGGGCGGTGACGGCGGCCGTCATCGCCGGCAGATCGTGGGCAAATTCTTTGAGGGGAATCTTGACTGGACGTGCGCCCATCAGCAGCGTACTGATCTCATACATGCTGAACGGCGGGTCGCCCATGATGACTTCATCGCCTTCTTCCAGATAGGCGACGGCGAGGAAGTGCATGATTTCGTCGCTTCCACGTCCCATGATGATCTGCTCCGCCGCCACGCCGACCTGCGCCGCCAACTCGTGGCGCAGCGCATAGCCGTCGCTGTCCGGGTAGAGGCGGATATCCGCCAGGTGTTCACGAATGGCTTCTAACGCCAGCGGCGAGGGTCCGAGTGGATTCTCGTTTGACGCGAGCTTGATAATCGACGCCGGATCGAGCCCCAACTCCCGAGCGACTTCCTCGATCGGTTTGCCCGGCGAATAGGGCGTAATCCCGTTTATGGCGGCGCGATAGTTCACAGACGCGTTATTCATCGATGCATCCCCTTCGCTCTCATTGTAGCCGAATTACCGTGATGCAGGCAACCAGGACGGGGTACAGGATTACGGATACAGGATACAGGATTCCTTTGCATCCAGCCTTTTACCCGACACGCACCACCCCGTGGTGAGAAACCGCTTATCCTGTATCCCGACTGTATCCTGTTTCCTGTATCCCGCATATGGTATAATCCCCTACCGGAAGAACCGTCTACCGCTGAATTCACAAACGAGGATACGCTCATGACACTGGCGACCAACACGACGACACATGACTGGGAGAATCCGAACCTGCTCGCGATCAACCGCGAACCGAGCCATGCCACGCTGACGCCGTATGCCGATGAAACATCGGCGCTCGCGGGCGTGCGCGGAACTTCTCCCTTCTTTAAGTTATTGAACGGCGACTGGCAATTTTGCTATCTTCTCACGCCCGACGATGTGCCGGAGGAATTTTCTCAGCCCTCCTTCACAACGGAGGAATGGGCAGCGATCCCGGTTCCGAGCAATTGGCAAATGCATGGCTACGGTATACCGGTCTACACCAATGTCGCCTATCCCTACCCAGTCGATCCGCCACGCGTGCCGCAAGCGAATCCCGTCGGCCTGTATCGCCGTACCTTCACCGTGCCGGCGGGCTGGGACGGACGGCAGGTCTTCCTGACTTTCGAAGGGGTGGATTCTGCTTTTTACGTGTGGGTAAACGGGTGGAAAGTCGGCTATAGCCAGGGCGCGCACCTGCCGTCCGAATTCAACATCACGCCGTATTTGCAGCCGGGGGAAAACCTGGTGGCCGTGCAGGTGTTCCAATGCTCCGACGGCAGCTATCTGGAAGACCAGGACATGTGGCGGATGAGCGGCATCTTCCGCGACGTCGCGCTCTTCGCCGCTCCCGGCATACACCTGCGCGACACCCGCCTGCGCACACCGTTGGATGCGCAATATGCGAACGCGACACTGCAGATCGCCGTTTCGCTGAAAAACTACACTTTGGAGGCCGTCGACAGCGGCGCGGTGATGGCACGGTTGATCGATCCGGACGGGCAGACCGTTTTTGCCAAATCGTTGACCGACACGCTTCATCTCGACGCGGAAGCGGAACTGACGGTGGAAGCGGAGATTCCGGTGACCGCGCCGCGCAAATGGTCGGCGGAAGAACCGGTGTTGTATACCTTGTTGCTCTCGCTCTGCGGCGCGGACGGCCATGTGCTGGAAGTGCAACGCTGGCCGGTCGGGTTCCGTCAGGTCGAGATGAAACAACAGCGCGTGCTGGTGAACGGCGTGCCCATCACCATCAAAGGCGTCAACCGTCATGACAGCCATCCCGACCTGGGACACGCGGTATCGTTGGCGTCAATGAAACAGGATATTCTGCTGATGAAGCAGCACAATATCAACGCCGTGCGCACCTCGCACTACCCCAACGATCCACGCTGGTATGATCTCTGCGACCGTTATGGCCTTTACATCATCGATGAAGCGGACTTGGAGACGCATGGCATGCCGCAACTGAGTCAGTTGTCGCGCGATCCGGAGTGGCAGGCGGCGTATCTCGACCGCGCGGAGCGGATGGTGCAGCGCGATAAGAATCATCCCTGTGTCATCATCTGGTCGCTGGGCAATGAATCGGGTTACGGCGATAACCACATCAAGATGGCCGCGTGGATGCATGCCAACGATCCGACGCGGCTGGTGCATTACGAAGGCGCCACCGGCTGGGGCAACCAGGAAGGATTGGACAGTGACTGCGTCGATCTGGTGAGCACGATGTATCCGACGGTGGAGCGGCTAATCGAGGAAGGGCAGTGCACCGACGATCCGCGCCCATTTTTCATGTGCGAATACGCGCACGCGATGGGCAATGGCCCCGGCAACCTGCAGGAATACTGGGATGCCATTTACACCTATGACCGCCTGCTGGGCGGCTGTGTGTGGGAATGGGTCGATCACGGCATTCGCCGGCAGACGGAAGGCGGTGAGGAATGGTTCGCCTATGGCGGCGATTTCGGCGATCTGCCGAACGACGGGAATTTCTGCATCGATGGCTTGATCTTTCCCGACCGCATCCCCCACCCCGCGCTGATCGAATTGAAGAAGGTGATGGAGCCGGTGAAAGTGGAAGCGGTGGAACTGAGCACCGGCAAGGTGCGCGTCACCAATCGCTATGATTTTCGCTCGCTGAGCCATCTCGACGGACGCTGGACGGTACTGGAAGGCGGTCGCATTCTCGCGCAAGGCACGTTGCCGGCCCTCGAGCTGCCGGCCGGGCAAACAACCGAGATTACCTTGCCATACACTCTGCCGGTGGGCAAACCCGGCGCGGAATACTGGCTGAATATCGACTTCACGCTGGTCGGTGCAGCTTGCTGGGCCGCGCGCGGGCACGAAGTGGCGTATACACAGTTCGCGCTACCGGTACCGACCCCACCGGCGCCGGTCGCGGCGATCAGCGCCATGCCGCCGGTGCGTCTCGACGAGTGGAACGACCGCTTTATCGTGCAGGGGGAAGAGTTTTCGCTGGTCTTCGACCGCCGGCGCGGCACCATCGCTTCGTGGACGCATCAGGGGATGCCGCTAATCGCCGCCGGACCGGAACTGCTGGCCTGGCGCGCGCCGACGGATAACGACAAACACATCGCGAACGAATGGCGAAGCGCCGGCCTCGATCGACTGCAACCGCGCATCGACGCCGTCACGCTGGCGAATGTGCTGCCGGGAGCGATCCGCATCGAGGTCGAGTCCGTCCTGGCCACCTACAGCCTGCCGCCGGCCTTCATCTGCCGCTCGCAGTTCACCATCTACGGCAGCGGCGACGTGCTCATCGAGACGGCGATCACCCCGCGTGAGGGATTGCCGCACCTGCCGCGGCTGGGTTGGCAACTGACCATGCCGGCCGGTTTCGACCACTTCGCCTGGTATGGCCGCGGCCCGCACGAAAATTACCTCGACCGCAAGCAGAGCGCGCACATCGGCGTCTATACCGGCACGGTGGAGGAACAACACGTACCCTATATCATGCCGCAGGAGAACGGCAACAAGGATGACGTGCGCTGGGCGGCCGTGACCAACCTGCGCGGCGCCGGGTTGCTGGCCATCGGCCTGCCGCTGCTCAACGTCAGCGCACATCACTACACCACCGGGGATCTCACGCACGCACGCCATACTTACGAATTGGCGCGCCGCGCCGAAACGGTGTTGCATCTCGATTACCGGCACGGCGGCTTGGGCAGCAATAGTTGTGGCCCCGGCCCGCTGCCGCAATATCTGCTGCAGCCGGAGCTGGTCACTTTCGCCGTTCGCCTTCGCCCGTTCAGCCAGGACGCCGACTGCCCGATGGAGATGAGGTGCCGGCAGTTGGAAGTGGTGAAGTAAGGTGAGAGGCGTAACCCGTTGGTAGTGAGCCACGCAGCGAAGCGGAGTGGCGTTTGGTTTTCTCTCAATGTAAGAACTGAGAGGCCACCGAACGCCACTCCGCTGCGCTGCGTGGCTCACTACCAACGGGTTGGCTTACGACCGATTGGCTCTACGTGTGCTGCACGAACCACTCCAGCAATTCTTCGGCTTCGGCTATGCTGCGAGTGCTGGTCCAATACTGCGTCTTTTCCGGTTTGAGTTCGCGGTGCATCGCCTTGATCTCGTCGGGAGTACCGCCGACACTGACTGCTTTGCCGGCGGCCTGGATGCGCTTGAATAACTCTATATACTCAATGGACGGACCATGCCCCGCGCCGGGCACATACGAGAACGTATGCAGTCCCGGGATGGAAAAGAGCGCGTCAGCATGTTTGAGTGCGTCAGGGCCATCCCAATGATACAGCGCATGTTTGACGATGGCGGCTTCTTCCTCTAGGGCAGGAAGCACCCAACGCCGGAATGATTCCGGGCTCATCATGCAACTGAAGTCGCATTGCAGGCACGCGGCGCCTTCCATCGAGTAGAAATCGCGATAGTAGCCAAACTCATTCAGACGACCGGCGGTACTGATCGCCTTCCACACCTGGGGAAAGATCGCACGCGCGCTGTCCATGGCACGATCGATCATCTCCGGCGTATCCAGCAGGTCCATGCATAAGCGCTCGGGTCCGCGCGCCGCCGCAAGCAACCCCATGTTGGTATGCCAGTCTACCGCACTGAGCAGCATTTTGCCCCCCAGACGGTCGGCGGCCTTTCTACAGAAGGTGAGCATGCGCTGCCACAGCGCGCTTTCCGTGTGCAGACGAAAGGGCAGCGCGGTGTCCCACTCCTCGACAAATGGCGATGACCAGCAGGTATCGCCGGAACCTTCGGTCCAGTGGAGTTGGCCTCCGCAGAACGCCGCAATCTCATCACAACCAAAGCTCAACCAGAACGACGGCATCATTTCGCCGCCGTAATAGCGTGTCTCCGCGGCGAGCAGTGCCCGATCGATGATGTCATCCATATCGCCGTATACGCGCTCCTGATAGGTACTGCCCGGCGCACCTGCCCGGTCAGGCCGGGGGGCGGAGACGCAGATCAACGGACGATCGATGAGCTCACCGGCGAAAAAGGCATCCCAACGTTTCGCCGCTTCTTCGACATCAGGTTTGAGCGCCAGCGGCGCGGGTTTTTTTGCACTCATATGGACTCCTGTAGCAAGTGAGCCATCGCTTGTTGGTAGTGAGCCACAATTCGTTTGTAGTGAGCCACGCAGCGAAGCGGAGCGGCGTTCGGTAGCCTCTCAGTTATTAAATTGAGAGATAACTCAAACGCCACTCCGCTCCGCTGCGTGGCTCACTACCAACGAGCTTTGGCTCACAACTAACGAGCTTTGGCTCATTATTGCGGGCGTTATTGCTTCGTCGTCACTGCCTTCACCGCATCCAGTTTAGTGTTATTGCTCACCGAGGTGGCGGTGAGCAGCAACGGGTAGGGCGTTGCCGATGCCGCCGCGGTGGTGGGGGTGACGTGAATGGTATAACCGGCCATCGCGTTCGGTTTCAGCGCGGCGGTTACCGCGCCTTTGGCGGTGATCGACGCGGTGATATCCTTGCCGGAGGTCCAATCGACGAATTGCACTTTCCAGCCGGACACCGCCGGAAGCGGGCAGACCAGCGTGAAGGTATCGGTGGTGTTGCCGGCGTTCTTCACCTGGAAGAAGTAATGGATCGCCGTGCCGGCGGTCGTGGTCTGACTCTTCGTCTGGTTGGTACCATCCGCGTTGAGGACGCTGAAGCCGGTGTAGGTTTGTTCACCATAGTTGAGAATCGCCACATCGGGCTGATACGCCGGCATGACGGTGGTGACCGTCTTTACCAGATCTTTCTTCGTACTGTCGTTGCCGGAGACGGCGGTTATCTGCAGCGTGTTGAGCGTTCCGCCGATCACCGTGCTGTCCGGGGTGACGTGAATGGTATACGTCAACCAGGCGCCGGCGGCCAAGGTAATGGTTTTCCAGCCAGTGGCGGTAATGGTTTTGGTGATATCGGCGCCGGTGCTTTGATCGACATATTGCACTTTCCAGCCCGCGCCCCCGCCGGTCGCGGAGAGGGTGAAGGTATCGGGACTGTTACCGGTATTCTTCACGCGGAGCAGATAGGTGGCCAGCACGCCGTTGGCGATGCTCTGGCTCTTCGTCTGATTCGTGCCATCCAGGTTGATGACACCCGCGCCGGCGTATGTCGCTTCGCCGTAGTTGCATACCAGCAGGTCCGGTTGATAGGTGCCGCTGATGCGGATGGTATTGCTGCCGGTGATGGTCAGGTTCGCTCCATTGAAAGAAGCGATCCCGCTGATGGTCGCCGTCCCGCTAGCGCTTACCGGCGGTGTGAGGGTGTAGCTTAAGGTGCGGATTTGATTGTCAAAGAATGGCCCCCACTTCACCTTTCCTTTTACCTTGTCGAAACTGCCGGTGTTACTGATATAGGTGACCGTCCATCCCGCCGGAATCAGCTCTTCGACCGCGTAACAGGTGGCGGTCGCGTTGGGAGTCACGGCAATGGTCACCGTGACCGGTTGCGTTAGCGTCGCTGCCGGCGAAACGGTGCGCACGGCACTGCTGACCGCGGCGGTGGAGCGGATGCCGGCCGTTGCCCGGTACACCGGCATGGCGCTATCCGCCTGGTACGGAGAATACCAGCAAGCCGGCGCGGCTTGCGTCGCATCGAAACGATAGTCTTCGCCCACTTCCCAGATAAAGCCGGCGCGGGTCACGTAGTCGATGGGAATCTGCGCCGGCGCAATCGGCCAGGCTTGATTCTGTATCCACGCGGCGCCGTATGCGGTCAATTCCCCGATGTCGATACTCCAATTGTTGTTCACATCGGCGGGGTGCGTCAATCCGGTGGTCACCTTGACGGTATGATCGGTGATCACATTGGTAATGGTCAATGAGGCGCCTACATAGGGTACGCCACCGTTCTGCACCAGTGTGCCATCGAATAACCAGCCGGTGATCGTATATCCGGGTTGCGCGGAGCCCGTGAAGACCACGGTACCGTTAAAGGCGACCGATTGCGGTGTATTCGGCGTGATCGTCGCGTTGGCGTCCGCCGATGGAGTGACGGTGAAAGGCCCGAGTTGTTTGAACGTCACGCCGACGTTATGATCGTTGGTCACATTGGACAGGGTAAAGGAAATCCCGCCATTTTGCTTGGCATCGCCGTCAACATACCAGGTATCGACCGTGTAGCCGGTCGCGGGCGTAGCGGTGAAGGGAACGCTGCCGCCACTGGCGACGACTTGGGTCGTGCTCGGACTGACCGTGCCATTATTGGTCATCATGGGGATGACATTGTAGGTCTTCAGCGTAAACGCGACCGCGATGGTGTGATCGGCCGTGAACGTCACGCGGCAGGTCGTGCCCAGATATGGCCCGTTGGCGAGCTTGCCGGAAATGTAGACAGTATTACCATCCAGTGTCCAGCCGGCGATCTGGTAGCCGGCGCTGGGGGTGGCCGTAAAGGTGACGGCGCCACCGACGGCTCCCGTCTGCGTCTTATTCGGACTGATCGTCCCGTTCGCGCCGGCAGATGGCGTGATGGTATAAGTGGTGACAGTCATCGTGGTGTCGCCGGTAATGGACTGGCTGAATCCGTTGAACGACGCCACTCCCTGGAAGGTTTTCACGCCGGTCGTTCCGGCGGGTGGAGTCACCGCATAGGTGAGCGTGCGCGTCGAATTATCCACGAAGGGTCCCCAGCGAAGCTGGCCGAGTGCCGCCGTATATAGCCCACCGTCGCTGATATTGGCCACCGTCCAGCCGGCCGGCGGTGTTTCCTGCACGGCGTAGGACTGTACGACCGGATCGGGGGTAATCGTCAGCGAGACCGTCAATGCGGTGCCCGGTTGATAGGTGGCCGGCAACTTGCGCACGGCGGTCGGTGCCATGAAGGTCACGTTGACCGTGTGGTCGTCCGCAACAGTGTTCAGGGTAAAGGATGTACCGCCTAATTGCACCGCGCTGCCATCCACCGACCAGGTATCGATGGCGCACGCGGGATTCGGGGTGGCCGTAAATGTCACGGCGTTGCCTTCGGCGACCGCTTGCGCGGTGTTCGGCGTGATCGTACCACCGGCGCCGGCTGAAGGCGTGACCGTATAGATGGCGGTTTTGAAGGTAACCGTGAGCGTATGATCAGCGGTAATATTGCCCAGCATGCAGGTGTTGCCGCCGGTCTGCTGCACGGCGCCATCCAACAACCATTTATCGACCCGATACCCACTGTCTGGGATGGCGGTAAAGGTGAGCGTAGCGCTGCTGCTGATCGTTTGCGGCGTATTCGGGCTGATGGCGCCATTCGGGCCGGCTGATGGCGTGATCGTCCAGGATGTCCCTAACGCGAGCAGGCTACCACTATCCCCGCCGACGTAGAGCGTACCATCCGCACCAATCGCCGGCATCGACCTGTCCAATCCGACCCGGCCCGAGGACGCGTAAGCGCTCTTTTGCGTGCCGTCCGGGTTGATGACATACAAATTACCATCGGAGGAACCGACGTAAATGAGACCGTTTGCCCCGACGATCGGAGATGCATTGACGCTGCCGCTGGTGGGAAAGGCCCAGCGTTGTGAACCATCGATTGCGCTCACGGCATACACGTTGCCATCGTCACAGCCGACATACAGTGTGCCGTTCGCGGCGATGGCCGGGGTGGGCCCTAACGTTCGGCCGACGGAAAACGCCCATTTCTGCGCGCCGTTGGGGGTGATAGCGTAGAGATAGTCATCATACGAGGTGATATAGATCGTGCCGTCCGTCGCGACGACCGGCGAGGCCGCGAACAATTGGCCGCCGGTGGTGAACGCCCACTGTTGCGAACCATCCGTCGGATTCACGGCGTAGAGCGTGCTGTCGTCCGAGCCGACATACACAGTGCCGTCTGTCGCCAGCGCCGGGGAAGAGTCAATGGAACCGCCGGTCAGGAATGCCCATTTCTGTGTGCCATTCGGATTGACTGCGTAGAGCGATTGATCATCCGAACCGAAGTAGATGGTGCCATTCGCGCCGATCACCGGTGACGACGTGATATCGTACCCGCTGGTAAAGCTCCACTTCAACGTGCTGTCCGGATTGAGGGCATACAGATTGTGATCCGACGAACCGACATAGATCGTGCCATCCGCGCCGATCGCCGGCGTGGAGAGGATCGGGCCTCCGGTGGGATAGCTCCATTTCGTGGAACCATCCGCATTGAGCGCGTAGAGGTAGCCATCATTCCCGCCGATATAAATGGTGCCATCCGCGGCCAGCGACGGCGAGGAAGGCAGCGCGCTGCCGATGGTGCTCATCCAGAGCAGGGAGGGAGTGGAAGGGCCGTTATAGGCACTGCGCCCGGTATGTTGCACGTCATGGCCATACGTCCACCAGTCACCGCTTCCGGTCGTTCCCACACGCCGTATCGTCCCGCTGGCCGGATTTCCGGAGAGGAGGCAACAGAGCAAGAAAAGCACCGGCAAAGCGCACAAACCCGCGAGAACGGACCGCTGCGTCGTTCGACGCCGGGAAAGAAGAACGGTAAGTGAAATCGCGAGCGGATTAGACTGACTTGTCATCGAGAAACCTCCGAACCGGATTGCGATGGCACGATATGCGAGGCATAATGTGCATGGACTAAACGACCGCATTTGAAGTCTAACATCGGGCTACGCATATGTCAAATAAATCAACCGTTCAGCCAGCTTCCGGAAGGTGCACAAGACCGGAAGAAACGGTCGCGCGCCGGCCACGTTTAGACACAGCTTCTTAGCGCCGGCGCGCGTCTTTTCCCGGCAATACCATATTGAGCACGGAACTGAAGAGCGCCATCACCACCGCGAACAGCACCGCCGCGCCCCAGCCACTTCCGGTACCGACATACGACATATAGTGACTGAACGATCCGGTCTTGCTAAAAAAGAGGTAATAGAGGGAAAAGACATAGAGGAAGAATGAGACGACGAAGCTAAAACACCCCAGCGTCACCAGCGTGATCGGCAATGCCAGCAGGGAGATAATCCAGGTGAGCAGTCCCACCACCATATTGACCAGTCCCAGCAGCGGGGCGATCCAGATGACATCATACCAATGCGTGATCTTCACCCCCGGCACCACATAGGCCGCCAACAGCAGCGCCAGCGCGGAGATGATCCAATGCCAGAAGATACGCTTCATCGCTTTATCCCCTTTGCAATCTCAATTCGCGGTGACACACTCAGTTCCTGCCGTGAGAAGGAGACAATGGGCAGAATTGGCAGGTTCTCTCGCTTTGCCCACGCCCTGAAGGACGTGACAAACTGGGACAAGCACGCTGAAGCGCGCTCACAAAGCAATATATATAAGCGCATATAACTGGGGCGGGGACAATTCCCTTATGTTTCCGATCAATCCCGACTAATCAACCACCGGAGTGCTCGCGAGGACGCTCGCACGCCAGGGAACTGAACGGTTAAAATATGAGATTGTATTGATCGGTTGGGTATCAAGCATGTCAGACATGTCCGACTTGCCTCACTAGCGTGAGTCACGCCGATCCAGCACCACACCCAGCGGATAGTTGGCGCGCATGGCGTCGTCGATCCACTGCATGGAGGCTTTGGGGGATTTCCCCCACCAGGTTGGGCAGGTGGACAGGATTTCAACCAGTGAGAAGCCTTTGCCGTCGAGTTGTACCTGGAACGCGGCTTTCAGCGCGCGTTTCGTCGCCTGAAGTTCTTTAGGCGCATTGACGGTCTGGCGAACGATGTAGGTGGCGCCGTCCAGCGTGGCCAGCATTTCGCTGACTTTGATGGGATAACCAGCCAGCTTGACATCGCGACCGAAGGGACTGGTGGAGGTGTGCTGTTCCGGCAGTGTCGTCGGCGCCATCTGCCCGCCGGTCATGCCGTAGACAGCGTTGTTGATGAAGATGACGGTGATATTTTCACTGCGAGCGGCGGCATGTACAATCTCGCCAATGCCGATTGAGGCCAGATCGCCATCTCCCTGATAGGTAAAAACCACGGCATCGGGGACTGAGCGCTTCACGCCGGTGGCTACCGCCGGCGCGCGTCCGTGCGCCGCCTCCAGCATATCGCAATTAAAATAGTCATAGGCGAACACGGCGCACCCGACCGGACATATCCCGATGGTGCGCTCGAGCACACCCAGTTCTTCCAGCGTTTCCCCGATCAACCGGTGAATCAATCCGTGCGTACAACCGGGACAATAGTGCAGGCGTATATCACATAATCCGCTGGTGCGGCAGAACGTGGTCGTTGATTGGTCTGGTGCGGTATTCATCGTGTTATTCCTTTCCGCTCCGGCGGGTTTTTTTCCTGCTTGCCGTAGACCGCACGGATACGCCGCAGTAAAAAATAGGGCAGTGTATTCCAGCGGATATTGAGGCGCGGCAACACAAACGGATCGCTGGTGGGTACCAGCACCCCCTGCCGGCAGGTGACGGCATACCGATAACCGGCCGCGGCGACGGCCTCGCACACACGGGTATCGTAATCGCCATATGGATAAGCGAAACCGAGCACCGGGCGACTCAGCAGATCCTCCAGCTTATGCCGGGCATCGGCTAATTCCGCGTGCAACTCGGCGTCGGGCAGTTTCGTAAGGTGGGGATGCGACAGGGTGTGGGCGGCGATTTCGCACCCAGCCTCTGCCAGTTCGCGCAATTGCTCGACGGAGAGCATCGGTTCGCCGCAATCACCCTCACGGATATCCCAGCTATTGCGCGTCCCAATGCCGTTCACGGTGACGAACACCGTCGCCGGCGTGCCGAATTCGCGAAACAACGGCAACCCGTATCGGTATACGCTGGCAAAGCCGTCATCGAAGGTCATGCTGAAGTATCCATTGACTCGCGCCGGGTCGCTCACCATGTCCAGTGCGGTCGACGCGCGAAAGCCCTGCGCCAGCAACGCCACGATCTGCCGGCGCAAGACCCCCGGCAAGGTATACTGCTGGCGGCAAATCGAGCCGGCCCGCAACAGACCCAAACGATGATACATCAAGACCAGTGACCCACGCGGGGCGATTCGGACCATGTGACTCCTTATGGTGGTTTCGGGTTATTTGTCTGAACCATGATAGTCGGGATAAAAGGATTTGCTCAATATTATCGCGCTGGACAACAATGGTAAGGGCTGCCGGCTCCCAGGATCACCTATCGATGTCCGGAGCGTAAATCATGATCATCCTCTAATCCTTCAAATCAAGGTTCAGACCATTGACGCTGACACCCAAAACCTCTTACGCTTTCACCATCCGCCGATACACCGCTTCGGTGCCTTCGATTTGTTTGGAGATGGGATGCTCGATTTCGGCGCGATGACGGGCATTGATCCCGAGGGTCGTTGTCCACTCCGGCTCATCGAGCAGTCGCGTCATCGCCTGCAGCAGGCGATCCTCCCGGCAGGGGGGAATGAGCAATCCTGTTTCACCATCGCAGACGATTTCCGGCATGCCGCCGACTTCGGTAGCCAGCATGGCGCGCGCGGAGGCCATCGCTTCCAGGAGAATCAGGGGTAATCCTTCGCTCTCGCTGGGCAACACCAGGCAATCCGCGGCTGCGAGTACCGGACGCACATCGGCCTGAAAACCGAGAAATTGTACCGCATCACCCAGGTTCTTCTGTGCGACCCGGTCGCGTACCGCATTCTCCATCTGCCCGCTGCCGGCGAACAGTAGGTGCGCCCGCGGGTTGCGCTGCGCGATCACGGCAAACGCGTCGACTAGTGCGGCCAAGCCTTTCCCATACGCCAATCGCCCCACATAGGCGAAATAAAAGCCTTCCAGCGGTAAACCGAGTGCTTTTCGTGCTTCCGCGCGCGGGCGAGGGGCAAAATGATCCAGATCCACCCCACTCCGCACCAGCGAGATCTGTGCGTCGCGAAATCCCTGCGTTTGCAGGTGCCGGCGCAACGCGGCGCTGACGGTAATCAAATGATCCGCGGCCAGGAACGGCCACTTGCCGTGAAACGCGTGAACGGTGCCCACCACCGGAATACCGGCCAACCGCCCTCCCAGACTGCACGGTATGGCCGCGCCGTTGTCATGTACATTCAAAAGATCGATCTGATGGCCCCGCAACCAGTGCGCGATGCGTGCGGGGGTGAGAAAATTGACGTCGCCGCGGATCGGGACGGGCACACAAGGAATTGCACACTGCCGGGCGGCTTCGATCAGCGGGGAATCATGGGGGACAAGCAGGCAATTCGTGAACCCGCGGGTGGCAATCCGCGCGCACAACTCCAGCACATAGCGTTCCATCCCCCCCAGGAATTTCCCGACCAGGACATGAGCGATGTGAAGCGGACGCATATGCTGATTCGGCATTGACGGTTGATTCATGATTGGGTGTCAGGTGTCAGGATGATTGTCTGAACCTTGATGCGAAGGATGGAAGGATGATCATGATATCGCAGCAAGGAAATCCTTTTATCCTTCGTGTCAAGGTTCAGACAATCATCCTGACACCTCATTCAGCAATCGAGGCGCGGAGGGCGTCGGCGACTTCGTCGGGTGTGGGCACGATGCCACCGGTACGGCCATAAAAGCGAATGGGACAACGGCCTTCCATCGTCAACCGCACGTCTTCCACCATCTGTCCGGCGCTCATCTCAATTACCTGGAGCAATTTCATCCGCTCGCCGATACGGCGCAGCGGCTCGGTGGGAAAAGGATACAGGGAGATGGGACGGAAAAGCCCGACGCGGATGCCTTCTTCGGCAAGGCGCGTGATGGCGGTCTGGCAGATACGCGCGGCGCTGCCGTAGGCCACGAAAGCGTAATCGGCGTCGTCAATCCCCGTAGCTTCCCAGCGGACTTCTTCACGCGCCATGCGATCGTATTTCTCGAACAAGCGTAGATTGACTGCTTCCAACTCCTCCGGCATAATATAGAGTGAATTGAATACCGAGCGCGTGCCCTTACGGGTGCCGCGTGCTCCCCACGGCTGCGGGGGTGGGACGGGAATCGGTTCGCGGGTGAGCGTGACCGGTTCCATCATCTGCCCGAGAACGGCATCCGCCAGGATCAGCACCGGATTGCGATAGCGTTCAGCAATATCGAACGCATCGCGCGTGAGATCATACAGTTCCTGCACCGAGGCGGGCGCCAATACCAGCGTGCGATAGTCGCCGTGCCCACCGCCGCGCGTGGCCTGAAAATAATCTCCCTGGGCGGGAGCGATGTTGCCCAATCCAGGTCCGCCGCGCATGACATTGACGATCACCGCCGGTATTTCCGCGCCGGCCAGGTAGGATATCCCTTCCTGTTTCAGACTGATGCCCGGACTGCTGGACGAGGTCATGACGCGCACCCCGGTTGCCGCGGCGCCGTAGACCATATTGATGGCCGCCAACTCGCTTTCCGCCTGCAGGAAGACACGACCCGCTTTGGGCATCAACGAGGACAGATATTCCGGTACCTGGTTTTGCGGGGTAATCGGATAGCCAAAAAAACAGGAGCACCCGGCATCGAGCGCGGCGCGACAGATCGCCTCGTTGCCTTTCATCAATTGACGTTTCTTCATTGGTCAACCCCGGCAGGCGCAGGCGTTTCGGTCGTCACATCGGCGTGTTTCACTTCGCGGTATACCTCGATACAGCAATCCGGGCACATTAGCGCGCAGAGGCGGCATCCGGTGCAACGGTCGGCATCGACCTGTATCACCGGGTGATAACCGCGACTGTTCATCTCGTCGCTGACAGCGAGGGAAGCCTTGGGACAATAGTCAATGCACAACAGGCAGGCTTTACAGCCTTCTGCGTTAATTCGAACATAGGCCATAATGCGTTACATTACCTTCGCCTTATTGTAGCACAAATTAGCGACGCTGTCTGAGCCGTGGTCGTCAACAGACTTGTCGTGCTCACAGAGTATAACGAGTAGGTGATGGGTTTACGCAAACGCACCAAAAGACGCGTGAATCACGCAGACGGAAGCGAGTTTTTGGAATAGAATCGATACCGTTATAGTGCGTGATTTTACTCATCCACCCGTAGTGGCCATGACACCCACGCGCCACGGCGGGCACGGACTACCGAGCTTTCGTTCACCTTGCGCACATACGCTTCTGTCTTTGTGAGGTAGGCGATAGCGTGAATACACGGGATGCCTAATGAAACGTTGCCGAGGTAGTCGGCGGACTCTTTAACGATCACCTTACCTTTCCTGTAGCAGGTACAAAAAGACCGGGCTCCCGACTGGCGGGAGCCCGGCTTCACTACCATCGCTGATTAGCGATTTTCGTTTTCTATGGGTTATTGCAGGCCGGTGGCCATCACGTTGGTGATGCCCAGGTTCAACAGCGAGTTGTTGCTCGCGGTGGTATAGGGCGTCGTGTTGGAGAAGTCACCCGTGTAGACGTAAATCCACATCTTCATCGCGGCGTTCGAGATCGTCGTCGATGCGGTCAGCGGGGACTTGGCGGTGTCGGAGGTCGAGCAGATCACCTTACCGTTGACCTTGAAGCTGATGATCTGGCCAGCGCGCTCGATGGAGAACACGTCCGTGCAGACGTAGGTGACCGCAGTCGAACCGTTGATCTGCCCCACCGGAGTGGTGGCGTTCGGGACAAACGACAACGCCGCATTCACAGGACTGGCGCTAGTTGCATTGCCCTGATAGAACGTGGCCGATCCGTTTTTCCCCTGTACCGCATAGTACAGATAGTCGCAGCTCGTGCACACCGCGGTGCCCAGTCCGTTGCCGCCGAAGCCGACGGTGATCGGGTTGTTGGTCGCCGGGTTGTTGAACTGCCAGGAGACTTTCCCCTGCACGAGACCGAGCTTGCTGCATGCCCAGCCGGTATTCGCAGTGGTGGACTGGATGGTGCTGCCCAAGTGCGGCTGGGTGTAGTTATAGCCAAAGCCATAACCGACCGGAGCCGTCATGCTGTTGGCAGAGCCGACGGGCGCAGTGACCGTCGAGGCCTGATTCGGCGAATAGGTCGGAGTCATGTTGATAAAATTCTGCCCCGCGACGCCTAACTGGCCCCAGTCAACGTCCGCTTCGGGAGTGACGGTGCTTTGGCCCACGTGCCCATCCATGAAAGCGCAGATGAAGATGCCGCCGTGGCGGGGATCCTGATCACCAGGCGCATAGAAGATGTTGGGTTCCGGCTGCGCAACGCCGTTGTAGAGCAGCGAGTTGCACGCCGTCGACGCGGTGTTGAGATCATTCTTGTTTGAGGAGGTGCCGTTGGTCGTGTTGAAACCCGGAGAGATGTTCTTGCAGTCCATGATCATCATTTCGTTGGTCGGGTCGGAGAATGCTCCCAACGCTGCCCCAGAAAGATTGACATTATAGCCATAGCTGTTCGGGGTATTGACACCTTTGGTCGGGCACTTGTAGGCACCCGGAGCCATTTTGATTGCCGCCCACACCTGGTCAGCGGCCGGCAGGGCTTCATCATTGTCCTGGGCATAAATCTGAATGCCTACCGCGATTTGCCGCTGGTTGTTAGAACAAGCGGTTTGCCGGGCTTTCTCACGTGCTTTGGCAAACACAGGGAACAGGATCGCAGCCAGAATCGCGATAATCGCGATGACTACGAGTAACTCGATGAGCGTGAAACCACGCTTTGTGCGGATCATACTTCACTCTCCTTTTAAATTGAGCTAGCCGTCTCGTGAACTTTTTCAGGAGCGACCATTGGGTCTCGGGCTTATACAACTAGAATTATACCCACCCCTCGCCCCCCTTGTCAAGTAGTTCCGGGAAATATTTTCCCAGCCGTTAATCGTCCCTCCTTTCAAGTAATCGTCCCTCCTTTCAAGCGGTTTTCCCTGCAACATTCACGACCAAGCAGGTCTGCAACGTGCTCAGCGCGACTCCCGCTGATCGATGCAACCGACAAACCTTTGCGCTTGCGATACTTTACTGCAAGAGCTTGATCTTGTCTTTCCCTTAATTCATATTGCTAAACTTGCCGTTGTACCAGCCTGGCGTCGATCACTGTTATAGACGGCGACTGGTCGGATGGTGATATGCTATCCCTTGGACACTGTATGAAAAGTCGCGCAATCTCGTTTTCGTGCAATTGCTTTCGCGATTCTTAATCGTAACATGCCATTATGACGATTGAGTGACAGATAGATGATAGTTCTATCACCGAATATGGAATACGACGGCCATTCGGTAGCCCAATATGCTTGCGGCTTGCCTTTCTTGCGTTGCTCCGCTATCATAATGAGCGTTATGACCTATTCGTTTCATCGTGCCGTACTTGTCCTGGTTGCGACGGCGTGCGTTTTCCTGGCGTTGCTCCCTCAACCATCGCGGTGTGAGGCACCGGCTGAAGCCATTGAACGGGGTATCACCCTGTTGAATACCGGAGATATCGAAGCGGCGCGGACGACACTGGCGGCAACCGGCAATGGGGAAGAGGCGGATGCCACCTTGCTGGCGGCGCGAGGAATCACCGAAGCATTTTCCGGCAATCTTTCCGCGGAGGCGCTTTTTCGACGCGCATTGGACAGCGACCCGCATCACCTGGCGGCGCTGTGGGGCCTTAGCCTGCATCTGCTGCAGCATAAGCGCGCATTCGAAGCCGCGGCACTGATCGAGCGTGCCGCCATGGTCGCGCCGAAAGATCCCCGCATCAAAACCTTGCAAGCCTATGTCTATCTACTGCTCGGACGCACCGCGGAAGCCGCCAATGCGGGCAAAGCCGCGTTGGAGGCCGGTCAATCTTCCCCTTTTCTGTTGGCGACCCTCGCGCAGATTCATCGCAACCTGGGTTATACGAAAAAGGCGGTCGATTTCGGCCGGCTGGCCGCGCGCACGTATAACGGCATGGACTTTCTCGCGCCGACGCACCGGATCATGTTGCCGCTCACCATGGTCATTGCCGATTCGCCGCAGGTGCTGTCCGAGATGCATACCGAGCGGATTCCCCCCGCCTCACCGACGCTGCAGCGCACGGATCTGATGATCGAACTGCCGAAATTTGACGAGACCGCCGTCAAAAAGGAAAAGCCGTTTCAAATCGTGGCTCCCCGCGACGGCGCGACAGTGCGCGGCCAGCAGTTGGTACGCGTGACCTATCGCGGCACGCGCGCCATGAAATTCGTGATATTGCTGACCGACGGCGTGATGCGCGGCATCTTAACCGAAATTCCCTATCATTTCAGTTGGGACGCCGACGCCGTCACCCCCGGCACGCACCAGCTTTGCGTACGCGCGTATGACGAGCATGGCTTGATTCTCGCTGAAGACACGATAGCGGTCGATGCACCGGCCGGCAAAGCGCTGGTAACACCGGAACCGTCCGAACGCACACTGGAACTGCAACAGAAATTGATGACGCTGGATATGCCGCTGCCGACGCCGCTGTCGTTATTCACCCAGTTAGGCTGGTGGTATAAGGATCTCGGCGATAATACTGCGGCGCTGAATGCCTTTGAAAAGGCGGCGGCGATCGACCCGAGCACTGAAGGGGTGCTGGATTCGCTGGCGTCGCTCTATCAGGATAGCGGCATGCACTTTATCTCCTCCTCCGGTGAAGTGATTCACGGTCCTGAGGCGAAAGAGAAGCGCGTGGCGTTGACCTTCGATGATGGCCCCAACGCCATGTATACGCCGGCACTGTTGGCGGAACTGAAACGCTACAGTGCGCACTCGACCTTTTTCCTGGTCGGCAAGATGGCAGAGAAATACCCCGATCAGGTACTGCAAATTCTGGCGCAAGGGCATGAATTAGCCAACCACACCTTCACGCACCCGAATATGACCAAGCTGACGCGGCAGGAGATTATTGCCGAAGTGTTGCGCACGCGCGTGGCTATCAAGGAGATCGCCGGCAAGCAGACCTTTCTTTTCCGTCCGCCAGGCGGCGACATCGATCCCTTCGTCACGCGCCAATTACGCATGTTGGATTACAATATCATCTATTGGGATATCAATGCCGGTGAATACCGCAAAGCGCACACGCCCGCGCTGCAGGCGGCGCAGATCATGGCGCATGTCCAACCAGGCAGCATTATTCTGATGCATAACGGCGTCATCGACGGCACGCTGAACTTTCTGCCGATGCTGCTGGACGGATTAACCAAAGCCGGTTACTCCTGCGTGACGGTGTCCGAGTTGATGAAGAATTAATGCCGTTGTTCCCGTAGCGGAGGGGTGACCGCGGCCAGTTTAGCCAAACGCAGTCGAAAGGGGTGTCAGCCGCTCGGAAAGAGCAGTTGACACCCCTTTGCTGCGTTATGGGGTTCACGACCCACGCATGGTCGATTATTCGAGTGGCAGCGGGACGCCGCCTTCGGCGAAGGAGCGCTCAGCGGTGTTGAAGATATTGATGATCTTCGCTGCGCTCTCCGGCGTGACGCGCGGTTGTGTGCCTTCATACAGGCTATCGACGACATTGTCATAATAGCGCTGCGGCACGGTTTTGCGATAGGTGACTTCCATCACCGTCTGCTCGCCGCCGCTCAGCCGGGTGAACACTTTCAGCTTATCGGTGTCGGTCCATTGCCATTCATCGGTTAACGTGCCTTTGTCGCCCACCAGCTTATAGCGGAGCGGCGACGAGTGATCGATGGCAGAGATGGTGACGACACCGGTGGCACCGGAAGCGAAATTGATGCGCACGCTGCCGTGGTCTTCGTTGAGCGCCGGATCGGCGTCGGGCGCACGGTAGAAGGAGCCGGAGACCGACTGTACGTCGCTGCCGGCGAAATGCAGCAGGTAATCGACCAGGTGCGCGCCCCAGTCATACATGATCCCACCGCCGGCTTCCTTGAAACCGCGCCAGGTTTCGGGGCCACAGCGATAGTTGATCCCACTTTGCATTTCGACGAGATTCCCCAGCAAGCCGTCATCGATCACTGACTTGGCCGCCAGATACCAACCATCCAGCCGGCGATTGTGAAAGACGGTGAGGAAGCGTTTATTGGCCTTTGCCGCCGCGATCATGGCCAGACAATCGGCATACCGCGTCGCCATCGGTTTTTCCACCACCACGTTCGCGCCGGCGTTTAACGCGGTGATCGCGACGGGGGCGTGCAGATTATGCGGGATTGCGAGCGCCACCAGGTCGATCTGCTCCGCGGCAAACATCTCCTCGACGGAAGTATAAAACGTCGCCTCGGGAAAATGTTCTTTCGCTCGCTCCTGCATCGCGGGGCGTGCGTCGCAGAGCGCGCACACATCAACGCGTTTGGTGTCGCGCATCATTTGTCCGTGCCAGATGCCGATGCCGCCAATGCCGATGACGGCGCCTTTTTTCAATGCCATTCCGTTCTCCTACAAGTTTAGATTGGGGTCGAGTAATATCACGAATGCATTCACCGGTTTCAGGTTTCAGTCCAGTCGTACCGGTCCGACTGAACTGACAGGTCGGGCAGACAGCCAGCGTCGCTTAGCATGACCAATGACCCACTAGCAATTCATTCAATTGTGCTGCTCGGTATTTTGCTTGGCCAATTCGAGAAATTCGCTCATCAATTCGTCATACATTTCCTGCCGAACGGTGATGTCTTTGAAGAGCAACACCGTGGCGTCGATGCGTCCCCCGGCGCCGTGAATGGGATGGGCGGAGACGAGAAACACCTGTGCCGCGCCTTCGCCATTGTCGATCGACACTTCGCATTCCGCCGACGCATTCGCAGCAAGCGGGCAGGCATCGCGAAAGCAACGAGAACAGGTGATGATCGACGCGCACAGCAGCGGATCAGCGGCATCGTGGGACAACGCGATGTCAAAGAGCTGAGCGGCGGCGGCATTGCAGCGGAGGATACGCTCCTGTGGATCGATCACCAGCAAGGGTTCGCCCAAGGCCGCGATGACAGCCCCTTCCCGCTCGCAGGTGGCGCGCAACCGGCGCATCTCCCCTTCGAGTTCTTCGGTATAGCGCCCGAGGCGCTGCGAAATCGCCTGGTAGGAATCGCGATCGCGTCGTAGTTGCTGCCAGGCTTCGCTGTCAACTTGTTCCACTACGCTTCACCTCTCATCGGTCGGACCGATGCCGTACAGTTTCGCTCGTGAACCCGGGTTTCCTCCCGGGTTCCCCACAGAACGCGAATTATTTCTGCGTTATAAGGAAGCCTGTCTGCTGGGAGTTTGCGAAAACGGTGAACTGCACCGTGGTGGCGCCTGGAAAGCCGGCGCCATGGTATCCGCTGTTGCGGGCACTATTGTGTAGCCCAAACCCTGGCGGTGACTTGACAACCCTACCGCAAGAGACTTAGCATGTGATACCTTGCATCGAGGAGGACTTCATGAGTAGCTATACTGCCGCGGTGATCGGCTGCGGCTCGATTGCACAGCATTTGCACCTGCCGGGCTATGCGAAGCGGAAAGAAATCACCCGGATCATCGGGGTGGACCCGGAGCCGGCGCGATTGGCGGAGATTCAGGCCAATTTCCCCATCGCCGCCGTCTATGCGGACTATCGTGAGATGTTTGCACACGAGCATCCGGATTTCGTCTCCGTCTGCACGCCGAATGTCTTTCATGCAGAGCAGGCGATTGCCGCACTGCAATCCGGTGCCGCGCTGCTGCTGGAAAAACCGATGACGCTGACGCTGGAAGAAGCACACGCCGTCGCCATGACCGCGCAACAGGTCGGTAAGCCGGTGATGATCGGCTTCTCGCACCGCTTCTATCGCGGCAATCAGCGGGTGAAAGCGCTGCTCCAGGAAGGGGCGATCGGGGAGCCATTCATGATGCGGGTACGCTTTGCCCATAGCGGTCCCTTCCCCGGTTGGGCAAAATCGGACTGGTTTTACGATCCCAAACGCGCCGGTGGCGGCGCGCTGCTCGATATGGGCATCCACGCCATCGATCTGTGCCAGTGGCTGATTGGGCCGATCACCTCGGTCGCCGCGCAGATGGGCACGCTGCGCAGATCGCGCTGGATGACAACGCCGTGCTGGCGCTGGAGTTCGGCGGGCGGGCGCTGGGCTATATCGAAGTCGGTTGGACCAGTGGACCCGGCCTGTGCGGTTTCGAAATCTACGGCGACAACGGCACCATCATCAACGACTATGAGCAAGGCCTGCGCATCTGCACCGGCAAAGTCACCCCCGACCTGAATGCCGCGCTGGCCTTCACCTGGAATGTCGAGGATGAGAAACCCGCCACCGGTGGCTGGGTGGTCGAAGTCGATCATTTCGTGGAGACGGTCCTCGCCGGCGGCACATTTACCATGGGCCTTGATGCCGGCGCGTCCGCGCTGGGCGTCGCCCTGGCCGCAATCAAATCCGCCAAAGATGGACAGCGACAGGGATTGTTGCCGGTTAGCTAATTGTTAACTACCGGCGAGCAAGAGGAGAATGAATTCACCGGATGTGCCGGATGTTTTGAAGATAGAGCAGGATAGATTCTTTCTCCTCTAATAACCGATCAATTCCCCCGGGAGGGTAGGTGATGCCAGGCTTGAACGGCGTCTCGCCCTCCCGGAACTGAACGGTTACAGCTATTCATCATACCGATGCTAAAATCCACGCTAGCAGCCTGTTGAAGAACCCCGGTGGTCAGATCGCTGAGAGATTCTTTCGTCTGGCTGTGCCGCAATTGTGAGACGTATCTGGCGTTATACGGTGAACAATTGCGACGCAGACAGGCGGAAGAAGATCCAGGGAGGTGGCCGCCGGGATTCTTCAACAGGCTGCTGGATATCCTGTGAATTCTTCCGTGTAGTTAGGAGTTTGCCATCATGCGTTGCCTGCAATGGATCACCACCACCCCGGATTCTCCCTGGCAGTCGCGATCATTGTCGACCAGCACGAATTCCGCACCGGCGAATCTGTGCTTCAGTGGTGCGCGCCATCAGACCTGGGAAGGATTCGGCGGCTGTTTCAATGAACTCGGTTGGGTTGCGTTGTCCGGGATGACCCCCGCGAAACGCGCTGCAGTGATTGCCAGTTTGTTTGATCCGGCGGACAGTTGCCGCTTTACGCACTGCCGGATGCCCATTGGCGCCAGCGATTATGCCGCGGAATGGTACAGCCTGGATGAAACGGACGGCGATTTTCAACTGGAGCATTTCAGCATCGAGCGTGACCGGCGCTTCCTCATCCCCTACATCCGCCAGGCACAAGCCATACAGCCGCAACTGCGCCTCTTCGCCTCGCCATGGAGCCCGCCGACCTGGTTGAAATTCCCCAAGGCATATAACCATGGCACGCTGATCTGGCAACCGGCCTATCTGGAAACCTACGCGCGCTACTTCCTCAACTTCGTGCGGGCGTATCGCGCGGAGGGCATTCCGATCGCCCAGATCCACGTGCAGAACGAGCCGTGCGCCGATCAGAAGTTTCCTTCCTGCCTGTGGACAGGCGAGCAGATGCGCGATTTCATCTGCGACTATCTCGGCCCATTGTTCCGGAAGGAGCAGGAAGCGTGCGAAATCTGGCTGGGCACGCTCAATACCGACGACTATGACGCTTACCCGCACACGGTACTCAGCGACCCGGCGGCGAACGCCTTTGTGGCCGGGGTAGGCTTCCAATGGGCGGGCAAAGGCGCGATTCAGCGCACCGCCGCCGCCTGGCCGGACAAACGGCTGATGCAGACGGAAAATGAGTGCGGCGAGGGAAAAAATAGCTGGGAATATGCCCGCTATGTCTTCGGTTTGCTGCAACATTATATCTCCAACGGCGCTAATGCCTATGTCTACTGGAACATGGCGCTGGCGCCCGGTGGGAAGAGCACATGGGGGTGGTCGCAAAACGCGATGATCACCGCCGACCCGGCCACGGATACCCTCACCTTCAATCCGGAATTCTACGTAATGAAGCATTGCTCGCGCTTTATCGCCCCCGGCGCCGTGCGGCTGGGCCTGCAAGGCCCGTGGACGAGCGACGCGCTCGCGTTTGAAAACCCGGATGGCACGAAAGTATTGGTGGTCGGCAACCCATTCAACGAGCCGCGCGCGCTCACCTTCGCCGACGGCGAGACCAGCTTCACCGTCACGCTGGACGCCGACTCGTACCACACTTTTATGCTGGAGTAGGTTTGGCGTTATGGAACCGCAGATTACGCAGATTTCGCAGATTGGATTTTGATAATCGTTCAGGCTTGGCAGCTTGTTGCAGAACAAGCTGCTAGCTGGCGCGCGAGCGTCCTCGCGAGCATTTCGGATAGCCGTTGGTGCTCGCGAGGACGCTCGCGCGCCAATTTTGCGTGAGCCGGTTATTTGTTGGGGATACTGCACATTATGCATCCATACTTCGGTCGGACGGAACTCTTAATCGGCGAGGACGGGTTGCGGCGGCTACAGACTGCGCGAGTGGCGGTGTTCGGGCTGGGCGGGGTGGGATCGTTTGCGGTCGAGGCGCTGGCGCGCAGCGGGATCGGCGAGTTGCGGCTGGTGGACTTCGATTGCGTCGGCCCCAGCAAGTTCAACCGGCAGTTGTATGCGCTGCGTTCCACGCAGGGGCAGGCCAAGGTGGTGGCCGCGAG
>Ga0118677_10003147_pt1 | contig 31844 bp, 21 predicted proteins | sample AliMusrvi5mmetaG_FD_86154 | JGI IMG/M metagenome (GOLD analysis project Ga0118677, IMG submission 86154) | reverse complement strand
GACGATGCCCTCAGGCTGCAAATTTTCCTCGATCAAGCGAACTTCGGTCCCGGCGTGATCGATGCCAAACCCGGCCATTTCACCGAACTCGCCGTCTATTCCTGGAACGAAGTCAACGGTTTCCCGGTCGAGGATTGGGTCGCGGTCAATACCGCCGCCCGCAAGGCCGTGCCCAATCCGCTGGCCGTCGCCGTGGTGCCCGATGTCGTCAAGGAATGGCTGGATCCCGACCTCCCGACCAAACCCAGCCTGCAGGTGAAGATGAAGCGCATGAGTTACCGCAGCGTCTGCGAATTCATGGCCGAGCGCTACCACTGCAGCGAGGATTACCTCATCGCCGTCAACGGCAAAAAGAAAATGGAAAACCTCAAGGCAAGGGACTCAATCATGGTGCCCAACATCACCCCCTTCGAGGTCGAAAAACTCGCCGAAATCCGCCACGAGGCCGATCCGGCCCTCAGCCAGCGCCACGTCGTGGTGGATACCAAAATCAACCAGGTCCGCATCTTCGAGGCCATGCCCGCCGCCCTCGTCGTCGCCGAACCCGGTGCCGACGTTCCGGCCCACGTCACCACCCGCGCCAACCGCGGACTCATCGCCTCGTTTCCCATCACTCCCGGCCAGCCGAAATTCATCAAATTCGGCACCTGGGAACTTCGCGGCATGATCGAACTGCCGTATTGGCGCTATGACCAACAATTGTTAGACACCGGCAAGCGCAGCAAGGACTCGCTCAACATCCCGCCCGGCCCTAACAGCCCGGTCGGCGTCATTTGGAACGGCCTCAGCAAACCGGGCATCGGCCTGCACGGCACCGCCAACCCGGAAACCATCGGCCGCGCCCGCAGCCACGGCTGCATCCGCCTCGCCAACTGGGACGCCATCCGCCTGCCGAACCTGATCCGCCCCGGCGCCAGTGTGGAGATTAGATAAGAGACAGAAGAGTGGAAGACAGAAGACAGAAGACAGAAGATAAGAGTTATCATGTCATTGGCCTTTCTTCTCTTCTGTCTTCAGTCTTCTGTCTTCTGTCTTCTGTCTTCTGTCTCAAAGTCTTTCCCATGACATCACCTGCCAAGCACCTACCCCTCCTCACCCTCACGGCGCTGGGGATCTATCTGATTTGTGACGGCATGGTGCAGGGACCGGTCCTGCGCTGGCTGATGCCCCGGCCGGCGGCAACCCGCGCGGTTGTCTCGGCGGATCTCGTCGCCCGTGTGTGCGGGCATTCCATCACCCGCAGCCAGCTCGAACGCGCTGTTTGCGAACGGTTGTGGCTTGAGGGACAAACGAGCGGTGACCTCACGGCGGAAGACCGCAATGCTGTTAGGAAGGCCGCGCTCGATGATTTGATAGATCACGAGTTATTGCGGGCCAAGGCCGGGGCGGACGACCCGCGGTTTGCGGTGAGTGACGCGGAACTCGATGAGCGGCTACGGCGCATTGGTCGGCGGTTCGATACGCCCGCGGCGATGCTCGCCGCGCTGCGATCACAAGGCATCGGTGGGGAGCGCGAATTGCGTGCCATGACGGCCGCGCGCCTCCGCCAGGAGAAATACGCCGAATCGCGCATCGGGTCGTTGGCGGTGGTCACCGAAGCGGAAGCACGGCAATGGTATGACGCCAACCTGCAAGCGCGCGCCATCCCCGAGCGGGTCGAGGTCCGCCATGTTTTCATCGCCACCCTCGAACACCCGCCGGAGGAAGCGCAGGCGAAACTCGCGACAGCGCTGGCGGATCTGACGGCCAAGCGCAAGGACTTCGCAACCCTGGCCCGGGAACTCAGCGAGGATCCGGCCACCAGCGAATCCGGCGGCGCACTCGGTTGGATGACCCGCGAGCGCCTGCCCGCTGATTTTGCCACGCCGGTCTTCGCATTGGAGTTGAACAAGCCCACGCTCGTGCAATCCCACCTCGGCTGGCATCTGGTCGAAGTGACCGGCCGCAAACCCGTCCAACCGCGGACCTTCGATCAGGCGAAACCTGAAATCAACGCCGCCCTCGAAGCCATCAAACGCCAATCCGCCGTCAACGAATTCCGCGCCGCCCTACGCAAATTCGAGGCACCGCAAATCGAAATCTTTCCGCAAAGCTAACCCGAGTTTCTTATCATGGTTAATGTTCACCATCGCGGCACGGGCGGCGATGGCATGCAGAGCATCCTATTTTTCGACCACCACGCGGAACCCGACGTGATAGACCTTCTGCCAGCTCGGGAACCCCAGCCGGAAGGACGAGGTCGAACGTAGCGGCCGGTCATGCCAGGAGCCGCCGCGGACGACTTTCTTGATGTCCGGCGCCAGGCCGTTGCGGCCGTCTGTGTCGCGGTAGGGATAGGGCAGGTAGTCGGACAACGTCCACTCGGCGACGTTGCCATGCATGTCATACAACCCCCACGGGCTGGGCTGATACTTGCCCGTCGGTGCCAGGTGCAGCACGCCGTCGTTGAAGCGCGCATCCTTGAGTTCGAAATCCACGTCGGGGCCGGGGTTGGCAATCGGTTGCGGATCCACCCCCGAAACGGCCATTTGCTTGACGGTGACATCCGCCAGGTTGGCAAAGATGGAAAAATCGGTGTTGAGATCGCCATACGAGAGCGGCGTGTCGGTGCCAGCACGGCAGGCCCACTCCCACTGGGCCTCGGTGGGCAGGGTGACTTTGCGGCCGGTCTTCTTGGCGAGCCACTTGCAATATTCCATGGCCTTCTGCCAGGACACCCGGATCACCGGCAACTCCGGATGGTTCATGTCATACCCCGGCTTGACCTGGTCCTTGTAATGCATGTCGTAGATCCCGTTCTGATAGTCGGGATCAAACTGGCGGTATTCCGCCAGGCTCACTTCCTTGGCTCCCATCCAGAAGGGATTTTTGATCGTCACGGATGTGACCGGCCGTTCCATGGGCGATTCCGCGTTGCTGCCCATTGGGAAGGTGCCCGCGGGGATGCGCACCAGGTCCAGCTTGACATCGTCGCCCAGGTCGAGCTGGGCGGTTGCGCTGGTGCCCTGCATGGTCTTGGCGGTTGCCGCGGAGAACGGCCAGCCTTTCACCGCCACGGCCGCTTGCTTGGCGGCGGGCGCGGCTTCGGGTTCCGGCTTGATGAAGGTTGCCGTCTTCTGATAGGGATTGAAAATCCTCTCGGAATCGGCATCGGCATCCGCGCCATACCGCTGGCTGAGTTCAAATCGCCGCTTGATCACATCCTGGGGCGCGCCGGCCTCGCCCCAGGTGCCGTGCATGGGCGCGTTGAGGTCGATCCAGGTCACCAGGCGGTCCCAGCCTTCTGCGTCGAGTTTCACGTTGTGATGCCCCTTCTGCAGCATCTGTATTAACTCGCTGGTGTCGGCATGGAACTCGAGCGGGGTGAGCAAATGATAGTTGCCTTCCGGCCCGTTGCGCCGGACATAGGGATGAATGGCGGTGTATGCCCGGTTAGGTTCTGACAGGTCCGGCTTGGCGCCGCCCTTGTCGTCGTGGCAGCCGACGCAGAACTTGTCCATCACCGGCTGCACCTCGCGGGCGAAGCTGAACCCGCGCAGCGGGCCGTACCACGGCGTGACCGCATGCGGCTCGATGCGCTGGGCGATCGTCTGCTTGGTCGGCGGCGCCGAGTTTTGGTTTTCATGGCAGCCGACACAGGAGACGATTTCGCCGGGCATGCCGATCGTCCAACTGCGCATGAGGGCCAGCGCCTTGCCATCCTTGTCTAACGGTTGAAGCGAGATCGGGGTGTTGGCCGGAATCTTGAACGCGGCCGAACCGTCGGCTTCCACCGGGGCGGTGCCCAGGATCAGATGTTGGTCCCACCCGGCTTCCATACCCATGGCATAGTGGCCGCCGGCACGCCGCGGGCTATAGACATACTTGTAGATGCGGATGCTCTTGACCGAGCCGCGCGGGACGCCGGCCAGGCCGGGTCCGGCATAAATGTCGGTGATGAGCATGGCGGCCTCCTTGCTGGTCGGCTTGACGCGGTCGGGAATGACCGGCGGCTTGACGGTTTTGCGGAACGGCACCGGCTCGAAGAGCATGGCCCCGTCATCTTTCTTGAGCAGCACGAAGTTATCGAACACATCTACCAGATAGATCCCCCACCCGCCTTTCAGGTTACACGACGCCAGGAAGTATTTGTCGCTCAAGGGATACGGATGGAGGAACCTGGGATGGGAGCCGTTGACGAGCTCATCTTTGGTGACGGCCTGGACTTTTTTGCCGTAGCCGGGGATGCGCTGCACCGCGCCGTCGGCCTCGAAGGTGCCACGTGCGGCATCGAAGACGATCAATTCGCCTTCGCGTGCCACGCCGTGATGGCCGCTGATAACCCCCACGAACTTGGTGGCGGAGCCGGGAATGGGCCGCGCATAGAACAATGAGTTAGGCCAATAGGAGTTGCTGCCGTAGAAACCCTTCTGATCGGTGCCGTCCGGATTCATGCTCATGAGCACGCGGCTGAAGTAATGCGCCGAATCGGTGTATTCCCAGCGCAGATACATGACCCGCCCGTTGTTGAGCACCACCGGATACCAGTCGTTGTCCTGCTCGAAACACAGCCGCCGCAAGCCGGTGCCGTCGGCATTCATGATGTGCAGGTTGGCGACATAGTCCGCCCCGCCGACACAGGGGACGCCCACATATCCCAGCGTGCAGTCGAAAATGATCCGCCCGTCTGGCAGATAGACCGGGTCATAACAGTCGATGTCCGCACCCAGGTCCGGCGAGACGCGGCGCAGCCCGGTGCCGTCGGCTTGGATCTCGAAAATGGCCCAGGCATTGTCCGGGGCCAGCGAGGAAAACAGGATCTTGTCGGCATTGAAATGCAGGTCGAAATCGCCGACAAACTGCTGCTTGTCTGGCCGATAGAGGGTCTTTAGCTCACCGTCGAGCAGCGGGCTGAGCACGGCCAGCTCATTGTCGAAGGACTTGCCGAGGCTGGAGTTGCCCTGCCAGTTCTGGGGCATTCCGCTGGCGCCTTTGCGCCGCACCAGCAGCAGCTTGTCGAAATTGAGCAGTGGGTTGGCCATCAGCGCCTCGCGCTTCAAGGCTTCATAGGCAGTGTCGCTGTCGGCGCTTTTGCCTTGGGTGGCGAGGTCGTCTAACCGCTTCAGGAATTCCTTGCCGCGCGGATAGCGCTGCCCGGCCGTGGCGATCAGGTCGTTGATGGCGAGGCGCAGGGACTCGGGGGTGCCCTCCGAGTTGCTGTTAGGGCTGGGGGCGGCGGCGGCGGCGGCGGCACACTTGGCCACTTTTTTGCCGAGCCACGGACACTTGCCAAAATCCTTGATCACCAGCGGATTGGCGCCCGGGCCGGCCTTGTCCTGCGTCGCCCCCCAGACCACTTTGCGCTCGTTATCCAAAATAGTGACCTGGCAACCATCCAGCCGCGCCTCAAAGCCGTCACGGTTCCAGAGGACGATTTTCTCGACCGCCAGCGGTTTGCCGAGATCCACCTCCCAGGCCGGCTCCGCGACATTTTCGGCGGTGTGGGTAATTGAGTTTTTGTCCCACGCGCCGTCGGTATTGCCGTCCACCGCGCGCTGGGGGTCGCCGCCGAATGCGGTGCTGGTCTGCACGGTGGGCTTGTTCAACGCGACATTGGTGGCACCGCTGAACACCTGGACTTCCGCCAGCGACAAGGTGCGCCCGCTGCCTGGCAGCAGGACATGGACATAGCGTCCCTGCGCCGCCGGCGGCTGCTGGGCGCGGGTCGGAACTGCCAGAGTCGTCATCAGGGCGATGAGCATCAATCGGCAGGCGGCGCTCGTGCGGGTGGGCGGTGTGGGGTGGATTTGCATGTTGGTGAGATTTCTACGGTGGCACCGGATCTAACATTTCATCTGACGGTACTTTTCGCCTCACAACTGCATGGCATCCATGAAACCGGCGATTGGCCGGATCACCGATTGACGAGTGAGTTGGAGACAAGGGGTTGGCTAGCCAAGGACCGCCCGCTCACTTGCCGTTCTCCGGGCCCCAGGCGCGCAGTTCGACGAGATGCACTCCCGGGTTGGCGCTGTTATGGGTTACGGTCACGCGGATGTATCTCGCCGGCGTCGTGTCAAACGTGTCAGTCAAGCCCTTCTCTTGGGGGGCTTCGGTGTTGCGGGTCCTGTCGATGACCTTCTTCCAGTCTTTGCCGTTTGCCGAAACCTCCACAAAGTACTGGTAGTAACGATTGCCGTCCCAGTAAGGCACCACCTGGATCTTGCTGACGCCCTGAACCTTTTCCAAGTCCACTTGCAGCCAACCGGGGCACGGCGGGCCAGCCCAGAAACCCATCGAATCCACATAGCCGTCACACACGAAGTCCGGCCGGTCGGTCTCCTTGTCACCGCGTGAGGTGGTCACCGGTTTGCCGGTGGTCAGGCTGCGTTCGAAGTTGCCGAGCACATCATAGACGCGTTGGTATGCCTGCCCGGCCAGCTTGTTAGAAGCGTCATAGTACCCGGCCTTCAACTCGGTTTTCTTATCAATGACGATCGCGCCCTTGTATTCTGGCGATTGCTCGGTCAACGGCGCATTGGTGGCATAGCGGAGGGTGCCCCCGCTCATGGCCGGCGCCGCGAGCGTGACGGTGACCTTGGTGCCTTTTTCAAACAGGTTGTCCTTCACCGCGGGCCAGCGCCATTTTCCGTCAACCTGCAGGATCTCACCCTCGGCCTGCACCTTGTCGGCGATGGGGCGGTACTGATAGACCTCCCACAGCATCTGCCCGACGGCTTTGCCGGAGGCGTCGAACGTCTGCGCCTTCAACACGGTTTCAGGCGTCGTCTGCAGCAACGGAGTGGCATACGCGGTGGAGGTTGCCGACGGCGCCTTGCCGTCGAGCGTGTAGCGGATGGTGGATCCCGGAATGATCGGCGCCATGGTGATCTTGAGCGGGCGGTTGTGAAAGTTCTCCGCATGCCGCGCGGCGCGGGCCTGGGGATCGGTCAATCCCTCACAGCTCAAGCGGACGGGGGTCATCAGCAGTGCCGCCTTGGCGTCCAGATTGAGCAGCCGGGCGTAGAAATCCTTCATGGTGCGGCCGGCGGCGGGGTTCCAGATGCGCTCGTTCATGGCCGGCAGACGGTAGCGCAGGAACGGGATCTCCTCGGTGTCTTCGGTCTGTTCCCAGACGCTCATGGCGGCGCCGATGACTTTCTCCCCGATCTTCTTGCCGTCCGGCAGCACCGTGTCCGGGGAAACCTGGATCGGAACGAAGGAGGGTGCGTGTCTGAAGTGGTGCTCCCAGCGATAGATATTCCAGTTATAGATATTCTCCGGATAGCGTGATTCGTCGCCGACAATGTAGAGCGGACGCCACGCGGCATTGACCAGGGTATAGCCGTTATCCAGCAGGCTGTCCGGCCGCTGGTACATGGTTTCCCAGGCGAAAACGATGATGTTATCGGGAATGACGCAATTCTTGGTGCCCTTGCCCTGGAAGCCTTCCCACAGCAGCGTCTGCTTGCCATGCTTGCGCACGATCTCGTTCATGCGCACGATGAAATGATCGTACAGGGCTTGGGTGTAGGGAAGGTTGTGTGCCTTGATGTAGGCTTTCTCCTCCGCGGTCTCGCCCAATTTTCCGAGCCAGCACTCGTCGCCGCCCATGTGGAAGAAGGGTGTGCTTTTAAAGACTCCGCAGATCTCCCCGACCAGCGTGTCGAGGGCCGGATAGAGATCCTCGCTGCCGATATTGATGACACCCTCGGGCGCGCCGCCAAACGGTTTCACCTTGCGCATCGGGCCGGAGTGGCCGGGGACTTCCAATTCAGGCACGATGGCGACACCCCGCGCCGCGGCAAACTGTTCAAGGTCCCGCAGTTCCTCCAATGTGTAATGCCGGGTGGGCGTCACCAGTTCGGGGAATGCCGTGGATGGAAACGTGAAGGCCGCATCGTCGCTGAGGTGAAGTTGCAGATAACGCACCTTGTAGAAGCGGCAGAGCACCACCGCCTTCTTCAGCGTGTTGATCGAGTGGGTTTGCCGGGCAACGTCGAGCATCATGCTCCGGAAGACCGCATGGGGCGCGTCGGCAATGGTTGTTTTCGGCAGCGAGAGCCTGCCGCCCGCTTCGTTGAGGAGCTGCAGAATGGTCGCCGTGCCAAGCACCACGGCGTTGCGGTTGCCGCCAGCCACCACGGCCTGCTCGCCCACCGTCACCGTGTAGGACTCATTCACCTTGCCGTCCTGACAGACAATCTCCGAAACATCGTCGCGAACTTTGTTGAGCGATGGGTCGAGCTTCAGGACCACGTCGCCCGGCTGCGCGGCCGCGCTGGTCGCCGCCAGCCGCAGTCCGGATAGAAACTCGATTTCTTCCGATAGAATCCCGGCCAGCGGCAGCAGGGAAGGATCGGTGGCAACAATGCGTGCCTTCACAGTCAACTCCAGGCTGCCCTTGCCCGGCTCCACGGACTTGGGCCAGGGAATCAGGCTCGGCTCAGCCGCGCCTGCCGGGTCGGCGAATGCCTGCGGGGGCGGGAAGGACAACAGGGCCACTGTCAATGCCAGCAACGGTGGTGTTAGATTGGTGCGCATGAGAACGTCAAGGTAGGGATGGGAGATTGGGGGCATCGGTTTGGCTGGCCCCATACGAGGTGGCCGGACGTCATCTTTCAAGATCGAGCGTTCGTTCTTGCTTCGCGGCACCAGTCGGGATGCGCCAAACTCTCGTGGCCGGCTATTTGCCGGCCTGCAGTTTCATCGCGGGCCCGATGAGGCGCAGTTCGGCGTCGAGCTTGACCTTGTCATCGCCGGCCCATTCCACCGTCACCTCCGCCGGACCTTTCTTGAGTGTCAGCGGTTTGGGATCGATCTTGACCGTGCGCGGTTTGTCCCAATTGCGGCCGTAGATGGTCGCGTCGTTGCCGCCGGTGTAGCGGATGATCTCCTCGCCCTTGAGTTCCACATCCGTTAGAGGCACGCTGACATTGTCCGGCAGCTTCAGCACGAGCTTGCTCACCGGTGTGGAACCCAGGTTGAAGATCACAAAGTTCAGCGGCGCATTGTCGTAGGGATTGTCCGCCTTGATCGTGCGTTTGGCCGCCTCCAGCGTGCCGGCGGCGACATTGATCGGATAGAGCGTCCACGTCGCGGTCCCGTTCGCCACGAGGTGGAAATTCCCATGCCGCTCGCCGATGAGCTTTTTCACCTCCGGCGTGAACGCCTTGGCCTGATAGGCATTCTCCCACACGCGCATGGCGGCGGTGAGTTCGGTGATGTTGGGCAGCATCAGCGCCTCGATCGGAGAACCCTGCTTGCCTCGCAGATAAGCTTCCCAGTCCGGCGTGAAGGTCAGCGAGAAGCCGGCGTCGTTCCCCGCCCGCAGGGCCATGAGCCATTCGACGTCCTCGACCCGGCAGCGGTTGAGTTCGGGCCGGCCGGTGCCGGCGATCGCGTACATCTGTGCCGCATACTGCCCCAGCATGTGGGGCAGCATACTGCACCGGTACTGCTCCAGGCGCATGAAGCGATAGTCCAGCATCCCCTGGCGGAACGTGGCACCCCAAGGCTCGCCCCAGTTCACGCAGTCCATGATATGGTTGGTGTAGTTGTCGATGCCGCTGCCGCCTAACATCACCTTGCCCTTCTTGTCGCCCAGGGCATCATACCAGTCTTGGGCAAACTCTGACATACTGTATTCCAACCCGCAACTGAGCGTGCCTTCGACCCCGTCGAACTCATACTTGTCCAAGCCGAATTCAAGGCAGTTTTTGGCGCCGCAACGGGCGATCTCGCGGTTGAGTTCGCGGTTGCCCAGGAAAATCGGCCCGAAGAAATCGGTCATGATCAGCCGCGCGACCTCGGCGCCCGCGGGATGCGTCTGCGCCTTGGTGCCGAACGCCCCGCGGGCGCAGCCTTCGAGTCGTGCGGGTTTGTCGCCAGTGACCTTGTCGAACATGATCAATTCCTCACCCAGGCGGAGGCATTTCTTTTGGCCGGGCGCGCTGAAGGCGGCACCGTCGGCCACTTCCAGGCCCGTGTCCTTGTCGGTCATTTCCTTGGTGAGCTTGCTATTGCCGGAGGATGCCAGGCGCGGATCGGGCTTGGGCGTCACGTAGGCGTCGTCGGCGGTGATGAAGGTGCCCAGCGTGTGGGCGCCGACCCGCAGGCCGGCCTTGTGAGCCTTGTCCACGCAAGCCTTGAATCCCGCACGGCCGGTGGGGAACTGGGACTTTTTGGGCTCGAAATGCCCCCACGTTTCCCACGGCGAGGGATGATAGATATATGAGATGCCCGAGTCGACCGCCACCTTGATGAATTGATCGATCGTACTCTCGCCGAATTCGAAGCCCAGATATGGGTTGCCGGGCAGCGACTTGACCCACTTGTCCTTAAGCATGACGTGGGGCAGCTTCTCCGCCAGTTCGATCGCCTCGATCAAGGCTAGAGCCTTATCCGACGGGCAACCGAACAAGGCGATCTTGCTGCCGATGACGCCCGTGCCGGGATAGCACGCCATGAAGTTATACCCATAAGCGGAGGCTGGCCGGGGGCTCTCGTAATCGCGGCAGTGGGCTTCCACCGCCTTATCTTTGACCGTGACGACGGTTTTTGGATTCAGGCCTTGCACGCCCAGCGCGAACTGCTCATCCCATAGCAGGCCGGCGAAAACACCATCGTTCTTATTGTTAGTGCTGGCGAATGGCCCCCATGTGACCATTTCCACCTTCTCCTTGGGCGTTACCGCCAGCAACTCAAAGGTGACGTGCGTGGGCGAGACGACCACCGCGACCTTCGCCTTGATCCCTGCCGGGTCATAACTCAGTTCCAAGGTCTTGCCCGACCATTGCGCGGCGGTCGGGGCGATGGCCTTGCCCTCGACCGTCATCGACAGCAGCGGGCAGACGCGTCCTTGCGGCAGGACCTCCTTCTTGTTGCCGCTGTCCATGATGCTGCGCACGACACCGTGGGCATCGATGCCGATGGCGAAGGAAGCCGTGCTGAGGGTTTCCAGTTTCGCATCCTTCGCCGGGTCAGTCTGTGCGCCGCCGACGGCCACCCCCGCGGCCAGACCGGCCCCAACCATCATCGCCTTGATTCTCATTTCAATATTGCCTTTCTCTTGTTTTTGTTTTCGAGCAGAATCACGGGCCGGATCTCTCACGGGCCGGAACGCTCCGGCAGCCAGAGACGCTTTTCCGCCCTTCGTGCCAAGCAAAATCCAAAAATCCGGTGATTTTCCTGGCGAGGCTCCGCCTCAGACCCAAGACTGCAAGACACAAGACACAAGACGAAGAACTTGACCTAACGACAACATCTTTCACTTTTCAAGGGCTCTAGCAGGTGGATGCGCTGATGGCACCACTACTCTGTCCGCGGCCAAGCGCCGAGACGATTCCACGCCGCCCAGAATAGTTGGGTTTGGCTGGAGTCGGGGATGAGTTCCAACAACAACGTGGTTCCGCCAGCCTCGGGGAACCGGTCGAAGTCATCGGGGGTGCGGATGCGGAGGTGTGCCATGCCCCAAAGAGTGGCCAAGCCGGCCAGATTTGCGGTTTGGGGATTGGTCATCCACTCGGCGGCACGCGGGCTCATGAGTTGCAGATGCGGCAGGTGCCCGAAGATCCGGCCGCCGCCGTTGTTGATGACGGCGAGGACGCGGCCGCGGCATTCGATCTGGCCGAGCACAAAGGGCGCGGCGAGATCGTAAAGGGTTGTTAGATCGCCGAGCAGCGCCCAGGATTCCGTCAGGTTGGCGGACCAGCCGAGCCAGGTGCTGATTTGGCCATCGATGCCATTGGCGCCGCGGTTGGCGCGGACCGAGGGGACCGGTCGCTCCATTTGAGCGAACAGGTTCCATTCGCGGATCGGCAGGCTGTTGCCAAGAAACAGCCCGCTACCCAGCGAGACATACTGGGAGAGGCTGCGCAGCAGGGACGGCTCGCTATCCGGATAGGTTTCCAACAATTCTTCCATCATGGCGGCGCGCCGCGAACAACCTGGCAGATAATCGAGCGCGTCCCCGATATGCTCCACCTCGCCGAGGGCGGCCAAGACCCGGTCGAGCGACCCGCGAATCACGTTGGCAGGACGCGCCAATCCGGGCAGGCCATTGCGACACACCGACCAGACCGAGATATGAGTTAAGTTTTCCAGGTCGCGCCAGAATCGGCCGCTGGGCACGTCCCCGAGGCGCAGGATGCGGCCGGGCGGGCGGGCCTGCAACAAGCGGTCGCCATCGGGAAGGGCCAAGCGGTGCAGAGCCTCGCGCAAGCCGCTGGTGGCGTCCGCCAGCACCGGCGCACCCAATGCCTGGCAAAAATGCAACACGTCCTCCCGTTCGTCGGGCTCCAAGCCGCCGACGAGCACCACGGTTCCCAGATAGATATCCGCGTGCAGCCAGCGGGCCAAGGATGCGACGTTGATGCGCTCACGCGGCGGCAGAAACTCACCGCGGTCCGCGGCGGTGAAGGACTCGTCACCAAATTCAAACGTTTCCTCCAGTTCGACGTTGAGGTGCAACGGCTGCCTGCCATCCCACGCGGCGAGATTACCCGCGAAGGCATAAGTGCCAAACAACCCGGATTGTTCGATGACTTGCGGCGCGCCGCTGCCGCGGAATGCCGCGGGGCGATCGGCGGTGATGGCAACCAGCGGGCGGATCTGATAGAAGGCCTCGATGATCGCCGGCAACAACTCGGCCGCGGCGGTGCCACTGGTGGTGACCACGGCGCAAGGCAGGGCGGTTTCCATGGTCCGACCCAACGCGAAAAAACCGGCGCTGCGTTCCTCGAAATGGCGCCACACCTGCACCAGGCCACCGGCTTCCGCGCGTGCCAGGGCTTCGAGCAGCGCCGCGTTGCGTGCCCCGGCGCAGACGACAAACTCGCGCACGCCCGCCTTGAGCAAGGCTTTCACCACTTCCAAGGCATGCGACCACGTGTTCACCGCGCCTAGCTAACCCATCCGGGCGGGTGCGTCAACTGATGGCGGGGAAGGGCAGCGAAATCGGCCACATTCGAGGCGGCGGGGAAATTGCAAAATCATTCTTGGCATTGCGGAATGAACGATTATTTTCGCCCTTCAGCATCCATGACGCAAGAACAGACAAGTGCAGTGGTTAAGGGCGGCCTCCTGGTGGCGATGTTCGCCGCCATTGTCACTGGCGCGTGGATTTCCTCCACGCAAGACAACCGGCGCAAGCCCCCGACGGTCCCGATCGAAAAGGCACCGATCACTCCGGAGGTTCCTCCGGATCTGCCTCCTGCCATCATTCACCATCAAATCGACAATGATTCGGAGAGCCAACGACTCGGCAGCATCTTGAAGTCCATCGTGAGTCCGGACAACGGCCTTGCCATTGTTCATTTCCACCGTCCCGGCGATCCGGCAAGCGATCAACTCGTCGACATTTTGGATTTCATCCGGAAAAAACACGGCAGGCGGGTGCTGGTGGTGCGGATCGGTTTCAAGGGTCATCCGGTGGGATTGACGGCGCAGGGTGTGACCAAGCTGCCTCACATCATGATGATAGTGGGAACCAAAAAGGTCTTCGAGTTCCAAGGCCTGTGGAGCCAACAGCGAGTGGATCAGAAAGTGACCGAGATCCTCCACGGCCTGCTCAAGCGAGTTGGCAAGGATTGGCGACCCGCGGTTCCGGGCATGACGCCGGCAGGGAAGTAGCCGGCCTGATGAACCAACCGGCCCGGACCATCGGAATCACCAGCGGCAGTCTTGCTGCCGGGCGGTGGCCGCATTCCGAGCAGATTTGGGTTTTCGTTTGGGCGCGGCGGGACTATCAAGGGGCGTGTTGATTCGAAGCCGGCTGGATGAACTGCCCGCGCTGGGAGCACCCTTGCACCTGGCGCTCGGAATGTTTGACGGCGTGCACGTGGGCCATCAGGCGGTGATCGCACGGGCCGTGGCCGCGGCGGCACGCGGCGGGGGCTTGGCCGGCGTGATGACCTTTGAACCCCATCCGCTGCGCGTGCTGGCACCGGAAAAGGCGGCCAGCTCGGCACTCACCACCCTCGCACACAAGTCCCGAATCGTCGGCGGCCTGGGCATCCGTTTGTTCGTTCCGCTGCATTTCGATGCGGCGATGGCGCGGCTTGGGGCAGGGGAGTTTTTCGCACAATTGGTGGCCGCGCCGATCCGCACGCTGGCGGTCGGCGAGGATTGGCGCTTCGGCCATGGCCGTCATGGCGACGTTGATTTTTTGCGGGCGCACTCCCCGGCGGCGGGATTTGAGTTGGAAACAGTGCCGCCGGTGATGGTGGATGGCGAGCGGGTGAGCAGCACGCGCATTCGACAGGCCATCCGCGATGGTTCGCTCGCTGCCGCCGCCCGCATGCTCGGCAGGCCATACGCCGTCGCCGGCAACGTCGTGGAAGGCCGGCGGCTCGGCCGCCAACTCGGATTTCCCACCGCCAATGTGGCCCTCGGCGAGGAGCTGACACCCCCCGACGGGGTATGGGCGGTGCGGGTGTCGATGGGCGCGGGCGAGGCATTGCCGGGCGTGGCCAACCTCGGCGTGCGGCCCACGGTGGATGGCGCGACCCGGACGTTGGAAGTGCATGTCTTTGACTTCAGTGGCGACCTTTATGGCCGCGAGATCGAGGTGGAGTTTGTTCGGTTCCTGCGCCCCGAGCAACGCTTTGAGTCGCTCGATTTGTTGCGCGAGCAAATCGTGGCGGATGCCCAAGCCGCACGCCAGTGGCTGGGGCCCTGAGCGGGCCTCACCTTTCGGTGCCATCGACGAGGGTTCTCCAAACCGAGAAATCCGGATTGAGGATGACGATGTCGGCGAGGAAACCGGGTTCGAGTTTGCCCAGGCCGCTGAGGCCCAGCGAGCGGGCCTGGTTCCATGAGGTGGCTTTGACGAGTTGATGCAGCGGCAGCGGGATGAGTTTGGCGATATTGCGCACGCCTTCATTGAAGCGCAGGGCGGAACCGGCCAAGGCGCCGCCGTCCTTGAGGCGGGCGGCACCGTCTTTGACCACCACGGCGAGACCGCCCAGGGTGGTTTCCCCGTCGCCGCCGATCCAGGAGGCCGCCATCGAATCGGTGATGAGCATCAACCGCTCGATGGGCACCACTTTGAAAACCACCCGGAGCATGTCCGGGCACAGGTGGATGGTGTCGCAGATGAGTTCGATCATCAGGTCGTCGTCGAGCAGGCCCGCGCCGACCACGCCGATCTCGCGGTGGTGCAGGGGGGTCATTGCATTGGCGAAATGCGTTAGATGGGTGAGTCCGGCGGCCTTGGCGGCAACGATTTGGGCGGCGGTGGCGGAGGTGTGGGCGGCGGAGCTGGTGATGCCGAGTTGTTTCGCGCCGCGGATCACCCCGATGGCGCCGTCGACATCCGGAGCGATGGACACAATCAGCGCGTTGGCGATTTCGTGGATGGACTTGAGTTCATCGAGGTTGGGCGGGCGGACAAACTGCGGGTTTTGCGCGCCGGCGTTCTTCCGGTTGATGAAGGGCCCTTCGACGTGCAGGCCGGGGGTCTTGCAGAACTCCGGGTTGGCAAAATACTTGGCGCACTCGGCCGCCACTTGTTCAAGCTTGTCCTGCGGTTGGGTGAGCGTGGTGGGCAGCCAGGTGGTCACCCCTTCCTGCAACTTGCGCCTGGCGATGTGGCGGATCGCGTCCAGCGAGCCGTCGCAAACGTCGTGGTGATCGGCACCGTGCGCGTGAATGTCGATGAAGCCGGGCATCGTGATGCGCCCCGCCGCATCGATCACGAAATCCGCCGCGGGCGGTGCCTCGCCGGGTTGCAGAACCGCCGCGATTTTGCCGTGTTCGAGGAGCAGCGCAGCTCCTTGGAGATCGAGATCCGGGGATACAATTCGGGTGTTTTGGATAAGCGTTTTCATAAACTGTCAGACAAAAGGAACACCGCGATTGTCAGGTAACCGAAGATGTCTGACAAGACACTTCAGCGATTTTTGTGTTCAGCCGTCGGCGGCGGCCCGGTTCAGCGCGGTGGTGACCGTTTGATAGGAGCGGGAAAAGGCGTCGAACTCCTTCTGCCAAGGCGCGGATTGGGCTTTGGGGTCATACGTCCGGCCGCGGGTCGCGCGGGCGAGGGTGCGGACGCTGAGGACCAGCTCGCGGACCAGGTCATGGAGCTGGCGATCATGCAAATCCGTGTAGCGCTCAAGATGATCGGCGTCGCGGAGGCAGGTCGCGAAGACCTCGTTGAGGGGTTTGGTTTGGAAATTCTCGACTGGATGGGAGGGAATCCACGCCATGGGACGGATCACCCGGCGCAATTCGTTGGCCAGCATGTTGCTGGGCAGGTGAACGGGGCGGCCGCCCGCCCCTTGCAGGGCAAGCATGCGGGCGGAGGCATGGTAGGAGGGCGAGCGGGCCGGGTCCTGCAGCCGCAGGCGCACAAAGTGGTTGGCGACGTAACCGGCAACGGGTTGAGAGCCGAGTTTGGAGCGGACTTCGAGGAAATTGGCGGTGACTGGCGCCAGTTCGGGGGGGGGCGTCTTGGCGGATCGTTCGACGAGTTCCTGGAGGTTGGAGGCAAGCAGTACCTCGTATTTGAAGAAGAAACCGGGGTCGTCCAGTGTCAGAATGGATGGCAGGAATTTTTCGGCTTCCCGCGGCAGGACCAGGCGCCCCCCGGCGTCATCGGATAGAGCACGGAGCTTGTCCCAAAACCGCGGTGGCAGTTTGAAGGAGCCATCGGCCTGAACCTCGCCGATGATGGTGGCATTCGGTTCGCAGCCGGAAATGGCGGCGTTCATCAGCACGGCGGCCGCGCCGGAGATGGCATTGTGGTTGCGCTCGATGAGGTAATCGGCATGGTCTCCACAGATCAAACTCACCGCCACTCCCGCAGGCACCTTGTCGAGTTGCTGTTCCAGTGCCTTGACCAGAGTGGCACTGATGCTCCTGAACGTGTCCCTGTCGCCATTCGCGCTGCCCCGCGGGTTTTCCAACGCACACGAGAGCGGCTCGTTTCTCGCCCACCCTTCCTTGAGCGTGGCCTGCATCCGAACCGGCACCGGCCGCAGCACCGGGCTTGGACTGGCCTTGTCAATGATCCAAAGCGGGGTCGTGACCGCCGCCGCCGCCAGCAGGATCGGATTATTGGCTGTGACACCGCCCCTTGGGACCGCCACCGGGCCGGTCCGTCCTGAATCGTTTTTCACGACTCTATCGATTTTATTGAATGCATCAAGCGGTTGGACCCAACCTGCCCAGGCGCCTTGCTCACCCGTTTTGCCGGGGTCCTCCGCACGGCCATTCTGCGAATCGGCAATCGCAAGGACGTCCCGGAGACAGGCGGCCAATGCCTGTCCGTCCTGGCCTGCCGCGGGCGTCTCCAGCCACGCGAGGATCCGCCAAATCCTGACGCGAACCGTTGCCAGTTGCGCCGCATCCCTAGCCGGCTTGGGTTCACCCCTGGCGAAACTTTCCAAGATCCGGCGCGCTTCCGGATTATCGGGCTGCAAGGCCAGGGCGAGGGCGAGCAATTGAGCGGAGGTGCGGCGGCTCACCGCGGTTTCCCCGCCCAGACCCAGTGCCAGCACGTCGCACATCTGGGACAAATACATCATGGTGTCCCAATCCAACGGCAGCCGGTCCCGCCGAAATGCCATCTGGCACTCCGCCGGCGCGACAAATGGCACGCCCGCCGCGGCGACCGCGCGTGGCTTCGGGCCCGCGTCCTTTGCCGGCATGGCGGAGGACGCTGCCGGTGCCGGGCTCTCTGCGGGAACGTCGGATGGCCTCGCCAGCGCCGGGACCGCCGCCAGCAGCGCGGCGCCAATCCCAAGCATGAGTGGATATTTCAGCGGATTCATCTTCCAGGACAGGATGGAATCAATTCGGTTGGATTCAAGCCATCATTGCGGATTTCTCGAGCTTGCGGCATGCTCGGGCCATGCCAAGCGCCCCTCCCCAGCTCGAAACCCGTGAGGAAGTGATGTTTTTCGATACCGATTGCGGCGGTGTCGTCCACAACCTCGCCTACCTTCGCATGATCGAAACCTGCCGCACCCGCCTCGCCGCCCTCATGGGCATGAACCTCCGCGCCATGTCCGATAGCCGCGCCTACCCGGTGGTCACCCGCACCGAGATCGACTACAAACGTCCGGCCGTGCTCGGCGATTGGCTGGTGATCCGTGGCCGGCTCGATGCACTCTCCCGCGCCCGCTTCTGGTGCGCGTTTGAAATCATCCGCGAAGCCGATGGCGAACCCCTCATTGCCGCCCGCCAAGCGCTCGCCCTGGTCCAAATGCCCGCCGGCAAACCCCTCCGCCTGCCCGCCGCATGGGCCGCGCAGTGGGACTTGCAACCCCATCGTTAGATCGGCGCTCACCGGCCTTCCGGGTCCTCGTGCCATGGGATGCCGGCGTTGGCGTTGCGTTGCAGGTCGGCGATCACCTGGGCGCCAAGCAACAGGATCAAGGCCACCGCTTCCAAGGTGAACAGGACGATAATGATGGTGGCCATCGAACCGTAGAGCGCGTTGACCATCGAAACATTCGTGTAGTAGGCGACCAGCCCGTGGCGGGTGATCTCCCAAAGCAGCGTCGCGGTGAAGCCGCCGGCCAGGGCGCGGCGGAACGAGACCCTCGCCACCGGCATGATCTTGTAGAGCAGCGTGAAGAGCAGGACCAGCCCGAGCACGCCTGTTAGATAAATGAGATGGCCGAGGTGGTGGTGCATGATCGCATCGAGTCGGGGAAACGGGGCCCGGAGCCGGCTTGGCGCGTCGATCAATGCGTTGGCGGAGGTGACGACGATCAGGCCGGCCGCCACAATGAGAATGAACAGATAGGGAATGAGCGCGGAGACCCAGAACTTCCGTTTGAGGGCCGGCAGGGGCTGATGGAAGATGATGGCGAAGGCGTCCTCAAGCACCCGGAACGCCATCGAACTGAAGAACAGCAGGACCACCACGCCGATCCAGCCGACGAGTTTGAGGTTGTGGAGAAAGCCGTCGAGCACGTCGGTGAGAGTAGGCGCGAAGCCGGGCGCGATGAGGGATACCTCGGAGGTGATCGATTCCATCAGGAGTCGCTGGTCAAAAAGGTGCGAGAACACCACCATCAGCACCGCCGACAGCGGGATGAGCGAAAGCATCACGTTGAACGCCACCGCGCCGGTGAGCAGCAGACCGTGATTGCGCAGGAAAAAATCACGCAGCACCCGGCTCGCGAAGCGAATCAGTTTCACGGCAAGGAGGGGGCGTTTCATGGATTCATGCCGTAGGTCAGGCGCCGGTCCAGCACCCCCTGGCGGCGGGCGGACCGGCGTCCAAACATCCACGAGGCTGCCAGCGGCACCAAGCCCTGTCAAGTCGCGTGTTCGGTGCCGCTTCTTGTCGCTGCGTCGCGTCCCCGTAGGCGCATTCGTTAGTAGGCGCATTCGTTAGAATGCGGGGACGAGTCCCGCCTTCCCGGTGCCGCCAACATTACTGCCCGCGTTGTGACCAACGCGCCTACGGGACGGGAATATACAGAGGGACGTATACAGAGGGACGGGAAAATAATCAGAGTTGTTGTTGACATGCTGCCGGGGTGCCGGATGACTCGCGTAACCGCCGGTTTTCACCGGCATGATTTCTTCTCTGGCACCATTGTGACCCCTTACCCAATTGGGTTGCGCTGGCGTCACTTCGACTCGGCAAGCAGCAGGTCGATCAACGGCTTCGGGTCTGGCAGGCCGTGGGGGTGATGGTCGCCGCCTTGCTTGGGGAAGAGCTTCACCCGACCGCTGTTTTCCTGCCACAGTTTCACCAGCACAGCGGCATTGTCCTCGTAGGGGACGGTATGGTCCGCCGTGCCATGACAGGAAATAAGGAAGACGCCGGCCTTGATCGCAGGCAACATGCCGTCGGCCGGCCGGATGGACTTCGCTTGCGCGGACTCATCGTCAGCGTAACCGAAAACGCTCTTGTAGGCTTTCCAGTCCTCGGCACTGCCATTGCCCTTTTGGGTGAGCTGGAAGCCACCGGGCCAGGAGCGGATGTCGCACACGCCGTTGTCGAGGTAGAGCACGCTGGCGCGATCCGGATGCAGGCGCAGCCAGGCGTTGACGTAAAGACCGCCGCGGGAAATGCCAAGCAGGGCGGGTTTGGCCGAGAGACCGCGCTTGCCGTGCAGTTCGTCGTAGAGTTTCTCCCAGACGGCCATCGAGCCGGGCGATCCGAACTGGTTGCTCACGCCCACGGAGGCGACGTGCCAACCCTTTTCGACGAGGCCGTCCTCAAGCGAACTCAAATGGCCCGCAAACTCACCCACCCACAGCCAGGGCTTCCCGGGAGCAGCCTGGTTCGGGACTTTCAGGGTGACTGCCTTGCCGTCGATGTTGAAATTCTCGACCGTGGCGGCTGCTGCGCAGACGCAAAGCGTCACCATGAGGAGGGTGCTGATGAGGCGGTGTGACATGCAGAATCAGTGACGGGAATGGCAGGCGGAGTAAAGACAAAAGTTGCTTAGGCCGTTTGCGTGGGCATTGGCAGGATTGGCTATTGGGTTCATGGCTGTGGCTCATTATTGGCTCTGAGAACCCGCGGCCACCAGCGCGGTGGGGCATTGAGCGGACGAGTTTGGGCGAGGCGGCTTAGCATGGGGCTGGTCATTGACATGCCGGCTGAAGCCGGCGCTCCGTGAAGAGGGCGTCGGTCATCCATTCCCCTCGGCCAGCTCGCGCAGCGCTTCGAGTTCCTCCCAGCGGTTATAGAGTTGGGCGACATTGGCTTTGGCGGCAGTGAGTTGTTTGATGACGGCCGGGACTTCGGCGAAACCGGTGGTCTGGAACGCCGGATCATTCAAGCGGCATTCAATCGCTTCGACCTCTTGCTCGGCGGCGAGAATGACGCTTTCAATGCTTTCGAGTTCGATGCGTTCCTTCAGAGTGAGCTTGCGGGGCTTGGTGGTGGCGGCTGATACCGCGGCTTGGTGGCGGGCGGCGGCCGCCCGGTTGGCGGCCTGCGCCTGGATGCGTTGCGCGGCCTCGCGGGCCTGGCGCTTTTCAAGATAATAGGAATAATTTCCCGCTTGCACCACCACCCCGTCGTCCTCGAAGGCGATGATCTGATCGCAGATGCGGTCGAGAAAATACCTGTCGTGCGAGACACAGATCACCGCGCCATCGAAATCGGCGAGGGCCTCCTCTAACATGCGCAGCGAGGGCAGGTCGAGGTCGTTGGTCGGCTCGTCCAACACGATCAGGTTGCCGCCGTTCTTGAGCACCTTGGCGAGCATCAGGCGGGCGCGCTCGCCGCCTGATAGAAGATCGACGCGGTCGTTGATCCGCTGGTCGTTGAAGAGAAAGCGCCGCAGATAGGCGCGGGCGCCCAGCGGCTGATTGCCGAACATCAGTTTTTCGTTGCCCTTGGAGATCTCATCTAACAAAGAGCCGGTGCCCTCCAGTTGCATGCGGGTTTGGTCGATGTAGTTCGCCTTCACCCGCTTGCCGATGACCGCGGCACCTTCGCTGGCGCGGATTTCCCCGAGGCAGAGTTTGAGCAAGGTGGTCTTGCCGACGCCATTGCGACCGACGATGCCGGTGCATTGGCCGGGGCGCAGCGTGAGCGTGAGGTGGCGAAACAACCAGCGTGGCACGGCGCTCGTGCCGATGTTGACGCCGGCGTTCTCCAACTCGACGACGATGTTGCCCAGATCCGGCGGTGGTGGAATGAGCAAGTCCATTTCCCGTTCCTCGGGCGGTGCCTCCATGCCTTCGATCTCATAGTATTGCTCCATCCGGTGGCGGGATTTGGTGCCACGCGCCTTGACGCCCGAGCGCACCCAGTCGAGTTCCTCACGCAGGAAGCGCTGCCGCCGCCGCTCGGTTTGCTCGGCGATCTGCTGCCGCACCGCCTTTGATTCCAGAAACGCCGTGTAATTGCCCGGATGGGAAAACGCCCGGCCCTGGTCGATCTCGAGGATCCGGGTGGCAATCTCATCGAGAAAATAACGGTCGTGAGTGACGAAGATCACCGCGCCGGCAAATCCCTTCAGATAGGCCTCAAGCCAGCGGATCGACTCGGCATCCAGATGATTGGTCGGCTCATCTAACAATAATAGGTCCGGCTGGCAGGCCAGCGCCTGGCACAGCGCGACCCGGCGCTTTTCACCTCCTGACAGCGGGCCGACGGTGGCCTCCAGCGGCGGTGCGTCCAGGGCGGTGACGGTGGCCTTGATGCGGGCATCGAGATTCCAGCCGTCGGCGTGATCGATCAAATGCAACAAATCCGCCAGCTCGGCCTCCGAGCCATCACCGCTTTCGTAGCGGTGGATGGCGGTGACGACGTCGGCCGCGCCGGCGGCGATGTTTTCCTGCACGCTCAGTTCGGCATCCAGTTCGAATTCCTGCGGCAGATAGCCGATCCGCAACGCGCGGCGCAGCGCGATGTCGCCGCCATCCGCCGCCAGCGATCCAGTTAGAATCTTGAGCAACGAGGTCTTCCCGCAACCGTTGCGGCCTACCATGCCGATTTTCTCGCCGGCCGAAATCGCGAGCGTCACCCCATCCAGCAACATTTGATAGCCGTAGCTGAGGCGGATTTCGGTGGCGGAGAGCAGGGCGGACATGGTGCGCGGCGACTCTTGCCCATCGCGCGCCAAAGGTCCACCGGATAACGCGTGCCGCGGTGCATCGCCCGCATCAGGGATTTGATGGAACACTCAATGAAATGTTCATGCTTGGTGCTTTCCACATCTTCATTTTCCGGCCCATGATTCTTCTGTCCATCTGGCGAAAAATCCCGGGGATTGTTCTTGGCGTGAGGGTTTGAATGGCTAGCGTCGCCCGGAAGGCAATCCATCCAGTGGTGCCCGACCCACCCGCACACGAAATCCAGCACCGATGACCTCCGCACAATTTCGCCTCACTCCCGAGTGGCGCAGCCTCCGATCGGCCCATGTGCAATTCCGGGCGCCCTTGCGCCGACAACGAATCACGTGGATGCGGGTGCTGGGTGCCTGGTTTGGGGTCTGCGTTGTGACGGCGGTGGCGGTCGGTCATGCCCTCGCCCAAGACAGCAAGTCGCTGTCCCTGGTGCCGTGGCCCAAGCAAGTTCAGATGGGCACCGGCATGTTCAAGCTCAGTGGCAGCACCCGCATTGTCGCCCGCGATGCCGCGCTGGCACCGCTGGCCAGGGTGCTGTCGGCCGACATCTTCCTTGCCACCGGAACCCGGCTGGCGGCGGTGCCCAACGGCCAGCCCGGCGCGGGTGACATCGCCCTGGCGCTCGACCCGGCACTCACGGCCGCCAACTACGAACTCAAGGTCGCCGCGGACCACATCAGCATTCGCGGAGGCAGCTATGCCGCCACGGCCATGGGCACCACCACGCTGCTACAGGCGCTCCGCCAGAACGGCAGCGCTCTAACCGTGCCTGCCATCACCGTCGCTGACGGTCCGCAGTCGGAGTATTGCGGCCTGATGATCGACGTGGCGCGCCGCTATAACTCCATCGACGAACTCCGCCAGGCCGTCATGCTCTGCCGCCTCTACAAAATCCAGTATCTCCACCTGCACCTGTCCGACGATCAGGTCTTCTGCTTTCCCTCGACGGCGTTTCCCAAACTCGGCACTACCTCCAGCGCGCTGGACCACCGCCGCACGCCCAAGCCCTTTCAGTTGGACGAACTCCGGGATCTGGTGCGGTTTGCCGACGAGCGGGGGGTGACGATTGTGCCGGAGATTGAGATGCCCGGCCACAGCGGCGCGATGCAGCGGGAACTGCCGGAGGTGTTCGGAGTGCTTGATCCGAAGACCGGCAAGCGGGCGGGAGCGGGAGTCATTAACATCACCAACGAGGAGATCTATCCGGTATTGGAAAAGCTGATCGGCGAGGTATGTGATGTCTTCGAGTCCTCGCCCTATTTTCACATGGGTGGCGACGAGTGTTATTGGCCGCCGTTTCTGGCATCGCAGGAGGCCAAGGATTACATGGCCAAGACGGGGTTGAACCACGGCCAGATGGTAGCCAAGTTCGTCAGCCGGATCAACGAAATGGTCAAGAAGCGTGGCAAGCGCATGATCGTCTGGGAGGCCTTTGGCGGACTTGACAAGGACATCATCATCATGGCATGGGGCGGCGGGCACCAGAACCTCATCAACCAGGGCTACAAGATCATCAATGTTCCGTGGGTGCCCCAGGTTTACTACACGCCCCGCGCCAACTACGAGTGGAACATCTGGATGGTGGGTCGTGAGGGTTGTGGCAAACCCACGCAGATGGAAAAATCCGACGCCGTCGTCAAGGGGGTTATCGGTGCTCAAATGGTGCTGTGGGAGCGCTTGGGCGAGGAAATCGTCCGCTTGGCCCGCATGACCGCTCCGGCCCGCAACGAGCAGGTTTACAACCCGTCGGCCGGCAGGACATACGAGGATTTCGAGAACCGGATGAAGGCCACCGACCTGCTGTTAGATAAGCTGCTCTACGGCGTCCGGATCAACGTCAAAGGCCTGCGCAAAATCGAAGGCGCGCCGGTGTCGGGCCTCACCGACAAATTCGGCAGCACCGACCAGGGGTGGCTGCAAAAGGGCGGCGACGTCCTGTTCGGCGACGAGCTGACGGTGGCCATCGAACCGTTGGTCAGCCGGCCGGCCGAGACGATTCGATACACGCTGGACGACACCGAGCCCACGTCCGCGTCGCCCGCTTATGCCGGGCCGATCCGGATTGGGGAAAAGCAGACCAAGCACTGGCAGCCCAGCGTGAATTATCCCGCCATTTCCGAGGCGACGATCAGTGTGCGCGTGTTTGCCGGCGAAGAGCCCCGCGGTCTCACGCGGGTGGCCCGTTACCAGTTCGATTATGTCGCGAAGTTGCCCAAGAAGCTCGATTTCAGCCTGTACGATGTCCCCGAATCCCTCAAGCAGGTGCCGCGGGATTTCACCGGGCTGACCCTACTTTACCACGGCGCGGAACCGTGGATCAACCTGCGGGGCATGCCGCATGTGCGCTTTCCCAAGCGCTTTGCGGCAGTTTGGGAAGGCACCCTGAAGGTGGCCAAGTCCGGCCCCCATGAATTCCGCCTCAACTCCTATCGCGGCGCCAGCCAACTGTTCGTCGACAACAAATTGTTAGTCTCCGGCGACAAGCCTGATGAAAACTCGCAGACCGCCAAAATCGACTTGGCCGTCGGTCCCCACACGGTGAAAATGACCTACTGCGGCACCAGCGATCTGGCGGATGTCCACGTCAGGACCGGCGACTCCGAACCTTGGAAGGAACCGGATTTCACGGTGAAGTAGCTCCATCAACCCCCGCCAAATTATGAAACTCGGATTCGTCAGCGCCATTTTCCCGGATTTGAACCTCGAGCAGGTGCTCGCCTTCGCGGCCGGGGAGCGCTTCTCATGCATCGAGGCCATGTGCTGGCCCGCCGGCCGGGCCGAGCGCAGGTTTGCCGGGGTCAGTCACATTGACGTCGCGGGCTTCACTCGCGGCCGGGCCGACGAGGTCAATGCCGCTTGCGCGAGGCATGGTGTTAGTCTCAGCGGCTTGGGCTACTATCCGAACCCGCTCGATCCGGACCCGGTGGCCGCCAAGACCGTGGTCGAGCATCTCAAGAAAGTCATCAAGGCCGCCCGGTTGCTCGGCTTGAACAATGTGAACACCTTCATCGGCCGCGATTGGACCAAGACGGTGGACGAGAACTGGCCGCGGTTCCTCAAGACGTGGCGGCCGCTCATCGCGTTCGCCGAGGATCAGGGCATTCGGATCGGCATTGAGAACTGCCCGATGTCCTTCTCCCGCGACCAATGGCCCGGCGGCAAGAACCTCGCCATTGCGCCGGCGATTTGGCGGCGCATGTTCAACGACATCGATTCTAGCAATTTCGGGCTGAACTATGACCCGTCGCACTTTGTGCTTCAGCGCATGGACCCGCTCAGTCCGTTGCGTGAATTTGCCGGCAAGCTGTTCCACCTGCACGCCAAGGATCTAACCGTGCATCAGGAGAAACTCGACGAGGTTGGCATTTTCGCCTTTCCCGGCCAGTGGCACTCGGCACGCATTCCCGGCTTCGGCGAGATCAACTGGGCGCAATTCATGGCCAAGCTGCATGAGATCGGCTACGATGGCCCGGTGTGCATCGAAGTCGAGGATGACACGTTTGGCACCACGCTGGACGGCCGCATGGCGGCGGTCAGGATCGGTGGCAATGTCTTGCGGCCGTTCTTCGCCTGAGCGCCACAACCCGGCACCGCCCCGTTGATCAGGGCGGTGTCGCGCTGAATTGACTACGGCCCGGTCCTGTTACTTCTTCTTGTCCTTGTCTTTGGCCTTGGCGGCAAACTCGGAGTGGCTGAGAAAACCGTCCTTGTTGACATCGAGTTTGCCGAATTCCTCGGCGGTGTTGCCCGCGCCTGCGACGTATTCGTCCTGGGAGAGCTTGCCGTCCTTGTTGGTGTCGAGCTTCTTGAACTCGTCCTCCGCGGGCGGTTTCTTGGTAGTATGGTGGGTGGCGGGCGTGTGGGTCGGGTTTGCTGCCAGCGCGGTTCCGGCGCAGAGGCCGCAAGCCGCAAATGCCGTGACGATAAGTGTGGTCGGTTTCATGGTGGTTTGAGTAGCGGTTTCCCCTTTCGGGATGCAATACTTCGGACCTATGACGGGTTCCAGGCGCATTTTATTCGAACAAAATTCGCATGCGCTCGGTCGGGCCGCCACGCCCGGTGGTGGTTTCCATTTTCCTTGCCGGATCATTCAGGCCCCGCGCATCAGCGAAATCTCGGCCAGCGAGATCATCGCCTTGAGCAGGGCCTCGCGCGGGGTGGTCTTGAGGTCGGCGACGGTGACCGCGCGCTCGAGGGTGAATTTGCCCGAGCGGGTGCGGCGCAGCGCGCTGAGATGGCCGCCGCAACCGAGGCGTTCGCCGATGTCGTGGGCATAGGTGCGGACGTAGAAACCCTTGGAACAGTGCACAGTGAAATCGATTTCCGGCAAGGCCACGCGGGTCACTTCGTAGGAGGTGATGTGGACCGGGCGCGCATCGCGTTCGATGACCTGGCCCTTGCGGGCGAGTTTGTAGAGCGGGACGCCGTCCTTCTTGATGGCGGAAACCATCGGCGGGATTTGCTCGAAGGGGCCGACATAGGCGTCGAAGGCCGCGTGGATCTCGTTGATGGTTAGATCCGGCACGGGTTTGGTTTCCAGCGTCTTGCCCTCGCGGTCCTGGGTGCTGGTGCTGCTGCCCAGGGTGATGGTGCCTTGATAGTGTTTGTCCTCGCTCATCAGCAAGTCCTGAATCTTGGTGGCGCGGCCGATCACCAGCATCAGCAAGCCGGTGGCCATCGGATCGAGCGTGCCGCAATGGCCGATTTTCTTGGTGTCGAGCGCGCGGCGGGCAATCGCCACCACGTCGTGAGAGGTCATGTCCGGGGCCTTGTCAATCAACAACACGCCGCTCGGTCCGTCTTGATCCATGGGATGGGGTCGCATAAAGGGTCTGATTCTTGGTCAAAATTGGGTAGAAGAGGAAGCAGCCGACTCGCCACTGACTGCCTCGATACGGCGCTGGATGGCGGCGAGCACGCGGGCTTTGGCCGGATCGAGCGCTTCGTGCATGCGAATGCCTGCGGCCAGCGAATGGCCGCCGCCGCCGAATTCCGCGGCGATCTGGCAGACATCATAACGGCGGTCCTTGGAGCGCATCGAGACGCGGGATTTGCCATCCGGCAGCTCCTCGAAAAACACCGCCACCTGCACGCCGCGGATGGCCCGGATCACATCGATGAGTCCCTCGCTGTCCTCGGCGCTGAGGGACAACTCGCGGCGGGTGGCTTCGCGCAGCGTCCAGTGGGCCACCAAGCCGTTCGACGAGAGTTCCAGGGTGCCGAGCAGGGCGCGCAGCAACTCGAGGCGGCGGAACGGGTGGTTGTCATAAGTGTTGGAATTGAGTGTGCCCACATCCAGCCCGCGGCGAATCAGGTCGGCCGCCATGTCATAGGTCTTGGCGGTGGTGGAGGGATATTGAAACGAGCCGGTATCGGTGGAAACCGCGACGTAGAGGGCATCGCGCGTTGCGTCGGGCAGGGGCAGGCCGAGGGCGATGATGAGTTCGTAAAGAATCTCGCCGGTGGCCGGGCTGGTCGCGTCTATCAGATTCAGATCGCCGTATCCGGGATTGGAGATGTGATGGTCGATGTTGAGCCACAGGGGCACGTTGGCGACCGCCTGCAGGCACGCCGCGCCCAGCCGCGGGCGGGTTGCGGTGTCCAACGCGATGACCACCTCCGCCGCCACCGGCGTGGCCGGTGGCCGTTCGATGTGTTCGGCCCCGCGAAGAAACGTGAGACTGTCCGGCAACCCGTCCTCGTTGAGCAGGCGCACGCTTTTCCCGGCCGCCATCAACGAACAACCCAGCGCGATTTGCGAGCCGATCGCGTCGCCATCCGGGCGGACGTGACTGAGCAGCACGAATGAGTGATGGCGGCGCAGCACCTCGCCGATTGTGGCGAAGCTGGCAGTGGGATGGAAGTCGCTCATGGGGTGGAACCGCGTCGCGGGGCGCGAATTCTCGCCGTGATGCCGATGGGCGCAAGCAAAAACCAAACCGAAAAACGTGCTGCCAGGGAATCCGCGGCAAATCCGGACAAACTACCGTTGCTACGATCAAGTCCTGGCGGGGTTCGCCTGCCGAGCCTCCACGGCCCCTGACAGCAGGGAGAGCGAAACCCGGCCACCCCTGCGATGCAACCTTTTTTTGTGCAATGGCTGGGTTTCCCTTGGTCCGGGCGATGGCTGAACCCACTTGGAGTTCGATAACGCGGACTGTCCGGACTTGCCATCTCGCCCCGGCCTTGGTATAATCGCCGCCTATGACCAACAAAGCACCTTGGATCACCTATCGGCCGGAATTGAAAGTGTTGGACTGCACAATCCGTGACGGCGGCCTGATCAACAGTTCCAAGTTCACCGATGAACAGGTGCGGTCGGTCTATCAGACGTGCGTGGCGGCCGGCGTCGATTACATGGAGATCGGCTACAAGAATTCGCCCGTCCAGTTTCCGAAGAACAAATTCGGTCCCTGGCGGCACTGCGAGGAGGAGGACATGCGCCGCGCGGTGGGCGACCACACGTTTGAAGCCACCGGGTTGAAACTCGCGGCGATGGCCGACGCCGGCGGCAAGAGCGATTGGAAACACCAGATCATCGCCGCCAAGGACAGCGTGCTCGACGTGATCCGGGTGGCTTGTTACGTCCATCAGATTTCCGAAGCGGTCGAAATGATCGAACATTGCACCGCGCTGGGCTATGAAACGACCCTCAACATCATGGCCATCTCGGTGGTGGCGGATGCCGATATCGACCAGGCCCTCGAAATCGGCGCCAAGTCCGCCGCCGGCACCATTGTGGTGGTGGACAGCTACGGCAATCTCTTCCGCGAGCAAATCGACCATCTGGTGCGCAAATACACCAAGGCCGTCGAGGGCACCGGCAAACACGTTGGCATGCATGCCCACAACAATCTGCAACTGGCCTTCGCCAACACCGTGGAGGCCATCATCCTCGGTGCCAACCGCGTCGACGCCACCCTCATGGGCCTCGGCCGCGGCGCCGGCAATTGCCCGATGGAAATCCTGCTAGGTTTTCTGCGCAATCCGAAGTTCAAGCTCCGCCCGGTCATCGAAGCCATCCAGCACACGATCCTGCCGATGCGCCAGCAGTTCGACTGGGGCCCGTCCATCCCGTATAACATCACCGGCCAGATGAACCGCCACCCGAAAACCGCCATGGACTGGCGCGAAGGGCCAAGCCCGGATGACTACCTGGCGTTCTACGATCAGACGATGACCGATTTCTGAGGCCCGGCGGCATCTGCGCCTCGATTTGCGTTTCTTCTGGCACGCAACGGGCGGCAACAATTCAGCCACCAGCCCGTGCAACGCATGAGGCGGCGTCTCTTGTTCAACCCTGACTGCCATGAGCGGACGGAATTGTGGCCGGAAATTCCCAACATGGCTCGTGCTTGCATCGGCACGCGGGCTGCCGCATGCTGCCCGCGCCCCGGTGCGACCGAGATTGGTGCCATGCTTGCCTTTTCTACATGTTGGAACAATAGCCGCCACACCGACGGCGAGATGATGATCGAGGAGATCGTCGGGCTGGGCTTTTCCCACATCGAGTTGTCCCACGGCATGAGCGTGGCCAAGGTGCCGGGCATCCGCAAGGCGTTCCAACGCGGCCTGTTCACCTGCGCCGGAGTGCACAACTTCTTTCCCTCGCCGGTGGAGGTGATGATCGATGCCCCGGACGCCTACGAATTCACCTCGCACCGGCCCTACGAGCGTCAACGGGCGCTCGACCTGACTTTCCGCACGCTGGACCTGGCCGCTGAATTCAAGGCGCATTACCTGGTCCTCCACATGGGCTCGGTGCCACTCAATCCGAGGAAGTGGAGCCAACGCCTAACAGCCATGGTCGCCGCAGGCCGCCAGACTCATCCGCAATACGTGAAGGCAAAAACCGCTTTTGTTAGAAAGCGCGAGAAAATCGCTCCGCTTTACTATCATCGGGCGCTTGAAGCCCTCACCGCCATCGCCGGGCGAGCCGCCGAGGTGGGAATCAGGCTTGCCATCGAATCCCGCTCGCACTTTGAAGACGTGCCCACGGAACGCGAGATGGAGAATCTCCAAGACCACTTCGCCGACAACCCGTGGGTCGGCTACTGGCATGATTTCGGCCACGTCCAGCTCAAGCACAATCTCGGACTGCTCGATCACCAGGAATGGCTCGGGCGCATCGCCCCGCGGCTCATGGGAGGCCATGTGCATGATGTCGAATGGCCCGCCCGTGATCACCGCATTCCGTTTTCAGGCACGTTGGATTACGCCGCGATCCTGCGGTTTTTCCCGGCGCTTTGCCCGCTCACCTGGGAATTGAGCCCGTCCCGCGATGCCGATGAAATCCGCAATGCGCTGGCCCTCTGGAAGTCCCGATTCCCGGAGCGTTCGCCCTGAAACTCTCACCTGGCAACCCGCGCCGCTGTCTTGGTTAGGCCTGACGGCAGGAAATCCGGGCTGCCACCGGGCGTCCCCCCCCGTCAGCCGACGGCGATTTTAGCGGAAAATCCGCCCAATTCGCCAGCCAAGCAGGAAAATTCATTCACTAATTCACTTTCGTCTTGCTTGTTGGCGGGATTGGCCATTGGCTCAGACATGTTGCGTTACGGAAAACTCGCTCGCCAGGCTGTGTCTGTGATCAGTTATCTTGCGGAGCGGTATCAAGCGGATGCTCCGTCAGTCTCCTCAAGCGAGATTGGCCGGGAGCGTAAAATCCCTGCTGCGCTGGCGGCGAAACTGCTCAGCCAGGCGTCCGCCGCGGGGTTGGTGTTAGGAACTACCGGCCCGGGAGGCGGCTATCGGCTGGCCAAGCACCCGGGGAAAATCCGGCTGAGTGACATCGTCTCCCTCTTCGGGCGTGCGCACCAGGAGAGTCTTTGCCCCTACAGCCTGGATTGGTGTGGCAACGGCGAACCGTGCCCGCTGCATGAGGGCTTTACGAGGTTGAGGGAAAATTCCCGCGCCTTCCTCGAAGAAACCACGCTCGCGGTCTTTTTGAAGCCGCATGCTGGCCCGCGTGCAACTGGCGGCAAGTCCCGCACGGCCAAGCCCACGGCTACAGCGAAGCAAGCTCCGGTGAAGAGCCCCAAGTCCACGGCTACAGCGAAACAAGCACCGGTGAAGCCCCCCAAGTCCACGCCTACAGCGAAGCAAGCACCGGTGAAAGGCCCGAAGGGGAAGGCTCGATAGCCTCACGCGCAACGCGGGTAGAGGCCGAAAGACTCCACCTCGTGATAGAGGTTGCGGAAGCCGGTTTTGGCGCGGATTTCCTTTTCCAACTGGTATGCCGAAACGAAGGGGACACGAGTGAATCGCTTTCAGCCGTTCAGAATTTTCTCAAAAGAGCTGCGGGTCGTCGGGGG